>MDTE01034802.1_pt1 | contig 23729 bp, 31 predicted proteins | sample 811231 | NCBI WGS metagenome assembly MDTE01 (sample SAMN05326651, study PRJNA326480) | marine metagenome | isolation source: seawater | place: Indian Ocean: Red Sea | collected 2010 | reverse complement strand
TCAAAACTGGCACCCGTCGCATATCAAGCTGGTGCTGTTGCCGAGGTAAAGGCGGCGCTCGCTGACGGAATAGCCGAAGCACTAATGGAGTTGTCGAAAGTTGAAGCCCGAGCCGTTGATAATCGTGGGTCCGACGAAACTGGCGGAAGCGATGACGAGAGCGTTCCAGACGCTCGCCCCGCCGCCGGACGCGTCGACGGATAAGGTCTGACCTTGAAGCGTCTTGACCGACACGCGGTCAGACGCGATGTCCGACGACGTCACCTTTCCGGGGATGACGTGATAAGTCAGAATCGCCGTGAGCCTGTCCTTGTTTTCAGGCTTCAACAGGTCCTCGATCGTGCCCGCAGGAAGCTTGGCAAACGCCTCATCCGTCGGCGCAAAGACGGTGAAGGGTCCATCGGACTTCAGCGCTCCCACGAGATCTGCCGCCTGAACCGCCGCGACAAGCGTTGAGAAATTTCCCGCCGATACCGTGGTGTCCACAATATCTCTCTTAGCGCCATACGGGCCCTCCTAAGCTGCACCCAAGCCTACAATCGTCGCGGCGACGGCGAACAGTGTGGAACGAATAGCTTGAGGCATAGATATTTGCTGAGTTGAGGTTGATGCCCTCACTTACGTGCCTGAATTGGTTCTGGATCATTCAGGAGCAACTTCTCACCTGAAGTGTGATCCGGAATCCGATGTGACTCGTATTCCTGTGTAGTTCAAGTTGCGCCGTGCGTTGTTACTCCTTCTGCCGAAATTGAAATCTCGAAGGGAGTGACGTTCGGCGGGCACCTGCCCAACAGCCCGCTGCTGGTGCGGGAGACGGTCACCCATACCCCCCGGGCCTCTCAAAGGCGGGTAACGTCTCCCCACCCTTGCTTCAATGCTCCGCGGCGGCCCCTTGCTCGCGCAATGATCTGAAGTGTCGCTACGTGCGTAATGGTGGGTGTCTTAGAGATTAGTTGGACTCGTTCGCCTTCGAGCGCTCGTGCTCGGCAATCACGGTGATTGGATATTCGCGTATTGCGATTCTTGGAGCTTCGAATGCTGTCTCTATCCACCGTTCCACATGCTGCCAAATGGTTGGGCGCGCTGGGGGCTATCCCATTCATTGTTCTGGCCTTTGCGACCGTGATCTCAGGGTCAACTCACGGCATCTCGCAAGCGCTCATTGCGTATGGAGCAGTGATCTTGTCGTTTCTTGGTGGAATCCAGTGGGGACTGGCTATTGCTCCGTCGGAGAGCGGTGAGGCTGATGCAAATCTGTTTCGCCGCCTGGGTTGGAGTGTTGTGCCCTCGCTCATCGCCTGGGGCGCAATGCTTCTCCAAGTACGGGCCGGTCTCTTAGTCCTTGCCGTGGCGTTCGTCATCGTCTTGCTACTCGATCTGCAGGCGTGCCGGCGTGGGGAAGCCCCGCCCTGGTATCCGAACCTTCGCTTGCCCCTGACCGCGGCAGTGGTCTCATCTCTTACACTCAGCGTGATCGGGTGATACGAATGCGGGACCGTATTGAGCCAGGAACGGGACAGGAGTCTGTTTGGGACTATCCACGGCCGCCTCGCTTGGAATCCGCAGCTGAGCGGCTTCGAGTCTTGTTTGGCGGCAAAATCATCGCTGAGACGAAACAGGGCTACCGTGTGCTCGAGACCAGCCATCCGCCCGTCTACTACATCCCGCCGGCAGACGTTCGGTGCGAATACATCACCGCTAATCCCGGCCGCTCATTCTGCGAGTTTAAGGGCGAGGCACGCTACTGGACACTCGAGGTGGGTGGTTCGCGCTGCCGACAGGCTGCATGGAGTTATGTGCACCCCACCCCGGCCTTTTCCGCCATCTCCGACTATCTCGCCTTCTATGCCTCGCGGGTCGATAGCTGCTGGGTCGGCGACGAGCAAGTCGAACCGCAAGTCGGCGATTTCTATGGTGGCTGGATCACTTCACGCGTTGTGGGACCCTTCAAGGGCGCGCCCGGTACCCGAGGTTGGTAACAGGCTATAGATCGTCCCGTCAGCAACACTGTCGATAACCCAAGTGATCGGATCGGCGTCTGCATCCGTAATGCCGTACAGGTAAGCAATTGGGATGCGATGCAGGCCATGAAACCACTGGACACCACACTCGATCGTCTTGAACACGTCGCATTTCAGGTAGACGACCTGGATGCCGCGCTCGCGTGGTACCGCGATCTGTTCTCGGTAGAAACGGTTTACGAAGACGACACCTGGGCCATGCTTTCCTTTGACAACATAAACCTGGCTTTGGTCACCCAGGGCCAGCATCCGCCACACATTGCTGTGGAGCACGACGATGCGACCCAGTTCGGAGCACTGGCGCCACACCGAGATGGGACCGCTTCCGTGTACATCCTTGACCCTGCCGGGAACGCTGTCGAGATCCTGCAGAGGCCGGAGACCTCTACAAAGCGGAGTGGATGCGAATGACCGATATCATCCCCCGTGCCGGCTACGGGCGGGAAAACGTGGAGTCTGCAAGTAGCTTCGTGGAGGCCTGTGAACCTACAGTCCTTTACGATGGCGACTGCCCGCTCTGTCGACGTGAGATTGCGTGGTATCGCGGCCTTAAGGGCGCCGAAGGGATGCGCTGGGTCGACGTTCGAGCGGTTGCCGGGGAAACGATCGCCCCCGGCGTCTCCCTTGATGCAGCGGTCAGACGCTTTCACGTGATCTCGGCGGACGGAAACGTTCGGACCGGTGGGTACGCATTCGTGGAAATCTGGCGAAACATTCCCTGCCTTAGGCCGTTGGCATTTCTATTTCGACCACGTGCCTGCGCCTGGCTGCTCAACCGCGTCTACGACCTCTTCCTGCGAATTCGACCGGGCCTGCAGCGGCTTCTGGCTGCGCACGGCGGCTGACCTTAACGATCATCGTCGTGCCTCGACGAGTCACTGAAGGGATAACGTCTTGTCTTACGTCCGGCTACTGATCATCGGCTTGATATTCTTCGCGTCGCGTTGTTCCGGAGGTAATTCCACGTCCTAGACTGCCGGATGCTGTCTGTTTCGTGCATGAAGCCGATCCAAAACGTTGTCAGCGAGAGATTTCATTGTAGGCCTCGAGGGCGCGCTGCCGAGTGACCCTCAGGTCGACAATCGGTCGCGGATAGGTCTCGCCGAGAACGACACCATAGTCACCGAGTTCGACTTCCGAGAGCTCCCAAGGGCGATGTATGAAAGTGTCGGGCAGGCCGCCGAGTTCGGGGACCCAGGTCCTTACGTATGTGCCCTGTGGGTCGAACTTCCGGCCCTGGAGCACGGGATTGAAAATGCGGAAATAGGGAGCTGCGTCCGCTCCAGAACCGGCGACCCACTGCCAGCTGGCTGAGTTGTTGGCGAGATCTGCATCGACCAGCGTGTCCCAGAACCATGCCGCGCCCTCGCGCCAGTGTTGCATCAGGTTCTTGGTCAGGAAGGATGCGACAACCATTCGAACCCGGTTGTGCATCCAACCCGTCTGCCACAACTGCCGCATTCCTGCGTCTACAATTGGGATGCCGGTCGCCCCTCGCTGCCAGGTCTGCAGCTGGTCTTCGTCCTCACGCCATGAGAGCGCCTCGAACTTGTCTTGAAAGTTTTGCTCGGGCAACAGCGGGAAGTGGTAGAGGAGATGATAAGAGAATTCTCGCCAGCCAATCTCGCGCAAGAATGCTTGCGATCCAGGCGAGGAGCCTGGATCTCTTTGCTTGCGGAGCGCGACCGAAATCGTGTGCCATACCTGACGCGGACTGACTTCTCCCCAGTGCAGGTGGGGAGACAACCGTGACGTGCCCAAGAGATCCGGACGGTCGCGATCATCCTTGTATGCCGGCATCGCCCTCTCGACGAACCCGTCTAATCTCTTTTGACCCCCAACTTCGCCGGGTGTCCAGTGCGCATCAAGTTTGTGCCACCAGTCCACTGACCCGCTCAGAAGCGGCAGATCTCCGATACTGATGCCTTCGGGCCAGAATGGAGGTGTGGGCAATGAGTTCGGAGCTGACTCGGATTCCAAGGGTTCGGAGAGTTGCAGGCAGGCCCGCCAAAAGGGAGTGAAAACGCGATAGGGGTCGTCCTTGCCCGTCTTGACGGTCCAAGGCTCGAATAGCAACGCGCCGTTAAAGCTCTTGCCTACCACGCCCAGGGAGTCGAGCGACTTCTTCACCGCCATCGCCGTGCTGATCGCATGAGGCTCATAGCACCGGTTCCACACGACCGCCGCCGCCGAGGTCTCTCGAACCAACTCTTCCATTACGACTTCAGCCCGACCCGTCCGCACCACAAGATCCGAGCCAATATCCCGCAGTCTCTGTTTGAGGCACGCCAAGCTCCGGTTCAACCACCAGCGACTCGCCCCGCCCGGTATCCACGCCTTTGCTGCGGAATCGTCCCAAATGTAGACAGGTATTACCGGGCCTTTCGAATTGGCGGCCTCCAGCAGAGCAGGGTTGTCAGTCAGGCGCAGGTCCTGACGGAACCAAACGATCGTGGCAGAAGGGGACGTGTCAGTGACTATTTTCAAACCCTCACATTCAGCGCTATCGAGAAATCTCTGCCAGAAAACGCTGACTATCCTCGGCGATCGCTGCTTGTCGTTGCGCCGACATCCTGTCCAGGTTTCGGTAGGGCATTGCCACGCGAGGGTTGTCGGAAAGTGCCTGCCGATTCTCGGCCAGAAAATTCCAGTACAGGTAGTTGAACGGGCAGGCGTCCTCGCCGTTCTTCTCCGACACATCGTAGCGACAGGCTTTGCAGTAGTCAGACATACGATTGATGTATATCCCACTCGCGGCATAAGGCTTCGTCGCCATGATGCCGCCGTCGGCGAAGATAGCCATGCCGTGCGTGTTCGGCAGTTCGACCCAGTCGAACGCATCGGCGTAGACGCTCAGATACCAATCTTCGATCTGTGAAGGTTCAACACCGGAGAGGAGCGCAAAGTTGCCTGTCACCATAAGGCGCTGGATGTGATGCGCGTATGCATGACGTCGTGTTTGCGTTACGACCCGAGAGACACAATTCATGTCCGTCTCACCGTCCCAGTAGAAGTCAGGCAGAGAGCGGCTTGCACCCAGGAAGTTGAGATCGGCGTAGCCCGGCATGTGTAGCCAGTAAACGCCACGCACGAATTCGCGCCATCCGAGAATTTGCCGGATGAAGCCCTCTACAGCATTGAGAGCCGCACGATTGTCCCGATACGACGCCTCGACGCGCCGGCACACGTCCAACGGATCCAGCAAGCCGATGTTGAGATACGTGGAAATCAGCGCGTGAAAAAGGAAGGGCTCGTCCGCCCGCATGGCGTCCTGGTAGTCACCGAATCGAGGCAGCACCGCCTCTATGAAGAATTCAAGACTTTGCTCAGCCTGAGCCCGGGTCACTGCGAATTCGAAAGGCTCGATGTCGCCGAACCTGCTCGGGAACATACGCTCCACGAGTTCGATGACTTCTTTCGTAATGACGTCGGCGCAGCGCCTGGGCCGCTCCGGCGGAATTAGGTCTGCGGGCAGCTTCTTGCGGTTTGCGCGATCAAAGTTCCAATGGCCGCCGGAGGGAGAACCCGTCGGTTCGATCAGTATGTCGTACCTCTTGCGCATCATGCGGTAGAAGTGTTCCATCACTAAGTTCTTGCGACCGTCGGCCCAGGCAGCGAACTCGTCGCGCGAGCAAAGGAACCTGGTGTCCTCTCTGACCTCGATGGACACACCCATCGCCTCGGGCCATGTCTCGATACGCTCGGAAAGACGCCATTCGCCCGGTTCCGTCACCACCACTCCCTCGGCATCGTGTCGCCTCAGGCATCGAGCCAGCTCTCCATGCAGTGACCCGGTGTTCTCTTCGTCATCCAGCTTGACATAGTCGACGTTGATGCCTTCAGCCGCGAGCGCCTGCGCAAAGTGGCGCATCGCTGAAAATATGAGAACAAGCTTCTTCTTGTGGTGCTGAACGTAAGTGGCCTCGTCCGACACCTCGGCCATGAGCACGACATCCTCATCCTTATCCAGATCTGAAAGAGATGAGATGGCCTCGGATAGCTGATCCCCGAATATCAGTCGGATTTTCAAGGGGTGATCGCCGAGATCGCCATGGTCTCAGGCTTTGAGACGCAGTGTGGAGCGGCCGCCATCGACTCCGAAAACCTGACCGGTAATCCAGTCCGCCTTTTCGCCCATCAGGAATTCCGCCAAAGCGGCGACGTCATCCGCCTGGCCCAGTCTCCCAAGTGGATGCAAGTCGGCGATTCCCTTCGCAAGGGTTTCGTTTTGCAATAGCTTTTCGCTCAACGGTGTTTGGGTAAGGCTCGGCGCTATGCAGTTGACTCTGACCTTTGGGGCCAGTTCAGCGGCAAGGCTTTTCGTCAATGCTTCAACCGCTCCCTTCGCGGATGCAACGACCACGTGGTTTGGGAAACCCTGTTTCACGGCGACGGTTGAGAAGAGCACGATGGAGCCGCCAGCTGCCTTCAGGGCATCGCTGGCTGCTTGAATGACGTTGACGGCGCCGATCACATTGACCCGGAAAGCCTCCAAGAGGTCATCGTCGGAAACGCGCCTCAAGGGTTTCAAGTCGATTGTGCCGGGACAATATGCGAGACCCGCCAGCCGTCCATCGGGCGTGGCCGCCTGGAAAGCGGATTCAACGCTATCACTAACTGTGGCATCCATGGTTATTGACGTTATCCCAGCACTGTCGTCCGCCGCCGTGCAGGTCGACTGCACCCGACGAGACGCGACGTGCACGGGATGGCCCCGGTCGGCACAACGTGTCGCGAGGGCGCTTCCGATGCCGCTTGTGCCACCGACGATGAGAATCGGGTCTTTCATAGCTGAACTTTCAAGAAAATTGCGTGTAACGAGGCGTCAAGCGTGCTCAAGGCGTGGTGCCGCCGCGCCGAGGATGTAATTGACGCTGTGATCGCCGCCCACGCTCCAGCTTCGCCGCAAGGGATTGTAATTAAGGCCGACAATCTCCTTTCGCTGCAGCCCACAACGGGCAGTCACGGCCGCGATCTCATCGGGACACAGGAAGTTTCCCCAGGAGTGAGTCCCCCGTGGCAGCAAACCGAGAACGTACTCTGCGCCGACGATCGCGAATGCAAATGAGCGCAGCGTGCGATTGAGCGTAGCCACAAACAGCACCCCGCCGGGAGACACCAGTCGACAACAGATTTCCAGGAATCTGACTGGATTCGCGACGTGTTCGACAACCTCCATGGCGAACACGGCATCAAATTGACTTCCGCTGGCCTCAATATGCTCGGGAAGGGCGTGTTCATAGGCAACGTCGACACGGGACTTCTTTGCGTGAACCTCAGCCATCCGGATGTTGCACTCGGCGGCGTCAATGCCGAGGACCTTGGCACCATGCTCAGCGAGATACTCGCTCACCAATCCTGCGCCGCATCCCACATCAAGGACCTTGAGATGAGACAGTGTTTCAGGCGCAGTTCGGCTGCGACCGAAATGCTGCACGAGTGCCCCGAAAAGATATTCTCTCCGAGCCGCATTGAACTTATACACAGCTTTGAGCTGGCCATCGGCTTTCCACCACTCCTCCGCTAGCGCGTTGAAGCGCGCAACCTCTAAGGGGTCGGCGGAATCGACGTCCGGCCCTAGAGGTACGAGATTATCTTTAAGTAGCATGCCCTCTATCGTGAATGGCGTTTGCGGAGATAGCTGTGCCTACGAGCGTAATGCGTCGTCAATCGCGCGCAGAACCTTGATTGACTGCGGCGAGACACGGGGCGGGAAAGATGCGACGAGATTCCCCTCGCGATCGATTAGATATTTGTGGAAATTCCAGGACGGTGCTGACCGCTTTCCGAGACGATCTTTGGCCCAACGATAGAATGGATGGGCTTCCGGCCCCTTGACTTTGGTCTTGTCCGCCAACGGGAAGTCGATGTCGAAGTTAACCTCACAGAATGTCTTAATTTCCTCAGCGCTCCCAGGCTCCTGAGCTCCGAAGTCGTTCGAGGGCACGCCGATGACGATCAGACCGCGGTCGCGATGGCTCTCCCAAATACCTTGCAATTCGCCATACTGCCTGGTGAAGCCACAGAAGGATGCGGTATTCACGATAAGAAGTGCCTTTCCTTCGTATTGGGAAAGCGGCAGCGGTCCACCTTCAATCGCCTCGAAAGAAAAGTGGAAGGCGTTGGGCCCGGCGGCAATGGCAGAGAGGGGGCCGACAATGAGCATCGCGATCAAGAGAACGCTGAACCGCATCCACAGCCCGAGCGTCGGTATGCTCCGGTCCAGTGCGTCAATGCGACACCCGTGTCCGCCCCGTGCGATATAAAGGGTTGTTGGCAGAGCCATTTTAAGTTCCATCTTTATGGGTTTCGTTTTCGCCGATGGGCGTGCCGGTTAGCGTGAAGTGCCTACATCCAGAGTTCGGCTCTCAAAGGGGGTTACGCTGGTTGGCACCAAACGGATCACCTGTTGGCGCCGACGCCGGTCTCAGGTTTTGGATGAGCAGGTCAGTCTCGTGTCCTATCTGATCACCGATTCAGAATAGTGGTGCTACTCGAGCGATGCCTCCTTTAGGTAGGCAATGATATCCGCGCGATCCTTCCGCTTGCGGAGACCGGTGAAGGCCATCTTTGTTCCCTTAACGTAAGCCTTGGGCTTCCCGAGATAGGCGTCCAGGCTGTGCTCATCGCCTTCTAATACTTGTACCTTTCGACCGATGCAGCGGCGGGGCCGAACAGCGCCACGAGGTGCGGTTAATCTCGCGGGTCCGATTGCATTCAGTGCAAATGCTCGCCCGAGATTAACCGCATCGAGTTGCCGCCAGCTCTTCTCGGGTCCCTGGCGATTATCGTGGAGAAATCCCGTCGCATCGATCACCAAGCGAAGCTCACCCAGATCGGCGGCGGACGCCGCGACACGTTCGAGACTTACCTTGTCCAGGAGATCGATCGCTGGCGAAGTGCTTCGACTGAACGTGACAACACGCTTGAACCTCTGCGCAGCGCGGATGCCTTCAATCAACGACCCTCCGATACCGCTGCGGGCACCAAAAGCGACCGCCACGCCAGCTCGATCAAACGATCCGATGTCAACTCTGGAAGCCACCTCGCCCTGACGTTCGGATTGCCCGATCACCTGCTCTTTGCTCTGCCGATAACGGCCTTAGGCCGCAGAACGCAACCAAAGAGGCGGGAAATGAACGGTCGGACCGGAAGAAAAATCCTGTAGCCCAGATCAAGGACAATCAGGGCTCCCGGCAGTGACGCGGCGTGCGCTGCCCAGCGCCATCTGGGCAAAATGCAGCCGCGCCAGAGAGAACACGCCCGTCGCTTGCACGAATATGGAAGCGCTTCATTGCTTGCTGTTAGGCAATTCCTTCCGGAGTTTTGGCGCCGGCTTCAGGGATGTCGACAAAACAAAGAGCACCAACTTGATCTCTACAACGATAATATCCGATCTCCGCCCGACAGAATGGGCAGGAGCCATCAAAGTACACAGTTGATTTAGATAGCTCTGGTTCCACGAAAACTCCTGAGAATTGAGCAGTCAATTGACCAGCACAGGAGCTTGACGAATGTATTTCCGATCCTCGATCTGTTGCACGAGGAAGTCAGCAACGTCTGCACGCGAGATGATCCCGTTCCGCCACTGAGAGGAATCGGAAAGGATCTTGTAACGTCCTGTCCGCGGTCCACCAGTCAGAACTCCAGGCCTCGCGATCGTCCAATCAGTCGCGCTCTCCTGGATCAAATGCTCCTGCAAGCTCTTGTCCCCATAGACTCGACCGAAAACAACCTGGAACGGCAACCGCTGCGCGCAGCTGATGCTCGCGCGGCTATTGCCGGCTCCAAAACCGGTCAAGCAGATCAGGCGTTTAACGCCATGGACCCTCATCGCCGCGATCAATACCCGTGTCGCATCCGAAAACAGGTGTACAGGCCGGAACAATTCTCCTAATCCGACTCCTAGGGTCTGGATTACGACGTCCATCCCAACAAGAGCCGTTTCTACATCCTCGGTCTTTGACGCGTCGCCCCGGATCTTCTCGAGGTCGGGATTCGAGATCGCAATTGCTGCAGCGGATCGCGCTAGGGCGCGTACGCTATGACCGGCATCGAGGGCTTGGCGGGTTGTCTCCAACCCGATCCCCTTGCTGGCGCCGATAATCAATACACGCATGATGGCCCCACGATTACAGAGTTTAAGATATCACCCGACTACAATCTGGTCGGCGATGCAGGCGGCCGAGGCGACTCGCATCACCACGGCAGGCTATGTCAGCAAAGGCCGACGCAATATGGGGAACGCGCGGCATTAGAGCCTCGTAGGCAGTGCCGAAACACATCGAAGTAGAACCCGACCCTGATTTTCCAAGCCCAATTCCTCTAGAAACGATCTCTCAGATCACCGACCCCTCGCGCTGGATGGCAACCCAGGCGCTTATCTTCTTGCCCACTTTAATCGGGAGCACGCGCCAGTACATGATGAAGGGGGTGCCGTCCTTCTTATAGTTAATCGCCTTGCCTTCAAATTTCCTGCCCGACTTCAGTGCGTCCGTAAGCCTGGCTATTACCTTGGCATCTGTGCCCGGTCCTTGAAGAATCCGCGGCGTCTTGCCGATCACAGAAGAAGGGTCGTGACCCGTCAGTTTCTTGAAGGACTTGTTGGCATATATAATCTTGTTATCCGCGGATGCGTCCGTGATCAGCACCGAGTCGAAGCTGTTCTCTGCCAAAACCCGGAGCAGGGCCAAACCGCCATCAGCTCCATTCATCAGATCTTCAAGAATACTGGCCACTATTTTTTCCTTTCTGAGTAAATTGGCCCACCCACGATCTTGCGGATCCGTGACGGGGTTGTTGGTGCTTGTTTCAACCTTCGGAACTTTCTTGGTTCTGCCGAGCAGAACCAAAGAGAAACAGTTCAGGTTTCGCGTTCGCTACTGTCTTCGGAACTTTCTTGGTTCTGCCGAGCAGAACCAAAGAGAAACAGTTCAGGTTTCGCGGTCGCTGCTGTCCAAGTCGCTACCGTGATTGTCGCGGCCGCTATTAGAACGGTGTGGCCGATCATGCTAGCGGCCAAGAACGTATAACTTCCAGTCGCCACCGCAAAACTTGTAGCCCACATCAGCCCCAGGGCCTGCAATACATAATGGCGGATGGCAACATCAGGAATGTGTCGTAGCGGGCTAACTTCATGGTCGAAAACAAAATTCCAACCATAAAAAACAGACTTTTTAACGAGATCAAACATCGTTGGTATCCTCCGAAAATCTTTCGTTCTTTATACGTCCGGATCGGCTGTGCGGATCAGGTCATACATCGATCAAAATTTATTGATCACCTCGATCGCTACCTCGTTGCGCCGGAATCAGGGAAGCGTCCAGGGTGGATCATAGAAAAACGCGCGTTCTGATGATCTCTTGGGGTTGAGGTCAAGGGCGCCGAGCGCTTCGTGGATTTGCTCTAGTCTGGCTGATAAGACCTGCTGACTTCGAGATCCGGAGAAGTTCATAATGGCGAAGCGTTGCTCTGGCAGCACTACGAGGCGCACTCGATCGTCTACTGGGTCGGGAGCAGACTCAAGCGTGAACCGGCGCGGCAAAAAGAACCTCACGGTCGTGGCACCGGTCTCACCGACCTCACTCTCGACCGGTGTCGTCATTTCGAACTGCTGGGAAACGCGAGGAGTTTCAACCGGCACCGTCATTGCTATTTCCGCTTTCGCCTGATTGGCCCCAGACATGTAGTCGAACAAGAGGCGGAAAGCGCATACCGGGCCTCAAGGGCTATGTGATTAACCTCGCCCAAGTAGGAGAGGACGGCGAGGAACCCGGGATCATGGAAACTGATGATCTCTACTTCGAGTCACGCGAGGCTGCCGAGGCCGCGTATTCATCAACTGAATGGGAGGAAGCCCGCGCCGATACATTGAAAGCCGGCCATAAGGCCATTCGTTGATGGGTGGAGGAAGTGCGGATTATCGATACGGAAACAATTGGTTGATCAGTCAACGCCGGCTGTGACTCACTCCTCGACCCGTTTCGCTTACACGTCCATTGGCACCGCACCGACGGGAGCGGATGGTCGCTGCTGGCTTTTTGCTGCCCAATTGGCACGCGATGAAGCGCGGCAGATTGTTGGGGGTAGCGGACAATCCAAGCCGTTTCGTCAGATTTGCCCCTAAGAGCGGAAGGGATCGCACTTCATCCAAAACAACGCCTTCTGACCCATTTCTGCCATACCAGATTGCAGCAATTGATCGCTCCATTTGGATTCTACTCTCGGTTCATCTGCTCAAGCAAAAGGAAGCGCACGCACCTCCCTCACAGTTTTACAAAGGGCTTTATGAGCTGGCCTACTAGACCGGGCAGGCGAAGTGACCCTGTTGTTACGGCAAGATTGATGCAAGGTTCACCTGGATCGGCGATGGGTCTATGCGTGACGCTAGGATCGGCCATGGCGACGTCGCCGCGCACGTAGTGGCCGTCCGCATCCGAAAACCCTCCGGTTAGTACCAGTGTTGCCTCTTCACCTTCATGGGTGTGGCGGGGAACTGTGACATCAGGTGCCAGCCTGAAAAGTCGGGTATCAAATCCGGCGAAATCGTTCAGTAAACGGGCCTGCTCGATCCCTTCGGCACGACGTACCCAGTCGAGATTGTCCAGGGACTTCGGAATATACGAATGGAGCGGCGAGGGCACGCGTGGATCAACCCACACCGGGGAAACCTGCTCGGGAAAGGGTTCCACTTCGTATCCGTCCTTGCCGATGCGGGCGAGAAGCCCGTTCAGCGCACCCTCGGCCATGGCCTCGGGCTTTAACGAATCAATAAGCTCCCCGCCCACGGCTTCAAGCTCGCAAATTTGTTCGGCGCAGCGCGAACACAGGCTCGCGTGTGACGCCACCAACAGGGCCATCGGCTCCGGCATACTGCCAGAGGCATAATCGAGCAGCATTTCGGGTGCGACGTGATGCACAGGCGTCATATCTTGTCTCCAAGTCCAGCGCGCAACCGACTCAGCGCAAGACGAATGCGGGATTTCACGGTGCCGAGCGGCAAGCCGAGGCGTTCGGCGATGGTTGAGTGTGACAGGTCCTCAAAGTAGGCGAGGCGGACGATTTCGGCCTGCTCGTCAGGCAATGCACCGATGGCGTCGCTCAAGCGTTTCTGTTCGCGGCCTGTGCTGACGAGTGCCTCAGGGGATTCAGGTTGTTCCTGAGCCATGCTGGGGTCATTTGGATCAGGATCCGGTCGCCGTTCTCTTCTGATCAGGTCGATACGCTTATTCCGCGCGATAGTGAAGATCCATGCGCTGACGGTTGAACGACCCGGCTGAAACGTCTTAGCGCGTCGCCAGACGGTGAGCATGACTTCCTGAACGAGATCGTCCGAGACGGCTGCCGAGGCACCCTGCCGCAGGAAGAACGCCTTCAGACGTGGAGCGTAGTGGCCAAAAAACTGGGCGAACGCCGTTCGATCTTCATTTTCGGCAACGGAAATCAGGAGACGCGACAGGTCATCCTGCTCAAGAGCTTCGTTGCCATCCCCTGCCGTCGCCGTCCGAACCATTGCCTTATGTACTTCAGCCGTTGTCCGCATTACAAGCGGAGCGCCGGCGCCACGGCGCAACGTCGGGTTTGCGGTCACCAATCCTCTCATACCTCAACCTACGTTGTGCACACCCTGCTGGATCACCACTGCGCGTGAATTTTTGTGACACGTAGGATGATCCAATCCGTTCCGCACTACGTAAGGCGAACCAGTAGGGGAAGCGTTTGCGTTTCCGCCGTTTTCGAAGGGCTAGACAATGCGGGTAGCAGTTGTTGGTGGAGGTATTGCCGGTCTCGGGGCGGCTTGGTCTCTCTCCAGGCTTCACGATGTGACGATTTTTGAGGCTGGGCACTATGCCGGAGGCCACGCCAATACCGTGGTCGTGGATCAGCCGGGCGGCCCCATCGGCGTCGATACCGGGTTCATCGTCTACAACGAAGAAAATTACCCGAACCTTACGCGCCTTTTCGCGGAGCTGGGCGTGGAAACCCAACCGAGCGATATGTCCTTCGGCGTATCAATTAACGGCGGCGCGCTGGAGTACGAGGGCAGCTTGCGCGGGCTAATTGCGCAACCTTCTAACTTGCTCAAGCCAGGCTTCCACCGCATGTGCCGTGACATCCGCCGGTTCTGGAATAAGGCGCCCCGTGTCCTTCACCGATCGGCCGACAAGCATCTAAGCCTCGGCGACTATCTTCGCCGCGAGCAGTACTCGGACGAGTTCGTTCGAAACCATCTTTTGCCGATGGGGGCCGCCATATGGTCGTGTTCATTTGAGGAGATGGCCTCGTTTCCTATCGAGTCCTTTGTCCGCTTCTTTTGCAATCATGGTCTGTTGAGTCTGAACAATCGCCCCGCGTGGCGCACTGTGTCAGGCGGCAGCCGGGAGTACGTGAGACGGCTCACGGCGTCGTTCAAGGATCGGATTTATCTCAACACTGCTGTCCTTGGTCTTCAGCGTCGCTCTGAAGGCGTCTACCTGCAGACGTGGGTGGGTTGGGAGGGTCCCTTCGATTCACTTGTCATGGCGACGCACGCGGATCAGGCGCTTACCATCCTGGGATCCGAAGCAACGGAACTCGAATGTGCGGTGTTGGGGCGAATTCGTTATTCCTCGAACCGGGCAGTGCTCCATCAGGATGATCGGCTCATGCCGAAGCGCCGTGCAGCCTGGGCCAGCTGGAACTATTTGACCGATGGGACCCACAATGACACGCAGCGCGTATCAGTCACCTACTGGATGAATCGCCTCCAGAACATTGATGCGGGCATACCCTTGTTCGTCTCGCTCAATCCCCTGAGAGAACCGGATCCCGAAACTGTGCTCGGCGAATACACTTACGAACATCCGATTCTCGATCAGAGTGCGACTTCGGCGCAGGGCGCCCTTCATAAAGTCCAGGGACAACATCGGACCTGGTTCTGTGGCAGCTACGCTGGATTCGGTTTTCATGAAGATGCTTTGCAGTCGGGCTTGAGCGTCGCGGCAGCACTAGGTTCTACCGTTCCATGGATGGATGAAGTTTCCCCAGCGAGCCCGGCGGCGTTCACCGTACCGATTGGCGATTACGCCGAGGCGGCTGAGTAGTTCACCATGTCTGAAACTTCCGACATGTCGCCCTGCATCTACTTGAGCCGTGTGATGCACAAGCGCCTAGCGCCTGTGTCGCACAGATTCGTCTACCGCGTTTTCTCGTTCTATTTGGATCTGGATCGAATAGACGATTTAGACCGTCGGCTGCGGCTGTTTTCCCGCAACCGCTGGAACCTATTCAGCTTCTGGGATCGCGATCACGGCCCCAGGGATGGCAGCCCACTGCGGCCTTGGATCGACAACTTGCTCTCGCGAGCCGGCATCAAACCGGATTCGCTCAAGGTGAGCTTGCTCTGCTTTCCGCGCCTTCTCGGCTACGCCTTCAACCCGCTCTCGATCTGGTTTTGCCGCAGCGCCCCAGGCGAACTTCGTGCGGTGATCTATGAGGTTCGGAACACATTCGGTGAGCACCACCACTATGTGTTCCGAGTCCAATCTGCGAATAGCGACGAACCGCTGGAGCATAGCTGCGCAAAGCAAATGTACGTGTCGCCCTTCATCGATGAAGAGGCAACGTACCATTTCCGTCTTCACCCGCCAGGCGAGAAGCTCGTGATCCAGATCCGCGAGTACGAAGGCACCGACGAGGTGTTGATAGCAACCCAGATCGGCGAGCGTGCACCACTCTCAGATGGGTGGCTGGCCCGCCTCCTCATCATACACCCGTTCATGACGTCAAAGGTTATCGCCGGCATCCACTGGCAGGCATTTCGACTCTGGCGGCGCGGCGTCGAATTTCACAGCCATACGCCGGCTGAAGCGGCGTCCGTGTCACTTCCCGGTAAGGAAATTGAACAATACGAAGAGGCTTCTTCCGCATGACCCTCATCAACACCGCCAACCCTCCAGCGTATCTGTTCGATAAGGCGCACGCCCGGACATTGGATTGGCTAGGTGGCAACCTAACTCGTGGCAGCCTCACGGTCCGCCTGCTCGAAGGTCAGGAGAGGACTTATCGGGCCGAGGGGCAGGGCCCTGAGGCATCGGTTCAGTTTCAGGACCTGCGCTGTCTCCGCCGACTGATCACGAAGGGGGCGTTGGGCCTCGGTGAGTCCTACATGGCTGGTGAATGGGATAGCCACGACCTGGTGAGCCTCATCGAGCTCGGTGCTTGGAACGAGCGCGATTGGGCGGAGGTTATCAATGGACGGATGATCTTCCGCATTTTCGACCACATTTTACAACTAGCCCGCTTCAATTCCCGCATGGGCAGTAAGCGGAACATCGCGCACCACTACGATCTCGGCAACGACTTCTATGCCGCTTGGCTGGATCGCAGCATGACGTATTCCTCGGCTCTCTACTCTTCGCAGGAACAGACGCTGGAAGACGCGCAGGCGGCAAAGTACGCCCGCATTTGTGATCACTTGAACATTGGACAACAGCACCACGTCCTGGAGGTCGGCTGCGGCTGGGGCGGGTTCGCCGAGTACGCTGCTCGACGCACCGGCTGTCACGTCACGGGGATCACCCTCTCCCGGGAGCAACTTGCCTATGGAGGCGAACGGATCAAGGCGGCCGGCCTCCAGGATCATGTGGAGTTGCGCCTGCAGGACTACCGGGATGTCAGTGGCCAATTCGACCGAATCGTCTCGATTGAGATGTTCGAGGCCGTCGGTGAACGGTACTGGCCCGTTTATTTTGATCGCCTGCGACGCTGTCTCGTGCCGAACGGAAAAGCTGCGCTGCAAGTCATAACCATCGCGGAGGATCGGTTCGAGCGCTACCGGAGCAACACGGACTTCATCCAGAAGTACATCTTCCCCGGCGGCTTGCTCCCGTCAGCTGAACGCGTCACGGCGGCGGCTCGTGCCGAAAGGCTATGTGTTTCGGAGAGCGTCTTCTTCGGAGATTCGTACGCCCGAACCCTTGCGGAGTGGAGCGCCCGCTTTTACGCGGGTTGGCCGCAAATCGCGGAACTTGGGTTCGACGATCGATTCCGTCGCATGTGGGAGTTCTATCTGGCCTACTGTGAGGCGGGCTTCCGCGCGGGAACGGTGGACGTCGGTCACTTTCTCCTGGAGCCTTATTGAGTGCGGTCCTAGGAGACAATCCCGGCTGGCGGGTTCGTCTCTGGTACGCCCTGCCAGCGCTCGCGCTAGCCGTTCCTACTGTTCCGGTATTCGTTTATCTGCCCAAGTTCTATGCCCAGGACATAGGCCTCGGTCTCGCCGCGACGGGTACTGTTCTGCTGGCGGCGCGGATCGTGGACGTTGTCTCGGACCCTGTCATCGGTTTGTTGAGCGACCGTATGCCAGTCAGGCTACGTGGTGCTTCACTGGGGCGGCGCAAGCCCTGGATCGCAATTGGCGGTGTGCTCTCCTTCATCGCCCTATTACGTCTGTTCCATCCGGGTTCAGAGCCCAATGTCTTCGAATTCCTCGGTTGGGTAACGCTCTTGTACGTGGGCTGGACCATGGTGTCAGTTCCTTACACGGCATGGGGTGCGGAGCTATCGACCGACTATCACGGTCGTGCCAGGATCACTGCTGCGCGGGAGACAGCAACGCTTGCTGGCATACTGATCTCAGGCGGGGTACCGGCATTAGGGACAGCGGTCGGCCTGGAAGAGGGAGAAGCGCTCGCATTGCTCTCGTGGCTGACGGCTATCATCGGCGCAGTCACGATCATGAGCTTGCTGTGGTGCGTCCCGGAAACTGGGGTTCCGAAAACTACATCCCGCATACGCCTGCTCGGCCGTGAACTCGTCCCAAATCTTATCCGCAACCGCCCCTTTCTCCGCCTGGTCTCTGCCTGGTTCCTGAATGGGCTGGCCAACGGCCTTCCGGCGGTATTATTCCTGCTCTACATGGAGCATGCGCTCGGAGCGGACTCTGAACAGCGTGCCGGACTGATTCTCACCTACTTTGTCGCTGCCATCGCCGGCATCCCGCTATGGATGCAGCTCTCTCGTCGTTGGAGTAAGCATCGAACCTGGAGCGCTGCGATGGTCATTGCCTGTGTCGCATTCATCTTTGTGCCGTTCATCTCGGAAGGCCAAATGCTTGTATTCGGAGCGGTCTGCGTGGTGACGGGTCTTGCCCTCGGCGCGGATCTCTACTTGCCGCCCGCCATCCAGGCGGATGTGGTTGATCTCGACGAGCTTCGGTCCGGAGAACGCAACGCGGGGATTTATTTCGCTTTGTGGAGCATGGCCACGAAATTAGCCCTCGCCTGCGCCGTTGGTTTCGCTTTTCCCGCCCTCGACGCACTTGGTTTCGATCCCTCGGGCCAAAGCTCGGACGGAATCCTCGCGCTGGTACTGATCTATTCGGCCATTCCCGTCGTATTGAAGAGTGCTGCGATTTCGATGGTTTGGAACCACCCCATCAGCGAGCGGCGGCATCGAATCATTCGCCGGCGGCTCGGGTCTCGAAAGGTGGCGACAGCCACCTGAAAGACGGACGAGTGGAGGTCGAATGCTTCTCAACACCATTAGACGAGCGGCCGTTATGGGCGTCGTGCTCGTCACAGTCACAGGATGTACGACGATGAAAGCTGAAGACTTTGCAACCCAAGGGCCCCAGCTCCAGCTCGAAGAGTATTTCCGCGGCAAAACCAAGGCTTGGGGTTTTTTCGAAGACCGGTTCGGAAACGTGCGGCGGCAGTTCACGGTGGACATAGACGGCACTTGGGATGGGGATGAGTTGGTTCTTGATGAACGGTTCCTCTTCAACGATGGTGAGACTGATCGTCGCGTGTGGCGCATCACCAAGGAGAGTGAGCACAGCTATACAGGACGCGCCGACGACGTGCTGGGTAGTGCGGCGGGAACGGCTTACGGCAACGCTCTGCACTGGCGCTACGACATATACCTGAACATTGGCGAACGGGACTGGCGCGTCGCCTTCGACGACTGGATGTTCCTGCAAGACGGCGGGGTGATGTTCAACCGTGCCAGCGTATCGAAATGGGGCATCGAGATCGGGTCTGTCACGCTGTTTTTCATGAAACCTGAGGCGCCGAAGAGTAGCGCCGAGATCAGAGATTTCTGCTGGGTCGCTGCGAATTAAAGTGTGATGCGCTTCATGATTCGGAAATAAGCGGCGTAAGGCAGAACGCGAAGCATCTTCAGCAGCCAGGTTAAGCGTCGCGGAAACGTGGTTTCGAAGCGCCCCGAAGCAAGGCCTTTTACAAGTCGCCGCGCAGCATCATTCGGCTCCATCAGGAAAGGCATGGGAAACGGATTGCGATCTGTCAATGGCGTGCGCACGAACCCGGGATTGATCAGCGATATCCTAACGCCCTCGCGCGCGAACTCCGGATACAGCGCTTCGCACACGTTAATGAGCGCGGCCTTTGTCGCGCCGTAGGCGGCCGATGTGGGCAGTCCTCTGTAGCCAGCTACAGACGCAACGACGGCAATGTGCCCGGTGCGGTGATCGCGAAAGCCTGGCAGCACTGCAGCAAGGCAATTGATAGTGCCGAAAAAATTCACGTCCATGAGGCGGCGGAAAACATCTGTCTCGAAAGAGTCTGCCGTCACGGGGGTGTGCGTACCGGCATTGAGCACCACCAGTTCCAACGCTCCATGCTCGTTCTTGATCATGGCTACTGTCGAAGCCACGTCGCTCTCGCTGGTCACGTCGAGCGGGTAAGCGTGGATCTCGCCGGACAGTGCTTGTGACTCAACTTCGAGTTCGCGCAACTCGCTGTCGGTTCGTGCACTGGCTGCGACGGTCCAACCTTGGGCCGCGAGCTCCAGAGCTACCGCCCTGCCGATCCCTTTTCCCGCACCCGTGATCCACGCGTTTGACATCTTCAATCTGCGCTTGCAATCCGCATGGCGGACCAGCCATCGCATCTGTACTCCATAACTGAGCCATCAGATCCGTTGAATTGCATGCGAACCCAGCGTCCGTCGGCGTCATACCAGACGTCTGTTTGAAGGTCGCCCACGTAGGCGTGGCGTCGACCCCGTACGAGCTCACCCGCTACCAACACGTCTTCCCATCCAAGATCAAGAATGGCGACTTCGTTGATTTTTCCCGTCAGCGTGTTGAGAACCTGGGAAGCGTTGACCACGGGATGGTGCCAGTGGTCGGTGGGAATGATGTTGCTTGAGACCTGCTGGGTGCCGTTCGGTCCTGATACCCGGGCACCGTCTGCGCTCGCTTCAAACTCGACGATGCCCTGGTCGCCGTTATCGTCAGTTGTCGCGGCGAGCTGCAACAGGCGGCCCCCAAGCCAGGCTGAGTCGGAGCGATAGTGAAATTTGTAGACGGGCAGGCCCAGGAACCGAACGGTGATCTTTGATTCTGCCGAGACGTGGAACCCCGGTTCTTCGTTTCGGAAACGCACGATGTGCGAACCTACGGGCTTGCCGTTACGAAGTATCGAAAAACGCAATTCCTCTCCGTAGAGGCCTACTGGGTCTGGAGTGACCGCCAGGGAACTCTGGGCGATGGCGAAGGAAAGAGCGGCGGCGCCGATCAAAGATCTCAAAATCATGACTCGCGTACCTTGCGCATGACGCCCTCGATGGTCGAATGGGAAGCAACAGTTCTCGGAGCAATACGTTTCTAATCGTCCTGCGGATCACAAATCGATCCGAACACACGTACCTGACGCACCTGTCTCTGACGCGTTTTTTCTTGGCGAGTGATCCAAACAGCGAGCCTGCGCGTAGACGAGGGGAGAACCATCCGAACTACGCGACTGGGACGCCAATGATGCTCGATAACAAACTTCTCGATGGCCACCTCGCCGCAGGCGCCATGCCTTTAACGCAATCCGCTCTGAAACTCGCCCTAGATCCCCGTTCGAAGCCTTCGCGGGAAGAGGCCGAAGAAGCCGTGCGGACACTGCTTCGTTGGGCTGGGGATGATTCCGCGCGCGAGGGTCTTATCGATACCCCGGCACGCGTCGTACGTGCTTATGAGGAGTTCTTCTCGGGCTACGAAATGGACCCCAAAGACATCCTTGAGCGTACGTTCGAGGAAGTGAGCGGCTATGACGAGATGGTTGTCCTCACGGGCATCCGGTTTGAGTCCCACTGCGAGCATCACATGCTGCCCATCATCGGAAAGGCGCACGTCGCCTACCTTCCCAACTTTCGGGTATTGGGCATCAGCAAGCTGGCGCGCGTCGTCGAGGCGTACGCCAAGCGCCTACAGATCCAGGAGAAGATGACGGCACAGATCGCCGACGCCATCGATTCAGCGCTGAAGCCGCAGGGTGTCGCCGTCGTATTGGAGGCAACGCATCAGTGCATGACGACCCGCGGCGTACAAAAGCCCGGCGTGGCGATGGTGACGAGCCGCTTCACGGGTGCATTCCGAGAGGATTCCCGGACGCGCCGAGAATTCCTCTCGATTGTGCACGCGCCTTCAACCTCAGGACACGGAATTTAGCCATGGCCCTCCCAAGAACTTCATACAACGTGGGCATACCGCATGTCCGATTTGCTACCTCGCTACACCAAGGAGCGTCTGCCGCCGCGGTTTGGGTCCGGTTCACCATCTTGTTGATTGGATTGCTCTTCGCAGGTCCACTTGGCGCGATGGCCGGCGAGACGCGCACAGTTTGGACTTCTCTGCAGACCCGATCGCTGGCGGAGCGGTGCATACAAAACGATGAATCCGCTTCAACAAAGTGTCACTCCGACCATGGACGGTCCCGACTACACTCGATATGCGCGTGCTTGTTCGACTAGGCGCGAAGCATGAGCGAGCAAACCATCAGGGGGCCGTGGCCGCGGAGCGGCATCGACTCTCATCTCGACAGTTCCGTGATCCCGCTTCGACTTTCCTACACCAGTCTCGATGGCTGGCCGTCCGTGCTTTCTTTGTGGTTCGTGCGAAAGGACGAAAACATTTGGTGCGCAACTTCACCACATGCGTTCGTGGTTAAGTCGCTAAAGCAAACAGCCACGTGCTCCTTCGAGGTGTCCGCGGACACGCCTCCCTATAGCGGTGTTCGCGGTCGCGGCAAGGCAACGCTCCACCCGGAGTATGGGGGCGACGTCCTTGACACGCTTGTGGACCGCTACGTCGGAAACCGCGATAGCAACTTCGCACGCTGGCTACTGTCACACCGAGACTCTGAGATGGCAATCCGCATCTCACCTAAGAGCTTCACGAGCTGGGATTTTCGCGGCCGCATGGTCGGCTGAGTCAACGTCAACACGACAACGCTCCGAGGACACCCGGAGTTTGACGCGAGGATCCGTTCAATCATCAGAACGTACGCCCATTTAGCTCCTTCGCGGTGATCCGTTCGGAGCGTCGGATCGTATTGCCTACGAATGGATTGAGGACAATAAGCAAATGAGGACCGGTTCGATGAGACAAATCTACGACCTGATCATGAATGAAGAGAAGAATCCTTTACGGCGCCTTCCTCCGGCGCAGCGATACCAAGTGATGGCCCTGCTTTCAGTGATGTGGACGACTGCCTTTTGCGTCGGGATCGGATCGTGGACGTACTACGGCGAAATCATGGTTCTTCATATCGCCGTACTGACTGGCATCTCCGTTACGGCCCTGACGTTCCGACAGGTAGCGATCACTACGCATCGCGACAAGTATCGGAACTCGGACGGTACTGCAAAATATGACGATCTGTGGGGCGGGTGAGCGGTGCCAGGCACCGGATCACTCACGAGACCTAGAGGAACAGGCAATTCTGACGATGGGTGAGCCAAAACCCCAGCCACGGCGCTATCAAAGGGACGCGGAGATTTTGAACAGGAAGTCGTCACTTCTGAATCGAGATACCACGATGATGACGAGATCGGAAGTGGCGGCCGCTCTTGATGCAGCCTCACGCATTCTCAAGGATCGTAAATTGATGAACGAACTGCGCAACGCCGAATACATTCTGGACATCGTTTTCGACATCTATTGCTCTGTCTCATTCCTCTGCGAGGAAGAAGGGGCTTTCGTACGCAAACGCGAACTCGCCTGACAGCTGAAGGCTGATACCCAGTTTACGGTAAGGCGCGCGTCGCCAGCATTCCGACCACAGCAGAGACGGCCGTAAGAGCGCCACCCCACACGATATCGACGATGCTCATCAATGGTGGCCAGTCCCGCAGTGTTGCCAAATTGGTCATGTTGTAGGTGCCATAGGCCATAAGCCCCAAGAGCAAACCGTTGAGCGCTGCGATTTGCATGGAGTTGGCTGCAAAGGCGGGCGCCACAGCAAAGAAAACAATCCCCCCGACATACGCCAGATAGAAGCCCCCCGCAGTGAGATAGTTGATATTGGGGCGCAACAAGCCGCCGAGCTGGGAGGCGTAGAAGCCTCGCGCCACGGTTCCGAGCCAGATGCCGTCGAGCACGAGAAAGGGCAAAAGCGTCAAGACATAGAGTTTAATGATCAACAATTGTGCTGCTCCGTCGAAGTGCCTAAGCCTGCAGGGATAATGATATCTGACTAACGTCAGAACGGAGCCTTACGGTGCTTGATGTAATTCCGGCAGAACATTGAGCTACTCCCCAATCGTTGGACAGATTCGCGGGTAATTTAAGCTACAGTTCGGGCCTGCCGGTCAGGTTTCATTTCACACTCGTTACGCTGCTTTGGCTGTCGGGTGGAGGTCCGGGCGTAAGCCCGGGCCGGAGGCCGACAGCTTCACTCGATATACCCTGATCGGCGTCTCGCCACCATGGGCCGT
>MDTE01162049.1_pt1 | contig 23744 bp, 16 predicted proteins | sample 811231 | NCBI WGS metagenome assembly MDTE01 (sample SAMN05326651, study PRJNA326480) | marine metagenome | isolation source: seawater | place: Indian Ocean: Red Sea | collected 2010 | reverse complement strand
CGGGAGCCGTCGCCAGTTCGGCCAGCAGCTCGACCGGGTGTGACGCCTGGACGTCGGCCAGGTCATGGACCTGATGACGGCACGAGACTCCTGAGGCGACCAGTCGTTCGTCCGGTGCGAGTGCCCGGGCGGCGGGGAGGAGTCGACGTTCGCCGATTGTGGCCGAGACATCGAAGTGCTCGGTGGCGTAGCCGAATGACCCCGCCATGCCGCAACAGCCCGCATCGAGGGTGACGACCTCGGCACCGGGGATCCGCGAGAGCAGGGCCTGGGCTGGGGGCACCAGGCCGAGCGACTTCTGGTGACAGTGCCCATGCAGCAGCAGGCGCCGTGGGCCAGGCTGTAGGTCGAGCGAGGCGGTACCGGCGCTGAGGGTGGCCTCGAGCCACTCCTCGAACAGTCGGCTCGCCTCGGCGACCGCCCGGGCCTGCTGGCGCAACGTGTCGCCGCGCACCAGGTCCGGGAGATCGTCCCGCAAGGCGGAGAGACAGCTCGGCTCGAGCACGACCAGTGGTCGGCCCGGGGCGATCTGCTTGTAGAGCGCCCGCACCGTGACCTCGGCCTGACGGCGGGCCTCATCGAGGAGGCCCTGCGAGATGAGCGGGCGGCCGCAGCAGACCGCCGGACCCAGTGCTACGCCGATCCCCGCCCGGTCGCAGAGCGTCGCCGCGGCGAGTCCGATGTCGGGGTGGTAATAGTTCGTGAACGTGTCGCGGAACAACACCACGTCCGGTGGCGACGTGGCGCTCGGTCGTTCCGACCAGCGTTCGGAGAGTGGGACGTCGGCCCAGGCCGGCAGCGGGCGACGCCGGTCGATGCCGAGCAGGCGCTCATTGAGTGCCCGGACCCATCCCATGCCGAGCCAGGGATTCACGACACGGGCGAGCGGGCTCAACGCGGCCGAGAGCTGATGAATGCGGCCGAGTACCCGAGCGCGGAGCGGCGTCCCGTGCCGGCTGTGATAGTCGGCCAGGAACTCGGCCTTAAACCGGGCCATGTCGACGCCCACGGGACACTCTGATTTGCACGCGCGGCACTCCAGACAGAGGTCCAACGCTTCGTAGACGCCTTCGTCGCCGAGGCCGGTTTCGCCGAGTTCTCCGTTCATGGCCGAGCGGAGCGCGTTGGCGCGTCCCCGCGTCGAGTGGGCCTCGTCGCGGGTCGCCATGTAGGACGGGCACATGGTGCCGTCCAGGGTCTTGCGACAGGCGCCGACGCCGCTGCACATCTCGACCGCGCGGCCCAGTCCACCGTAGCTCTCGTAGTCGAAGTACCCCGACGGGTTCGGTGTCTCATACTCCGGCCCGTAGCGGAGGTTGGCGGTCAGCGGCGGCGTGTCGACGATCTTGCCCGGGTTGAACAGGCCCTCGGGGTCGAACGTGCGCTTGATCGTGCGAAAGGCGCCGTAGAGCTCGGACCCGAACATCCGTTCGATGAACGGGCCGCGGACCAGCCCGTCGCCGTGCTCCCCCGAGAGGGCCCCGCCGTACTCGAGGACCAGCGCGGCGATGTCGTTGGCGATCGCCTCGAACTGCCGCAGGCCATCGGCCGTCTTGAGATTGACGACCGGGCGGACGTGCAGACAGCCGACGGACGCGTGCGCGTATATGCCGGTGCGGCTGCCGTGGCGTTCGACGATCTGCAGGAATCGCTCGATGTAGTCGCGGAGCTTCTCCGGGGCGACCGCGGTGTCCTCGACGAAGGAGATGCTCTTGGCATCGCCTTTCATCGCCATCGAGAGACCGAGCGAGGACTGTCGCAGTTTCCAGATTCGCGCCTGGTCGGCGGGAGCGGTGGCCCGTGAGGCACGCGCCGAGATGCCTCGAAGCTCGAGATCCTGTTCGATGGCGTCCAGCCGAGGTGGCAGCGCGGTCGGGTCGTCGTCGTAGAGCTCGACACAGAGCAGCGCGCCCGGTGTCTCGTCGCTCCGCAGCACCGAACGGCGCAGCTCGTCGAGCGCCGGGCTCTCGCGGGCGTGGTCGAGGATGAAGCGGTCCATGACCTCGATGGCGGACGGTCCGTGCTCGAGGATGACCGGTGTGGCGCCCAGCGCGTCGAGCAGGTGGTCGAACTCGAGCGCCATGACGGCTTTGGCGTCCGGCAGCGGTACCAGGTTGACCCGGGCCTCGACCACCACGCCCAGCGTCCCCTCGGACCCGACGATCAGCCGGGACAGGTCGACCGGCGCGGACGGGTCGGTGAAGGCGTCGAGGTTGTAGCCGCCCACCCGCCGCATGACCTTGGGGAACCGTCGGTCGACCTCGCTGGCATGCTGACGCCCGAGCCGGCGGAGCGTCTGGTAGCAGCGTCCCTCCAGCGTGTCGGCGCGACAGTGGGTGTCGAGCACTTCTCCCGCGAGGGGTCGGAAATGGGCGACGCTGCCGTCGGCCAGCGCCACGTGCAGATCCAGCACATGGTCGATCGTCTTGCCGTAGAGCACCGAGCGCGCGCCGCTCGAATTGTTGCTGATCATGCCGCCCACCGTGGCCCGGTTGGCGGTGGAGATGTCGGGGGCGAATCGGAGCCGGTGGGGAGCCAGCTGGGCGTTCAGTTCATCGAGGACGATCCCGGGCTCGACTCGCGCCCAGCGCTCTTCGGCGTTGACCTCGAGTACCCGGTTGAATCGTTTGCCGACATCCAGCTGTAGACCGTGGCCGATCGCCTGCCCAGCCTGGGAGGTGCCGCCTCCGCGGACCGTGATCGATTGACCGTGGCGCCGGGCGACCGCAATCGCGGCCAGGATGTCCTCGCGTGAGTGCACCACGACGACCCCGGTCGGCTCGATCTGATAGACACTGGCGTCAGTGGAGTAGAGGGCGCGACTGACGGCGTCGAAACGCACTTCCCCGGAGACCGCCGCCTCCAGATCCCGCTGCAACTGTCCGCTCACCCGGGGGAGTATAATCCCGGAACTCAACGCCCAGCGCCCACCGCCCGGGCTGAGCGCGCCAGATTCCATGTCCTACCGAGCCGGCCGTCACTTTCTGCAGATTCCCGGACCCACCAACGTGCCCGAACGGGTCCTGCGGGCGATGGCTCGCCCCACCATCGATCATCGGGGCCCCGAGTTCCAGGCGCTGGGCCGATCGGTGCTCGATGGGGTCCGAAACCTGTTTCGCACCACGTCGCCGGTCGTCATCTATCCGGCATCCGGCACGGGAGCCTGGGAGGCGGCGCTCGTGAATACGCTCTCGCCGGGCGACCGCGTCCTGATGGCCGACACCGGGCACTTCGCGAACCTCTGGCGGGGGGTGGCCGAGAAGCTGGGGCTGGAGGTGGTGGCGTTGCCTGGCGATTGGCGTCGGGGAGCGGAACCGGAGGCGCTCGAAGCGCACCTGCGAGCCGATGCGGATCGGGCGGTCAAGGCGGTCTGTCTCGTGCACAGCGAGACGTCCACCGGTGTTGCCAGCCGGATTCCAGCGCTGAGACAGGCGATCGACCAGGCCGACCATCCTGCGTTGTTCATGGTCGACACCATCTCGTCGCTGGCATCGATGGACTATCGGCACGACGCCTGGGCCGTCGATGTGACGGTCTCCGCATCGCAGAAGGGGATCATGCTGCCGCCCGGGCTCAGCTTCACCGCGCTGAGTGCGCGGGCGCTGGCGGCGCATGCCAAGGCTCGCTTGCCCCGCTCTTACTGGGACTGGACGGCGATGCTGGCGGCCAACGAGAAGGGGTTCTTTCCGTATACACCCGCGACCAACCTCCTCTACGGCTTGCAGGAAGCGCTGGCCATGCTCGCCGAGGAAGGCCTGGAACAGGTCTTCGCGCGGCACGTCCGGCACGCGGAAGCGACCCGGGCGGCCGTCGATGCCTGGGGGCTGGAACTCGTGTGTCAGCACGCCGAGGAATACAGCGCGTCGTTGACCGCGGTGCTCATGCCCGAGGGATGCGATGCCGATCAACTGCGGCGGGCGGCCCTCGATCGTTACGACCTGTCGCTCGGCGTCGGGCTGGGGCGACTGGCCGGCAAGGTCTTCCGGATCGGGCACCTGGGCGACTTCAACGACCTCAGCCTGATAGGCACCCTGGCCGGGGTGGAGATGGGACTCGGCCACGCCGACATTCCGCACACCGCCGGCGGCGTCCAGGCCGCCATGGCCCACCTGGCCGCTTGACCCTCAATTCGGATTCACGGTCGGGACGCTGACCCTGGCCAGGCGGTGCTGTGGCAAGGCGCGAGGAGGAAGCAACCAGGCGGGGTTGTGACCGACGCTGCAACGCAGCCACAGGGTCGCCTGGCCAGGATCAGCTAGCGGCCCCGGTCAGGCGAGCGAGATCACGGCGGCAGCTGCGATGTGTCTCATCGGTCGTCTCCTCGACGTCTGGCACAGGCATCACGCCATGTTCGCGTAACCGGTGGCCCGGAATCAAGCCTTTTGACGGCCCCTACTGTCCGCCGGCGTCGTCTTCTGCCCGGCCGGAGCGAAGGCTGTTCTCGAGGCCATAGTTCCCTTCGTGGCAGGCGTATTCGAAGATCTGATAGCCGCTGTCCTTGTTGAGTGGCATGGCCACCGTCCATGGGGAGGTGAAGGGGCCGGGATCCTCGATCGTGACCTCGTAGTTGATGGTCTCGGCATCGACCCGGGTGAAGCGCTCGACGATCTTCAACGCCTCGGTCTGCTGGATACCCCGTAGACCGCGGCTGGCGATGTTGGTGCCGATGGTGCCCTGGTCGTTGTAGTTGAGGGTTTCGACGATCAGCGTCTCGCCCTCCCAGCGTCCACGTGGGTCGCCATTCCAGAGACGGATCTTGTCAGACAGGGCCGGGCGATCGTCTAGCGGGATGACGCGCGCCTCGTGGATCATCTCGTAGAACAGGATCACGTAGCCTGGCGTCTGGAGAATCTGATAGCCGGCACCGTAGCCGCCCGGGAACATGCCCCCAGGCACTCCTCGGGTGATGCAACGCTCCCAGGGCGTGTGCTGTATCCAGCCGTCGGTCAGGTTGATGAGATTGTCGTTCCGCGCCCGGATGGCCGCCTCGCGGAGCGGGGCTCGGCCGCTCGGTGGGTCCACGATCATCGAGGTTCGACGCTGGTTGCGAAGTGCGCCACCCGGGCCGTCGCCCCACGGGCCCTGCGGGCCGCGAGAGCGCGCGTCGGGATCGGGGTTCGCGGGCGGGCGTTGTGGCTGGTTCGTACCTGGAAACCACGCCGCCAGCGGGGCAAGTCGCTCCAGGTCGATGTCATTCGGCGCTTCGAACGGGGTCGGATCGAAGTTGGTCCAGACGCCGGAGATGTTCGGCTGTCCGTCCGCCGTGCGGTCCTGGGCCGCTGCCGGAATCGCCATCATGGTTGTGGCGGCCAGTACCGCGCCGCCGACGAGAGCCCTGCCTGTCATCGCATCTCCTCCAGATCGAGTCGTTCGAGTGGGGCGATTATAACCCCGCGCGCCCCAGTGGGGCGGCCTTCGGGGTACACTCACCCGACATTGAGGGGGCTATGCCAGGACGACAGGTCACGACGAAGCTCATGTTCGCCATCATCGTGTTGCTCGGAGTGTCGGCGCCAGCCAGCGCTCAGGAGGTCGATTACACGCCGGTCACTGATGAGCGGCTGCGGTCGCCCGATGCCGCCGACTGGCTGATGTATCGGGGTACCTACGACAGCTGGGGGTACAGCTCGCTCGACGAGATCACGACAGAGAACGTCGGCGAGTTGAAGCCGGTGTGGACGATGTCGACCGGCGTGACCTCCGGACACCAGTCGCCGCCGATCGTCAACGACGGGGTCATGTTCGTGACCACGCCCGAGGATCAGGTGATTGCGATCGATGCCCGGGCAGGCGAGGTGCTCTGGCGTTATCGCAAGATCCTGCCTGACGACGTGGGACGCCCGCACTGGACCAACCGAGGAGTCGGTCTTCACGGGGACCGGGTCTTCGTCACGACCCATGACTCCTATGTGGTGGCGCTCGACGCCCGGACCGGCAATGTCGAATGGGAAGCGGCGGTGGCTGACTATACCCACGGCTACTACATGACGATGGCGCCGCTCGTCGCCAATGGGAAGGTGCTGGTGGGCGCTTCAGGCGGCGAGCGCGGTATCCGCGGGTTCGTGGCGGCCTATGACGCCGCCACTGGCGACGAGGTGTGGCGGTCGCACACCATTCCCGGTCCCGGCGAGCTGGGCAACGACAGCTGGCCGGGCGACACATGGGAGCGAGGGGGCGCCTCGATCTGGATTACTGGGTCGTTCGACCCCGAGCTGAACCTGACCTACTGGGGTACCGGCAATCCCGGGCCCTGGATCGGCGACCAGCGACCGGGTGACAACCTCTACACCAATTCGGTGGTGGCGTTCGATGCCGACACCGGCGAGTTGAAGGGCTATCACCAGTATCACCACAACGGGTCGTGGGACTGGGACGAGGTGTCGGCGCCGCTGCTCATCGACGTGCCCCGCGCCGGGCGGACAATCAGATCACTGGTGCACCCGGCACGAAACGGCTATCTCTGGCTGCTCGAGCGGGAGGCGAACGCGATCAACTTCGTCGACGCCCAGCCCTATGTCGACCAGAACGTCTTCACCTCGATCGACCCGGTGACCGGGCGCCCCGAGTACGACCCGGAGCGGAAGCCGGGCACCAACAAGCCGGCCACGTTCTGTCCGTCGCTCTGGGGCGGCAAGGACTGGCCGCCGGCCGCCTACAGCCCGCAGACCAGGTATCTCTACGTACCGGTGAACGAGAATCTCTGCTCGACCATCGTCGGGCGTGAGGTCGAGTACCGGCCGGGCGCCAGCTACACGGGCGCCTCGGCGACGGTGTTTGTCAGCGACGGCGCCGACCACATCGGCGAGATCCAGGCCTGGGACCTGTCGAGCGGCGAGAAGGTCTGGACCCACGAGTTCGCCGAGTCGCAGAACTGGGGTCCAATCCTCGCCACCGGCGGCGGGCTGATCTTCGCCGGTGGCACCCACGATCGGAAGTTCCGCGCCTTCGACGCTCGCACCGGCGACCTGCTCTGGGAGCAGCGGACCAACTCCGGAGTGACCGGCGTCCCGTCGTCCTATGAGATCGACGGCGTCCAGTACATCGCGGTGCAGTCAGGCTGGGGCGTCGACGCCGCTGGCATGCAGCGCGCCGTCAACACTCACCTCGAGCGGGACATCCTGGTGCCGCAGGGTGGCGTGATCTGGGTGTTCGCGCTGGAGCAGTAGGGGGACGGCGGTCTCCTGTGGCCGTCAGTCGTCCCAGTACAGGAACTCCGGTTTGTGACACGACCCTTCGAGGTCTGCCACCCGCCCCGTGAAGTAGGTCTGCGCATCGGAGATCGCTTGGTTGTAGACCACCGGGCCAACTTCCTTCAGCAGGTAGTCGAGCAGCAGCTTGGCCTTCAGGTCGCCGATGTCCTGGTCGAGCTCTTCCCGTACGTAACGTTTGAGTGAGGCCAGGGTCCGGGCCTCGGCCTCCGGTGTCAGCGAGATGGCCATGGTCTACTTCGCCAGGGGATGAGGCCGGATCTGGAACTTCACGTTCTTCTGGAGCGTGCCCTGTCCCCCCTCCAGGTGCCAGGCCGCGTAGTTCGAGTAGCTCGACCACAGTCCCTTCCCCTTCCACCCGGCGTCAGGGTCGTCGATCCGGCCGTTCGACGAACGGGAGAAGAAGCCCATGGGGTAGGGCACCCGCAGGGTGACGAACTGCTCGGTGCCCGGGATGAAGACCTCCAGAGAGTCGGTGTTCACGACACCGTAGAGTGGGACGTCATGGCCCAGTCCGAGGACGTCGTGATGGTCGACCTGGGTCAGATAGCTCTCGTCGGAGTTGATCGGGAACGGCGTGTTGTCAAAGGTCGGCTTCGGCATCCGGTGGAAGGTCCATCCCTCCGGGCACGATTGTCCCGACGGGTCCGGATCGGTCGACGTGCACAGGCTGCGGTCGAAAGATGCGAAGTGCCCGCTGCCGCGCCAGTCTTGCCAGGCGACTCCCTCACTGTCGAAGTGGAGGCCCCCACTTCCGTAGGCGGGCGGATCGGTGATTGATGGTGGCGGCAGGTAGACCTCTGCCCTGCAGGAACGCGGCGGGTCGTCACCCATGTCGATGCGCACAAGCTGGTTGTCGATCGAGCGATTCCCTGAGCACCAGATCGAGCCATCGGTCGGGTTGACCGCCGGCGAATAGCAGTTGAAGGCGATCCGGTGATCCCGGCCGGTGATCGGGGTCTCGTCCGGTTCGGTCCACCCCGGTGTGGACGCGCCGTCGCCGTCGAGGTCGAGCACGCCGGGGCACCAGGCCTGCGATGACTCCGGATCTTCGGTGTCGTCCCACACCTCCATGTCGATCCAGCCGATGCCGTCGTTGAAGCCGTAGAAGATGTCGTCGTCCTCGCTGATCATGTTGTGGTCGGCCGAAAAGCAGGTGTCGACCTCCGAGAATGACTCACTTGCCGGGTCATACATGAAGACCTGCCGGCTACCCTGTCGTAGCGGGTAGTTGGCGGCGTAAGGATTGGCTTCGTCGGTACAGAAGGCCGGCTGGGCATCCGGGGCGCGGATGCGGCCGGTCAGCCAGACTCGTGCCTGCCCGTCAATCGCCACGCTCCGTGGGTCGGCCTGCCGCGCCCAGACGGGGGCGTCGCCCCAGTAGGGCGAGGTGGGCGTGTCGCCCTGGATCTCGGGCCCTGATGATGGGATGGGAATGTTGAAGGCCCGGTGTTCCACCGGGTCGAGCACCGCCAGGATGTCGCTCGGCTGCACGACGCCGTAGACGAGTCCGTTGGCGTTGACCGTCGCGTCGCGGACATCCGACGCGGCGCTGTCGGTGCGGCCGTCGGTCTCGGTGCCCCAGTCCCAGAGGGTGACCACCACGTTTCGCTCGATGCCTTGCGGACGCGGTGGGATTTGCGTGGGGCTCTCGCCCGCTGCGATCCGGTCGGTCCAGTCCGCCCACATCTCCCGCTGATCGCCCATGCGGCCGTACATCGCGGCCATCGCCGTGCTCATTGGGCCCATCGCCACGCGACGTTCCCAGGCCTCGAGGTGCGAGTCGGAGCCGGCCAGGATGTCGCCCGGGATCTCGCGGGTGGCCTGATTGCCCACCTGGTGGCAGTTCAGGCAGACGGTTACCTGGCTGCCGAGTGACTGCTGGGAGTGCTCACCCTCAGGAAGTTCCATCATCGACAGCCACCAGGCCGCCGGGTAGACCTCGGCCGCGGCGGCCGCGTCGGGCGCCACGACCCCGTCGAGATCGAGGTGCTCGCCAGGAGAAGCTGAGACACGCGGTGAATCGACCAGGCCGTAGCCCCGCACCCAGACGTCATAGGTGGCGGCTGGGAGATCCGGGAGCACGTAGCGTCCAACGTCGTCGGTCGCCACGATCCGGATGAACCGGGTCGGGAGGTCAGTGGTCTCGGCGATGACCCACACCCCGGCTTCCGGACCGTCGGCACTGGTGACCACGCCGCCGATATCGTCGCCGTCGAGCTCGATGCTGGCGCCGGGGGCGCTTTCGGAGCCGTCGGGGGATCCGCCGTCCCCGCCACAGCTAGAGACCACCCCCATCAGCACCGCGACGCTGGCGGCGACACCGATTCCGCGCACTCGGTTACTCATCAAAGCCTCCAGACCTTTCGTGTGTAGTCAGAGGATATGCGATCGACGAGTCGTACACGAGAAAGGGCCCGACGCCGAAGCGCCGGGCCCTTGGGATGTGTGGTCACGCGCCGAGTCACACACTCAGGAGTTCGAGCTTGCCGGTGCTGTCGCTGAACTTCTCGACCGGAGCCCCCATCTTGTCGAGCAGCGTGAGATGGAGGTTGGTGACCGGCGTCCCCTGCTCGTAGGTGCGGTGTCCGACCGAACGCAGCTGGCCCGAGCCGCCGCCGACGAGCACCAGTGGGAGCCCTCGGTTGTCGTGCCGGTTGCTGTCTGACATCCCGGCGCCGTAGAGCATGATCATGTTGTCCAGCAGGGTGCCGTCGCCGTCGGGCGTCGATCGGGCCTTCCGCAGGAAGTCGGCGAAGAGCGAGAGGTGGAACTCGTTGATCTTCGCCACCTTCTCGTAGAGCACCGGGTCGTTCCGGTGGTGCGACGTCGGGTGATGCGAGTCGGGCACGCCGATTTCAGGATAGGTCCGCCCGCTGATCTCACGCGCCATCATGCAGGTGGTGACCCGGGTGAGGTCGGTCTGATACGCCAGGAGCAGCAGATCGAACATGATCGCGGCATGCTCGGCGTAGGTCGGAGGGATGCCGGCCGGTTGGTCGACGTCGGGCAGCTCCCGACCGCTCTGTTCCTCCGCCTTCTGGATGCGCCGCTCGATATCCCGCACCGCGTCGAGATACTCGTTTACTCGCAGCCGGTCGTTCGGCCCCAGGCCGCGCTCGAGCGCCGTGATCTTCTCGCTGACCGAGTCGAGGATGCTCTGGTCCTTCTGCATCCGTGCCAGCCGCGCACCCGCGTCGGTCGAGCCGCTGTCGCCGAAGAGCTGCTCGAACACCGTCCGCGGATTATTCTCGCCCAGCAGCGGCGTCGTCTCGTTCCGCCACGAGATGCCGTTCGTATACGTGCAGCTGAATCCCACGTCGCAGGAGCCGGACACGTCGCGGCTGTCGAGTGCGACTTCGAGCGAGCCGAGCTGAGTGTGCTGCGAGAACTCGCGCGCCAGGATCTGGTCGACCGAGACGCTTGCCCGCAGGTTTGACTCGGTTCTGGCCGGAGTCACCCCGGTCAGGAAACGCGTGGCCGCGCTGGCATGCACGCCGGCGTTGCTGGGGACGCCGTTGAGTCCGGTGAGCACCGACATCTGGTTCTTGAACTCGCCGAGACCGCTGAGCAGGCGCGTCAGTTCGAAGTCCGGGCCGTCGGTCTCTGGCGTCCAGTGGCGCATCGCCATGCCATTGGGCACATAGACCACGCCGAACCGTCGTACCGGGTTCGCGGCGCTGTTTCGGACCGCAGCAAAGGCTGGCACCATGCCGTCGAGGAGCGGGAGCGCCAGACTGGCGCCGAGGCCGCGGAGCACGGTACGACGAGCAAGAGCCTTCTTAGTGATGATCATGAGTCTGACCTCCGCATCCGAAACGCGTCGCTGTTCACGATGCCGAGCACGATGGATGACCAGCGATAGTCGTCGCTGGCCGCTTCTCGCACGATCTGTCTGACGGCCGGGGCGTCGTAGTACTCGAGCGCCCGCCCGAGGGCGTAGCCCATGAGCTTCTCGGTGACGGTGCCGACGAAGTCGCCCGGGCGGTCGAGCAAGAGGTCCCGCAGCCCGGTCGGGCCATCGAACGCCGCGCCGTCTGGAAGCGTGCCCGAGGAGTCGATGGGGGTGCCGGCCTCGCTCAGGTCTCGCCACGCCCCCACCGCGTCGAAGTTCTCGAGCGAGAAGCCGATGGGGTCCATGGCCGAGTGGCAGACCGCACAGGCCGGGTTCTCGCGGTGCATCACCATCGCCTCGCGCATGGAGAGCTTCGCCCCGTCCTCACCCTCTTCCTCCAGGGTCGGGACATCAGGTGGCGGCTCTGGCGGTGGCGCGCCGAGCAGGTTCTCCAGCACCCACTTGCCGCGCAGGACCGGTGAGGTGCGGTTCGGGTACGAGGTCACGGTCATGATGCTGCCGTGACTCAAGAGGCCCGCGCGTTCGTCAGGGCCGAAACTGACCCGACGAAAGCGGCTGCCGTAGATGCCGGGGATGCCGTACTGCTCGGCCAGCCGCTCGTTCACGAAGGTGTAGTCGGCGTGCAGGAGCTCCAGCAGGCTGGCGTCGCTGCGCACCTGGCTCTCCAGAAAGAGCGTCGTTTCGGTGCGATAGGCGTCGCGCAGGTTCTCGTCGAAGTGCGGGAAGGCCAGCGGGTCGGGGTAGACCCCGTCCAGGTTCCGGAAGTGGAGCCACTGGCCGGCGAAGTTCTCGACCAGCGCCGACGCCCGTGGATCCGCTAGCATCCGTCGTACCTGCTGTTCGAGCACGGCCGGCGTGCTCAGGGTGCCCGCCTCGACTGTGTCGAGCAGCTCGTCGTCCGGCATGCTGCTCCACAGGAAGAACGAGAGACGGGACGCGAGCTCGACGTTGCGCAGCGCATAGATAGAACCTGGCTGAGCGTCGACCGGATCGTGTTCTATGCGATACAGGAACTCGGGGTCGGTGAGCAGACGCTCCAGCGAGAAGCCGATCCCTTCGTCGAAGCTGCCGCCCGCGCTTCCCGCCTGGAAGAAGGAGAGGAGGGTGGTCACATCGGCGTCGGTGACCCCCCGGCGGTAGGCGCGTCTCGCCAGCGTGGTCAGGATCTCCCGGGCGCACGGCTCGAACTCGCTCTCGTCGGACGGCGTGCAGGTGAACCCCCGCCGACGGGTCGGCGTGTCGCCGCGGCCCTCCACCGTGAACGGACCGCTGATCCGCACGTTGTCGAGGGCGGGGTTGGCGTCCGGCATGTCGTCGACGGCCAGCGCGAAGCCGGTCTGACGCGGCTGCAGCACGCCTTCCTCTTCCCAGGTCTCCCGCGGAAAGGTCACGCCCAGGGTATGCGGACCCGCCTCGACGACGACCCGCAACTCCAGGTGGTCGTCGGCGGTCTGGCTGTAGGTCTCCCACTCTTCATCGCCGCGGATGTTGCCGGCGTAGCTGATTGGTGCGGGGAGTCCCGGGGCGTCTCCGCCTACCGTGAAGGTCCGGATCCGACGTCCGTCCAGTCGGATCTCGACGTCGTGGGCCTGATCGATACCCCGGACGTAGCCCACATAGTTCGTGCGGAGTCCGATCTTGATCAGGTATTCGCCGTCGACGGGGAAGTGATGCCGGATGGCCATCCCGCCACGCGAGCCGAACGGCAGTTCCTCGCTCTGCTGGTTGTTCTGGACGAGATTGAGAGGGACCTCGTAGGTGTCGATGACGGTGCCGCCGGCCGGGGGGCTGCCAATGGCAAGTCTGGCGATTTTGCGTGATGCGGAGACGTAGCGCTCGAACAGGGCGGGCGAGAGCGAGAGCGCGCCCGCGTTGTTGTCGAAACCGAATCGGTCCGGCGCATCTGCCGGTATCCAGGCGCTGACGTCGACATCGAGGTCGAGCAGATCCCGGATGACGTTTCGATACTCGGTCTGATTGAGCCGGTGGAACGCCTGGGTGCGACCTGGGTTGGGCCGCTCGGCCGCATGCCGGTCGAGTGCTTCTTCGAGCCAGCGACGGAAGCCGTCGTAGGTGGCCTGGTCCGGCCGCGGTCGCGGCTGCGGAGGCATCGCCCCGACCTTCAGCTTCCGCACGACATGTTCCCAGAGCTCGGGATCGTCACCGACCTGATCGACGTTGGCCTCGTCGAGGGCCAGCCCGATGGAGCGGAGCTGCGCGACGAGGAGCGACCGCGGTTCCTCGGTGCCGTCGACGTAGTCGCTGTTGTGGCAGGTGACGCAGTAGCGGTCCACCAGGGCCCGCTGCGGGGAAACCGTCTCGGAGGGGGCGCCCGGTTGCGCACTGGCGACGCTCCCGGCCAGGAGCATGGTTCCGCTGAGCGCCGCGACTTTGGCCGCCGTTCTGGGCACCGTTTCTCCTGCGCGCCAGCGCGTAGGTACAGTTCGAGACACGCTAGTTTCGCCCTCCCGAACGTGCGTTGTCAATCGCCCGGTGGGGCGGTAGGATGAGGCCGAAGACGTGGACACGGATGCTGCCATGGACGACCTTGTTCGGACTCCGGCGATGACCTTCCGACCCGCCCTCATCCTGTCGGTGGCGCTGATGATCGCCGTCGTGACCGCGACTCCCCTCGGGGCCTCGAGCGACGAACCGCTGATCGTCGCGGTCCGGGCGGAAGACGCTGCCGAGGTGCGGGCGTTGATCGACACAGGCACCGATCTCGACGCGCGACAACCCGATGGCGCGACGGCGCTGCACTGGGCCGTCTTTCGTCAGCAGGTCAACATTGTGGGGCTGCTGGTCGAGGCTGGCGCCGACGTGAACGTGGCCAATGAGCTTGGGGCCACGCCCCTCTGGCTGGCCGCCGACAACGGCGATGCGGAGCTGGTCGGGGCCCTTCTCGTTGCTGGCGCCGACCCGAACGCTGCTCTTGACGGTGGCGAGACCCCGGTGATGACCGCTTCCCGGACGGGCAATGTCGACGCGGTTCGGCTGTTGCTCGACGCTGGCGCTGATCCCAACGCGCGAGAACAGACGCGACAGCAGACGGCGCTGATGTGGTCCGTGGCGCAGGGCCATCCCGAAATCGTGGCGCTGCTCCTCGACCGTGGGGCGCAGCTGGACGCCCGGTCGCGGAGCCGACCTCGCCTGATGTACGCCGACGACGTCAATGCCGATCAGTACGACCAGGGCATGATGTGGAACCACGGCGGTTTCACACCCCTGCTCTTCGCGGCCCGTCAGGGGCGCATCGAAGCGGCCCGACACCTGATCGCCGCGGGCGCGGAGCTCGAAGAGGCCTCGCTGGTTGGAGCCAGTCCGCTGGTTGTGGCCGCGCACAGCGGTCAAGGCGCTTTCGCAGCGTTTCTGCTGGCCGAGGGCGCCGACCCGAATCAGGCCGACGCCGGCTATGCGGCGCTTCACGCGGCGGTCCTGCGCGGAGACGAGCGTCTGGTTGAGGAACTGCTGCGTCGCGGAGCCGATCCGAACGCTCGGCTGCGAACGGGGACTCCGCAGCGGCGCACCAGCATGGACTGGGCGTTCGATCCGGCGATGGTGAGCGCGACGCCGTTCTGGCTGTCCGCCTACTATCGCGAGCCGGACATCATGCGTGACCTCGTGGCGGCCGGCGCTGATCCTCGGTTGACGACGCTCGAGCGGTGGGACGCGGTCTTCGAGCGAGCGGGAGGTGAGGGTCCGCCTCACGTGTCGGGTGGGTTCATCCCACCGCTACTGGCGGTTGTCGGCGGAGATAGCGGCCGGCGTCGCTACTTTCTCGACGAGGTCCGGCGCGATCCGAATCTGGAAGAGATGGAGGCGTTGGCGACGGCTCGGGTCATCCTGGAGTTTGGCGCCGACGTGAACGAGACCGATCTGAACGGCGTCGCGCCGATCCACACCGCTGCCCAGCGGAACCTGTCCAAGCTGGTCCGGCTCCTGGCCGAGCACGGCGCGGATCTCAATCTGGAGAACGGCGCGGGACGGACACCGCTGCAACTGGCGGATGCGGCGGCGGCCGGCCGAGCGCGTAGCCAGATTGCGGCCAACCGGGCGCCGAGCGGGAATAGCGCCGACGTCCTGCGTGAACTGGGCGCCACCGAGGTGGCCAGCGATTCCGCGGGTGGCCGCTAGCTGGTCGCATCGTCAGCGTTCTCGCGTCGTCCTGGTCTTCGTCCACAAGTCAATCGCCCACTCGCGTCGCCCCTGATGACAGAAGAGCCGGTGCACCTCAGCGTGGTGATCCCCGCCTTCGAGGAGGAGGCGCGAATCGTGCCGACGCTGGCTCGCGTGCGCGAGTACCTCGAGCCGCGGTCCTATCGCAGTGAAGTGCTGGTGGTCGTGGATGGAGGCACCGATGCGACTCTGCGTCAGGCTCGGAGCCTCGGCGAGGACTGGCCCGAGCTGCGTGTGCTGGACAACGGCCGGAACCGGGGGAAAGGGTACTCCGTGCGGCGCGGGATGCTCGAGGCGCGTGGCGACTATTGCCTCTTCTCGGATGCCGACCTGTCGACGCCGATCGAAGAGGTCGAGCATCTGGTCGACGCGATGGCCGACGGCGCGCAGGTGGCGATCGGGTCGCGGGCGCTCCCCGATTCCGACGTGCGGGTGCGCCAGGCGTGGTGGCGGCAGTCGATGGGGCGCGTCTTCAACCGGGTCGTCCAGATGACGACGGTGTCTGGAATCGGGGATACCCAGTGCGGGTTCAAGTGCTTTCGCCGCGACGCCGCGCACGAGGTGTTCTCGCGACAGCGGCTCGAGCGGTTCTCGTTCGACGTCGAGGTGCTCTGGATCGCCACGAAGCTTGGATACGAGATTGCCGAAGTGCCGGTGGTGTGGGTCAACGATCCAGCCAGCCGGGTCCATCCGTTGAGTGACTCGGTGCGGATGTTGATCGATCTGGTCCGGGTCAGGCTCGCCGATCGGCAAGGCTTGTATGACCGAGGCGTCGAGACGCGGGGCTGACGCGCGGGAACGAGAGTCGGGAAGAGAGGACCGTATGCAGGATTTCGAACAGCTGGGTGCCTTCTATGTGGGGCATCGCTACGACGTCGAACGCGGCGCCGAGACGAGTGAACCGGTGCTCTACGACGCGAAGGACCTCACGACCCACGCCGTCGCGGTCGGCATGACCGGGAGCGGGAAGACCGGTCTCGGCATCGGACTGATAGAGGAGGCGGTCATCGACGGGATCCCGATCCTGGCGATCGATCCGAAGGCCGATCTGGGCAACCTCCTGCTGACCTTCCCCGCCCTCGAGGCCGGCGACTTCCGACCGTGGATTGACGAGCTCGAGGCGGCGCGGCACGGGCGGACGCCGGACGAGCACGCCCGATGGACCGCCGATCTGTGGCGGTCCGGATTGGCCGGGTCGGGGCAGGACGGCGCGCGCGTGGGGCGCTTTGCGGCGGCCGTCGACCGGACCATCTAGACCCCTGGGAGCCAGGCCGGGCGGCCGCTGACGGTGTTGCAGTCGTTTGCCGCGCCTCCGGCCGCCATCATCGGCGACCGCGAAGCGCTGAACGACCGGGTGGCTGGCGCCACCTCGGGCCTGCTGGGTCTAGTCGGTATCGACGCGGACCCGCTCACGAGCCGGGAGCACATCCTCATCGGGACGCTGCTTGGCCGGGCGTGGCGAGAGGGGTACGGCCTGGACCTGCCGACGCTGAGCCAGCGGATACAGAAGACCGGGCTCGACCGCATCGGGGTGATGGGCCTGGAGTCGGTGTTTCCGGCCGCCGATCGGCTCGGCCTGGCGATGCGGATTAACAACCTGCTGGCCTCGCTAGGCTTCGAGGCCTGGGCGGAAGGCGAGCCGCTCGATGTCGGGCGGCTGCTCTTCACGGCCGAGGGCCGCCCCCGGCTTTCGATCGTCTCGATCGCGCATCTGACCGAGTCGGAACGCACGTTCCTGGTGACCACCTTGCTGAACGAAGTGTTGACCTGGGTGCGGAGTCAGCCTGGCAGCCGGAGTCTCCGCGCGATTCTCTACATGGACGAGATCTTCGGGTTCATGCCGCCGGTAGCCAATCCGCCATCCAAGCGACCGCTGCTGGCCTTGCTCAAACAGGCCCGCGCCCAGGGACTCGGGGTCGTTCTGGCGACGCAGAATCCGGTGGACCTCGACTACAAGGGGTTGTCGAACACGGGGACCTGGTTTCTGGGGAGGCTGCAGACCGAGCGGGACAAGGCCCGGGTGATCGATGGGTTGGAAGGGGCGTCGGCCGACGTCGGGGCCAGTTTCGATTGCGGCCGGATGGAGCGCCTCCTGGCGGGACTGGACAGTCGTGTGTTTCTGTTGAACAACGTGCATGAAGACGAGCTGGTGGTGTTCAAGACCCGCTGGGCGCTGTCCTATCTGAGCGGTCCGCTGACCAGGGAGCAGATTCGGCGACTGAGCGGCGATTCGCCAGCCCCCGCCGCGGTTGCGCCCGAGGCCGGGGCGCCGCCTGCTTCCACCGCGCCCCCGTCGGCCGCTTCTCGTCCAACGCTCCCTGACGGCGTCGTCGAGCCGCCGCTCGAGACCGCGCCGGTGTCGGGCGCCGGCTTTTACGGGTTGCCGGCGGCCGCGTCCAACGCCCGCACCTACGACCGGTGGCGCAAGATGTTGACCACGCATCTCTATCGCCATCGCCCGCCGACGGTCTGGCGCTGCCGGAAACCCAAACTGGTGTTGGCGGTGGGTGAGGACCACGGCGCTTTTGTCGGTCGGCTCCGGGAGGCGTTGCGCGAGCAACGTGACCTCGCGATCGAGAAGCTGAGGTGGCGCTACGCCCCGAAGCTGGCTCGTATCCAGGACCAGATTCCCCGTGCCGAGCAGCGGGTCGAGGTCTAGCAGGCGCAGTACCGACAGAAGCGGATGCAGACGGTGATCTCGGTCGGCGCCACGGTGGTGGGCGCGTTGTTCGGACGGAAGATGCGTTCGGTTGGAGCGGTTTGCCGTGCCGCCACCGCGATGCGGGGGGCGGGCCGCGCCGCGAAGGAGAAGGGCGGTATCGCCCGAGCCGGCGAGCGGGTCGGTGCGCTCGAAGAGCGGCTGGACTCGCTCGAAGCCGACTTGCAGGATGACCTCGCCGCGCTGAAGGTCCCCATCGACACCGACGCGCTTGCGGTGAACGAAGGCAAAGTGGCGCCCCGCAAGAGCGATCTGGCGGTCGAGGAGCTGGCGATCGTCTGGGTGACCTGGCGGGTCTCGGAGTCGGTTGTCCGAGAACGGGCCTGACTCTAGCGGGTTTCGTCGACCCGGGCGACGTGGAGGATGTTCTCGAGCCCGTAGTTGCCTTCGTGGCAGGCATATTCGTACATCGGGCCCGCGATCCGTTCGATGGGGAAGGTAATCGTCCAGGGGCGCGACCAGGTGTTGGGGTCGGTCACGCTGACGCTGTAGTCGAGGGTGTCGGGGCCGCTCAAGCGGAATCGCTCCACCAACGACAGACCGTCCGAGGCGCCACGAAAGTCGCTCGCGGTTGAGAAATCGGTTGTCTCCACCACGAGGGTGTCGCCTTCCCAGCGCCCCCAGGATCGTCCTCGCCACTGCGGGACCGATGGATCGGCTGGCCTGGCGGCGAGCGGCACGATCCGGGCGTCATGGATCATCTCGTTGACGATGACGACGTGGTGCTCGGTCTGGAGCACCTGGATGTTGTTGTTATAGCCGGCCGGTAGCATGCCGTTGGGCAGGCCCCTGGTGATGCAACGCTCCCACAGATTCCGGTCGTGGTAGGAGTCGGCCCCGCCACGCGCCGCGCGCGCGTCGCGTCGGGTCTCGGCCCGATGACGGCCCGCGTCGGAGAGTGCCGGGATACGTCCATCGGGCGGATCGACGATGAGTGAGCTGCGTCCGCTGCCCACGACCTCGGTGCCGTAGTCGAGCCAGTACGGCGCATGCACCGACGGCGAGGTGCGCGGATCTCCTGGCGGTCGACCGTCGGTCCGTTCCCGCCGCTGCTGTTCGAGATCGGCAATCTCTTCGTTGCTGAGAAACTCGCGGCCGTCGAGGTGCTCGGGGCGTTCGAGCGGCGTCAGCGTGCGGTAGTCCCAGATACCCTGCAAGTCGGGGGCGCCCCAGGCCGTGCGGGGAGCTGTCCAGCCGGTGGGCGCGTCTGGCGCGGCCGACTGCGCGTCGGCGGTTGTCGCCGAGACCAGGTTGAGCAGAATGGTCGCCGCCAAGCTCGTTCGACGCATCGCCGGGTACGATAGCATCGCGGCGGGTTCCCTGAGAACTACCTGCACGCCGAGGACGGCGGGCTGTCGCGGGAGGGTTGAAGATGCGCACTCGGGTAGTGGCGTTGGCCGTCGCCGTGACCACGCTGTCGACCGGCGCTGGGGCGCAGGAGCAGTGGCCACGTTTTCGGGGCGCGTCGGATGGCGCCGTCGCCGACGATCCCCGGCTGCCCGACAGCTGGAGCGAGACCGAGAACGTCCTCTGGCGAGCGCCGGTCGCCGGCCTTGGCTGGAGCTCGCCAGTGGTCTGGGACGACCATGTCTTTCTCACCTCGGCGGTCAGCGCCGGGGAGGAACGGGCGCCGGTAACCGGGCTCTACGATCCCGGGTCGGACAGCGGGGCCACCTCGGCCGAGCATGCGCACCGGTTCGTCGTCTACGACATCGATTTCGAGACCGGTGCCGTGCGCTGGCAGCGGGAGCTTGCTTCGGCGGTGCCCGCCATCGAACGACACTTGAAGAACAGCTTCGCGTCGGAAACCGCGGTGACCGACGGCGAGCGGGTGTATGTCTACTTCGGCACCATCGGTCTGGTGGCGGCGGTCGATTTCGACGGGCAGGTGGTGTGGCAGCGCGAGCTGGGTGTCTTCAACGGCCGCCAGCGCTTCGGAACGGCCGCCTCGCCGGCCTTGCACGACGGTCGCCTGTATGTGGTGAACGACAACACCACCAGCTCCTTCCTCGTGGCGTTGGACGCCGCCACCGGCGACGAGCTCTGGCGGGCCGAGCGGGACGAGGTCGAGAACTGGGCGACCCCGTTCGTCTGGGATAACGACCTTCGCACCGAGATCGTGACCGCCGGGTTGCGTCGGGTGCGGTCCTATGGGTTGGACGGCGAACTGCTCTGGGAGCTGTCCGGCATGACGGTCAACGTGGTGCCGACTCCGTTCGCGCGGGATGGCCTCGTGTATATCAGCTCCGGCTACCCCGGCGGGATGCCCAGACCGGTCTACGCCATCCGTCCGGGCGCTTCGGGAGACATCTCCCTCAACGAGGGCGAGAACGGCAACGATTTCATCGTCTGGTATCAGCCGATGCTGGGCACCTACAACACATCGGCGCTCGTGTACGAGGGGAACTACTACACGTTGCTCGACCGCGGTTTTCTGCTGAATCATGATGCCCGGACCGGTCGCGAGATCTATGGGCGGACGCGGATCCGGCCTGGAACGGGGTTCACCGCCTCGCCCTGGGCCTACAACGACCGGGTGTTCCTGCTGGGCGAGGATGGAGACACCTTCGTGGTGCGAGCCGGACCCGAGTTCGAACTGCTGGGAACGAACTCGCTGAACGAGATGACGCTGGCCACGCCCGCCATCGTTCGGGGGAGCGTGATCCTGCGGACCCAATCCGCGCTGTATCGCATCACGAATCTCGACGCCCGGTGAGGTCCGTCGGTCGGAGCGGAGAGGAGCATCAGAATGGCGACGTCTCGACGACGGTTCTTGACCACGGTAGGGGCGGCGGCCGGAGGCGCTGCGGTTGGTGCCGCCGGGGGAGCGCGACGAGGGGTCTCGGCGCAGCCGGCTTCAACCGGGTCGTTTGATCCGCAGGCGCTGCTCGACGCGCATCTGCACGAGGAACCCTCGCTGTCGGCCGTGAGCGCGGCCCCGCAGAGCGACCCTAGGATGCCGAGTGCCGAGGAGGTGGCCTCCTGGTATACGGACCGGAGCAACTGGGGACGCTGGGGCGCCGACGACGAGATGGGCGCCGTCAACCTGATCGCTCCCGAGAAGAGCGCCGCCGCGGCGGCCCTGGTCCGTACCGGTCGCAAGGTGTCGGCCAGCCGGGTCTTCGAGCCCGAACAACACTTCATCCGCAAGACCGACAGCGGTGTGGTCGATTACTACGGCTTCATCTACCACGGGCAGACCATCACGCATATCGACGCGCTCTGTCACGTCTGGGATGGCGACGGTATGTGGCAGGGGCGACGTCACGACGAGGCGATCACGACCCAGGGGGCGCAGTTCGGCGCCATCGATGCGTGGAAGGAGGGGATCGTGACCCGCGGCGTGCTGCTCGACGTGCCGCGTCACCGCGGGGTCGACCATGTCACGCTCGAGGAGCCGGTGCAGGGATGGGAGCTGGAGGAGATCGCCGAGGCGCAAGGGGTGGCGGTGGAGCCGGGCGATGCGCTGCTGGTCTACAGCGGCCGTGACGCGTTCCTCCGAGCTGGTGGTCAGTACGGTGGGGGTGAGCGGCCGGGGTTGGGCGTCAGCTGCGTGAAGTTCATCCGCGATCATGATGTGGCGCTGCTGGGCTGGGACATGATGGATGCGCGTCCCGACCCCTACGGCCTCCGGTGGCCGGTCCACGGTGTGCTCTTCAAGTTCGGCGTGGCGCTGCTGGACAACGCGTTGCTCGAACCGCTGGCCGACGCCTGCGCGGAGGAAGGGCGGCACGAGTTCATGTTCATGGGGCTGCCGTTGAACGTCGCGGAGGGGACCGGCAGCCCGGTGAATCCCATAGCGATGTTTTGACGCGCTGCTGCCAGAAGACAGAAGACAGGAGACAGAAGCAAACGATGGAGCTTTCGCGACGGGCGGCGGTCTGCCTCGGGTTCCTGCTCGTGGCTGCCGCTGGAGAGGCGCAAGTGCGGGTGGAGCGGCTCGGTGACGGACCGATCATCGGACCGGAGCTGCATCCCAGCATTGGCCAGAACATCCAGGGGCCGTCGCTGATCCGGGTGCCGGAGTGGGTCGAGGACCGTCTGGGCGACTACTACCTGTATTTCGCCGACCACAAGGGGCTCTACATTCGACTGGCCTACGCCGACGATTTGCAGGGGCCCTGGACGGTCCACGCGCCGGGGAGTCTCCAGATTGCCGATTCCCACTTTCTGACCGAGCCGCCGGAGGTGACGCCCGACGAGCTGGAGCGGTTGCGGGAGAGTCGGGGGGGGCTGGGCGGCGCGGCAATTTCTCACGACCTGCTCACGGAAGTGACCACGCCGCATATCGCGTCACCCGATGTGCATGTCGACGATGCGAACCGGCGCATCATCATGTATTTCCACGGTCTGGATGGCGTGAGCCGGCAGGTCACGCGGGTCGCGACGTCGTCGGACGGTATCGCGTTCGAGGCGCGTCCCGAACGGTTGGGGCGCACCTACATGCGTGTGTTCGCCTACGACGGCTACACCTATGCGATGTCGATGCCCGGCCAGTTCTATCGCTCTCGCCAGCCGCTGACTGGATTCGAAGAAGGCCCACGGCTGTTCAATCCCAACATGCGTCATGCCGCCCTGCTACGACGCAGTGACCAGCTGTACGTGTTCTGGACCGAGGTGGGCGAGGTGCCCGAGCATGTGAAGCTCAGCACCATCGACCTGAACGGTGACTGGATGGGGTGGTCGGAGAGCGACGCGGTCGAAGTGTTGCGCCCCGAGTTCGCGTGGGAAGGGTCGGATGCGCCGCTCGAACCGTCAGTGCGTAGCACCGCCTATGGTCACGTGAACCAGCTGCGTGATCCGGCCATCTTCGAAGAAGGCGGACGGGTGTATCTGCTGTATGCGGTCGCCGGCGAGAGCGGCATCGCCCTGGCCGAGGTCTTCGTGGAGTAGTCCCTCCGCCCGCGTCTACTGTCCGCCTTCTCGCTGGACGTTGTAGCGCCGCGCGCGCTCCACCGTCTCGGTGTTGCCGATCAGCTCCAGGCGCCTGTCGCCGGCAAGGCTGCCGCCGCCGGCCGTGCCGATGGCGCCGGTCTCCATGAACTCCGCCATGGCGCGGTCCATCGCACCGGTGGCGATACCGCCCATCGCGCCCACGAACAGAATGCCCACGCCATTGTCGCGTGCCGCCTGGAGGGACGGTGCGCCGGTGAGGATCGGGCGTCCGGCGGCTTCGACCGCCCGTAGGCACTGGTCCAGCGGGATACCGGGGATGAAGATGATGTCGCCACCAGCCTCGGCGTAGGCCGCCACCCGCTCGATGGCCTCGTCGAGCGGCCCTCCGTCGGCCACCAGATCGCTGCGGACCAGCAGGACGGTGTCGTCGTCCTGGCGCGCATCGACGGCGGCTCTGACCTTGTCGACCATCGCCTCGGTGCCGATGATCTTGCCTTCGTCAAAGCCGCTCAGGTGCTTCGCGCTGTAGAGGTCTTCGACCATCACACAGGCGGCGCCTGCCTTCTCCATCCGCTGGATCGTGCGGTAGACGTTGAGCGGGTTGCCGCCCCCGTCGTCGGCGTCGGCGATGATCGGCAGGTCGATCCGGTCGGCCGTCCGCCGGCAGAAGTCCACCAGGTCGTCCATGGTGATCATGCCGTAGTCGCCGATGCCGTACTTGCTCAGCGACAGGGCGCTCCCACCCGTCATCACCATCTCGAAGCCGTGCATCTCGGCCAGCCGTGCGGTGGCGACGTCGCCGCAGTTGACGCAGCGGGGCGGTCCCGACCCGCCGAGCATCGCCCGGAGACGCGCGGCGGCTGTAGCTGGAGCCGGCTGCGCGGCGGCG
>MDTE01065198.1_pt1 | contig 23746 bp, 27 predicted proteins | sample 811231 | NCBI WGS metagenome assembly MDTE01 (sample SAMN05326651, study PRJNA326480) | marine metagenome | isolation source: seawater | place: Indian Ocean: Red Sea | collected 2010 | reverse complement strand
TGCGATTTGAGACTTAATGAACCTCGCTATGCTTCATTACCCAATATAATGAAAGCAAAGAAAAAGCCAATCGAAGAACTAATTGCTAAAGATTTGGGCGTTGATATTTCGAATAGAATTCAACAGTTAAAAGTAGAAGAACCACCTAAGAGAAAAGGCGGAATTAAGGTAGCTAGTGTAGCAGAGTTAGTTAGCAAACTTAAAAATGAGGCAAAAGTAATATAATGTCTATTTTATTGATTGCTGAACATGATAATTCAAAATTAAAAACATTTACTTTAAATGCTATTAATGCTGCTTCAAAAATTGATCCAGATATACATGTTTTAGTGGCCGGAAGTAAATGCGAAAATGTTTGCAAGGAATTATCATCGGTTTCATTAGTTAAAAAGGTTTTGCAGTCTGACTCTCCTAATTATGAAAATTATTTAGCGGAAAATTTGACTCCGTTAGTGGTAAAATTAGCAGAAAAATATACTCACATAGCAGCATCGGCAAATACATTTGGAAAAAATTTTATGCCAAGAGTTGCTGCTCTGCTAGATGTGTCTCAAATTAGCGATATAATAAAAGTTAACAGCCCAGACACTTTTGTTCGACCTATTTATGCTGGAAATGCATACGCAACAGTAAAAAGCAATGATAAAAAAAAATGTATAACAATAAGACCAACATCGTTTGATCCCGCCCCAACTTCTGGAGGGTCTGCTCCTATTGAAAAAGTTGACCCAGCAGATGTTCCAAATATTTCAAAATTTATTAAGAAAGACGAAACTAAATCTGAGAGACCTGAGCTTGGAACAGCAAGAGTTGTTATATCTGGAGGAAGAGGTATGCAAAGTGGAGAAAATTTTAAACTTATAAATGCTATTGCAGATAAGTTAAATGCAGCAGTAGGAGCATCACGAGCAGCAGTAGATGCAGGTTATATAAGTAACGATCATCAAGTTGGACAAACTGGTAAAGTTGTCGTTCCTGATTTATACATTGCTGTAGGTATTTCTGGAGCTATACAGCATTTAGCAGGAATGAAAGAAAGCAAAATAATAGTTGCAATAAATAAAGATGGAGAAGCTCCTATTTTTAGTATTGCTGATTATGGTTTAGAAGCTGATTTATTTGAAGCATTACCACAGTTTTTAGAAGAACTGAACAAACTCAATACTATCCAAAAATAAAAATTTTGATATAGTCGCCATATGCCAAGAGAAGTAATGGAATATGATGTTGTTATTGTTGGTGCGGGGCCAGCTGGATTATCTACTTCAATTAAACTAAAACAAATAGATCCAAGTTTAAATGTTTGTATATTAGAAAAAGGTTCTGAGATCGGAGCTCATATTTTAAGCGGAAATGTTTTTGAAACAAGAGCACTTGACGAACTATTACCGAAATGGAAAGAACAAGGAGCACCAGTTAAAACAAAAGTCTCTAAAGAAAAATTCTTATTTTTAGGAAAAAAAAGATCTTTAAGTTGGCCAACTTGGTTTTTACCTTCAGTTCAAAAAAATCACAAAAACTATATTATTAGCTTAGCAAATCTGTGTCGTTGGCTTGCAGAACAAGCGGAAAAATTAGGCGTTGAGATATTTCCAGGATTTCCAGCCAGTGAAATTCTTTATAAAGAAGATGGTTCAATTAAAGGAGTAGCTACTTTAGATATGGGCTTAGACAAAGATGGTAATAAAAAAGAAGGTTATCAAGAAGGGATGGAATTACACGCAAAAGTCACAGTTTTTGCAGAGGGTTGCAGAGGTCATTTAGGAAAACAACTCATTAAAAAGTATCAATTAAGCAAGGGAAAGAGTCCACAACAGTATGGAATAGGATTTAAAGAAATATGGGAAGTAAGCGAAAACCAACATCAAGAAGGATTAGTTATGCATACAGCTGGCTGGCCACTTGATATTAAAACTTACGGAGGAAGTTTTGTTTATCATGCAGAAAAAAAACAAATTTATATTGGTTATGTTATTGGATTAGATTATCAAAATCCCCATTTGTCTCCATTTGATGAATTTCAAAGATTTAAAACTCATAAAGATATTAGAAGAATGTTAGAAGGAGGTAAGAGAATTGCATTTGGAGCCAGAGCTCTTATAGAAGGAGGAATTCAAAGTTTACCGAGAATGTATATGCCAGGAGGGTTACTAATAGGTTGTGATGCTGGCACTTTAAATATGCCAAAAATCAAAGGATCACACACGGCCATGAAAAGCGGAATTCTTGCAGCTGAAACTATTGTTGAAAATATAAAAAATAAAAAAGAATTATCAATTTTTGAAGAAAAATTTAAAAAAAGCTGGATATATAAAGAATTGTATGCAGCCAGAAATGTAAAACCGAGTTTTAGCTGGGGTTTAATATTAGGAATTATTTTTACAGGAATTGATCAAATATTATTTAGAGGGAAATTACCTTTTACTTTAAAGCATAAGCATGCCGATTATAAAGCATTAAAACCTGCAAATAAAATGCCTAAGATAAACTATCCTAAACCAGATGGTAAAATTGTTTTTGATAAAACTAGTTCTGTTTATTTAACCGGAACTAATCATACAGAAAATCAACCAGTACATTTAAAATTAAAAGATCCTAATTTACCAATAAATTATACATTAAAAGAATATGATGAACCTGCGCAAAGATATTGTCCAGTTGGAGTTTATGAAATTCAAAAAGAAAAGTTTGTTATAAATTCACAAAATTGTATTCACTGTAAAACATGTGATATTAAGGAACCTTCCCAAAATATAACATGGGTTGTTCCTGAAGGAGGGGGAGGACCTAAATACGGAAACATGTAGTAAGAAATTAAGAAAGATCAACGGCATGCTTTTTAAGCATTTCCATAGGTATTATTTCAAGAGTTTTTTGATTTGTTTTTTTTAAAAAAATTTTACATGCAGTTCCTGCTTTTATTGCCTGTGCATATGTTTCAGCACAGACACACCAACTATCACCTTCTTTTAGACCAGGAAAATTAAATTCAGGATGTGGTGTAATTAAATCATTACCCGCTTCTTTTGCCCATTCTAAAAATTTTGTTGTCACTTTTGCACAAACAGTGTGAACTCCGTGATCTATTTTATCAGTGTTGCAACATCCATCTCTAAACCAACCAGTCAATGGATCTCTAGAGCAAATTTCAAGTTTTTCTCCCAAAACGTTTTTTTGTAATTTTTGATCAGGCATTATAATTTGGTAGGGCTAGGTTCATCTTTGTAAATTTTTTTTGGATCGAAGATTTTTTTCTTGATTTCAAACTTAATTTCTAATTCTTGTGTATTTTTTATTTTTCCTAAAGGAATAGATCTATAAAAACAAGAACGATAACCGACGTGACAACTGGCACCATTTCCAATGTCGACCAACATCCAAAGGGAATCTTGATCATCGTCAATTCTAATTTGTTTTACTTTTTGGACAAAGCCACTAACTTGACCTTTACGCCATATTTGTTTTCTTGAACGACTCCAATAATGCGCTTCTTTTGTTTCTATTGTTTTTTTCAAGGCTTCATCGTTCATATAGCCATGCATCAAGATGACGCCTGTTTTAATATCTGTTGTAATTACAGGAATAAGGCCGTTTACATCAAATTTTGGTGCTAAAAACTTGCCTTCTTCTACTTCTTTTATATTATCTCTTTTTTTAAACATTAAATATATTATATAGATATTAAATATTAAATAAATTAACAACATGAAATTAGTAAAAGACACAGAGCAGTCAAAAGAAAAAAAACATCAAATTTCTGATCAAAAAGCTGAAGAAGCTATTAAAACAATAATAGAATGGATAGGAGAAGACTCTTCTCGCGAAGGATTAAAATCTACACCAAGCAGAGTGATAAAAGCTTTTAAAGAATATTTTAAAGGTTACGGGCAAGACGCAAAAAAATTTTTATCAAAAACTTTTACAGAGGTAGAAGGGTATGATGATATGGTTATAGAAAAAAATATAAGCATTCAGAGTCATTGTGAACATCACATGGCAGCAATTACTGGCGTTGCTCACGTAGCATATATTCCTGCAAAAAAGGTTGTTGGTTTAAGCAAACTTGCAAGAGTTGTTGAAGTATTTTCAAAAAGATTACAAACACAAGAACGTTTAACAATGCAGATTGCTAAAACAATAATGGAAGTTTTACAACCTCGAGGCGTAGCAGTTACCATAGATGCTTCTCATCAGTGCATGACAAATAGAGGTGTGAAAAAAGAAAACACAACAACAGTAACTAACTATTTCCTTGGAGCTTTCAAGGACGATTTAAGTTTTCAAAATAGATACTTAAGATATATTAACAAAGAATAAAAGTTAGTATTTTTTAATCTGTAATTTCAAAATGAACGACAAGTTTAAAGCAATAGTTCTAAATCAATCCGGGGATCAGTTTTCTCGAGAAATAAAAACCATAGATAAAAATTTTTTAAAAGAAGGCGATGTTCTAGTAAAAATAGATTATTCAGATTTAAATTTCAAAGATGCCTTGATTTTAAAAAATGGTGGAAAACTAATAAAAGAATATCCAAGAATACCAGGTATAGATTTTTCAGGAACAGTTGAAGAAAGTAACGCTAGTGAATTCAAAAAAGGAGATAAGATTATAGTAAATGGATCCAGAGTTGGAGAGTTGCACCATGGAGGATATTCACAGTATGCTAGAGTTAAGAAAGAATTTGCAATTAGAAAACCTGAAGGAATTAATACAAAGCAAGCAATGATGCTTGGTACAGCAGGATTTACAGCAGTACTATGCGCATATGCAGTAAAAGCAAGAGAGGAATTGTTGTTAGGAGAAAAAGTGAAAGAGGTTTTAGTAACAGGAGCCACAGGAGGAGTAGGCAGTATTGCTGTTATGGCTCTATCAAAACTAGGGTGCAAGGTAACAGCAGTAACAGGAAAAATGAAATTAAGTAATTTTTTGAAAGAATTAGGCGCTACAAATATTATTGACAGAAAAGAATTAGAATCAGAACCAAAATTACTTGGCAAAGGAATTTGGGATGGGGTAGTCGATACAGTAGGCGGAAATATTTTAGCAAATGCAATATCACAAACAAAACATTCAGGAATAGTTGCGGCATGCGGTAATGCTAGCGGAAACAAGCTAAATACCTCTGTAATTCCTTTCATTTTAAGAGGTGTAAAATTATGGGGAGTAGATTCAGTGGCTATTAGTAAAAAAAGAAAAGAATTTATTTGGAGCGAAACATCTAAACTTATTGATTTTGCAATATTAGAAAAATCAATTAAAGTTGTAAATTTAAATGAGCTATTGACTATTTTTCCAAGTATGCTCGAAGGAAAATTATCTAATAAAATATTAGTAGATGTAAATAAATAATGGATTGGGACAAACTTAAAATATTTCATGCTGTAGCTGAAGCTGGAAATTTTACTAAAGCAACATTTGTACTTAATCTTAGTCAGTCAGCAATTAGTAGGCAAATTCAATCTTTAGAACAAGATCTAAAAACACAGTTATTCGAAAGACATGCAAGAGGTTTATCTTTAACGGAAAATGGTGAGTATTTATTTAAAACTGCTCACGAGGTAATTTCTAAACTTAAAGATGTTGAATCAGCTTTAATTGATAAAAAAAATAAACCAAGCGGAAAGTTAACGGTCACAACCGTTGTAAGTTTTGGCACTACATGGCTAACTCCTAGAATTCAGGAATTTATGAAACTTAACCCAGAGATCGAAGTAGAATTAATATTTGATGATAAAGAACTTGACCTAAGCACACGTCAAGCTGATATTGGAATATGGATGAGAAGACCAAAGCAACTAAATTATATACAAAAAAAACTTATAGATATTAATTATCATATTTATGGCTCAACAAAATATTTACAACAAAATGATCACCCAAAGAATTTAGCTGATTTAAATAAACATAGATTTATTTCTTATGGTAGGGGAGCTCCTTCACCTGTTTTTAATCCTGATTGGGCGTTAAAATTAGGTGTTAAAGATAATAAAAAAAGAAAACCTGTAATGAAGGTAAATAGTGTTTATGGATTATTACTTGCAGTACAAAGCGGAGTTGGTTTAGCAGCTTTGCCAGATTATATTACTGTTTCCGTACCTAATATTGTGAGAGTTTTACCACAAATCGAAGGACCTAAAACAGAAGCTCACTTTGTTTATCCTCAATCGTTAAAGAATGTAGCTAGAATTGTCGCATTCAGAAATTTTTTGTACAGCAAAGTTAGTAAGTGGGAATTCTAAATTTTATTTATAAGTTTCTGTTTTAATTTTAAGTGAAGCGCCTTCTTCAATAGCTAAAGTTTTTTGATTCAATACTCCATCAATATCAGCAGTTCTTTTAATTCTTATCTTGTCTGAGCTCACGTTGCCTTTTAATTTTCCACCGACTATAGCAACTTTTGCTTTAATATTTCCTTTGATGTTTGAGTTTTGGTGTGTCGCTACTTCCTCAGCTTTTACATCGCCATTTATTTTAGCATCAATTATGATTTTATCTTTTTCAACTACATCTCCATCAATTGAAACGTCAGATAAAAGTATAGATGTTTTTTCCTCTGCCATAATATTTCCCTACAACCAAACATATACATAGATATTAGTTGCTCCTATACACTTTTTAGTTGCATTATATGCGACATAATGATATTGATAATCATTCTCATTGAAAATGATAATCAATATCAATATATGTGTCAATTAATTATTTTTTTTAATGAAAGGAAAACTATGAGAAAAATTATTTTGTTAATATCAGTTTTTTTTACATTGGTTGTGAATTCGTACGCCAATGAAGTGAATATATTTAGTGCTAGACACTATGATTCAGATGTTCAATTGTACGAAAAGTTTACTAAAAAGACTGGCATCAAAGTAAATGTGGTGTCAGGAAAAGATAAAGCTCTTCAAAAAAGAATAATAGAAGAAGGAGCAGACTGTATAGCTGACCTATATATAACAGCGGATGCTGGAAGGTTAGGAGCTTTTCAATCTAAGAATATGTTTCAAAGAGCAAGTTCTTCAGCATTGAAAAAAGCAATACCATCCAACTTTAGATCTCAGTATTGGTTTGGAATTGCAAAGAGAGCAAGAGTTATTTATTACGCTCCAAGTAGGTTAAGCGAATCTGATTTGCAAGGCATGACATATGAAGATCTTGCTGACTCTTATTGGAAAGGAAAAGTTGTAATAAGAAAGTCTAATAATGTTTATAATCAGTCTTTAGTTGCATCTTTAATTGCTAATAATGGGAAAAAGAAAACAGCAGATTGGGCAAAAGGTCTAGTTAATAACATGGCAAGAAAACCAAAAGGAAATGATAGAGCTCAAATCTTGGCTGTTGCAGCAGGGGAAGCAGAACTTGCAGTAGCAAATACTTATTATATTGCTTTAATGTTATCAGGCAAAAAAGGTCCAGAACAGCAAGCGGCTGCGAAAAAAGTTAGACCATTTTTTCCTAATCAAGATGGCAGAGGTACACATATGAACATTAGTGGTGGTGGTGTTCTTAAACATGCACCTAATAAAGCTAATGCTATTAAGTTGTTGGAGTTCTTACTAACTAAAGAAGCACAAGAACATATTGTTAACAATACATATGAGTATCCAATGATCGAAGGAGTCAAACCTAGTCCATTAATAGCTCAGTTTGGTCTTAATTTTAAACAAGATTTAAAAACTAAAGTATCCTCATACGGAAAAAACCAAGCTGCTGCATTAAAAATAATGACAGAAGCTGGTTGGGAGTAAAAACCTCCAAATATGAAGTGCGCAATCAACATGATATATAATTTAAAACAATCCTCCCAGGAAAATGATTTAAAAATATGATACTTAAAAAGTTTAATTTTTGGTATATAAATTCTTTCCTAATTTCAATATTAGTAGCGTTACCTATAATAACAGTTTTTTTTGGATTTTTTGAATCTACCACCGACTATTTTTCGCTTTTGAGCGACACATTTTTACTAAAATATATTTCTAATTCCATATTACTTTTAGTTGGAGTATTAATTTTGACTTTTATATTCGGAGTCGGTTCAGCTTATTGCGTTTCTTTTTATGATTTTCCAGGAATAAATTTTTTTAAATGGGCTTTAATATTATCATTTGCTGTTCCAGCATATATTTATGCTTATTCCCTTACAGCTTTTTTTGAGAATTATGGAACACTTTTTTCGATTCTTACTTATTTTTTTGGATCTTATGAGTATAATCCCTTTATACCGAAAGTAGATGGTTTATTTGGATCAATACTGTCTATTTCTTTTTCACTCTTTGGTTATGTATACGTTTTAACAAGAGCTTCCTTTTATTATCAATCTCAAAACTTAATAGATGCTGGAAAAAATCTTGGATTATCTCCAAAAAAAACTTTTTTAAAAATTATTCTTCCATCTGCAAGACCAGCTATAGTTGTTGGCTTATCTTTAGTGGCAATGGAAACACTATCAGATTTTGGAACTGTTTCATTTTTTAGTATATCAACACTTACAACAGCGATCTATAATGCCTGGATTGCCTTTGATGATTTGGCCTCGGCAAATCAACTTTCATTTATACTTTTGCTGTTTATTTTGTTTTTGTTTTTTTTAGAAAATTTTTCAAGAAGAAGAGCTAGATATCATTCTCCATTAAGGGGAGGTTTTATAAATAGACCTAAAATTAAACTTAAAGGAATGAAATCTTTTTATGCAATAAGTTTCTGCTGCATATTATTTTTTTGCAGTTTCCTTTTTCCTGTTTCCCAAATGATTTATTGGACCATCAAATTTCCTAAATATTTACAAGATCTGAATTTTTGGACAATAGGATTTAATACTCTTTTACTAGTTTTTTTATCTTGTATTTTAATGATCATTTTTGCTTTTATTGCAAACTATGGAAACAGAGTGACTAAGAGTAAATTTCTTGAGATATTAACTACTTTTTCAGTATCTGGATATGCTATTCCAGGCGTAATTCTTGCGGTAGCTTTTATAACTTTAGTGTCTTATTTAGATAACTTGGTTTTTATTAATTTTAAAACAATGTTTATAGGTTCTGTGTTTGGTTTAGTTTTAGTTTATTTCGTTAGATTTTTTGCCTTATCCTCAAATGGTATTAAGTCAGGATATCTAAAAATCAATCAATCAATGGATGAAAGTGCTTATCTTCTAGGATATTCAAAATTTAAAACTTTTACGAAGGTACATATTCCATACCTTAAAAACAGTGTTTTATTAATAAGTATATTAATAGGAATTGAAATAATAAAAGAATTGCCAATAACTTTAATACTTAGACCGTTTAATTTTGAAACATTTGCAACAACAGCATATATTTATGCATCTCAAGATCTTCTGGAGGCTGCTGCAGCTCCATCTTTATTTCTTATTTTAATAGCTAGTATCTTTATTTTGTTCATTTCAAAATATATATTGTCTGATAAATAAAAAATTACATGAATAGTAGTTTCTTAGAAATACATGATGTCACTTTTGCTGCGAGCAATAAAAATAAAGTTAAAAATGTAACTTTTAATTTAGAAAAAGAAGGTGAAATTATTTGTTTATTAGGACCATCAGGAATTGGCAAGACAACAATGTTAAGAACAATAGCAGGGTTAGAAAAAATTGAAAAAGGAAAAATCATTTTAAAAGGCAAAACTATTTCATCTTCTGAATTTCATATGGAACCAGAAAAAAGAAATATAGCTCTTTCTTTTCAAGAAAATTGTTTGTTCCCTCATTATAATGTTATTGATAATATTAAATTTGGCGCTGATAGAAATGAAGAAAAAAAATTCAATTTTACGGTATATGATTTAATCAATTTATTACACTTAGAAGAAATTCAACAAAAGTACCCGCATGAAATTAGCGCAGGAGAAGCACAAAGAGTTTCTTTGGCACGTTCTTTAATGTCAAAACCAGATTTACTTCTTTTAGATGAGCCTTTTTCAAATATAGATCAAAGTTTAAAAGAAGAATTACAGTTAAAAATTAAAAAAATTTTAAATGAAGTTAATATTTCAACAATAATAGTTACGCACGATTCATACGAAGCATTTTATATGGGAAATAAGTGTGGAATTATACTTGATCAGTCATTAAAACAATTTGATATTCCTTATAATATTTATCACTATCCAAACTCAATCGAAGTAGTAAATTTTTTAAATAGAGGAATTTTAATAGAGGCCAAGGTAACTGGTAGTGACAGTTTAGAAAATACTGAATTAGGTACAATAAAAGGAAATTTTATTAAAAAGCAAACAGTTGGTTCTTCAGTTAAACTACTTATTCAACCAGAAGATTTGGAACACGATGATAGAAGCAATTTAAAGCTAGAAGTAGTGGATAGAAAATTTAGGGGTACAAATTTTATTTACACTCTTAAAACAATGAACAATCAACTTATTCCAGTATTTGTTCATTCTCATCATGAACATCAACATAAAATTAAAGATAGATTTGGAATTAAAAGACCAATTTATATAGATCATTTAGTTTGCTTTTAAAATAATACCACTGTAAATTTTTAGTTGGGGTGTCTTTACAGACTGAGATTATACCCTAAGAACCTGACCGGTAATTCAGTGAGGGAGCAATGACACTTTATAATAATAAAAAAAATATTTTTTATAAGTTAAAAAAAAATTCAATTAAAAGTTGGAAAAAATATACTGAACATGCTTTTGTAAAAGAGCTTGGAGATGGAAGTCTAAATCCTTCTGCTTTTAAAAAATATTTAATTCAAGATTATATCTTTTTACAAAGATTTATAAAAATTCTAGCCTTATCTGCTTATAAAGCAAAATCTATAAAAGATATGAATAGATCAGTAGATTTTATAATAGCTATAAAAAATGAATTAAAACTTCATGTACATTATTGTAAAAAATTTGGAATATCAAAAAATAAAATTTTTAAAGCAAAAGAAAGAAAAGAAAATAAAGATTACACTAATTATGTAATGAAAATTGGTTTAAAAAAAAGTAATTTAGAATTATTTATAGCCTTATCTCCTTGTGTAATTGGCTATGGAGAAATTGGGTATAATTTAAAGAAGAATAAAAACTTTAAGAAAAACAAATATTCATCGTGGATAAAAATGTATTCATCAAAAGAATATCAAAGCGTAGCCAAAGATAACATTGCTTATTTGGATCATCTTTACAGAATAAATAATAAGAAAAATATTAATTCACTAACAAAAATATTTAAGAAAGCCTCAAATCTTGAAGCTAATTTTTGGCAAATGGCTTACAAGTAATCTGTTATAATAGCTCATGATTCCATTAAAAGATGATAACCCAACTTCTGGAAGACCGATCGTAACATATGTTTTAATCACTTCATGCGTTTTAATTTTTCTAATTCAATTAGGATCTCAATCATATAAAACGGGTCAGCTTTTTTATTCATACGGTTTAATACCTTCGGTTTTAATGGGGTACGATCGATTACCTATGGATTTATATGCAGTGCCTGGTTATATAACTATTTTTACTTCAATGTTTATGCATGGTGGCTTTATGCATTTAGCTGGCAATATGCTTTACATGTGGATTTTTGCAGATAACATTGAAGATAATCTAGGACCTTCAAAATTTTTAGTTTTTTATTTACTCTCAGGAGTAGGTGCTGCAATGACACAAGTATTAATGGACACACATTCTCAGATACCAATGATTGGAGCTAGCGGAGCCATAGGAGGAGTGCTGGGTGCTTATTTAATAAACCATCCCAAAGCGAGAGTTTTGGTATTAATTCCATTTGGTTTTTTTAGTCAGTTAATAAAAATAAAAGCATTATATGTTTTAGGATTTTGGTTTATACTTCAATTTATTTCAAGTGGAGGAGGAGTAGCATACGCAGCTCATATTGGAGGTTTTGTTTCTGGAATGATTTTGATATTATTTTTTAATAAAAAAAAAAAAAGAAAAAATAAAATCATAAAGGGACCATGGGGTTGATTAATTATATATTACCTTTTCTTGTATTAATTACTGTTGTTGTTTTTATTCATGAATATGGACATTATTATTTTGCAAAAAGATATGGGGTAGGAGTAACTGATTTTTCAATAGGTTTTGGAAGAGAAATTTTTGGATGGAATGATAAATCAGGTACACGTTGGAAAATTTGCTGGATACCTCTTGGAGGTTATGTAAAGTTTTTTGGAGACAGAAATGTTTTCAGCGAATCAGAACAACAGGAAGTTATTAATAAATATAATGAAGAAGATAGAAATAAATTATTTATATTAAAACCTTTATATCAAAGATCAATAATTGTTGCAGCCGGTCCGTTTGCTAACTTCATTTTAGCAATATTAATTTTTATAGCTATTAATATGATTATTGGGAAAGATATGACTCCCGCAATAATAGATGAAGTTCAAGAAGACAGCCCTGCCTTTGTAGCAGGCATGAAAAAAAATGATAAAATAATATCTATAGATGACAAGAAAGTTGAAAGTATTTTAGAGGTAGCTACTTTTATAAATGCATCTACATCAGAAATAATTGAATTTGTAATACTTCGAAAAGATCAACAATTTTCAATAAAAGTTAAACCTAATTTGATAGATGGAAAAGATGCTTTTGGAAATTCTGTAAAAAAAAGAATGATAGGTATAAAGCTTTCACCGCCTATGAATAACGAATTTCAAAAACAACCCCTAGGTCCTAGTAAAGCAATATATTATTCAATTAAGGAAGTTAATTTCGTAATTGTTACATCTTTAAAATATTTAGGAAAAATGATTCTAGGATCGGCAGATACTTCTCAATTAGGTGGACCAATTAGGATTGCAAAAATTACTGGTCAAGTCGCAGAATATGGAATTGTTCCTTTTTTGAGCATAATGGCCTATATTTCTATTAGTTTGGGCTTAATTAATTTATTTCCAATTCCTATGCTAGATGGAGGTCATTTGATGTTTTATTTAATTGAAAAAATTTTAGGTAGGCCACTAACTCAAAAAACACAAGAAGGTTTTTTTCGAATCGGTCTTTTCTTATTGTTTTCTTTGATGTTTTTTGTGACTTTTAATGATTTAAAAGATCTAGGTTTCTTCTAGATAAGAAGTTTAAATAAAATATTAAATCGTAAAAAAACCAATAAAATAAAGGTTTTTTCATATAAACTAGATATTGTGTTGATATCTTTATAAAACACTAAAAAAAGTGTTGATTTTCCTAGTATTTATGAGAAGAGTAAAAAAAAGCATAAAAAAGGGGCCAAAATGAACAAAAAACAACTAGTTGCAAAGATATCATCTACAATGAATCTCAGCAAAGCTGATGCAGAACGTCAATTTGATGGAATTACAGAGATTATCTTAAATTGCCTAAAAAGTGACGAACAGGTTAAAATTGCTGGTTTTGGTACGTATAAAGTAGCAAAAAGAAAAGCTAGAGTCGGCCGAAATCCAAGAACTGGAGAGCAGATACAAATAGCTGCTTCTCAAAAAGTTAAGTTCTTACCTGCAAAAGCTCTTAAAGAAATGTTTAATAAGTAAGTTTTAGAAAAAACAGCCTTTATTTAAAATAAAGGCTGTTTTGTTCTTAATATTTTTTTTTAGTAATTCTTATTGTCTTCCCATACTTTTTTCCAATCTATATTAGGAGAAAGACCGAATATGGAATTAACATTAGTAACATGTAAAGCCAAAGACGGGATTGGTGATAAGCAATATTCAACCTTATATAAATCATGCAAAGGTTGTTCAAAAGGATAATGTTCAAATTGACACATGGATATTAATTTTTCCCAGTATTTCTCCAACAAAATTTTGCTTGTTAAGAAAGTACATAAAGTCTGATCAATTTTTCTCCAATGTCTATTAGACCCTAAAAAAATATTGGTAGGATCAATTTTTGTATATAAATAAGGATAATCAGCAGGACAAAGAATTAGTTCACGATTAATTTGTGATGATATCCTTTCGTAAGCAAAGATCATTTCAGAAAAGACCTCTGGATCGTGAAGGTAATCATCCTCAACAAAGTAAATTAAATCATTACAGCGATCTTTAGCTATCAGTAAAGATTTATGGATATTTGACATATTTGATATCTGATTTTCAGTAACATTTTCATTCTTTGCATTAACTTTTTTTATATCATTAATAAATTCATTAATATTTAAAGAGATAACAGAATTTTTAAAATTTGTTTTCTTTAACTGATTTTTAATTTGTTTGATATCTTTTTCTTTAGAGTTATAATCAACTACAACGATATCAATATCGATATTAGGGAATAATTTTTTAGCATTATTTAATGATATAATTATTGAATTTAATGATCTAAATGTATATTCGCACTTATTCTGTTCAAATAGTCTTTTCTTGTTTTGAGTTAGCATATTTATATTAGTACAAGATCTAAAAATTACTGTGAGGGCATTAACCTTTCGAACAATTTTTGTTTCACCTAAAGGAAGAGTAATAGATTTTTTTCCTTGTATATTTAAATTTTCATTCATTTCCTTTTCTAAGGTAGGAATATAAAAATTACCTTGGTCTATTATTTCGTAGCCAAACAATCTACAAATTTTTATAAATATTTTTTTAAAAAAATTTTTTTTTACTAATTTTTTTTGTATTTTCATAAGTATTCTTAAAACTTTTAATCGTGAAAACTTAATCTTTTTGCATAAAAAATTCTTATAAACCAATATAAAACAAGCCCAAGAGGTCCAGTGAAGTATACAAATATTAATGGTATTGACACCATTGCTCGGCCTATATTGTATTTTACTCCATCTCTAGACATCCAAGATCCCAAGAAAAGATTTAAGGCTATAAAATGTAACCAAAAAATAAGTAAAAAACTTTCGTTCGCAAGTATTGTATAAAGGTTATCTAAATTAAAATATATTTTTAAAACATCAGCCGATATTTCTTCTAATATAAAAGCCTGATAAAATACATAAACATAAGCAGAAGAAAGAATTAAAGGTAATATAATAGAGTTAATAAAAAATTGGGTAAATTTTGAATTAGGCACGATAATAATCATTAGCCAAAATGGCAAAATACCCAGATTGGACCAAAGATATATATTTTCAAATGTCAAGTACTCTCGAAATTCAATTAACATGTTAATTCAGATCTGTAATATAGTATATTAAAATCATGAATCCTATAAGAAATAAGAAAGATTTTGAGTCTACCTTTGAAAATTTAAGAAATCTTTCTTATTCGTACTTAGAGAAATACAACCCGTCAAAACAGCAATTACGAACTTACTTATTTAAAAAATTAGCTAAAATAAATCAGAAAAAATCTAGCAAAAAAGAAGCTTTTAATTTAATCGACTCGGTTATTGCTACGCTAATCGATCAAAAATTCCTGAATGATGAGCATTATTCAGATGCAAAATCCAAAGTATTTCTCAGAAGAGGATATTCTTTAAATAAAATTAGATATAGATTAATTAAACAGGGTATAGAGGAAAAATATATTAAGGCCAGTATTTCCAAAATTAAAGAAAATGAGTCAGATCCAGATTTTTTTTCTGCGATAAAAATATGCAAAAAGAGAAGAATAGGAGCAAGCAGAGAAGAGAGCAATAGACCTTTATTCTACAAAAAAGATATGTCAATTCTAGCTAGATCTGGCTTTAGCTATGAATTATCAAAAAAAGTTTTAGATATACCCAAAGATGAATTTAAAAAATTCTGCAGAATGATTTAAATTATTTTCTTTGTTTATTGTTTTTAGATAAATAATAATTTAATTTTTTTTCTAGAGTTTTTTTTATGTAAAAAAAAAGTAGTACGCCGAATATAGTAACTGATACTACTATAGTAAGCACTGTTTTTAACATTTTAAATTTAAATTAACTTTAGTAAATTATCTTAGTTATCAGTTATTTTTTTTGTCAGATTTTCTGGAAAGTATGTTTGTTTGAATACATCTCCATTTAAAGAGTCAAATGCGTGCTGCGAAATTGTTTTGCCTGTGCTTTTTTTAATTAAATAATTAGCTGACGTGGTAGCAGCTGATTGCATAATAGATGTAGTACTCCATCCAGAAGCAGCTGGACCAACCAAAGCCATTGGTACCATATAACACCCAGACAGCATTACGCCGAGTGTTGTTAGTAATAACAATCTCCTAAGCATCGACTCCCCTTAATTGTTATTAATTCTATATTTTTATTGAATTAAAAAAAAGTAAAAGATTTGATAATATTTACAACCTGGGGTAGAAATTTATTTATCTAAATTTTCAGATCTTTTTGCAATTATAGGTAAGTTTTTGAAATCTTTTTTACCATACGGAAATTTTTTTTCAGTATGGTTTGTAATTAATCCTCCTGCGTGTTCTAAAATTGCATGTCCGGCTGCTATATCCCATTCCCAAGCTCTTGCTTTTGCTGCATAAATATCAGCTTCACCAGCTGCTAAAACACAAAATTTTAATGAACTAGACATCCTAATTACTTTAGAAACTTTATATCTTTTATAAATTTCTAAAACTTCGCTAGAAGAAGATCTGGAGCTTTCCAAACCTATAATTTCTCCTGTATTTTTTTTTTTACAATTTAAATTTACCTTTTTACCTTTATTAATTTCAAAAGCTAAATTCTTACCATATGAAAAAAATAATCTTTCTTTTGCTGGAGCGTATATAATTCCAAGAACAGGATTTAAATCCATTATTAGAGCTGCGTTTATTGTATATTCATCTTTTTTATTTATGTAATCTTTAGTTCCATCTATTGGATCAATTAACCAAAAATTTTTTTCTTTATTTGTATTGTTTAAATTTACTGTTTCTTCAGAAATAATAGAAATGCCAGGTGTTAAATTTTTTATTTTTTTAGTTAAAATGTTGTCTACAGCTAGATCACCGTCTGTCACTGGAGATTTGTCAGCTTTAATCGAAACTTTAACACCTTTTCTACTAATTTCTTTAGCAATTTTGCCTGCCTCTAAAAAAGTATCAATAAGCTGTTCAGTAGTATTTTTTAAATTCAAATTATTCAATGTTATTAACTTTTTTTAAATCAATTTCTTTACTATTTATAACCTTCTTTCCAACATTTTCAAAATTGACTGTAACCTTATCTTTAATTATCGATTGAATTTGGCCAATTCCCCAGCCTTTATTTTTAGGATTGACTACAAAATCACCTGGCTCATAATTTATAATCATTTATGGAAAAATATCATTTTATATAATAAAACATATATACTATTTTATGAGCATTTCTAAAGCAAAAACCAATTCTCTGGGTTTTTTAAAACAGCCCAAAGATACAAAAGTTGTTGTAGCCATGTCTGGAGGTGTAGATTCTTCAACAGTAGCTGGATTAATGAAAAAAGAAAATTACAACGTAGTTGGAATAACACTAAAACTTTATGATGACATCAAACCATCCGCAGAAAGCAGACAGTGTTGCGCAGGTCAAGATATTTTAGATGCAAAAAGAGTGTCGCAAAAATTAAACATAGATCACAAAATTTTGTATTATCAAAAAAAATTCAAAAAAGACGTGATTGATTCATTTGTTGATAGCTATACAAAAGGAGAAACACCAATTCCTTGCGTAATGTGCAATCAAACTGTGAAGTTTAGAGACTTATATTCTTTTGCAAAAGAATTAAAAGCAGATGCTTTGGTTACCGGACATTATGTCAAACGAATAAAAAATAATGGAATTGCAGAAATGTATAGAGCCAATGATTTAAGCAGAGATCAAAGTTATTTTCTTTTTTCAACAACTCAAGAACAATTAAATTTTTTAAGATTCCCTTTGGGCTTATTAAAAAAAGAAGATACAAGAAAAATTGCAACTGAGCTAAATTTAAATGTTGCAGATAAACCAGATAGCCAAGATATATGCTTCGTACCAAACGGAGATTATGCATCTGTGATAAATAAATTCAAACCCGAATCTTTTAAAAAAGGCGACATTTTAGATGTCAAAGGTAAAGTTATTGGAAAACATGATGGTATAATTAACTTTACAATTGGCCAAAGAAAAGGAATTAAAATTGCACACAAAAATCCTCTTTATGTAATTAATATAAACAAAGAAAATAATACTGTTACAGTTGGAGATAAAGAGGCTTTATCTATTGAAAAAATATACCTAAGAGATTTAAATTTTTTAAGCAAAGAAAAAGAATTTAATAAAGATATTTTTATAAAAGTTAGATCTACTGGAAGATTAATTAAAGCAAAAGTAAATTTAGATAACAACAAGGCTAAAGTTGAATTACAGGAGAATGAAATGGGAATATCACCAGGGCAAGCATGCGTTTTTTATTCAAAAAATAAATTTGGTGATAAAGTTTTGGGAGGTGGATTTATAGACAGAACAGTAAATAAATATTTATCCACACAATTAACATGAGAAAAAAAAAATAACAAAAACAACCAAATAGTGATTTAAATTTTTTTTTAATAGATTAGATTAGTACATGACTTAAGAGGCAACTCTTAACTGGCCAGACAAGGAAAGACCGAGAGGTTCAAGCTTGTAGGGCAGAAAACTCCACAGAGTAGCGCTCAACATAGTGGGGTGGCGGGTTCGGCGGTAGCGCATTCAACGACGAACCAAAACTTAACGTTCATACACCTTCGGGTGTGTGAACTTGGGTTTTAGTTTTTTTCCAAAGAAGTCTACTTAAAAGATAATAAAAAAGTAAAGCTGAAAAATAATTCCACTCCAAGATATGTTTGGTCGAAACATTTAAATCATGAAAAGAGAGCAAGTATAAAGCTACAATTGTTACTAATAGTACTGTTATTACAAAAAAAACTTTTAAATAAACTATAATTGGGTTGATATAATTTATTAGGTTATCTCTAAAATTAAATAAATTTTTAGCGAGTAAAATTTGAGCTACAAGCTCGAAAACTATAAAGGAAACTATGATTATTCTTCTAAAAAGTTTAAATATTTTAGAATCTAAATCTACGGCTAAAAAAATAGCATGTAATGCTAAAAAAACACAAGCAAGAAAACCAAAATAAAAAAATGTTTTTGAAAATTTATTTATAATTTTTTTATTATGCAGTTCGTTAAATAAATTAAAATTATTTTTCCAATAAATAAATAAAAAAATTGCACTTAGAACAATAAAAGGTTTAAAAATAAAAATAGTAGGAAAATTTCTTGCAGTTCTACTTATAGATACTTCGCCATATAAATAAGGATTCCTAACTTTTGCAAAGCTACTTTTATTTTTAGCTATTATTGAAATTCTTTCAATTGAGGGAAAATTACTTAAAAGGAAATATAAAAATTTATTATTTTTAACACACTGATGATTTATTGATTTTGAAGATTTAATTAAGATTGATTTAATATTTAAATCGCCCACATTAAAAGTTTGTAATATTTTATTATCACTAGTAATATAACTTAAATTATATTGGTAAGAGGGGCAATTTATAAAACTAACATCCTTGTTTGCTGACAAAAAATCTTCAACGGCATATTCAATCTCTTTCTCATCCCATTTAAGATTACCATATGTATTTAAATCCCCTAGAGCTTTATAAATTAACAAACACATATTTAAAACTACCAAAGGTATGACGAATGAAATTAAAGAATATTTTCTAATATTCCCAATAAACTTGTCGGTTTTCATTAATAGTTGTAATTTTATTTTCTTTTGTTTCTTTTACGAGCTCTTCTTTTTTTTGAGCCCATTTTTCTTCTTCCTCTGTGTTTTTTTGGATATCCCATGATTTTCCTTTGTTGTTTATTATTTGACCTTAATGAGAGGATATAGCATTCTCTCATTTTGTTATCAAATATTTTATGGAAAAATCAGTCAAAACATTTTTAAAAACTGCAGCGAAAGATTATTCTTCACGATCTGTTAACCCTCCAGTAGTTAGAGCATCTACAATTTTGTTTAAAACGATGCAGGAGTTGAGGAAACATCAAAAAGATATAGCAAAAGGTAAAGACGTTGAACATTGGGATTATGGAAGACAAGGAACTCAAACAACAGTCCAATTACAAAAAATGCTTAGAAAGCTAGAAGAGGCTTACCAAGTTTTTTTAACCCCGACAGGTTTTGCAGCTGTAGCTCTATCGATAATGAGTATCTGCAGACCGGGAGACGAAATAGTAATTTCAGATGGTGTGTACAGACCAACACAAAAACTCACGGATGGTTTGCTTAAAGAATTTAATATAAGGACTATCTGGTATAATCCAAATAATTTTGAAGATTTAAAAAATAAGATCACGAGAAAAACCAAACTTATTTATGTTGAAAACCCAGGCAGTAATACTTTTGAAATGAATGATCTAGGAAAAATAGTTTCCTTAGCAAAAAGTAAAAATATATTTACAGCAATAGATAACACATGGGCTACAGCATATTTTTTCAAACCTTTAAAATTAGGTTTTGATATATCAATAACATCTGCAACTAAATATTATTCTGGCCATTCAGATGTTATGGCAGGCACTGTCGCAGTTAATAAAAAAGCTTATAAAAAAGTTTGGTGGTATAATCATGTATCGGGCTATAGGCTATCATCTGATGATGCATATTTAGTTATAAGAGGTCTAAGAACTTTAGACATAAGACTAGATAAGCATCAAGAAAATACAAAAAAAGTTATTAATTTTTTGAAAACTCAAAAAAAAATATATAAAATATTGTATCCTTACAAAACCTCATCAAAAGAATATAAATTATTAAAAAAGTATTATTCTGGAGCTTCAGGTTTGTTAAGCGTAATAATAAAAAGTAAAAACAAAAATTCAGTATACAAGTTTGTAAATTCATTAGAATTATTTGGTATAGGTTATAGTTGGGGTGGTTATGAAAGTCTTGCGGTTTATACCGATCCAGTTGAATTAGGAACAAGACATTATTTTAAATTAGAGAAAAATGAACACTTAGTTCGTTTGCATATTGGCCTTGAAGAGCCAAAAGATTTAATAAATGATCTAAAAAAATCTTTGAAATATATAAAATGATAAAAGAAAAATTTTTTCAGAACAAGTTAGCTTTAATTACACTTTTATCTGCTTGTGGAATTGTTGCAGTATCAATGGGTCTGAGACAAACTTTTGGATTATTTTCAGATTTTTTTGTTAAAGACTTACAATGTACGATTACCCAATTCGGTTTGGCTATCGGAATTCAAATGTTGATGTGGGGAATGTTTGCTCCAATCTTTGGTGTTATGGCGGATAAAATAGGAGGAAATAAAGTTACAATTATAGCATTTATTTTTATGGCTTTAGGAATTTTTTTACTTTATTCGGGACCAAATACAGGAATTTTTTTTCAAATTAATTTGGGATTATTGATTGGTATTGGTCTGGGAGGAACGGCTATAAGTGTTCAAATAGCAGAAGTTGGTAAACATTTTCCAAACAAAACCAGAGGACTAGCTATTGGTATTGTCGTAGCTATGGCTTCAATAGGATATTTTTTTTCTCCAATGTATACAAAATTTGCTTTAACAGAATTTGGATGGGAGAAAACATTAGAAACATTTCTATATTTTATTATTTTAGGAATGATTGCAGGTATTTTTCTTTTTCCAGTGAAAAAAGATAATGCAGTAGAAAAAAAAGTAAATAATGAAGAACAAACTATTTCCGAAGCAATAAAAGAAGCTTTTAATCATAAAGGTTTTATACTATTAACTTTTGGTTTTTTTGTATGCGGGTTTAATATTACTTTAGTTTCAGCGCACATCCCCGGGTATATTCAAGCACGAGGATTTGAAGTATGGACGGCTTTTGCTATTCTTTCTCTAATTGGACTTTTCAATATTTTTGGCACTCTAACTTTTGGATACTTGTGTGGCAAATACAGCAAAAAAATATTATTAAGTATTTTGTATTTTTCACGTGGAATTGTATTAATTTTATTTTTAGTTTTACCTACAAATTCATATGTGGCTTTAGGTTTTGGAGTTCTATATGGCTATCTTTGGCTTTCTACAATACCACCTACCAATGGAATAATTTCTCAGGTTTTTGGAACAAAATATTTGGCTACATTGTATGGAATTGTGTTTTTTAGTCACCAAATAGGATCATTTTTAGGGGCTTATCTTGGCGGGTACTTTTTTGACCAATATGGTTCTTATGACTATGCCTGGTATCTATCAATTGCCCTTTCTTTTTTTGCTACAATTATTCACTTACCTATAGATGAAAAACCTCTCCCAAGACTTGCTACAACTTAAAGTTGATAAAAATTTTATCCTGAGCCTTTAATCCTTCTTGATTAAATATGTGAAAAGGATAATGATCTGATCAAATAACGAAGGAGGAAAGAATGTTTTCAAAACAGTTAAAAGAAAAGTTGGATAAGTATCATTTGCTTAACCACCCATTTTATAAGGCATGGAATGAAGGAAAATTGACTAGAGAGATAATCAAGGATTATGCTGAACAGTATTACCAACATGTGAAAGCATTTCCTCGATATATTAGTGCAACACATTCTTTATGTGAAGATTTAGACAAAAGAAAAATTTTACTTGAAAATCTTCAAGATGAAGAAAAAGATGGAGCGGATCATCCAAAACTTTGGAAAAATTTTGCGGAAGCAATGGGTTCTGACAGTAAAGAAATAGAAAAAGTAAAAAAAGAAAAATTTACAGCAGAACTAATTGAGAATTTTTTTAAAAATGGAAGAGCTAGTTATGCCGAAGGTTTAGCTTCACTCTACACTTATGAAAGACAAATTCCCGAAATTGCTGAAACTAAAATTAGAGGATTAAAAAATCATTATGGAGTTTCTTCAAAGGAAGGTCTTGAATTTTTTGAAGTTCATAAAGCTGCTGATGTTTATCATAGAGAAGCTTGTGAAAAATTGCTTGATGATTTATCTCCTAAAGAGCAAAAGAAGGCAGAAGCTTCAGCTTTATCTACAGCAAAGTACTTGTGGAATTTCTTGTCAGGCATTGCTGAAAAACATAATTTGCCGCAAGAGGTTGCTGCTTAATCAAATAGGAATTCTAAATTATAAAATTATAGATGGTTCTTTTTAGGACCATCTATAAATAATCTTAAATAGGAGGAAAGTTTTGTTTACTACAAATCCATTTTTAGAACTTTCAGAAATTATACCAGCTATTGCAATGCAAACTTTTGTTATTGTTATGGCTCTGCTAGTTATTTTGGGAACTTTGGTAGATATAATTCATAAAAAAAATGTAAAATATTTTTTTGAAAATGCAAAAAAAGCAAAAAAGTCAGCAAAAAAAATACTTACGACCGGAGAAAAAACCGCTGTTGTTGTTAAAACAATTGCTTATGATATTGCAACGACATCAGAATTAGGTGCTGGCAAAAGAAGATTGGCCCATCTACTTGGTATGTACGGAACTATTTTATTCTGGATAGGATCCGTGATTATGATTTTTTGTTATACTTCACCGTCTTCAGAAACACCATCAATGTGGCCTATCATTTGGCATGTCGGAGCAATCATGACTGTTTTGGGAGGGTTTTGGTTTTGGTTTTTTTTAAGAGTAGATGTTTATTCAGAAGCTTACCCTTGGTACAGAATTATCAAAGCAGATTTATTTGTACTAGCACTTCTTGCTTCCGCAACATTTGGGTTGATTTGGTCATTTTTGCAATCATTAAATTTAAATAATAGATGGGATGATAAATTATTTTTCCTTTTGTTTGTTTTATCAAATATTATTTTATTTGGTGGAGTATATTGGTCTAAATTTGCTCATATGTTTTACAAACCTGGCGCTGCAATTCAAAAAAATCTAGCAGAAGCTGATGGTT
>MDTE01140758.1_pt1 | contig 23754 bp, 18 predicted proteins | sample 811231 | NCBI WGS metagenome assembly MDTE01 (sample SAMN05326651, study PRJNA326480) | marine metagenome | isolation source: seawater | place: Indian Ocean: Red Sea | collected 2010 | reverse complement strand
GTTTATATTTATTTATTCTAAGGGGAATGGTAAAAGCACACAAGGATGCATGGAAAATTGAGCTTGATCGTCTTGAAAGATCAAATAAATTCCCATATTTTTTGAAAAATAAAATGATTCAAGGTTATATACGTAGTCTAATTCTTTGTTTTGTATCATATTTGATAGGGAACTATTCAGGACTTGGTATCTTTCTTTTTTGGGCTTTTTTAGCTAAATGTTATCTTGAAACCATTAATTATGTTGAACATTATGGCTTAGTTAGGGTTAAGGGTGAACCAGTATTTCCAAAACATTCTTGGAACTCTAATCATGTGTTAAGTTCCTCACTGCTTTATAATTTAAACAGACATTCAGCTCATCATGAAAAGGCAAATTTAAGATACTGGGAACTTAAAGCATATCCAGATGCACCAAAACTACCTCGTGGATATCTTGCCTGCTTATATATCGCTTTTTTCTGTCCTCCTCTATTTAGAAGAATGATGAGACCTAAGTTAAAACATTGGGATGAGACTTTTGCAACAGATGGTGAAAAAGAATTAGCTAAAGAGTATTCTATTTAGCCTATAATATTTCTTTTTTGTTGAATGAGGTCTGACTAATTTTAGACACAAAATCTTATTATATATTTAAATGAAAAAAATATTTATATATTGCCTGTTTATTACTCTATCAATCACTCAAGTTAGAGTATCATTTGAAGCTAATGGACGCTTTAATAATGATTTGACCTCTCCTGGGATAACCGTAGGATATGAACATTACCTTTGGGATGAGCAAGATAATGTATCAGCTGGAATAGGTGCTGAATTTATGTTTCGTCATAATGGATTTAGAGAAACTCCAGATGGAATGGGTTTTAATACGCTATATGTTAATTTTAATTATGCTTTTACTAAAGAATGGAATGGTTATTCTAGAATTGGCTTTTGTGATGCTAATGACTTTGAAGATTTTTTTGATGATGACAGGGGTCTTAATATAGGCCTTGGTGTATTTAAAAACTTTGATACTTATAATATAGGGGTTGGCTATCATGTTACCTTTATTGATGAGTATAGTTATGATAGAGTTGTACTTTCTTTTATAGGTGTTATAAAGGATGATGATAATGATTAAAAAAACAAGTTTGATTTTGATAGTTATCATTTCTTTAAATACATTTATTAATGCAATGCCCTCTTCTAGAATTAAAACCTCACTTGATTTTCCATCAAGCTATAATCTATCAAATGAAGTTAGTGGAAATTTAATTCCTGATAACAATATATCCTTTGATGTTGGTGAGAGTTTTTCTTTTGCTTACGAGCAAAGATTTATTAAGAAAAAACTTGATAAAAAGCTTACTTGGTATCTAGGGGCAGAGATGATGATGGGTAAAAGTGCTGATATTATTATGGCATTTCATTCTGCATATTTAATGCCTATTGTTTCTTTAAAGGAACATCTTAATTTATCTATAAGAATTGGGTATACAAAACTAAGTGCTGATGAGAATCTTCCAGTATCTAGTGGTTATATGTTCTCATTTGGTCCAGAATTTAAAATATCTGATAAGTGGATGATGCATTTTTCAAATACTTGGTATAAAATAACAGATCAAAATTATACTGTTAAAACAGATCCCCCTCCAGGAGCTACCTGGGAGGCTGTTGAAACAGATGCTAAAATGGGAATTGATTATAATAAATTTGCTGTATCAATTATATATGGCTTTGATAAAAAATAAGGAGAATATGAATGCTTAAAAAATTACATGTACAGGTCTTAATTGCAATGGTTGTTGGTTGTTTAATTGGAGTATTATTTAAAAATTTTGAATCTAACATTTTCTTTATTTACAAGCCAATTACAATGCTTGGAACCATTTTTATAAGTCTTTTGAAAATGGTAATGGTCCCTCTTATTTTTACTTCAATAATCATTGGTGTCTCATCAATTGAATCTGGTAAAAGAATGAGCAGAATTGGATTTAAAACATTGGGTTATTACGTTGGAACAAGTCTTTGTGCCATTATTATTGGTTTATCTTTATCTAATATTTTTAAACCAGGTCACAGAGAAATTGCAACATGTTCAAATACATCTGCAAGCATGGGAACGATAGAGTTTTCAGTTGATTCTACAGATGGTGTTGATGGGAACTGGCAATCATCAAGCCAGACATGTGAGAGTAATGACGGATGGAAGGCTCCTTATTATAGAGTGTTTTGTGAATTTGAAGATGGCAATCTATCAGACCCTGTTACTTTTATAAATGATAATAAAGTCCTTTATGAAACAGCTGATGATGCTTGCGCTACAGTGCATTCAAGATATTCGCCTGTTATATTTAAAAATCACAATTTTGATCCAAATAAAATACAAACCAGTACTTCTCTTTCAGATATTTTAATTCGTATGATCCCAACTAATCCAATTAAAGCTTTAGCCTCTGGGGATATGCTTGGTATTATATTTTTTGCAATATTCTTTGGTCTAACATTAAACATGGTAGATAAAGAACATTCATCTAGACTTCGTAATTTTATCAATTCTATTTTTGTAGTTACGATGAAAATTACTGAGCTTGTAATAAAGTGTGCTCCTCTAGGTGTTGCTGGATTAATGGTTAAAACAATTTATACATCTGGGATGGATATTTTTATTAATCTAGCAAAATATATGTTTACAATTGCTTTTGGACTTTCTATCCATATGTTTATAGTCTTGCCTATCATTTTATTATTATTTGTTAAGGTAAGTCCAATTATTCACTTTAAGGCGATGGCATCTGCTATGGTAACAGCATTTTCAACAAGTTCATCTAGCGCAACGCTTCCAGTTACTATGAAATGTGTTAAAGAAAATGTAAAAGCTTCAAATGAAGTGTCTAGTTTTGTACTACCACTTGGTTCAACTGTGAACATGGATGGGACAGCTCTTTATGAATGCGCAGGTGTTATATTTATATCTCAGATTTTAGGTGTAGATTTAACATTAAATGAGCAAATTATTATTGTTTTTACTGCTCTACTTGCATCCATTGGTGCAGCTGGGATTCCAAGTGCTGGATTAGTTATGATTTTTATAGTTACAAGTGCAGTTGGATTAACAGACCCGCAGGTTGGAGTAATCATAGGTGCAATGTTAGCGATTGATCGACCACTTGATATGTTTAGAACAATGACTAATGTGACAAGCGATAGTGTTGGAACAGCTGTTATTGCTAAATCTGAAGGTGAGCAGTTATATTAATTTATTTGAAATTTGTTTAGATATTTGTTCTAAGAACTTAATTTCAGATTTATTAGATATAGAAAACTCAATAATGTTAACACCTTTTTTTGAAGAAATGTTTTGAATTTTATCTATTGAATTAAGATTAGCTTTAAAATAAGATAGATTAAATAATTTTGAAACATTTTTGATAGATGTTTTTAATGGAGTTATCCAAAATTTCTCAAAATCTTTAATGTTGTTCTTAGAATAAGGTAATCTTGTAAAGATTTGACCTCCATTATTATTTACTACAATAATTGTTAAATCAATCATTTGATCTTTTAGTATATGAAATGCATTTATATCGTAGAAAAAGCTTATATCCCCTATAAATAAATAATTTTTAGTCTTATTGTTCGTCGCAGCCATTCCAAGTGAAGTAGAGACAATACCATCAATGCCGCGTGAGATATAATTTGAAAAAATATTTAAAGGTTTATTTAATTTGCTAGAAAATCCATCAAAAGTGCGAAGTATTGTAGAACTTCCAATAAAAATAAAATCATTACTATTAAAATAATTCAACATGTTTTTAACAAGTCTTGCTTGTGACCTTGATTTATTGATTTTATCTGAAATTATCTTTTTTGTTTTTATTTCAAGGTTATTTATGTAATCAATATATTGAGAATCTCCTTTAGTAAGGTTTTTCAATGTTAGATTCCCAAGTTCATTATTTATTAGATTCCCACAGTTATCATTAAAACCAGCATATTCATCTATTAAATAAGTTATTTTTTTATGTTTGTTTAGAAAATTTGTTAATTTTTTTGATATAGGTTTATCTCCAAAACGAATAACTAAGTCAGGTTTTATTTCCATATGATCAATATAATGGTTATAATAAGTATTAATATTTTTGTTATTAGAATTAAAACGAAGCTGTGATAAAATATCTGCAAATATTGGTGCATTTATTTTTTTTGAAAAAGAGATTATATGATTTATTTCTGTTTGGTTATTGCATGGTCCAGATACAATTAGAGCATTTTTAAATTTTGGCAATTCAATGGATTCTTTTTCTAATTTATTTTTTTTAATTTTTATTTTATAGTTTAATGCATCATTATTATCTAGAAGTGGTTCTTCAAATCTTACATTTATGTGTATTGGACCTGGAATACTTTTGTTAAATCCTTTACATTGCATCATTAATGATTCTAATTGATTGAGCTGTTTTTTAACTGATTTATTTTGTGGGTCTATATCAATAAAATCACGTGTGTGTTTTCCAAATAAATTTATTTGTTCAATTGTCTGACTCTCTCCAGTATTTATAAGTCTTTTTGGTCTGTCTGCAGTTATCAAAACTAAAGGAATTTTACTTAAAGATGCTTCAATAACAGCAGGGAATAAATTTGCTGTTGCAGTCCCAGAAGTTGTTAAAACAGCAACGGGCCTGTTAGTTGTTTTTGCAATACCAAGACCAAAATAAGCAGATGATCTCTCATCAATATGACTATAACAATGTATTTTCTTTTCAGTAACTAGTTTACTTGTTAGGGGTGTATTCCTAGATCCAGGTGAAATGCACGCGTGTTTCACACCATGCCTACATAGTATATCAGTGATAAAAGATGCTGTAGTTGTATTTGATAAAAATTTATTACACATTCTTACAATTTGATGATATTACAATAAAATATATTATATTAATTTATCTTATGCTCAAACAATTACTTATATTTATTTCATTATTTGGAATTTCTTTTACACAAATTCAATATGAAGGGGTTCCAAAGTATTTTGATAATCAACTAGATGATATCAATTTTATTAATATTGATAAAACAGATATTGTAGATAGAAATTTTCATCCCATGGTGTTTCAATTTGGTAGTGAATATAATGTTGATATTAATTTTTTAAATGAGGCGACTGAAATAATTAATGATGACTATAATACGTACTTATTAGGAATTGAATCTAGAGATGCATATTCAATAGCCATTAATTTTAGCCAATTCTATTTAACTGAAAATTCAACTCTTTATTTATACGATGAGGAGAAAACATCTTATAGAGGGTCCTTTAATTTTTTAAATAATAAAGTAGCTGGAGATTTAACAACTGCAGGAATTAAAAGTGATAGAATTATTATTGAATTAAATATTCCTGAAAATGAAATAAATGATCTTAGGTTAAATATAGATACTATTATTCATGATTTTACTGATATCTATAGTTTTTATAATACATCAAATCAGGATAGAGAAGATTGTAATATAAATGTTATTTGTTCAGAGGGTGATGATTATAGAGACCAAATTGATGGTGTTGTTAGAGTAACTATGGGTGGTGGCCTTTGCTCTGGATCTATAGTTAACAACACATCTAATGATAGAACACCATATATGCTATTTGCAGATCATTGTGTTAGTGGTAGTGCAAGTGGATATGTATTTCATTTCAATTATCAAAGTGATACTTGCAATGGAACTTCTGGTCCTTTAGGTCAAAGTATCAGTGGATCAGAGGTTCTTGCTAGTGAAGATATTAATAGCGGCCCTGATTTTGCTTTATTAAGAATTACCACAGATATACCTGAATCATATAATCCATTTTGGGTGGGCTGGTCAAGGTCAAGCAATGCTCCAACAGAAGCTGTTGGTATCCATCATCCTGGTGCTGATATTAAAAAGATTTCATTTACAAATGATAATGTTTCAGCTAATGGGTATTATTGGGAATTTCAATATGATGAGGGTCGAGTGATTCCGGGATCATCAGGATCACCATTTTTTGATCAAAATAAAAGGCAAGTTGGTATAGCAAGTTATATCTATACAAACTACTGTGACCCCTCTCCTGATTGCTATTGTGATCAACAATATAACCATGGGTATGGACGTTTTGACCTTGCTTGGAATTTAGGAATGGCTGCTTATCTAGATCCATTAAATACAGGAGTAGAAACACTTGATGGCATAAGCATAAGCGGTCTTAGTATAATTCATGAGCCTTTTGATGATATGGCATATGAAGATGATTCAATAACATTTTCAGCTAATGTAAGTGCTTTTACAGGTGAAATAGAAGGTGTTGAACTTTATTTTAACATAGGAGATGGTTTCCAAAATTTAGAAATGGAGCAACAAGGATTTGGTAGTATTTATGAAGCTGATTTAGATGGACTTTATGATGGTATGATTGTAGAATATTATATACTAGCTGTAAATTCAGAGGGAATTGTTGAGACCTTCCCAAGTAATGCTCCAGAAAATTCTATTGTATTTATCATAGGTGATTTACCTGATTTATATTTTAATAATTTTGAAGCTGGATCAGGTGATTGGATAGTCGATGATGGGTCAGATGATGCATCTGCTGGTATCTGGGAACTTGCGATTCCTGTTGCAACTTATAATGATGAAAATATTCAAGTTCAGCCTGGAGAAGATATCAGTGAAGAAGGTTCATATTGCTTTATAACAGGAAATGGATATGAAGAAGGTAATGGTGGTTTTGATGATGTTGATGGAGGAAAAACCACACTTATTAGTCCTGTGTTTAATTTAAGTGATTTAGATGAGGTTGTAGTTACTTATTGGCGCTGGTATACCAATAATATTGGTGATAATGGTGATAATGATAAATGGATAGTAAGTGTTTCAAATAACAATGGTAGCACATGGGAAAATTTAGAATATACAGGAGCATCTGATGCCTCATGGAACAAAAAAAGATTTATTCTTTCTAATCACATTGCACTAAATGAAAATGTGCAATTTAAATTTATTGCTGAAGATATTTTTTATGATGGTGATGCTGGTTCAGGCGGCTCATTAGTTGAGGCTGCTATGGATGACTTTCTACTTGAATACGTTTCTGATGGATCTGGCATACAAGGAGATGTTAATAATGATGGAGAGGTAGATGTTTTAGATGTTGTTGTTTTAGTGAATATCATTTTAGGTTTTGAATCACCATCTCAAGGTGCAGATGTAAATTATGATGGCGCAATTAATATTCAAGATATAGTTACATTAATTAATCTTATTTTAGATCAATAATTGATTTAATATGTTCTAGTTTAAGTTCAGTTTCTTCCCATTCTTTTAAACTATCAGATTTTTCAGTAATTCCTCCTCCAGAAAATAAAAAAATATTATTTTTATTAATAAGAGCAGATCTAATTGTAACATAAAAGTCACCTTCACCATTAATATTAAAAAGACCAATAGCCCCTCCATATAAACCTCTGTCAAAGCTTTCATTTTCTTCTATGGTTTTTAATGCTTCTTTACTTGGGTGTCCAAGTAGTGCGGGGGAGGGATATAAATTATTTAAAATTGAAAGTATGTGAGTTTTTTTATTTAGCACCCCTTTTATTTTTGTATGAAGATGATAGGCATATTTAAGCTTTAATGGCTTTGTTTTATCAATCGATATTTTAGAACAATATTTCTTAAAAACATTTTTAAAATAATCGACAACATAGAGATGTTCATTGATTTCTTTTTCATTTTTTATATTATCTTTACTTTTAGCTGTTCCTGCAAGTGCTTCTGTGTAAATAGTATTATTTTTTAATTTTAATAATTTTTCTGGAGAAGATCCGATTAGAAAATTATTTTTATTTAACTGATACACAAAATTAAAACAGTCATTATATTTTGTATTCATTTGATTTATAATATATGATATTTTAATTGAATTAGAAGCTTCGTATTGATCCATCTTGGAGATTATAACTTTCTCTAAATTTGTTTTTTTGATTTTTTTAATTACCTTGTCAATAATTTTTATGTATTTAGATTTTTGTGTAATAGAAATATTATTATAAGATATATTGGTTTTCATTTCTACAGTGTTTTGTTTTAATGCTTTAGAAATATTTTTTTTTATATTCTCAATAATCTTTTCATTTTTGCTGGACTTACTAATTTCTTCTGAAAAAACTAAAAAATGTTCATTGTTTTTTTTATAGAGCATGATATTTGGGATGCTAAACTCTCCATTTGAAATGCTATTCCAGGGATAATCACTTTTTTTAGAAATATTAAATCCTAAAACACTAAAACAAATACAATCATCATTTTTAATATTTGAAAATAGTTTATATTCATTTAAAGATTTTATAACCTTATTATAATCATTTTCATCTTCGATATTAATTTTTATTGATTTTCCAGATCCCATAAAATATATATCTTTTCCAGGAAACTTTAGATAGGTGATATCCCCCATATTTAAGATATATGTTTGATATTTTTTATGATTGCTTCTAATTTTAATATGATGTCTTATGATAGTTTTGCCACCCGTTTTATTATTATGTAAAACGGCATCATTTATGTTTTTAGATAGTATATTTAAGTTGTAGTCCATAGAAATTGATAAAATTTATATAATAAATCTATTGAAAAATGCCAATCTATAGAATGTATATTTTATAGTTAAATAATTAACTAATAATCATATTATGGCAAAATTTCAACATCAAGGAAAAGAAAAAAAAGTATACGTTGAGAAAATGTTTAATGATATTTCTAAGCGATATGATCTATTTAATACACTCTCAAGCCTAGGAATTGATCGTTATTGGAGAGGTAAGCTAACTAGTACATTTAATTTAAATAAAAAAAATAAATTACTTGATGTTGCAACAGGTACAGGCGATGTTGTGTTTAGTTTTTATAGAAAATTCAAAGTGTCTTGTGTGGGTGTTGATATTGCTTATAAAATGATAAAACTTGCAAATATTAAAAAAGATATAAAAAAAATATCAAATAATGATATTGAGTTTTTAACTGGAGATGCTGAAAAATTAGATTTTCCTGATAATTTGTTTGATGCCTTGACAATTTCTTTTGGTTTTAGAAACCTTGGTGATTATAACAAAGGTCTATCTGAGTTTTGTAGAGTATTGAAGCCTGGGGGGCAAATTGCAATTTTAGAGTTTTCAAAATCTACATCATTTTGGTTTAGACCTATTTTTAATTTTTACTTCAATAGAATTATTCCAATCATTGGTTCCTTACTTGCTAGGAAAGATGCATTTTTATATCTTCCAGAATCTGTTGATAATTTTTTAAGCAGAAAAGATGTTTGTAGCAAAATGGAAAAAGCAGGGTTTGTAAATATCACATATAAAGATTATACATTTGGAATTGCAACTATTTATACTGGAATAAAATCATGAAAAAACAAAAAATACTAGCTCAAATTGGTATGATTGTTACAACAATGATTTGGGGAATAACATTTGTAATGATCAAAGATGCTTTAAATGATGCAGGCCCATATATGTTTGCATTTTTAAGGTTTGGATTAGCTTGTGTTTTAGGACTTTTGTATACATATAAAACAGTTCATAAAATTAGTTTGCTTGAATTAAGAGGAGGACTTATTTGTGGATTTGCATTGTTTGCTGGATATGCTTTCCAAAATTTTGGTCTTATGCAAACAACACCAAGTAAATCAGCATTTATAACAAGTGTAAGTGTTATCTTGGTCCCGATAATTCTAGTTTTATTTAGATTACATAAAGTTAATATTAAAATGTGGAGTGCTACTTTTCTTGCTGTGATAGGTCTCTATATTTTACTAGATCCAGCAGGGGCAGGACTTAATACCGGTGATATTATAACTTTTGGTTGTGCTCTATCATTTGCTATACATGTTATATTTCAAGATAAGTTTTTATCAAAAGGTGTTGATATTGCTCATTTTTTTCTAATTCAAGTTATGTTTGTTACGCTATTCTCATCTTTTGGTGTAATTGCTATTGAAGGGCCTTATTTTTATGTGTCTCAGCGTTTATGTATTGCTATTTTAGTCACAGGAATTTTAGCAACATTTGTTGCATTTTTGTTAATGATTTGGGCGCAAACACTGTTAAGTGCCAACCAAACAGCTATTTTTTTAAGTTTAGAACCTGTTTTTGCAGCTTTATTTTCAACCTTTTTTGCTGGGGAAATTTTAGGACTATATGGATGGGTTGGAGGTTCTATTGTTGTCCTTGCTGTGATTAGTTCAAGCTTAAAATTACCTAAAAAAATAAATTAAATATTTTTGTTAATTCCATAGAATGTATTAAAATACTTGCGAGTAACTTACGAGTAATTAGATGTCTATGGAAAATCAAAATAATAAGATATATAAGGTTGATATTAACAAATCTCTTAGTGTAGATTTGTACACTACTTCAATCAATGCAGGTTTCCCCTCACCAGCTGAAGATCATATGGATATTAGTCTTGATCTTAATGAATATTTAATTAAACATCCTTCAGCTACTTTTTATATCTATGCAAAAGGGACGTCAATGGTTGATGCTGGAATTCATGATGGAGATTTAATGATTGTTGACAGATCACTTAATCCAGCTTCAAATAATATTGTAATTGCTATCATTGATGGAGAGTTTACAGTTAAAAGAATATTAAAAAAAAACAATCAAATTTTTTTAATTCCAGATAATAAATCATATTCCCCTATTTGTGTTAATGATGATATGGATTTTCAAGTGTGGGGAGTTGTAACTCATACAATACATCATTTTTAATATTATGTATGCTCTTGTTGATTGTAATAATTTCTATGCTTCATGTGAAAGAGTATTCAATCCTTCTTTAAATAATAAGCCAGTAATCATCCTGTCAAATAATGACGGCTGTGTTATTGCAAGATCAAATGAAGCAAAGGCAATAGGAATTCAAATGGGAGTACCAGCTTTTAAAATTAAAAATATTATAAAAAAACATAATGTTAAATTCTTTTCAACTAATTTTGCTCTTTATGGAGATATGTCACAAAGAGTCATGAATATTTTATCAAATTTAATTCCTAATATTGAAATATATTCTATTGATGAAGCTTTTTTAGATATGAGAGAATTTAAACATAAAGATGTAGAATCTACTTGTTGTATGATTAGAGAAAAGCTACTACAATATACGGGGATACCTGTTTCTATTGGTGTTGGAAGAACTAAAACTCTTGCTAAAGCAGCAAACCATATTGCTAAAAAATATAAAGAACATAGAGGTGTTTTTGTTCTTCATTCAAATTGTGAAAATTCTATTCTAGATAAAATTCCTATTGAAAAAATATGGGGAGTTGGGAAAAAATTATACAATCTCTTAAGATTGTATGGTATTAAAACAGCTAAACAATTAAGAGATGTAGATTTAATATGGGCCAAATCAAAAATGACAGTTGTTGGTGAAAAAATGGTTAAAGAATTGAGAGGTGAAAGTTGCCATTTAGTTGAATATTCAAGTGTAGATAAAAAAAGTATATGTACTTCTAGAACATTTGGAAATATGGTTGATAATTTAAATGATTTATCATTTTCTATTGCAATGTACACAACAAGATGCGCTGAGAAATTAAGACTTCAGAAATCCTATGCTCATGTAGCTCAAGTTTTTATTATGACAAATCCATTTAGAAAAAATTTAGAACAACATGTAAAAAGTAAAACAATTTATTTTCCTGTTGCTACCAATGATACATCAGAGATGATAAAACTTGTTTTAGATGCATTGAAAAATATTTATAAAAGTGGTTATCAATATAAAAAGGCAGGAGTTGTTCTAAGTGGAATTATAAAAAAAGGAGAGGTTCAAGAAAATCTATTTGATAAACGTAATCGTTTTAAAAATGAAACTGTTATTAAAACCATAGATAAAATTAATAGAAAAATGGGACAGGATGTTGTAAGATATGCAGCATTAGGATATAAAAGAGTTTGGCAATTAAAACAGCAGAATCTTTCCCCCTGCTATACAACCAGATGGAACGATCTTTTAAAAATTAATTTAGATTAAAATGTGTGGAAGATATACAATAACAAAAAAAAAAAGTAATATTGAAGAAGTATTAGACTCTGCTTTTAAGGATGAATATATTGAAAATTATAACGCGGCCCCAACAAATAAACTTCCAGTTATAACCAATCAAAATTTAAATGAAATAAAATTACTACAGTGGGGATTGATTCCTCATTGGGCAAAAGATCCTACAATGGGGGGGAAGCTAATTAATGCTAGACTTGAAACCGTATTTGAAAAACCATCTTTTAAGCAAATAATTAAAAATAAAAGATGCGCAATTATAGCAGATGGTTATTATGAATGGATAAGACAAGGGATAGCAAAACAGCCATATTATATTTATTTAAAAGACCATGAACCATTTATGTTTGGTGGTATTTGGAATTCATGGAAAAATAGTGAAGGAATAAATATAAATACATTTAGTATTATAACAAAAGAGGCAAAAGGTGAAATATCTAAAATACATCATAGGATGCCAGTTATATTAAATAAGCAACTAAAAAATAAGTGGCTATCAGATTTAAATAAAGATCAAATTAATGAATTAGCTAATAATGATCTTAATAATCAGTTTACATACCATGCTGTATCAAAAAGAGTTAACTCTACAAGAAATAATTATAAAGAACTAATATATTCTAATTAAATTTAGGAACATCAAAAGAAGAGGAAACATGCAAAATATAAAGTTACTTTTACTATTCATTTTTATATTTACTATAAATGCACAAGAATATGGTGGAGGGATGCAAAAAGGGGTTGTTAGAGGATCTGTTGTAGATGAATTAACTGAACTACCTCTTGAATATGCAACGATAACTATTATTAAAAGTGATTCTAATGATATAGTTACAGGTAGCATGTCAGATTCTAGTGGTGTTTTCTTTATAGATGATATTCCATATGGACAATATAAAGTTGAAGTAGAACGTATTGGTTATGAGTCTCAAATAATTAATGAGATTTTAATATATCCAACACATTTGATGATTAATCTTGAAATTATTAAACTAGCTTCAAAAGCAGTTATTGTTGAAGGAGTAAGTATCACTGCAGATGCACCAATTATAGAAAAAATTGATAAAACTATTTACCCAGTAAAAGATACTGCAAGAGAAAGTAGTGGAAGTGCTGAGGAAGTTTTAGAGCAAATACCACAAGTTTCTGTAGATATTGATGGAAATATTGCCTTAAGAAATAATCCAAATGTGAAAATTTTAATAAATGGTAGAAAATCTAAAATGGATGTATCTATGTTAAATGCTGATATGATTGCAAGTGTAGAGGTGATGACAATTGGTTCTGCAAAATATGAGGTTGAAGGTGAAGCAGGAATTATAAATATTATCTTATCTAAGAATGAATATACTGGAAAAAGTGGAAAAATAATGATTGGAGCATCAGAGTGGTCTGGTAATAATTTATCTGGAGACTTCAATATTTTTGAGAATGATTTAAATATTTTTACCAATTTTAGTACAAGATCAAAACATAGATTCAGAAGAGGAGAGAGATTTAGCCAACAAACACATAATGGTAATATTATTGAGACAATTTATTCTACCCTTCCAACAGACTCATATGATGATAATTATAATTTACGTTTTGGCCTTGAAAAATATTTTGATGAGATATCTATGTTTGCTTTTGATTTAGGCTATACTAAATATGATGGAGTAGATAGTACTTTTAGTACTATAGAAACTAACAAATTAACAAATAATTACAGATGCGCTCTGGAATTTGAAGTATGGGCAGTTGTATTACCATGTACTTCTGATGCTGATTGTCCGGTTGGGGATTATTGTGATTTTACAATAGATAGTACCCCTGTAGAGGAAATTGATACTTTTACAACAAGAGAAAAAGGATCTGGAAATGATTATAGTGTTGGTTTTGGATATTATAGAGATAATCAAGAAAAACAAACATTACTTGAAATTCAAATGGATCATGAAACAGATGATTATGACAATAAGTTTAAATATACAGATGATAGCTTTACAGAAAATACTAACGATGAGGGTTTCATTAATCAGTATAGTATTGATTACACATCACTTTTATCAAACATTGTACCTTTTAAATTAAATGAATTAAATAAAGATGTAAAGATTGATTTTGGTGTTAAATATACTGAAGATGAAGAAAAAAATTATTTTGATATGGTAAATGAGAAATTTAGTTTTAAATATAACAATCAAATTAATGCACTATATTTTAATACGCAGTATCAATTTGCAGAATCATTTGGTGTTCAATTTGGAGCTAGATATGAAACACAGCAAAGGAATTCAAATGTAGATTTTACTTCTTTAGATAATTGCACTGAAGATTCTCAAGAAATTTGTGATGTTTTTAATGCTGCAATCCCATTACTTGCTAATGATTTAGAAGATTCAAAATTTAACCTTGATAGAATATTTCCATCTCTTTATTTGTTGTATGATTTATCAGATCTAAATAAAATAAAATTTGGAGCTGGAAGAAGGATTAATAGAGCAGCACATTGGGGAGGTGGAAGAATAAATCCTATCCCATCGCCTAATATTGAAACAAAATTTATTGATATTGGAAATCCATATTTATTACCTGAAGATATTAGAAAAGCTGAGATTAGCTTAACAAACACTATGTTAGGGTTTTTTAAAACAACATTATTTTATGAAGAAATTTTTAATAAGATTGATAGAGATAAAGATATCATAGATATTAATGGAGATGCGTATCAAACATTAAGCTGGGATAATTTAGGTGAAACAAGAGGGAAGGGAATTGAATTGATATTCTCAACCAGACCTCTACCAAGTTGGGAATTTTTCTTTTATGGAATGTACTGGGATAATAACACTGTTAAGGCAGCAGAATCAGATCAAATTGGTAAGGAGTATGGTGCTTGGATTATGTCAACATCTAAAATAAAACTTAAAAATGATCAAAAAATTAGTATTTATGCTCATAATTCATTGCCAATGACACTTGTTACAGGAGAAATTGCTCCATTTAGAAGAATGGATATTTCCTATAATAAAAAAGTAAATGATAAATTTAATTTCACTTTAAAGTTAAAAGATTTATTTAATACATCTGGTTTTGCGATTATTACAGATGAGTCATATGATTTTGATGGACAATATACTCTTGACAGTGAACATCAAACCTATACAGAATTACAAGATTATTTAGATGCAGATTATAAACGTGGTAGAAGAACTCTTTCTTTAAAATTTGAATATCGTTTTGGTGCTTATGAAGAAAAGAAATATAGAAGAGATAAAAAGGGAGGTTATGGTGATGGATATGGAGATGGTGGTGGAATGGATAGTAGCTATTAAACAGAATATTTAAATTGTTTTTTCCTAAAGATAAAAAATTATTTAAACATATTTTTATTTTAGCAACACCTGTTATTATTAGTAACCTAAGCAGGGTAATGATGGGTATTGTTGACATGGCTATGGTAGGTCATTTAGGTGCAAGCGCTTTAGCTGCAGTTGGTATGGCTGGGATGGTAACATGGACAGCTATGAGTCTTGGAATCTCACTTCGAACAGGTACGCAAACTGTTGTTTCACGAAGACTCGGTGAAAAAAAATATGAAGAGTGTGGTGTTGCACTTAGAAATATGCAATTGTTTTCACTTGCTATAGGCATACCGATATCAATAATATGTTATTATCTTACAACACCAATTATTTCATTTTTTATAACTGATCCAGAAACATTATGGCAGTGTATTGATTATGCTAAATTTAATTTTTTAGGCGTTTACTTTATGTATGGTTGTTTTGTTTTTCAAGGTTTTTATACGGGGATTGAAAAAACAAAAGTACATATGAAAGCTGTTCTAGCTTCAAATGTTCTTAACATATATTTAAATGTAGGTTTAATATTTGGAACTGATGCAATTATTAAAAATTTAGAAGGTACAAATTTTAGTATATTCTCAAATTTATGGTCTTTTTACAATTTCCCTGCAATGGGTGTTAAAGGAGCTGCGATTGGGACCTTTATTGCAACTATCTGGCTGTTCCTTCATTATTTTCTATATCTGTTTAAAGCAGATATTTTAAAAAAATACAAAGTATTTAAAACAACATTAAATAAAAATATGTTTAAAAGACAAATAGTAATTTCCTATCCCATAGCTCTTCAGGAGACACTGGTAATGTTTAGTTTTACATTTTTCTATAAGATACTTGGTATAATAGGTGTTTTAGAACTTGCTGCAACACAAATAATATTTAGAATAATGCATGCATCATTTATGCCAGCGCTTGGTGTTGGCCAGGCATGCGCCACACTTGTTGGAAAATTTTTAGGTGAGAAAAATCCTGATAAAGCAGAACAATCTATATATGAAAGTCTTAGAGGAGCATTCTATATGATGGGTTTTATGGGTATCAGTTTTATGTTATTTGCTCAGCATATTATCACTCCATTTACAAGTGATGTTGATGTTATTAAAATTGCAGTTCCAGGATTAAGATTTGTTGGACTTCTTCAATTTGTGGATGCTTTTTGTTTTACCCTGTGGTTTGCATTAACAGGTGCTGGAGATACTAAAATCCCTGCAATAGTTGATGTCTTAACACATTGGGTTTTGTTTGTCCCAGCCTGTTATTTACTAGGAATAACTTTAGGACTTGGATTTTGGGGCCCATGGATAGCCTTTGGCTTACATTTAACCTTTTTTGCAGCTTTTGTATTTTGGAGATTTAGAATGGGGTACTGGAAAACAGTTAAAGTTTAACAATATTCCTTTTTTAGTGCATCTAAAAGTTTTAAAACATCATCCTTAGAATTATATACCTGTATAGAAATTCTTATCAGTGAAATTTCATTCCATATAATAAATGGAATTTGAATATTGTATTTTTTGTAAAAATCTATTTGTGATTCTACAGGATTTTTAAAATCAAGATAAATACTACTCATTTGGCCTATGAATTTTTCACTGCATAAAGGATTCTTATTTAATAGCTTATTAATTTCTTGCCTTGCCCATATATTAATTTCCCTACATTTAGAGGCAACTTTAGTCCAATTATTATCAGTTAAAAATTTGATAGTTGCTGGAATTGCTAAATATGCAGACATATCTTTTGTACCTTGCCATTCATGATAACTTATAAATTGTTTATATGTTTTATCATTATTCCCTGGTAATAGCGATGTTCCTTCAGATTCATAACCCCAGCTTATAACAAGTGGATCAATTTTACTTTGAAATTCTTTTTTAACATATAAAAAAGAAACTCCTTTAGGTGAACACATCCATTTATGACATGCCCCCACATAAACATCTGGATCAATTTCTTCAATATTTAAATCAATATGTCCAGGGACATGCGCTCCATCAATGATCGATAATATTCCTTTTTCTTTTGCAATTTTGCAAATTTCTTTAACTGGAAATATCAAACCCGTTGAACTTGTAATATGACTTAAAAAAATAATTTTTGTGTTGGATGTTAGTCCATTACAAAACTGATTGATAAAATCTTCATTTGATGTTAGTGGTAAAATTATTTTTTGTTGAATATATTTAGCTCCTGTTTTTTTACAAATAAAATTCCACGTTTTATCAAGTGCTCCGTATTCATGATTAGTTGATAAAATTTCATCACTACTTTTTAGATCCAAACTTTTAATAACTGTATTTAGAGCTGTTGATGGGTTAGGTGAAAATAAAACATCATCCTTATGACAACCCACATAATCTGATAATGATTTTCTTGATTTTTCTAATAAAGGAAAAATATCATATGCTAAATGTTTAACAGGTTCAAGCTCTAATTTTTTTTGCCATTTAATTAAATTATTAAAAATTGGTTTAGGACAAGCACCAAATGACCCATGATTGAAATAGGTTATTCTAGAGTCCAACATAAAGGATTTTTTTAATTCTGGAAACATTATTTATTATCTAATTATTAATAGGTAATTTATTTATATTACCTCAATGAATATAAATTATTTTATATTATTTATTATAGCAATATCAATATCTTTTACTCAAGAAGAGCTTGTTATTAGAGAATATGTGGAAAATGGTGATTTAGATATTCTAATTAATAATTATAATAGTCAAATATATTTAGTACAGTTAGATGCTATTAATGATAGTCTATATAATTTAGCATTATCTGCTATTCCTGACTTAGGATTACATGGTGGCCCATCTTCTTATCAACGTCTAATGTATGAAAATGATTTAAATAGACTTACAGAAAAAATATCATCTGAATATTTACATGTTTTAAATGATAATTATATTTTACCTGATAATAGAGACTATTGGGCGTTAACTCTTCAGGGAAATCAATATAGCGGCACAAGCGGTGAAACTTCAAGTACATGCATGTGTATTGATTCTTCAGATTGTTTAGTAGTTGGTTTTAATGATAGTTGGTATAATCCATTTGATTATTATGGTGAAGCGACTTGGAGCTTTAATCCTCCTGCTAGTGATGAAATCCTTGAAGTTAGAATTTATATTGCTGGGGCTCAATGTGATGATTTGCCTCTTTGGTCTGAAACAGAAATGTCTATTAAAAATAATGATTGTCAGTGGAGTGATTTTCAAGCAACATTAAGCACAGAATATACTGTAAACGGTCCATATATAATACCTGATGAACTATTGGAGCAAATATGGTGTGGAGGCTCTCTTCAACCTGTAATTGGTTCAGAAGATAATTATAATATTGATTGGATTCAAATGGAAATTTATTATGTGTGTGAAGAGCCTATAGAACCTGAAAATGTTCAAGCATCATATGACACATATTGCGATTATATTCAAATTGATTGGTCTATTGAAAATGATATTGATGGGTATAATTTATATAGAGATGGAGATTTTATAACTTCTTTTTCTTCAGAAAATAACCAATATTTAGATTATTTTGCAACACAAGATCAAGAACATGAATATTGCATTACATCATTTAATAATTGTGGAGAATCTCTTCCTACTTGTAGTACCGGCATGAGAGGAAATGGTCCAAATACTACAAATAGTATTGCAGCTAGTGAAAATTTTATTGATTATATAAACATATCATGGGAAAGTACTTTAAATACTAATTATTACAACTTATATCGAGACAATTTTTTATTAAGTGTTCTTGCACAAGATATTCTAACATATAGTGATACTTTTGTTGATAATGATGTTTTTTATGAATATTGTATCGAATCTGTCAATGATTGTGGAGAATCAGATTGGAATTGCGATACAGGTTCTCTTGCTATAGGAAGTATTGGTGATGTTAATTTAGATCAAATTATAGATATTTTAGATATCGTTATAATTCTAAATTTTGTTTTAGAACTGGAAATACCAAATGAAGAAGAATTATGGCTTGCTGATATGAATCAAGATGGAGATATTAACATATTAGATGTAGTTCTTCTTGTAAATTTAATCTTATATAATTAATAAGAAATAATTATATAAGAAGAAAAAGCTATTTCAGGACAATATCCATCTCCTCCACATGTTGGTGGTGCGACACAAGAACCACCAGCAACTCTACATGCTTCATAATCAATGACATTTTCTTCACCTAAATTTATGTAATCAGTAATATCAACAATATACGGTGCAACATCTTGACCTGGGCACCAGCCAGCTCTACCATAACCCCAAGTTCCATATTGATTAGGAATGACACCTTGAGCTATTGTTTCAACTTGCATGCAATGTGTTCCTGATGATGCTTCTGGATGATCTTTGGTGAACTCATAAACACCACCATTTACTGTATATATATGCCTGGAATTACAAAATTCACAACAATTAAAACAACCGGCACTTCCCCATCCATGTCCAGTTAAGTAAGCTACAAATTCTACTTTAGTTGCATTATCTGGGACTGTAAATACCTGAGGAGGTCTGTTATCATTATAACTAGGGTTAAATTGAACTGTACCACTCCAAATAGGTATAGATTCACGTTGAACACCATTTGGGTTTTCACCATGATATAATCTTAACTTTAATGTTAGTAAGCTATTTGGCCAACCAGATTCCTGAAATTTTATGACTTTTTGCTGACCCCCATTTTCTCTAAAAAAGGCTAAAAAAGGAGTGATATCAGTTAGAGATTGTGGTTGCCTATCAAAAGGTGTAATCCATCTTGCCATTTCTTCACAATTTGAACCATCTAAATCACATAAAAACATACGTGCAATTCTATCATAATCATCACACCCATCATCATCATATTCACCATTTGCATTAGGGCAGCCTCTTAAGAGTTCAACTTTCATTTGATTATAAACTAAAGATGAAAATTCTGTTGGTATTTGAATGGTATCGCTGATTGTAGCAGCCCATCCACCTGTATAATGATCTCCATCAAAAACAACAATTTCATCATAAGTTTCTCCAGTATCCATAAATACATTATATTCATAATCAAAGTATACTGCTTCATGAGCGATATAACTTAGATATGTACCTGTAAATGTAGCAGGATTACCAAGGTAACCAATTTGTCTTAATTTTTGTGATTGATCGATGGCTAATGCATATTTACCTGAGAGTGCAGTAGAAAGCCAATTATCTAAATCAGATGATTTTTCATTAACATAGTGTAGATGACTATCCCAATGAGCTTGCATTTCTGGGCTAAAACCTGAAATGATCTCATCAAATTCTACTTTTATATTTTCTACATCCATTTCATAATAACTTCTATTTGATATAAAGAAATAATGAACATTCATAGGTGAATTATTAAGAAAAGTTTCTTTAGTAGATGATAACCACATTGCAGTTGATGTACTGATAGCAGGATCGTATTGTATGAAAATATATGAGTCTGATCCTGTCCATTGATTTTCAAAACTCCATTCTGGAGGTTGAGGATCTAAAATAAAATTAACAATGGTTACAACATCTAAAATATCTATAATATTATCATTATTAGTATCTCCTTGATAGAAAGCCTCACCTTCTAAATCAAGATTACCTAAAATATGATTAATCACTAGAATAACATCTTGAATGTTAACATTTTCATCTAAATTAACATCTCCTTGTAAAGTGAAGTTAAGTTCTGAAACTGAAAAAGGTCCAGCTGTTTCAAAATAAGATGTTCCATAAGGACCATCAGAAAATTCATCTGAAAATGAAAAACCAATAAAAATTGATAAAAGAATAAATATATTTTTTAAATGTTTTATAGTCATATTAAACACTCCCTCCATGTGATAATATAATAAATCGTTAATTATTATCCCATTTTTTATATAACTATTATAATTTTAGTATAATTATGAGCTTAAAAATTACATTATTGCTAACATTGGCACTTTTGTCAGTAAGTACTTCTCCAATTGTAGCTAAAGCATTAACAGGAGTTAATGCAATTGCAATTTCCTTTTGGCGAATGCTATTTGCTTCTATATTATTGTGGCTATACAGTATGATTAAACCTCAAGGTCATATATCAATTAAAACAAATTTAAGAGGAATAATTATTGCTGGTATTTTACTGGGGATACATTTTGCATTATTTTTTAGTGCAATAAAGTTGACAAAAATAGCAAATGCTACATTTTTAGGAACATTAGCACCTTTTTTTACACTTATGATTGAAATTTTTATTTTAAAAAGAATATTTAGTAAAAAGATTCTATTAGGTTTAGTATTTACATTTATAGGTTCACTGATTATTGTTGGTTATGAATTTAGTTTTTCAACTACCTATGCAACAGGTAATGTGTTAGCAGTTTTGTGTTCTATATGTCTTGGTATAGCATTTATAATATCAGAGAAAATCAGGAAAGATGAGTTGACAATTGTTTATACTAGGACCCTATATTTAACTGCAGCTTGCACTTTATTAGCAATAGGTTTTATTACTGAAGTTGAAATGATTGACTTTTCATTCAATGAATATTTAGGATTAATATTTTTAGGAATTGTACCAACAATCCTGGGTCATAATTCTATATATTATGCAGTTAAATATGTATCCCCAACAATAGTGGCAGCTTTTCCAATAGGAGAGCCAATTATAGCAACTATTTTAGCATATTTCATTTTTGGAGAATTAATTACTATAAATATTGTCATTGGTGGAATATTTACCTTTATAGGTTTGATATTAATTTCAATATATAAAAATTTAAAATAATATATTATATTTAAGGATATAAAAGAGGATTTATAATGAGAAAATTTATTTTATTGATTATAAGTATTGCAATTGGATTTGGTGGTATCGTAGAAACAGGTTCTTTTTATAGTGAATCCTTAGATGAAGAAAGAAATTATACCATTTACTTACCAAATGAATATTATGATGATTTAGAAAGTTATCCTGTTGTTTATTTTCTGCATGGATTTGGAGGAAATAATAATTCTTATAATGCAATGCATTCTGGTCTAAATGCATTAACTATTTTTGGTGATATAATTGATATGATTGTAGTCTCAGCAGATGGAAGTACTAATATTTATGATGGAAGCTTTTATACAAATTCTATTTTAAATGGTGATTATGAAGATTATATAGCATTTGACTTAGTAGATTATATTGATGAAACTTATAGAACTTTAGCTACAAACAATTATAGAGCAGTTAGTGGTCATTCAATGGGAGGATATGGAGCTTTTAGGTTAGCAATGAATCATAGTGATGTTTTTTCATCATTTGCTGCACATAGTGGCCCAATACATCTTGAAAGTCTTAATAATCCTTTTTTAATAAATATGGTGCTTATTGAAGCTATTTTTAATGGTGGGCAAATTGCACCTGATAATGGTACTACTTCAATGATGCTATTTGGTTTATCATCAGCATTTAGTCCAAATTTAGACAATCCACCATGGTATGTTGATTTACCAATCAATAATGACGGTGATGTAGATTGGGATGTTTTTGAACAATGGCAGGCACATGATCCCTACCTTTTAGTTGAAAATAATGTTGAAACATTACGTGATCAAAATATTTATTTTGATTGTGGTGGAAATGATGAGCTACAGTTACATAGCCATGGTGTAGATATGAATGATAAGCTAAATGACCTTGAAATTTCTCATCAATGGGTTTCATATAGTGGGACACATTCTAGTGAAATATATGATCGATTAGATATATCCTATGTTTTTCATTCTAATCATTTTGAATCACAGGAAGAATATTTGTTGGGTGATGTTAATTTAGATGAAGTATTAAATATACTTGATGTTGTGCAGGTTGTTAACTTTATTTTAGATATTGCTGAACCAAATGATCTACAATTACAACTTGCTGATATGAACCAAGATTCAGCACTTAATGTACAAGATGTTATTTTATTAATTAATATTATTTTAGCTGTTTAGCTTTCAAAAATCATTTGATCATTTTTAAAGGCTTTAAACTCTAGGGCATTCCCACTTGGATCTTTAATAAATAAAGTATATTGTTCTCCTTTTTTATTAATAAATCGTTTATGTGGTTTAATTATATAGTCTACTTTTTGTTTATTTAGTTTATTTACTAATTCTTTCCAGTCATTTATTTTTAAAATAACACCAAAATGTCTAACTGGTATATTGTCACCATCAACTTCATTGGTTTCGATATCATTTAAATCGATTGATTTATGGGCAACTATTTGGTGGCCATAAAAATTGAAATCGATCCATTTATTAGATTCTCTTCCTACTTTACAACCTAATATTTTTGTATACCAT
>MDTE01078595.1_pt1 | contig 23754 bp, 23 predicted proteins | sample 811231 | NCBI WGS metagenome assembly MDTE01 (sample SAMN05326651, study PRJNA326480) | marine metagenome | isolation source: seawater | place: Indian Ocean: Red Sea | collected 2010 | reverse complement strand
GAACCGACGTAGCAGCTACCGCGGAAGTCCGGGTTGTCGCAGGCGAAGCGATCCTGGTCCTCGAACACCTCGACACCGTCGACATAGATCGGCACCCGGACGCCCTCGCCGCAGTCGACCGTCGGGACGATGCCAAGCTCAGACTCGACCATCCGCGCGTACTCCGATGCGGTCTCCGGCATGTTCTCGGCCGGGAGGTATTGCCCGGCGCCGTGGCCGGCAAGGACGAATGCTGGAACGAGGAACGCGGTGGCGGCGAGTGGACGCTGGAATCGCATGGGGTTCCTTGCGGCGGTGTCGCCAGCATCCTGCCTGATTCGGTCTGGCGGGTAAACCCTCGTCAACGCTCTGCTTACCGTGGGCCGGGTGACGAGGGGTCCAGAGCTCGAGCCGTCTCGAGCATGTGGGTGAGGCTGACGTTGCCTTCGTGGCAGGCGTATTCGAAGAGCGGGGCTTGTGAGCGCGTCATCGGTACCAGCGCCGTCCAGGGGGTGGCCCACATCTGGGGATCGGTCACCGTAAACTCGTAATGCAAGGTGTCGCCCATCCGTGTAAACCGCTCCACGAGCCGCTCCGGCTCGACGCCAAGCATGGCCAGTTCGCCATCGAAGTTGGCCGACTCCACCACCAACGTGTCGTCCTCCCAGTGCCCCCGGCCGTCGCCGCTGAACTGAGGTAGCCCCGAGCGTGGGAGTCCGTCCAGCGGGATGATCCGGACGAAGTGCATGCTCTCGGCCAGAATCGCCACCAGTGCCGGCGTCTGGAAGATCTGGACGTTGTTGTTATACGGCCCAGGGACGAGTGGGAAGCCGATGGTCCCGATACAGCGGTCCAGCAGGTTGAGCTGGGCGTAGGTGGCGAACGGCTGGTCCGCGTAGGAGCCGATCGACGCCCGTGCGCGCGCGGTGGCGCCGAGCACGGGCGGTGGATAGCGGCCGGTCGGAGGGTCGATGATCAGCGAACTGCGGCGGTCGGCGACCACATCGGCGCCGCGGTCGACAAAGGCCCGCTGGAACGGTGGCGCAAATCGCGCTCGCGCGTCCTGCAGGTTCCGAACATACGCTTCAGCCTGCTCCTCGGACAGGACAGGCTGGCCCCGATGCATGTCCTGGCGCGCGAGCGGCGTTAGAGAGCGATAGTCCCAGATGCCCCCAAGGTCGGGAGCCCCCCAGGGGGTGCGTGGCGTCGCCGTCGTTTGTGCCTCGGCGGCGATTCCGCTCAGCGACAACACTGGCCCGACAGCCGCGAGGATGACCAGGAGACGACGCATGACTCATTACGTCCTAAGTCCAACAGACAAGCGATGTGACGCCATTCACAATAAAAACATCGCCTCTTTCGAGTATTTCGTGTCCTAGATTGTGAACCTATTTTGTATCGAATTACGTCTAGACAGCGGCTAAGCCAATAAAGTAGAGTCCTGCCCGGGCCCTGAGGGACTTGTGAGGTGACCGTGTCGTGTCAGCAATGTGCTGACGATTCGCTACGCGATGTCGTCCACAGGCTTAGCGATCGCTTGCAAGTGCTGGCCGGCAGTCCCGCCGACGGGCAGGACTGGGACGTGGACGCTCTTCTCGCAGACATCCCGGCGCAGAAGGACAAAGTTACGGATCTCGCGGTTCGCGTCTTGGTCTATAAGGCGCTCGCCAAGGCGGGGGCAACGCGTTCATCGTGGTAGAGACCGCGCCCGAACCGCACTATGTGCTGGGGCCAGGCGCCGCACGGGATCGTCGCCGACCGAACAAAGATGCGCGCGCCCGGATTGCTCACAAGGCATGGGGAGTAATCAACGAACGCTACCCGTAGCGGCTCTCGAACCGGTCGATTGCCGCGGCCGTTGGGTGCAGCCCGTCTTTTCTTGCCCGAGCGTTTCGGTTTGCCTTCAAGACCACCCCCGGCGCAGCACTTGCATGGAGTACGCACGACGATGGGTGTCAGGCTGTTGAAGCAAACCGACCTGACCGTGGACGAGGTCGCGCGGCAGGTCGGTTTCCACGGGCGGTCGAACTTCTACGCCGCGGTCCGGAAGCGCACGGGGCAAACCCCACGAGAGGTTCGAGCCTCGCGCAACCGAGACGCCGCGTAAATGACGAACTCCCAGGATTGAAGCGTCGTCGTGGGCCGTGACGCAGCCACTAGGAGGATCCGAGAATGGCAGTAGATGTGAACAGTACCTTGAGGTCAGCGCTTTCCGAGTTGCAGGCACAGCGGGCCGAGATCGATCGGCAGATCGCCGGCCTCCAGGCCGTGCTCGGCCGCACCAGCAAGACCACGCCGACCGGTCGCCCGCGGCGGACCCGTCGCAAGCTGACCGAAGCGGAAAAGAAGTCGATCTCTCGCCGGATGAAGGCCTCCTGGGCCAAGCGGAAAGCGGCGGCCAAGAAGAGCCGCTAGCTCACGCCGGACGTTCGTCGCCGTTGCATCGGCCGCCCTCTCTCGGGTGATACACTCGCGGCAATCCAGCCCCACGGGCGAGCCGCGCATGTCACACCATCCTCTTCGGGCGTTGTTCGTGGCGCTTGCCGTGCTGGCGCTTGTGAGCGTCACCGCAGGGCCGCAGTACGCCTTCGCCGGGCAGCGCGGCGCGACCGATGGCGAGTGGCGCAGCTATGCCGGAGACGCCGGCAGCACCAAGTACTCGACGCTCGACGAGATTACATCCGCCAACGTCGGTAACCTCCAGGTCGCTTGGCGATGGGTGTCGGTGGACGGTCGCCTCGACCTCGAGGCGCTTCGTGCCCGTTATCCGGCGCTGCAGGTCGCCAACGACACCGCCAACATCAGTATCAGCGGGTTGAAGGGGACGCCCCTGATGGTGGGCGACACGCTCTACCTGAGCACTCCGCTGTCGCAGGTGGCCGCGATCGACGCCGCCAGTGGCGAGACCCGATGGGTGCATGATCCGTTGAGCTACGCCTCCGGCATCCCGATCATGGTGCTGGGCTTCAGCAGTCGCGGACTGAGCTACTGGAGCGACGGCGAGCGCGAGCACGTCATCTGGGCCACCGGCGACGCCATGCTGCACGCCGTCGACGCGACGACCGGCGCGCCGGTCGCGGGGTTCGGCGACGAGGGTAGCGTCGACCTGATGCGGGGCATCCCGCGCGCCCGCCGTGACCCGCCTCCGATCAACTATTCGGTGACGTCTCCGCCCGTCGTCTGCAACGACGTGGTCATCGTCGGCTCGGCAGTCTCGGACCAGCCGCGCTTCATGGAGTCGCCGCCGGGCCACGTGCGTGGGTTCGATGCTCGGACCGGCGCGCTGCGCTGGACCTTCCACACCGTGCCGCAGCGAGGCGAGTTCGGTCACGACACGTGGGAAGCGGGGGCGGCCTCCTACAGCGGGAATGCCAACGTCTGGACGATGATGAGCGCCGACCCGGCGCTGGGCTATGCCTATCTGCCGGTAGGCAACGCGACCAACGACCACTACGGCGGCCATCGCCCCGGCGCCAACCTGTTCGCAAACAGCCTGGTGGCGGTGGATTGCGAGACCGGGCAGCGGGTATGGCACTTCCAGATGGTGCATCACGACCTCTGGGACTACGACCCGCCCGCGGCGCCCAATCTGGTAGACCTCACCGTAGACGGGCGGTCGGTGCCAGCCGTCGCGCAGGTCACTAAGCACGCCTTCACTTTCGTCTTCGATCGGGTGACCGGCGAGCCGGTGTGGCCGATCGAAGAGCGTGAGGTTTCGGGGTCGATCGTGCCGGGGGAATGGACCTCGCCGACCCAGCCGTTCCCGACCAAGCCGCCACCGTTCGACCGGCAAGGGGTCACCGTCGACGATCTGATCGATTTCACCCCGGAGTTGCGGGCCGAGGCCGTCGACCTGCTCGATGCCTATGTCGCCGGACCGCTGTTTACTCCGCCGTCCCTGATAGGTTCCGGTCCTGATGACACGCAGGGGACGGTCGCGCTCCCCGGCTATATCGGTGGGGCCAACTGGAACGGGGCCGCCGTCGATCCCGAGACCGGCATGCTGTATGTGCCGTCGACGACCCAGCCGATCATTCCGGCCCTGGTGCAGCTGGGTCCCGACGAATCGAACCTGCGCTATTCGCGGGGGCGGATGCGACCACCGGGTGGACCCGACGGGTTGCCGTTGTTCAAGGGGCCCTACGGACGGATCACGGCGGTTGATCTCAACCGCGGCGAGATCGCGTGGCAGCGTCCCAACGGCCTGGGGTCGCCGGCCGTGCGGAATCACGACCGATTGCGGGGGCTCGATCTACCGCCGTTGGGGAGCGGCCGAGACTTCCTGCTGGTCACGCCCACGTTGCTCATGAGCGCGCAACAGACGCCCGGCGCCGATGGCGGGTGGGTGCTGACCGGGCGCGACAAAGTGACGGGGGACGTCGTGGCTGAGGTCCCGCTGCCCGGTCGGGCCATTGGGGCGCCGATGACCTACGAGGTGGCGGGCCGCCAACACATTGCGGTGACCATACGCGGCGCTCGCGGCGCTCCACCCGAGCTGGTCGCGCTGGCGCTGCCGTCAGACGGAGGTGTGCGATGAGATTCAGACATGGCGTGGCGCTCGGCGCCCTGCTGTTGGCGGCGCCGGCCCAGGCGCAGGTGGAGAGGCAGTTCATCAACCCGGCTGGAGGGTTCACCCAGGTGGTGACCAGCGCGGATCGGGGCGTGACGACGATCCATGTGTCCGGTCAGGTGGGGACAGGCTCCACGCTGCAGGAGCATGCCGAGTCGGCCTTCGCGGGCGTGGCGTCGCAGCTCGCGGCCGCAGGGGCGACCATGCGTGACGTCGTTAAGATCCGGATCTACGTTACCGACTTCGATCCGGCGGAGTATGGCGTGATCAGCGCGGCGCGGCTGGCGGCGTTCCCCGAGGACGCCTGGCCCGTCAGCACGATGCTCGGCGTCAACGCGCTCGCGGCAGAGCAGTTCCGGGTCGAGATCGAGGCCACGGCGGTGGTGGCCGACCCGGGCGCCGACTTCGAGCTCACCCGAATCGGTCCGTCCCGGGGGTTCAGTCAGGCGGTCGTCGCGCGTCATGGCGGAGTGAAGACCATCTGGATCGCCGGTCAGGTAGGGCAGGGTGATTCACTGACCGAGCAGACGCGTGTGGTGCTCGACCGGGTGTCGCAGCGTCTCGACGCGGCCGGCGCCACCATGGTCGATGTGGTCTCGTCGAACACCTACATCGTCGACTTCGATCCCGACACACAGCTGCAGGCGTTTGGCGACGGCCGGACCGGCGCGTATGGCGACGACCCGCCATCGAGCACGCTCATCGGGATCGACCGGTTGGTGAACGACTCGATGCAGATCGAGGTGGATGTCGTGGCGGTGGTGCAGGAGAGCGGTCACGCCGAGCGCGTGTCGATCGAGCACCTCGACCCGGCCGGCGCCTTTACCCAGGTGGTGACGGTGCGAGGTGACGGCGCCAAGACGATCTACGTGTCGGGTCAGGTCGGGCAACCGGGCGATTCGCTCGAGGCCCAGGCGGGGCAGGCGTTCGCCGGGATGAAGGAGCGGCTGGCGCTGGCTGGCGCGACGCCGGCCGACCTGGTGAAGGTGATCTACTACATCCCCGGCTATACCCCGGGCACCACCGGCATCGGGCCAGCCCGCGAGGCCAATGACTGGCCGACCGACGACCCACCGGCCGCGACCCTGCTCGGCATCCACTCCCTGTTCTCGTCAACGGCGCGGTTCGAGTACGAAGGCATCGCGGTCGTAGACCCCTAGCAGGCGAGGCGTGGGGCGATGGGGCCCACTGGCGCCGCGTAGGGCTTGGGGCAAAGCCCCATGGGAGGTAGGTGCGAGACAAACACGCGATCATCGTCGGTGCGGGACCGGCCGGGGCCGGGCTTGCGCTGCTGCTGGCTCGAAACGGCGGTCGGGTCACGCTCATCGAGCGCGAGACGGAGTTCGAGCGCGTCTTTCGCGGCGAGGGGCTCATGCCGCTCGGCCTCGACATGCTCCGGCAGATGGGCCTGGCCGACGAGATGCGCGCCGTGCCCGGCGACCCGTTCGAGGCATGGGAGATCCACCTCGACTGTCAGCTGGTGATGCGGATAGAGGAGCCGTCGGCCGAACTCGGCGACCTGGCCTTCCGTGTGGCGGCGCCAAAGACACGCAGCAGCAAGGTAAAGAACAGTTCCTCGGCGGGGGCCAGTCGGTCGTGCAGTGCGGCAAGGGCTTGAGTCATGGGACGAGTTAGTGACAAGAGCTTTGTAACTAAAAGTAAAATCGTCAGGTTGATATAATCAGCCCGTACTCGAGACCGAGGAGTGGTGATGGACGTCCGACGAACGCTCGTGACCCGCCTGGCCGGTGGCCTGGCGTTGCTTGCTCTGATGGCCGCGCCGGCCGAAGCCCAGTCGGCCGAAGACGTGCCGCGTACGGCCTGGGGTGTCCCGGATCTGGGGGGAGTCTGGGACTACCGGACGATCACGCCGCTCGAGCGCCCGGAGGAGTACGGTGACCGGGCGTTCTTGACCGACGAGGAAGTGGCGGAGCTCGAACGCGAGGCGGAGGATCGTGAGCGCGCGGCCGACGAGGCGCCCGCCACCCGAACCGAAGTCGCCGAGGCAGGCGCGAACCTGGTGTCGGTCGTGGGCTGCTGCAACCGCTTCTGGCTCGACTATGGCACGCAGGCGCAGGCGACCGGTCGCACCTCGCTCATCATCGACCCGCCGAACGGGCGGCTGCCGGCCAAGACGCCAGAAGGTGAAGCGCGGCCACCGGCCCGCAGCTCCTTTGGCACCCATGCCTTCAACTCGATGGAGGACTTCAGCCCGTCAGACCGGTGCACTGCGACGCTTGGCGTGCCGATCCGTCCGATTCCCTACAACAACAACATCCAGCTGTTCCAGACCGAGGACCACCTGGTGATGTTCGTGGAGATGATGAAGACGACGCGCGTCATCCCGATCGGCGATCAGCCGCACAGCACCGTACGGCAGGACGCTGGCAGCTCGCGCGCCCACTGGGACGGTGACGTGCTGGTCGTCGAGACGACGCAGTTCGAAGATGGACCGTCGGTTGGGGGCGCGAGCGCCGAGGCGACGCTCACCGAGCGCTTCCGCCGCGTCAGCCCCGAGATCCTCGAATACGAATACACGGTCGATGATCCTTTCACCTGGACCGCGCCCTGGACGGCGCTCCAGACCTTACGGAGCAACCCGTTACCGATCTTCGAGTACGCCTGCCACGAGGGAAACTACGGGATGACCAACATGCTCCGCGGCGCACGGCTGGAAGAGGCGCGGGAGGCCGAAGCCGGCCGGTAGGCCCGGCCTAGCGCGTCGCCTGTCGTCGCTGCCCGGACCCACCGGCCCGACGGCGGTTCCTGGCCCACGGCTTGTCTTTTCCGCCACCCGGACGCGAGCCGCGAGGGCGGTGTGGCCTGGCCGCGGTCTTGGCGCCCGCCGTGGGCGATACGGAAAACCCCTCCACCGCCTCGATCCGGATGGCGGAGCCGACGAGCCGTTCGATCGCCGAGAGCTGCGCACGCTCTTCCGGGGCGGCCAGCGAGATGGCATCGCCGCTGCGACCCGCCCGCGCCGTGCGTCCGATGCGGTGCACGTAGTCCTCCGGGACGTGCGGCAGGTCGAAGTTCACGACGTGGGTGACGCCTTCGACGTCGAGGCCGCGGGCCGCGATGTCGGTGGCGATCAGCGTGTCGATCCGGCCCGACCGGAAGCCGTTCAGCGCCCGCGTCCGAGCTGACTGGCTCTTGTTCCCGTGAATGGCGGCCACGCGGCGGCCCGACCGCTCCAGCCGTCGCGCCACCTGATTGGCTCTCGCCTTGGTGCGGGTGAAGACGAGGGTCTGACCTACGTCGGGCCGCTCGAGCAGGCGCTTCAAGAGCTCCTTCTTCTGCGACGCTTCGACCGGATGCACCACCTGACGCACCGCGTCGGCCGGTGCGGCGCGCCGCGCCACCTCGACCAGCGCCGGGTCGTTCGTCGAGCGACGGATCAGCGCTTCGATCTCGTCCGGCATGGTGGCCGAGAAGAAGAGGCTCTGCCGTGGTGACGGGAGCGCCGCTACAATCTGACGGATGGCGGGCAGGAAGCCCATGTCGTACATCCGATCCGCCTCGTCGAAGACGACGACCTCGATACCGGACAGCTGCACATTACCGCGGCCCAGATGGTCGATCAGGCGTCCCGGCGTGGCCACGAGGATGTCGAGTCCACGTCGTAGCCGACGAGTCTGCGGTTCCATCCCGACGCCGCCGACGACGACAGCGCTCCGCAGCCCCAGGTGGGCGCCGTAGCGGTTCACCATGTCGCCGATCTGGGCCGCCAGCTCGCGGGTCGGGGTGACTACGAGGGCCCGTGGACGGCGGGACTTCCGCCCGCCGGCGAGCCGCTGCAGTGTCGGCAGCAGGAAGGCGGCGGTCTTGCCCGTTCCGGTCTGGGCACAGGCGATCAGGTCGCGACCCTCGAGGACGGCCGGAATGGCCTGCGCCTGGACCGGCGTGGGGGTCGTGTATCCGGCGGCACGCACCGCGCGGACGATGTCTGGGTGTACACCCAGTGAATCAAACGTCATTGCTCGTTGGATCTCCCACCGCGCGCCCACCCGGCACGAGGTGCTGTTTCTACGGTCGGCGCACGCCAGCCAGGCGCGCACCAGCATCTGAAACTGAAGGGTGATTTCGTCGAGGGAAGGAACTCACCGCCTTGAGCGGGGTTCCCAGGGTGGGAGAAGAACCAGCTCGCGTTTCTGTTTCACAGCATAGCACGCGCTCGCGGTGCTACCAGGACTTGACATCGAACTTAAATTGTATCATTGTAGAGGTACAATTGAACTATGGGCGGGCCGCGGTAACTGTCGAGAACTTGATGGACATCACGATCAACGTCTCCGACGGCGTGCCCATCTACCGGCAGATCGTCAACCAGATTCGCTATCTGGTGGCGTCCGGTCTGCTGCAGCCGGGCGAAGAGGTGCCGCCGATTCGCACTCTCGCCCTGCAGATCGGGGTGACGCCGAACACGGTGGTGAAAGCGTATGGCGAGCTCGAGTCGGCCGGCGTGCTCTTCAAGCGACGCGGGGCCGGCACCTTCGTGGCTGACGGGCCGTCGCCGTTGGCGGACCGAGAGCGGCGTCGCATCATCGAGCAGCGAATCGACGCGTTGCTGGCCGAGGGCTACCAGCTCGATTTCACCGCCGATGAGCTATCGACATTATTCCGCAACCGGCAGCGTGCCTTGGCCGGCGGCGAAGGGAAGGAGCAGACAGATGAGCGCAAACGTGGTTGAGGTGCGGGGCCTGTCTCGGCGGTTCGGGAGCAAGGTGGCGCTGGACGCTATCGATTTCACCGCCGCGGCCGGATTCGTACCAAGCTCTGTGCTCTTTGCCCACCTGTGGGGGCTAGCCGCCGCGACGCTGGTCGGGATGGCGTACCTGGCCTGGTGGGCGGTGACCGAGCGGACGGTCGGCTTGGCCTCGGTGGGAGCGGCGCTGGCGGTGTGGCTCGGGGCTGCGCTCTGGCTGTCTCAGTCGGGCGGGGTCTGGGACCCTGACCTCCCCGCAGGGCTTCGGGCGCTCTTCACCTCGCTGACGCTGCTCCCCGTCGCCGCGGTAGCGGTCGCGCCCTGGTCGTTCGCTTGCATCCGGCATCGATGACCGCAAGCGGACGTTGCCTGTGCGCAAGAGTGAGTCAGGCGGCGGCCCGGGCCGCCGGCCATTCCCGGACCGCGCGAGGCAGGATCGGCCGGACGCTGCGTGCAAGAGCGGCAATCCGTCGATAGGACCGCGCCAGCGAATCGGACCACTCGAAGCCGTAGGCCTGGCGGATAGGGTCGGGCAGCAACCCCAACGTCAGCACCCGGCTCGGCGCGAACAGCAGGGAGGCTGGCCCCAGGGTCGGTCGGAGCAGCGCGTCGCCCACCGTACGGGCCGTCTCTCCGACACAGATGTCGCCGCTGCAGTAGCGCTCGTCCAGATAGGCGCGCAGGTCGGGGAACGTGCGGGGCACCATCTCCGCCGGGATGCCCAGCGCAACCGCGACATCGCCGGCCTCGGTGACGTAGGCCGTCTTCTCGCTGTCATCCAGCGGGCCCACCAGTAGCTCGTAGGCCTCAATCAACGACTCGAGCAGCGTAGCGTGGACCCACAGCAGGAGCGGTGGGTCGTGAGCCGAATAGGGTGTGCCCGCCTCGAACGGGCCGGTCGCTTCGGAGAGATGCCCGTTGATCCGATCGTGCACGGACCGGATGCCGGCAATGGCGCGGTCGGCCTCCTCGGGCGAGCCGAAGCAGATGGTGAGCATGGCGCCTACCGTGTGCCGCACTCGGCGCAGGTAACCGCGGGCCCCAGCGCTGAAGTCGCTGTGGTCGGAGACACCTGCGGCGACCAGCGGGTGCGCCAGCTGCAACAGGATGGCGCGCCCCCAGCCGAGGAGCACGACCATCTCGCGGTTGATCTTCCGGGCGACGGGCTGGTCGCGGGCGGCCACCGCGCCAGTCTAGCAGCGTCGGGGAGGGCGAGCAGTAGAGTGGAGCCCGGACCGTGGCAGCCCGAGCTCCTGGGGCGCTACTTGATGAACAACATCTCCTGGTAGGTGGGCAGCGGCCAGAGATCGTCGGCCACCAAGCCTTCCAGGGCGTCGGCGTATTCCCGCACCGTGTTCATGGCCGGCAGCACCACGTCACAGGCGTGTCGGGCGTGGTCGGTCAGATTGTCTGGCGCGTCCTCGCCGACCGTTCGTTCGAGTACTGCCAGGCTGTCCTGCAGCCACTTCACCAGCTCGGTCACCCGGTCGAGGGTGTCGGTATCGAACTCGTAGCCTACTGCCTTTAGATTGGCGCACGTGGAGGCCAGCAGGTTCTGGTAGCGGATGGCGGCCGGGAAGATCAGCGTCCGGCCCATCTCGAGCGTCAGGTTGGCCTCGACGCCGATCGTCATGCAGTACTGCTCGAGGTAGGTCTCCTTGCGGCTCTCCAGCTCGCGGTCCGAGAGCACCCCGTATTTCTCGAAGAGCGCGGTGTTGGCCTCGCCGTGGAGGCCCGGAATGGCGTCGGCCGAGGTGGCCAGGTTGAGCAGGCCTCGGCTCTCCGCTTCGGCGTGCCACTCGGCCGAGTAGCCGTCGCCGTTGAAGATGATGGGCGCGCACTCCTGGATGATCTCGGTCAGCAGCGTTTGCACCGCGCCATGGAGCGCCTTCGGGTCGCCCTTGGTGGCCTCTTCGAGCTTGGTCGCGCAGAAGTCGACCGACTCGGCCACGATGGTGTTCATCGCCACCAGCGGGCCGGCGATCGACTGATTGGCCCCGACCGCCCGGAACTCGAACCGGTTTCCGGTGAAGGCGAACGGGCTGGTCCGGTTCCGGTCGCCCGCATCCTTCGGCAACGGCGGCAGCACGTCGACGCCGACCGTCAGCGTCCCCTTCTCGATCGACGAGCTGGCCCCGCCACCCTTGATCTGTTCGAACACGTCGGTCAGCTGGTCGCCCAGGAAGATGGAGATGATGGCGGGCGGCGCTTCGTTGGCGCCCAGCCGGTGGTCGTTGCCGGCCGAGGCGACGACGGCGCGCAGCAGATCCTGGTGCAGATACACCGCACGGATGACCGCGGCGCAGAACACCAGGAACTGCGCGTTGTCGTGCGGGGTGTCGCCCGGGTCCAGCAGGTTGCCGTGCGAGCTGCTGCCGAGCGACCAGTTCACGTGCTTGCCCGAGCCGTTGACGCCGGCGAACGGCTTCTCGTGGGTGAGGCACGACATGCCGTACTTCTCCGCCACTTTCCGCAGCGTGATCATCATCAGCTGCTGGTGGTCGGTGGCGAGGTTGGCCGACTCGAAGACCGGGGCGATCTCGTACTGGCCGGGCGCTACTTCGTTGTGGCGCGTCTTCACCGGGATGCCCAGCTTGAACAGCTCGCGTTCGGTTTCCATCATGAACGCCAGCACCCGTTCGGGAATGGCGCCGAAGTAGTGGTCGTCGAACTCCTGCCCCTTGGGCGGCTTGGCGCCGAACAGCGTGCGTCCGGCGTTCACGAGATCCGGGCGCGCAAAGTAGAAGTGGCGGTCGACCAGGAAGTACTCCTGCTCGGGGCCGGCGGTGGAGGCGACGAACGCCTCGTCGTCATGGCCAAACAGCTTCAGGACCCGCTGGGCCTGGGAGTTGAGCGCCTGCATTGAGCGCAGCACCGGGGTCTTCTTGTCGAGGGCTTCCCCGGTCCAGGAGACGAACGCCGTCGGGATGCACAGGGTGGTGCCGTTGGGGTTCTCCAGCAGATAGGCAGGACTGGTGACGTCCCAGATGGTGTAGCCGCGCGCCTCGAACGTCTGGCGGATGCCGCCGGTGGGGAAGCTCGAGCCATCGGGTTCGCCCTGGATCAGCTGCGCCCCGCTGAACTCGGCAATGGCGCTGCCGTCGTCTGATGGCGACAGGAAGCTGTCGTGCTTCTCGGCTGTGGCCCCAGTCAGCGGGAAGAAGACGTGGGCGTAGTGCGTGGCGCCCTTCTCGATCGCCCAGTCCTTCATCGCCGTGGCGACGGTGTCGGCGACTGATGGGTCGAGCGTCGTACCCGATTCGATGGTCTTGGTCAACGACTTGTAGACCGCCTTCGGCAGCCGCTCCTTCATCGCCTTCTGGCCGAAGACGTTCGCGGCGAAGAGGTCCTTGGAGGGCGTCTCGACGAAGTTGAAGGCTGGGGTCCGGGCGGCGTAGCCCGTGACGGCGGCAATAGCGGCCTGGCGCGGCGAGCCCCCCGATGGCTGGGTGGCGGTACCCGGCGTGGCCGGGGCATTCTCGTTCAGTGTCTTGCTCACAGATGGCTCCTTGCGGTGTTGGCGTACAGAAACGCGGCGAGTGTGATTCGTCTTCTTTGCTCAGCAAGACGCGATCCAGTGTCGGGCCAGGAGGGAATCGATGGCCGGAACTGTCTGGGAATGCGGTGGTTATAGCCAGGCCGGGTGCGTCGTCTGGACGTCAGATCCGACGAAAATGTGGGGTTCTGGAGGTCGATTCGACGATTCGGTCTACTCGGGCAGTGCGAACACGAAGAGCGCGTTGCCGCCTTCGGGCTGGTAGACCTCCGGGTTCAGCTTGGCGGTGAGACTGCGGAAGACGCCACCCAGCGCCGCCGGCACCGCGATGATGATCAGGTCGTAGTCGCCGTCCCACAGGATGCCCATGAGGCGCTGACGCACCCAGCCGGCGTCCCAGGTGTCAGCCAGCACCGGGTCGACGTCGGTGGTGAACGCGTCGTCCAGCTGATCGAAGAAGAAATACTTGCTGATGCCGACGATGGCGCCGCCTGCCATCAGCTCCTGCTTTCGAATGGCGGGTAGATGCTGCCGCGCGACCTCCTCGTTGGTGAACTCGACCCCGTAGATCTCCTCGGCGAGCGTCGAGTAGCGATAACCGCCGCTGCCGTCGGTCACCAGCGCCAGGTCGACCGTCCTGTCGAGCTGGTGGGTCAACTGGTAGAGCACGCTGCTGAAGGCGGCATCGTCGTCGGGATGGGCAATGACGACCAGCGCTTTCGGGTGGTCCGAGAGCGCGCGCTGCGACAGCGCGTCGCTGGCGCAGCGCCGATCCGGCGAGGAGATAGACGGTGGCGGCTGAGACGAGAAGATGAACGCGCGGCTGCATCCGTTCAGTCTGTCACCCAGGGCGGCGCAACGTCGAGCGCGAACTACCGTCCGGCCCGCTCCTCGGCCCGCGCCCCACCCAGCATGCTGGTCATGGCGTAGTAGTTGCCCTCGTGGCAGGCGTACTCGTACATCGAGTAGTTGTCATCGCGGGCCAGGCCGATGCCGGCTTTCCACGTCGTGACCCAGGTTTCCGGGTCGCTGATGGTGGCCTCGTAGTCGAGCGTGTTCTGATCGGTCAGCGTGAACGTCTCGACCACCTTCAGATGCTCGGTGTGGGCGTGGCCCCGGATGGCGCTCTTGTCGGTGAAGTTGGCCGTTTCCACCACCAGCGTGTTTCCGTCGAAGTAGCCCCGCGACCGTCCCATCCATTGCAGGATGTCTGACGCCGGCAGGGGACCGTCCACCAGCGGAATCACCCGGACGTCGTGAATCATCTCGTAGCGCAGGATGACGTGACCGGGGATCTGCAGGATCTGATACGCGTTGTTGTACAGCGACGGGAACGTCGACGCCGGGATGCCGCGCGTGATGCAGCGCACCCAGGGGTCAAGATAGATGTAGTCGTCGAATGCTCGGCGACAAATCTCGTCGATCCGGTCGCTGCCCGCCTGTGTCAGGTTCGGAACACGCCCGTTCTCGGGATCAGAGATCAAGCTCGGCCGCACGTTACCCACATCGAGCGAGGTCTCGAACCAGTGCTCGGGCGGCCCGATGCCGGCCCCGCCCTCGGACTGAGGGATCGGCTCGTCCGATGGAAAGCAGGTGCCGGTGCCGATCAGCAGCCGTGAGGCTCGTTCCCCAGGTGGGGGAGGCGTCTCCAGGCTGAACCCTTCGCCCAGATCGAAGTTGGTCCAGATGCCCTGGAGGTCAGGGTCGCCCCAAGGGGTTGTTCTTGATTGAGCGTTCGCGGTCGCCGGCACGAAGGACCCTAGCGCATACGCTGCGACCAGTGCCCGGGCGAACATAGCTCCTCGATGCATGCACACATTCTAGCCGGTCACGCTGGCCGTGCGCTCGACGTCGGCGTTGTCACGCACGATGTTGACCGGATGGTTCAGATCGTGGAACGCCTGGTCGACGTCGTAGTAGCCCGGGACCACGAACGAATACCGGATCTGAGGCTCAAACGCGATGATGGCGGCGAACGTGTCGAGGTGCTTCAGGCCGAGCCGCAGGCTGCCCAGGCCCCCCATCGACACGCCGCCCACGAATGTATCGCTCCGGTCCTGACCGACGCGGAAGGTGGCCCGCAGGTGGTCCAGCAGCTGTCCGCTGATGAAGGTCTCCCAGTGCTGTGAGCCGTCGGCGAAATCGAGATAGTTGTTCGGATAGGTGCCCGCGTGTGGGGTGACGACCACCATCTCCGAGAGCGTGCCCTCGGCCCACATCGAGTCGAGCAGCGCGGCGATGCTCTCGAGATGCCCCTCGGGCCCGTCGCCACCGTGCAGCCAGAGGAACAGGGGATAGGCCTGCTCGCCTGCGCCGTAGCTGGGCGGCAGCAGCACGTCGAACCGCGCCGGACTCGGCACGAGTGCGGTGTCGATTTCGTGAACGGTGATCTCTTGTGCCCCGCTCACACCGGCCTGCAGGCATAACGCGAGCACGACCGTGACAACGGCGCGAGATGGCGCCCTCATGGGGGCCCTCCGCCGGCTATTCGGTGACCGTGACCTTTACGTACCCGTTCGTCCAGCAGCACTGGTTGCCAGACGAGCTGTCGACCTGGCCGAAGTTGTCGCCGCGGACGCGGAGCACATACTCGCCCGGTTGGTCGAAGGTGGCCTGGGTGGCGTCCATGCCCTGGGAGGCTTCGAGCGGGATGCTGTATTTGCTGAAGACGACTTCGCCCGGGCCCGCGTGCTTGAACCAGCTCAGCCGCGCCGGTACCAGAGTGCCCCGCCGTCTCCGCGGTAGGGCCTCTTCATCGCGCACGCTGTCGTCGTTCAGCCAGACGGGGATCGACAGCGGTGTGCCCACTGAGGCGGTCAGCGGTTCGCCTTCCACTCCGGAGGGGCCGCGGCCGGTCGGGCCGCCGTCGCTGAAGCTGAGTAGCGGCGGCTGAGACCCCATGGCCATCGGCCAGCGCAGCTGGTAGGCGCCGGTCTGGGCGCTGCCGGGTACGCTGAAGGTCCGCTCCTGGTTGACCAGGGTCCAGACCACCTCGCCGCTGAAGCCGGGTGGCACCGTCACCGTGAACACGCCGCGCTCTCGGCCCCGACGTCTCCGGGGGCGATCGCTGTCGCTGCCGTGTCCAAGCGGCGGAAACGATGTGGGCTGTCCGCCATCGAACTCGGCCGGCTCGATGAAGTTCTCGGGGCCGTGCGGAATTTCGACGACGTCGGTCGTGTTCAGATTCGAATAGCCGAACGACAGGGTCACCGAGCCGTCGTCGTTCCGATACCAGCCGTCGAAGAACGGAGCCACTCGCAGTCCGTTCGGCGGCAGAGGAGTCAGGGGGCGCTGTCTCTGCGCCGCGAGCGGCAGCGCGCCGATGAGCAGCACCGCGGTCACGCCGCCTACGAGCCATCGTCTAAGTGAGACTGACACTGGCATGTCCTCCATCAAACCCGATGCTGAAACGCGAAGAGCCCCTCGATACCGAGAGGCTCTTCGCGCTGACAATCCGTCGAAAACCGGCTGGCTACTGCTGTTCGGTGGTCTCGGCCGCGAGACGGTCTTCGCGCTCGGCCACCAGACGGTCGTATCCCTCCTGGTCAAGGTGCGTGACGGCAATCCAGGAGTGCGACATCTCGTCGGCGGTGCGGCTGCCGGGTCCCACCCACTGACTCGGATCGGGGTTCTGCTTGTTGCCGGCGGTGTTGTCGTAGTAGCCGGTGATCACCAAGACCGATCCCGCCGGCACCAGTGGCGCCGAGTCTTCCGAGTAGATGTGGCTGGTATGCCAGTCGTTGGTCCAGTTTGACACCGAACTGACCATCTCCAGCCGACCCGTCTTCGGGTCGAAGATCTCCAAGGTCTTGCCCACCAGGCGGAAGTGGCCGTGCGGCTGGAAGCTGTCGACCCGCACCGGGGTATCGAAGGAATGGAACCCCTGGGTCATCGCCGTGCCATGCGGCTCGAGTTCGAGCTGGCTGCCCTTCATGAGCAGGGAATAGAGCTTCAGGTCCTGCTTGTACTTCGCCTCGTGATCCTCGGGGTAGAGCCAGACGCCCATCTCTATGACGTCGTCCTCGATGACCTCACCGGTGGGGTAGTAGTGGACGTCCCAGGTCACCATCGAATCGGCCGGCAGCAGACGGCAGGCGTCCTCGGGGACCACCTCGCCCACCTTGCCCAGGGCGTACTCGGAGAGTCGTTCCACCTCGACCCACTCCTCGGTCTCTTCATCGAACCCGAGCAGGCGGCTGTTGGCGTGGTGCGCGGCGGCGCGGCCCTGCGGCGACGGCTTGACCGAGACCGCCTTGATGCAGCGATCCTCGGTCACGCCGGTCGGCGTGACCGGACGCCACCAGACGTCCTGGCCCTCGGCCGCCAGGGTGTAGGGCTTGGTCTTGATGATCAGGTCGGGTGGGCCGAACTGCTCAGCGTAGGCCCACTCGTCGAGATCGGGGAACGACAGCGGCGGCGGCATGTCGGCCGGGTCGCCCATCGGCGCGCCGGCGTCGACCCAGTTCGAGACCATGTCGATCTCCTCCAGGCTCAGCCGCAGGTCGTCCTTCAGGTCCTGGATGCCGATGTCGCGGTCATAGCGATACGGCGGCATCTCGCCGGTGACCACCCGGTTCTTGATGGACCGGGCCCAGGGGCGCACCTCCTGGTAGGTGGTTAGCGACATCGGGCCGATCGAGCCGGGCCGGTGGCACTGCTGGCAGTTCTTCTGGAAGAGCGGGGCAATGTCCTTCGAGAACGTCACCTCGTGCGCATCGCCGGCCGGCTGAGCGGCGGCGGGAGCGCCAAAAGCAAGAAGGACCGCGATTCCTAGACTCGAGGCAACGCGCATACTGACACCTCTCGAAGAGCACCCTGGTTGCGACTAGGCGCATCCTACTACAGAAACGTGCCGGAGGAGAGCCGTCTAGCTCTTGCTCTTGCCGCTCTTGCTCCGCCCGCTCTTCGAACTGCCCCGCCGCCCCTTGAGGATGACCTCGCTATCGGCGTACACCTCGTTCGTGCACGCGATCGCTTGGGCGAGATCCAGGCCGAGCGATGTGGTCCGGCCGAGGTTCAACTCCACCCTCGTGGGCCTACGTCGAGACTTGACCTTCGGCGCGCTGCTCCTGGCGGTGCTCGGCATCTACGGCGTGCTCTCCTACGCGGTGGGGCAGCGCACGCGGGAGATCGTGTTGCGGATGGCGCTGGGAGCCGAGCTGCGTCAGACCCTGGGCCTCGTGGTGGGCAACAGTCTGGCGCTCGTCGGCGGCGGCGTCGTCGGGCTCGTGGCAGCGCTGCTGCTGGCCCGGTCGATGGCAGGGTGCTCTTCGGGGTCAGCCCGTTCGACCTGGCGTCGTTCGGGTTCGCGGCGGTGATGCGGGTAGGGGCTGGTCTGGCGGCCAGCCTGGTGCCGGCTCGTCGCGCGGCGCGCGTCGACCCGTTGGTGGCGCTCCGCGATCAGTGAGCGTGTCAGCGCTCGCAGAACGGGGTCACCGGCGTGACCGACGTCAGGTTCAGACGGCTGACCGGTTCGGACGGAATGAGCAGCGCCTTCACGAGCACGGTCTGACCCCGCAGCGCTGGCAGGTTGAACTCCGACACGCCGATCAACTGGAACTGACCTGCGCCACTCGTTGGTCCATCGAACGCCTGGTCGGCTGGAGGGCCATTGGCGATGCTCGGTTCCGGGGCGGTCGCCGATGTCAGCATCCAGCGGTCGGCCTCCGGCTCCTGGACGCAGCCGGCCACCGACACGACTTCGACGTTCGCCGGCGAGCTACGCGGCCGGTCCGCGACAGTCGCTGGCGCAGGGGCGAGCGGCCGCGGGTCGGAGGCACTGGTGCTGCGCGACACCTCCTTCTCCCACCACGGGTTGCCGTAGTTGAGGAACGGGCCGCCGTCTTCAGACACGGTGGTCTGCACCCGGTAGTTGAACGGCGAGAGCAGCCGCATGGTGCTCCTGATGCGGACCGTCTTGCCGTTGTGGACGAACGGCGCGCCGTCGAACCTGATGGTGAACACACCACCCAGGTCGCCCGCCACCGTGCCGGTCTGTAGATACGAGTAGCCGCGGCTGTCGTCCACCATGCGAGCGATGGTGAGGCTGTCCTGCAGGTAGCCGATGGTCTCGCGGATGGTGACCAGCCTGTCGCTGGCGGTCGCTTCGGTGACCGCTTCGAAGTAGCCGTCGCCCAGCGTCGTGAACCCGGTGGTGCCGGTCAGACTTCCGGCCGAACCGAGCGCGCTGTCGGGATAGTCCCAGGAGAACGCCCAGGTGCCACTGAAATAGCGATCGAAGTCGAGCGGGGGGACCTCGTCGTCCGGCCGGGTCGGCCGGTCGAGGTTCGGCATCTGGCTGGTGGGCCGGTCAGGCGTTTGCGGCGCCTGTGCCATCAGCCCTGAGGCTGCCATCGCAACAAGGGCGAGGCTACAGCCCGCCTGTCGCCACCGGTTTCGCATGACTCAGGCGCTACTGACCCTGCGTGGTGTCGATGGCCATCGCGGCCAGGTCCTGGCTGTCCACCGAGAACTGGACCGTCGGCTGATACATCTCGTCCCAGCTCTGCTCCGACCAGTAGACCGGCTTCTCCGGCGCCGGGTTCCAGCGGTTGCCGGGCGAGTTGTCGTAGATGGCCACGTTGGTGATCTTGCTGCCGGCCGGCACCTTCAGCGGCGTCTCCAGCTCGTACTGGATCTGCCAGTTGAAGTCGTAGTCCGGCACGTCGAGGATGACCTCCTCGCTACCGTCCGGATAGGTGACCCACCACTTCATGCTCTTGCCGCGCAGGTGCATGTGGGGCGTCAGCGAGTAGACCGTGATCGGTTCGTTGACCGGCGTGATGCCCATCACCCGATGCTCCTCTTCGTAGGGCGGAATCAACGGGCGGGCGGGGCTGCGGCGGCTGCCCTCGGCATACCTGAGCTCTTCGCCCGAGGAGAAATACAGCCCGCGCCCGCCGCTCTTGGGCACCGGTGAGCCCGCCTGCAGATTCAGCACCTCGTGGGTGACCGGGCGCTTGGCGAACCACAGTCCGAGGCGGCTGCGGTCGGTCTCGACCTGGCCGGTGGGGTTGTAGTGCAGCACCCACCGGATGTACTTGCCGGCCGGAATCCGCTTGGCAAAGCCTTCAGGGTGCGACTCGTAGCCTCGGCCAGGGACATAGGACAGCAACTTGTTGGCGCCAGCCAGGGGGTCTTCGCCCTCCGAGCTGGCGGCTCGGCCCATCGGCTGGCTCGGCGGCACCTGGTTGCCATCCTCGTCGTAGAGATACCCGTCCTCGACCGAGTAGCCTTCGGGGATGTCGACGATGTAGGCGCCCGAGTGGTGCACTACGGCGTAGTTCTCGGGGCGCAGCTCCAGCCCGCTGGCCCACCGGTCCTCGGCGAACGGAATCGGCTGATAGAAGTAGAGGTAGGGCTCAGCCCCGTCCGGTTTGATGGTCCATTCGACCGGCTGCTCGAAGATGTAGTCCGGTTCGCCCAGCTGCCACCCGGTGGTGAAGGTCGGCGGCGCCGGCAGGTCGGCGTCATCACCCGGCGGCGCGCCCCCCTCGACCCACGCCACGATCGTGTCGATCTCCTCTGGCATGAGGCGGGGATCATTCCGCATCTTCATGCTGTTGGCGGTCGCACCCCAGGGGGGCATCTCGCCGGACACGACCCGGGCCTGGATGGACCGTGCCCATGGGCGCGTGCTCTGGTAGTCCAAGAACGACATCGGACCGATCTCGCCGGGCCGATGGCATCTGGCGCACTTCTCATACAGGATCGGCGCGACGTCCTTGGCGAAGGTCGGCACGTCGCCAGGGGCTTCGTTTGCGAACACGCCTCCCGTCGTCGATGCTGTTAAGACGACCGCGACCGCCAGAATAGAGAGAAGACGCTGCATTCCTGCTCCTTCGGAAGTGATCGCCTGATACTACACTCGCCTTGTGGCAAACCCAACCGGGCCCCGCGCCTTCACCACCACGCACTGGAGTCTGGTGGTGGCGGCCAAACCGGGTGAAGCGGACGGGCGCGAGCGCGCGAAGCGCTCGAGTCTCTGTGTCGCGCCTACTGGTATCCACTCTACGCGTTCGTGCCAGGGCAGGACATCGATCAGGCCCTGGGGCTGGTCCGGGGCAGCACCATCCGAGCCAAGCATGTTGGCAAGGACATCATGGCTGCGCTACGCACGCTGGTCGGCGGCGAGATCAAGGAGTACACCGAGATGTTGATCGAGTCGCGAAACGAGAGCGTACGTCGGATGGAGGCCCAGGCGCAGCGACTCGGCGCGGACGCCGCCATCAACTGCCGTTTCGTCACCTCGCAGGTGATGGAGGGAGCAGCCGAGCTGATGGTCTACGGGACGGCGGTGAAGCTCAGGCCCAAGTCGTAGCTATTGCCCGGTCACCTCGGCCACGCAAGCCGGGTCCGCGGCCAGCAGGCCGCGGGCGCGGTCACGCTCACGAGCGCGCTGTTCAGATGCGCGCGCCCGCTCGAGCAGGTCGGCCGGAGGCTCTTTGCCCACCACCACGCCGGCCGGTTTCGCGCGCGCGAAGTAGATGCGTGCGTTCATCATCTCGTCGGTGGTGGCGGCGCCGAACGTGACCGTGGCATTCGGGTCCGGGTTGTAGCGGTTGGCGCTCGAGTTGTCGTACCACCACGTGATGTGCATGGTCGAGCCGGCCGGAATCAGATACGGCTCGTCCAACTCGTACTGGAACTGCCAGTTGAAGTCGTAGTCGGGCACGTCGAGGATGGTTTCGCGAAACCGCCGATCCGGGCGCTTCAGTTCGATCCTGACGGCTTTCCCGCGGTAGTGCGCGTGGGGCCCCACCGAGAGCAGGTAGATGTCCTCGTCGAAATGAGTCTGGTTCGTCACTTCCCAGTTCGACTCGTTCGGCGGAATCTCGAAGTCCCACAACGCTTGGATGTCGGTTTCGACGATGTAGTCGATCACGTTGCCGTCCTCATAGATGAGGAAGCCGCCCTTGGTGTCGTCCACCAGCCCGGTGCCCGGCCCAGGGTTCTTGTGGTAGTGCATGTTGATGGTGATGTAGGGATCCTCGGTCAGAAGGATGCCCCAGCCCTTCGGGAAGACGAACGGGCCACGGCCCGGCGTGCCCACGCCCAGGTGGCTCGACACCGTGTGGTGCACGATGCTCGACCCGGCCTGGATCTCCATCCCGCGGATCCATTTCGGTTCGGTGAGGGCGCCGTCAGGCACCGTCAGTTCCACGGTGGGCTGCCAGTCTTCGAGCGCATCGCAGATGGTCACCGGTTCATCGAACTCGACCATGAGGTCGGGCACGCCCATCCACCACATGGATCCGTCGGCCGCCTCGACCGGTTCGGCCGTGACCAGACCGGCGCTCAGCTTCTCCTTCGAGGGAGCGTCGGCAGGGTCGCCCATCGGGGCGTTACTGCGTCCCCAGGCGATGAGGGTGGCGCGGTCCTCGTCCGAGATATAGCGCTTGTCCTTGAACTGTCCCACGTGCTGCGGGTGGGCGGTCGGTGGGCGTCTCCCTGATGGCGATTGCGGCGAGCCCGGTCATGGACGAGCAGCAGGCGAGACTCTCCGCACACTGGTCAGGAACGGCGCCCTTGGTGGCGGGGGCCTCGATACCGACAACTGTCGGAAGAGCTACGAGGAACTCAAGGCCAGAGGCGTCGTCTTCGACCGGGAACCCAAGGAGATGCCCTACGGCACGGAAGCGCTCCTCCGCGATGACTCGGGCAATTTCTTCAGCTTGACCGAGCGCCGATAGCCGGTTCCTGCCGGCCGATTCGGATTCGGGTCGACCAGATGCCCGCCAGGGAAGGCGACCGAGAGCGCCGGGCAGGTGTACGATTACGCGTGCCGCAAGGGTAACCACGGCATGGTCAATACTTTCTCCGGACCGCGAGCCTGTGACCAGGCGAGCGAAGAGGCAGCTGAAATAATGAGGGGATCGCACGAGCTACGGCGACGTCCGGCGACGCTCGGAGTCGGCTTGGCCGGCGTTCTGGCCGTGGTGTGGTCGATGAGCCCGACCGCGCAGGAACCGGGCCAGCCAGTTGGGTTCACGGCGGCGCAGGCCACACGCGGCGCCGAGGTCTACGAGCGCGCCTGCGCGAGCTGTCACCGTGCCGACTTCCAGGGTAGCTTCGAGGCACCGCCGCTGGCCGGTGTGAATTTCCTGAACTTCTGGGGCGATCTGAGCGCCGCCGCGCTGTTCGACCGGATCAGCGCATCCATGCCACCCGACCGGCCAGGTGGCCTCGACGATCAGGCCTACGTCGACATCGTGGCGTACCTGCTTCAGGTGAATGGCGCGGCCGCGAGCGGCCTCGAGCTGACGGCCGCCACCGCGGCGTCGATCGACGCGCTGGTGACGCGCCGGGCACCAACGACGGTCGCGGCCTCCCAGGGCGGAGGCGAGACGCGGGGACCGCAGGGGCGGTCTCGAGATGAGCCGGCCGGGCTCAGAGTGACCGGCACCGTTCCGAACTTCAGCCCGGTCACCGAGGAGATGCTCAGGACGCCTTCTCCAGACGACTGGCTGATGGTCCGGGGCAACTATGCGGCCTGGAGCTACAGCCTGCTGCAAGAGATCACCCGGGACAACGTGCAAGACCTCGAGCTGGCGTGGACATGGTCGATGAACGAAGGCGGATGGAACGCGCCGTCGCCGGTCGTGCACGACGGGGTCCTCTACGTCACCAACTACGGCAACGTGGTGCAGGCGCTCGATGGTCGCACCGGTGACCTCATCTGGGAACATGAAGTCGGGAGCGAGAGCGGGGGGTACTCGGGGACGAGCCGGAACCTGGCCATCTACGACGACAAGGTGTTTCTGGCCACCTCCGATGCACGGATGGTCGCGCTCGATGCGGCCACCGGTGACCTTGTCTGGACCACACCGTTCGGCGACAACACGCAAGGACACCAGAGCACGAGCGGTCCGATCGTCGTGGACGGCAAGATTGTGCAGGGGCTCAACGGGTGTGAGCGCTTCAGCCGAGCCGGCTGCTTCATCAGCGGGATCGACGCTGGTACGGGCGAGTCGCTCTGGACCTTCAACACCGTCGCCCGCTCGG
>MDTE01033016.1_pt1 | contig 23767 bp, 29 predicted proteins | sample 811231 | NCBI WGS metagenome assembly MDTE01 (sample SAMN05326651, study PRJNA326480) | marine metagenome | isolation source: seawater | place: Indian Ocean: Red Sea | collected 2010 | reverse complement strand
CTTTGCGGACATACTGTTCAGCAAACCATCCGGGGCCGCTCTCTCGAAGCGGGGCTTGGATGTTGTGCCAGCAGGTTTTCTCCTGCTTTTCTCCGTCTTTGTTCTTCCAGCTTTTGGAAGTAGCGACGGTGAACTTTATGATCTTGCCGCCATTGGCAAAGGTTGTGACTTCGGGGTCTTTCCCGACGTTGCCGATCAGCTCGACATGATTAACGCTAGGCAATTTTCTTCTCCTTATCCATAAAGGCTTCAATTCGAGCCACATAGGCGTTGTTTACTTCTGCCCATCGCTGGCTCAGCTCAGTGCTTGCATTGAAATAATCCAAGCGCTTTCCGGTTGTGAGTTTGTCGACGGTGGTTTTCCAGTAGCCCTCGAGGGCTTCACGGTCTTCTTCACCGTTGATATTTTCGATCATGGAAGCCAGAAAACTTTTGGCAGTTTCAAACTTGTGATCGCTTTTTCGGGAGGCTTGTGTTGTGTTGCCTGTTTCCCGATCTTCATTGGCGTTTACGATTTCATTGATCGTTGCATACTCGCCGCCATGCATGCCGAGGTTGGCAAGCGCCCGGCCAATGGCCGAAGTCTCACCGTTCTCAACGGCTGATGTCTTGTTGACATAGCCTTGGTTGCGGTTCTCTTCCGCATAACCTGTCGCAAGGATCGCATTGTCTTCGACGCGAACAATCTCCGCTTTGATAACAACGGTGTTGTTTGTCGCCTCAACCAAATGTGTGTGGATGGCAAAGTCGAGATCGAACACCTTTCGGAAAACCTCAAGCCGATCCTGAACCTGGAGGTATTTCTTGCCGCCCTTCTGCGGGATAGCATATTGGTTGCGAATGGATCGAACTTGCTTGATAGCATCAGATAAACGAGTGCTGTCCGCTTTCGTCTGTTTCGTAGACAAACTGTGGCTCCTTTTCTTCGTGAGTTTTAAATGAGAAGAACCCTTCAAGGTGCGGGTTCCGGTTGATGAAATGCCGTGCCATAGGTGTGGTATGGGTGTTGGTAATCTTGAACTCCCAATCTCCGACAACTTCGAAGCGGTAGTGCCACCTCAGGCGTTCAACGATTGCTTTCGCGCTGTAGTGATCGACGCGATCGGCCACTTGCAGGGCAAACTTTTCAAACATTGCGTAAACGTGAGGGTTCTGTTCGTGGTAGCGAAGCCACTCGTCTTGAATGTCCTGCCTCATGACCACCATCCCGGCATTTCAAGCTCTTCAGCGACATCGGAATAGCCATGCCAGACGTCAGACGATACGCAGGAAGAGAACTGATCCAATGCAGTGTTAACTTGATCCCATGCGTGGCGTATAACTTCTGGAGGCAGGGTGTAGACCGCAGCTGCATATGGCGGCGACGTCTCTATCGCTATGATGTAATAATCATAGTGAGGGCAGGTCTGAAGGTAGAAGGCCGCTTGAAAAGGATATCCAAAATTAGCGGCTGAGTTGGCGAAGCCCTTGGGGCTGGCGTCCTTGGTTGTCTTAATGTCAGCGACGTAACCGCCTACCGTAGAAATCAAATCGTATTTGCATTTGAGATCCAATCCGGTGAACTCGTCTGTCCATGTTGTGACGACTTCACGGCCGGCACTGCTGTCGGATAGGAGATTCGAAGCGAAGGGATGATCGTAAGCCGAGGTGAGGCAGGCGTTATATTGGTCATACTCTTTTTGCGTGATGAGAGTGACGCCATCCTTCTCTAGCTTTGCTTGGGCTTCCTTCCATTTCTTAGTGGCTTTGGGTTTCTTGGATTCACGAACCCAATCCTCATCGAGGACACCGTAAGATTTCTGAAAGACTTCCGGCTGAAGGATCATGCGATGCACCGCAGTCCCGAAATCCATAGCTGCTGTTGATGTGATGCCGATTTTTGAATGCGCGGGTGTGCGCTTGTAGGCATCCCATATAACGGAGCGATTGTAGTGAGGCAGATCGAAATATTCTTCGTCTGTCATCTGATGAAAGCTTGTCATGTCTAAGTTACGGTTCATTAAAACACCACTCCGTCTACTTCAATTTCAAGAAAGCTTTTCAATTCCCCAATCCGTTCGGATAGGGAATCAATGTGCGCCTCAATAATCGGCGTCGAAGGTTGGCGAGGTAACTGAGAGAGCTGAGCTTTTAAGGCATGTATCAGCGTATACAGATCACGAATGTCTGTTAGCGATTGCTCTTTGATCCAGTCGAGCTGGTCATCTTTTTCAGCATAATTCCTGCCGTGGATTTGAATGGATGGATTCATATGTATCTCCTTTGGTGCATTTATACACCATCTATTGCACGGATGCAATAAAGTGTATTGGTCTTGGGGTGGGCATTTCCTTAGGAGTTGCCCAGGTTAAAGCGGCGGAGCCTAGCGCGTCCGCCCTCACCGAGGGCCGGGCGGCGCGCTAGGATTCGTCGCTGAGAATGTTTTGGAGTTTTGTTTTGAGCATGTGCAGACGGAGAAGTCTGCGGCTGGCGGGCAGTGAATGGTGTGCCGACTGGATAAACTGAATGGAGGGAAAGGATTTATATTTCCAGTCCCGAAGAATACGGGCCGCAAGTTCGGGCAGGACGCTTTCGAATAATTCAAGCTGTTGCATATAGACGCGGAGCGTAGCGTCAGGCGGCTGCTCTACATTCAAGCCATCTGTAATGTATCGGATGAATGTAGCCAGTTTATCTGCGCGTGCTAATTGTGCTGCTTCCAGTTCTTGCGTCACACATTCAAGATCAAAGGGTGTGATCTGTTTGGTGAGCGTGATTGAAAGGTTAGTGCTTTGTTCGATCGAACTCCTCGCGCGCGATAGCAGCCAGTCGTTCCGTTTCGTCACGTCGCTTGGTAACTGCGCGTGTGTCAGGGTTATTTCGTTCGGCATCTTCAATCTCCGTTTGATAATCGGATGTCCATCCGTCTTGGTTAAGCCACGGTGCGGGTCCCTTGATGTACTGAAGTGGCGTCTGCTTGATGGTCAGTTCGAGGTGAACGTAAGCTTCGAGACCGTCCATGATTTCCTCCAAGCTAACGCCACGCTTGCGCGCACGGACAAAACTGTGAAGGGCCGCACGGGGATCTCGTTTCTTTGGATAGGCCGGGTAAAAGAAGGCATGAAACTCATGCTCGAGGTCGGGCTTGAGGTCGACCTGTATCGCCATTTGTGGCGACCCATCAGGAACAGGTGATTGCATCCACTTGTGAGTTAAGAACCAGTATTTATTAGGTTTTTTCTTACCAACCTGCTCAACTTCAATCAGGTCGTGACTCGCCAGTTCTGTCAGGTAACGGTCAAGCTGACGAACGCTTGCGCCAACTTCGGCAGCAAGGACTTCTCTGGTGGGTTGCGCGTAGCCTGTCTCTTCTGTGTATTGAGAGAGACGGGCATAGATCAGCTTAGCGCCGTGACTTACTTCGCTCTGAGATAGCAACCAGTTCGGCACATAAGCGCCTGTCCATAGGCGATATGGATTTATTCTCTTCATGCCCGGCCTTTCGAAAATTCTTTCGTAAAATGATTTCGACAGGCAGCCCTGTTGTTGCTTTCACAATTGAATGTTTCAGCTTCCAGAGTTGGGTGTTTGTATCCTTGCCTATGAAACCTTTGGTATCTTGCAGCCGAACACGGATTGCTTTTCCTTCTTCATCCAGTTCGGTAAATCGAAAATCGATAACGGATGTTCCGACACGCTCACCGTTTACAATAAGGGGGTAGCGCACCTGTCGTTCGAGGCGTTCGATCCAGCCAGCTTTCTCCATAATCCGTAAGGCTCGCCAGTATTCTGCTTCCCACTTTGAAGGAAACGATATGCCATCAACCTTAGTCCACTTGGCTTTGTACTTGTTTATCTTCAAAGCACACCTGTGCATGTGTGGAACAAATGAAATCGATCAGTTCGTATGCACTCTTTCTTTTCTCACTCACGGGAAATGCTAAGACGAGATCACGGGGATCGAACGGTGCGGCTGAAAAACGAATCATGCCGCCCAATGCAGCCAACCATTTAAAGAGCATATGAGAAGAGGGTTGCTTGAACCCACATTCCCAATTGTTAATCAGCCGCTCTGATACATTCAGCCGATAGGACATTTCCTCTTGTGAAATGCCCAAGCTTTTACGCTGAGAAACCAACTGCCCTATGACCGTCTGGTAGTTTTCTGGTTTGTCTTGCATGTGAGGCTTCAAGGTTTGTCCTCATACATTGCATCGAGGACACGTCTTGTTAGCGCTTCCGTTGGCGCAACACCGTTCATCCATCTCCAATAAGTAGAGGTTGGGATGCCGGCCGCTTTGACTGCTTGGATCAGATCAATGTCCAAACGGTTTGCTTCGTCACGCATTTGAGAAAGGTAATCGTACATGGTGACAAGGTGGTGCATAACTGCACCAGTTGTCAATCATGATTGCATCAATGCACCAATTCTATTATATCGTATCATGAATGCACCAGTATGGAGAATTGAATTGGCTTTAATCAGTTCAAAAATCGAAAGCCTTATTAAAAGTCTTGAAAATCGTTGGGAAAAATACGGCAAGCGAAGAGCTGCGTTCGACAAAAAATATACGAACGTCGATATGGCGGGGATTTATCCCTGGGATTTGGGAAGCGGCGCATTGTTTCGAAATGTCGAGAACCTCTCTTTATATCATCACGTTTCATTGGCGATCGAAATGTCGCGCAACCCGAATCTGGAACTGTTGGGTGAAGAAGAGAACCTTTACCGTGAGTGGTGTAAGACAGCCAATCCAAGTAAGATTTTTTGTATTCGTTGTATCGTGCAATTGCATTGCTTTAAGCCAGACGGAATGACGGCAACCGATGTCTGCTATTTGACGCAGGACGAAGGCATATCAATGTCGCAAGTAAAGCGGGTCATCACGCTCGGATTTGAGATCGGCGCTTTAGAAGAAGTTAAAAATGGCAAGCGTGAGCGCAACTTTAAACTGACAGATAAATGTTATCAGGATTGCCAGGAAATTTTTCGGGTTCGATTTTGCAACCCCGCATCAAAAGCGGCGGTAATTCATCTTTCAAAATTATATCAGATGACGGAACTTGTTTCTGACAAGAAACGCGCGGAGCAGGAGCTGGGGTTGATACCCCATGACGATACGATGTTGGATCAGATAATGGAAGCGTTTCAAGAAGAGCAAAATGAACAGGCACCGGGTCAATCGGGGCCAGAGTTGGTTCTAATAGAAAATTCAAATCCTTAAGACTTTGGGGTAAATTAAGGCTAGAGCAATGACGTATACAAAAGACATCCAAACTTGGATGCTTGAGGTATTGGAACACAACAGTTGGTCGCAACGCGAATGGGCTAAGAGGGCCGGGATTAAACACTCAACAATCTCTCGTTTCCTTAGGCGAGAAGATACCGGGTATGCCTTTACACCTTCCGTATCTACGCTTCGCAAGTTAGCTGAAGCAGCTAATGTTCCAATGCCGAAGATGGGCGCTCAGAAAGGCGCCACAATAATGAGGGTTGCTCTGACGGGAGAGCAGTTCATGAAGCAATTAGAAGGCAGCATAGAAGTCCCAAGCTTTAACGGCCAAGCATCGCTTCAACCAATCGTCATCGAAACAAAAACAATAGACATCATTGACCAAGGCGATGTTGCTTTCGTTGAACAGATGTCATTCGATGAGATCGAAGAAGGGCAAGTCGTTCTTTGTATCATGGATGATTTAAAATCCTCCGCTTATTACAAAGGTGACGGCAAGCTGGTTCCCACAGTGGAACGGTACTCCGTACTGACACCGACCCCCGATATCGTAATCGGAGGCCGGGTCAATTACGTCACAAAGAAATTAGTTTAAGAGATCAAGTGGCGGGAGCCAGTTGTGGGCTTCCGCTGCCTTGCGACCGGCTGTGACCAGCTCGATCTTGCTCATGTGAGCATGCTCTTCATCAGGCTCAAGTTCATCGAGAACTTCTATGAGCAATGGCTTCTTCATCTTTGTGAAAAGATATATGGAAGCGGGCGTTGCATCTATGCGTGCACGGTACTGATGAAACTTTTTATCGTCTTTGATGTGACGATAAAGAACACCCCAATGAATAGACGCAGCGCATTTAGCAGCGAATGCAGCCACAGTCTCTTCATGGTTGCGGCATTTCATTTTGTTGGAGAGCAGTTTGTTTAATCGATCAACCCGCTTTTCTAATTCACGGTCGTTACCGTAATCCTTGAAATCAAGGAAATTACTGGGCGATGCATGCGTCCAGTGCATTTGTTGGAGATACGGAACGGAAACCTTTAGCTCCGAGGTTGCCAGGTATTCGCAAAACGTCAGCCGCCAATACGATTGAGCTGTCGCCAATAGCAAGCCGGAGTAAGTGCGAACGGTGATATCTGTTTGAGGTGCAACCTCATCAGAGGTGAGCTTTCCGATCAGCAGTTTGATCCGCATCCGATCATCAGAATAAATATGAATGATATCGGGCGTCGCTTGCTGGATGTGCATGTCTGGTTCAGACCACTCATATCGGCTGTCGATATTATAAGCGCCGATCATTTTGTATTGTTTTTGGAAGTTGTCGTGTACCGACCAGAGGTCTTCGGATGTTTTGAAGTGTTCGACTTCCGCTAACGGAAACCATTCTGACCATGCATGTTTTAGATCATCGATGGCTTTCAGTTGAAGGCGGCGAAAGGCGTCGGTATCAACGACATATTCCACATCCTCGAAAAGATCGTGTGATATCACCGCATCTAATTCTTCGGTGAAGATCGCATCGTTTGGATCGTAAACAAACTTACGCGCATAGCTCTTTACATCCCATCCGCGGATGTAATCTTGGCCTTCCGAAAGGTCTTCGAAGAACCGTTCGATAACGTCATGACCGAGCGTTGTCATGTAGGTTAGCGCTTCAGCATCGATGGCTCCCGCCTTCCAATACTCCCGTGTCTGAGCGGGAAGTTCAGCTAACGCAATGCGCTGCCGCACATGCTTCTCCGTTACACCGAATGCCTTTGCTGTATCCTTGAAGGACTTGCCGTCTGTTATCACCATTGAATGATAAGCAGCACTCTCATCCCAAGGATCAATGGGGCGGCGAATTTGATTGACGAGTAAAGCATACTCAACGTCATCAATTTCTTCATCCTCATCGAGGACAACACATGGTGCGCCGTTTGCCACGAAATCGCCAAGCTCTTCGATCACGCTGAGCCGAGTGTTACCGTCGAGAACGATGTATCCCTTGCCGTTCTTACGGACTGTTAGGGGGGTCATCAAACCCGAGTTCTTGATCGAGATCTTCAACTGATCCCGAAACGTGGTCTCCACGTTCGATCGCGGATTTAGCGAGCTCGAAATGAGTTCTGATAAGGGAATCTCTTGCGTGTGCATTCATGGTCTCCTGTCTGATTTTAAAGGGAATGTTATTCCGAATGAGAAATGCCCGGTGTTTGCACAACAGTCGCCAGAACATTGCTTTATCCATTCGGAAGGGGATGTTTTCACCTGACACAAACCATCTCGCTTCGCGGAAATGCAGCATCATGCTTTCCTGCGAGATGATCTGCGTCATGATGTCGTTGTCAGAAATCGTCCTCTATCCTTTCGTCTGCTGCATATTGTGGGTTGGTAAAAATCTCCGGTCTGTAACCGGCGAGCTTGCGGTCTTCGCAAACATGACAGGTACGGCAGACGTAGATTCCGCGAGCATCAGAGATGGCTCGGGGATATTCACCTGATCCGCAGTCGCATGTTGCGTCGGCCTCAAATTCGTATCCAAAGCTGGTGATATTCATGCGGCTTGTTGTTCCTCCTGTTTGAGTGGGTTGGGCCATGCGAGTCCGCCGGCTTCGAGCAGCCAGGTTGCTGCTTGATCTGCCGCCTTGGCGCAGTGCCACATCTGGGTTGGATCGTTGCGGATCGCCTTCGCATATCCGGCGATGTACTCACGGTGTTGGAGATCGCTTTTGAAATCGAAGAAGCCGGTAAGGAATGAAGCGCCGAACTCAGCGACGAGTTCTTCAAGAGCGTAGTCTTTGGTGGTCAGCCCCTTTGGTCTGCCGACCCGATCTTGATGGCGAGTGGAATGCACGTATTCGTGCAGCGCTGTAGCCCACCAGTTTTCTTCCGGCTGATCCGTAATGAACTCATTGAGGTTCGGCATATAAACAACGTCAGGCTCAAGTGCGTATGCCGCCTGACTGCTGTTTAGGATGGGTGGAATCTTGCCCCGTGCTGCTTCTTGCCATGCGAGGCAGCGTTCATTTGTAAAGGGAACTTCAGGCTTTGGTTCGGGATCTTCAAACGTGCCTTCAGGCCAGCCTGTTATTTGATCCACGTTGTAGAGATAAAAGACATTGACGCCGAAGTAGGTGGCCTTGTCGATGGGTGCCACGCTACCATTAGTGTCGATTGCCATGCTGGACCCGTGCTTGCGCCAGCCTTTCTTGAACTGTCGTCCGTAGTGAACGGTGAGTGTGCCTTTGGTGCCTGCATTGGACAGCGGCACACCGATCTTTGCGGCAACAGCCATCATCTGTTTGAAGGTCAGCCAATACGGATAGCGGTAGCCGTGGCGAACCTGTGTCATTGCCAAGCGAATGACATTAAAGCCACGGTACGGAACGGTGGTCAGGTAATTGACAGGCCGCTGATCTGAGGTTGACCAAGGGGCTGTCCATTGAGCATCTGAATTTTGTATTGCCTCAAGTTGGGCAATAAATTCTTCAGCGATTTCGCTACACGCTTGGTGTAGTTTACTCTCTCCATATTTAGACATCGTTTCTCCTTAAAAAAATGGCCGTGACAACTCTGAGAAAGGGACAGGCAGAGTCATCACGGCCGAGTTAGCAGTCCTGAAAAGGAGGGTGGGTTGCGCCTATTCAGACTGCCTGGGAGGTAACTGCTTCAGGTAATTCTGGTACTGGTCTTCTGCGTTTCGTGTGCAGACCGGACACGCATCAACGATGTTGTAACGCTGATCGATATCAGGTCGCAGCTTTCCGTTTATGCTGACGGAAATCGCGCCAGTGTTATTGCAGAATTTACAAAGCACCGAAGAATGCTTCGCTGCCAACAAGAAGGATCAGATACATTAAGCCGAGCAAAACGGTCGGTATGAGCGTTTCTTTGACAAGTTTCATAGTCGCCATTGTAACCTCCAATGGAGCATAAATGCACCAGTTATGTTAAAAAAAAGAATGACCGAGATGCAAGCCCGGCCCTCTCCTTGGGCCGGGGCCGGGCGCGCAGATCGGTCATGGTGTCGTGGTTGTGCTTAGTACAGCCATCCCGTGTCGATGTTTTTAGTGATGTGCGGCCATTCACCTGATCGCAGTAAATTGGCTGCAACATACCAAGAGGCTTCCGCGAAAGCGTTTTCCGTATTGATGTCAACGGTTATTGCCCCAAAGAATTGTCGGGTTCGAACACGATCTTCAACGAAATCAACAAAGTCCAAACCACCATCAACGTCTTTGATGGTGAATGTGAAATCCGTCCAGGCGTCTGCTGCACCAATATGAGGGTTTTTAATGTTTTCTAATCTCATGGATTTCTCCGATGCGTTTCTTACAATCATCAATGAGTGAGACAATCTCGGATGTGTCTTCATAGGTGCCGTCGATATGACAGTATTGGTAGCTCTCGAGTTCATCTTGAGCTGCGAACATAAGGGTTTCGAGGTGGTCTAATTCTTCTTCGGGTGTTAAGTGTTTGATCGTCTTTCTCCTGTTGTTATGTCAGCATTACTGACCATGGCGACCCACTCAGTGGTGTTAAAATGCACCGAGAAAAAGAGTGAATCATTCTAAACTTCGCTACAGACAATTGATATTAAAGGAATAATTTAGGGGGTTGACACGAAGAAATTGAGGGTTCCCTATGTTATAGACCTAAGCATTCAGTAGGTATTCTTCTCTGTATGAACGAACCGATCTCCGCGCCAAGTAAAAGCGAGCTTGACGAACTAGCCTTACCTTTAACGCACAAGCAGCGGCGGCTCGTGGCTAATGTTGTATATGAGGGAATGTCCGGTACAGCCGCTGCGATCCAAGCAGGTTATAAAGAACATTCGGCTGTAGTCAGCGCATCCAAAACCCTAGCAAAACCACACGTTCAGGCTTACTTGCAGGCACTCACGATGTCTTGCTTTGCTGAGCGAGGGGCAAAGGCTTTAAGCTCTATAGAACGGTTAATGACCGGAGCTAAGAGTGAGTACGTCAGGTTAGAAGCCGCAAAAGACATGGCAAATCGTGCTGGTTGGCAGCCACCTGAACGAAAACAAGTCACCGTACAAGGCGATGTGAGCGTAAGAATCGATTTAGATTAACGCCACAGAAAATCACGGCGCTACAAACGATCACGGTCCCCCCGATCCTTCCTTAACTTATGCGAGGTACGAGCATTCCGTTTTGGTCGTTATAGAAAAGAATGTGCACTGACGCCCCGTGAAGAGCGCCAGTGCTGTTGAGTTGAGAAGTTAGGATGCGTATTTCTTCATCAGTGCATCGAGTTCTTCGTCGGTTGCTGTTTCAGGCTGAGCTTCTGTCGGCTCGAAGGGTGTTCCCATGTAGTGAATGTAAGCGGCCTGGAAAGCCTCCATGAAGAGCTCTGCAACGCCGACTTGCTGTTCCATGCGGTCTGCCTTACGTGCAGTAGAGATCAGCTTAGAACGCGTTGGCCGTGTGTCGTCATCGCCCGGATTGTGGAATGCGGAGATGGTAGCAGCGGCATCAGCTTTGGCTTTCGCGTGAGCTTGGACGAGCCAGTTATATCCTCCGAGATAAACCTTCCCGTCTTTGCCCACGTTGTCGCACATAAGCTGTTTCATAAGATTGCGTTCCATGAAGAGCTTAACGCTGTAATTGTGAAACTCGTTGCTGTGTCCGTGGGTGAGTGAGTTGCCCGGATGTCCGTCTGTTGTCTCCGGTGCATCTGAGATCGGATCAAGTGCTTCAATGATGATTTCAGAAAGTTTAGCAGCTGTTGTTTTCTTAGGCATTTTGGATTGTTAATCTCCGTGTTTCGATTGAGTTAAGTGAGCGTTTTCTTCTGCCCACAAGTACCGAAAGACGGAATCGATGCTGCGAAATGTGCTCTTCGTTCTGCGGACGGGTACCACCAACAGGCACTGTTTTCTCGAGGCAAGCGACACCAACAGGCACCACGAATCAGGTAGCCGAGAGAAAACTACAGGTCGGCCAGAACGAAAGCACATATTCGTCGAGCCCTCCAAGCACTGACCCCCACAAGTGAGGCACACCGTCATGGGGCGAGGCTTGCGGCCGATTCTGTCTAATGGGGAATTGTTAGTAGTTTGTTGGTTTGTGAATAAGAGTTGGGATACGAGCAGGGTCGCGTGAGTGTATAAGAGTTGCGATGATCGATGGTTGTTCGTTGTGTCTACGGGTGTTGTGGTTCTGTGGTGTTACATGCGATCCCACTGACGCCCCGTACGACAACTGTTACCTTGAGGCACCCCACCCCCACCAAGCGGTAAAATGTTACTAAAGGAGGGCCGGGGGGTTCAAAATTGCGCCACTTCATCTGTAACTAACCCTCCCCCCACAAAATTTCTCACAAAGGTACGTTGCAGCAATGCACCTCGATTTCGCTTATGGCGATATCAGAAGGAGTTCATATGCCGTACAGCAAGGGAAAGAAGACCCCTTATCCCAAGGGAACGAAGCCGATGAAGAAGAAGCGGAAGAAGAAGAAATGAAGCAGGACATCGCTGATTTAAAGAAGCGCATTCAGTCTGTTTCGTCTCGGATGGTTCCGTTGATGGGTCAGGTGAATTACGCGCATCGTTTGCTGAGCCATGTGAAAGGTTTGGAGCGGATTATAGAGCAGTTGGAGCGAGAGATTGAGCCGATGAAATCTGTTCGGAAGTCGCGGAGTAAGAAAGATGGACCCGACGAATAACCCCCATGCGGGTTGGATTGCGAGTTTGAAGTATGAGGATTTGCGTCGTCTGCGTCAGGTTGTGAAGCGCGTTCATTTTCGTCATTACCCGAATGAGTATGTGACGGATTGGGAGGCGGATAAGTTGATTGAGGCGTTGGGTCCGGAGACGGCGATGTCTCAGTTAAAGTCGGGCATTGATCGGGGCTTGGCGGTTTAGGGGTGACGTATCCTCATCCGAAATCGCAGTACCGTGTGCGGAAGTGGTATGCGGTTGAGCGTGATGATGGTCGTCCAAAGGATGAGTTACGGGCGTGGCTGAACTTGGGTTTGGACAAGATAGAGCGCCGTCATGGTGTGAAGGTTGAGCGGCGTCGAATGTATCTGAGCAAGGAGAGGTCCGAGGGTGGATTTCTTTATTGGCACATGGAAGGCACGAGTTACGAGTTGAATGCCTGAAATTAGGTATAAGCCTTCTGGTGAGGTATCCCGCCAGTTTATGAAGAGTGACAAGTTCGTCCGTGGCATTCGGGGTCCGGTTGGGTCTGGGAAGTCTGCGGCGTGTTGTGTGGAATTGTTTCGTCGCGGAAGCCAGCAGGCGCCCAATCCTTTGACGGGCAAGCGTCACACGCGGTTTGCGATTATACGGAATACGTTTCCGGAGTTGCGGACGACGACGGTGAAGACGTGGCTGGATTGGTTTCCGGAGGATATTTTCGGGAAGTTCAATTGGCAGCCGCCGTTCACGCACATGATCCGTTTTGCCGACATGGAGATGGAGGTGTTGTTTCTGGCGTTGGATCGCCCGGACGATGTGAAGAAGTTGCTAAGTCTGGAGTTGACCGGGGCGTTTATCAATGAGGCGAGGGAGTGCGGAAAGAGCATCGTCGATGCTGTCACAATGAGGGTAGGGAGATTCCCTGCTGTTAAGGACGGGGGATGTTCATGGAGTGGTTGCATCATGGACACCAATAGTCCCGAGGACGATCATTGGTGGGCGATTATGTCGGGGGATATGCCGGCCCCTGAGTGGCTGACGCAGGAAGAACAGTTATCGTTGGTCGCGCCTGATGGCTGGGAGTTCTTTACGCAGCCGCCGGGGATGGTGGAGCAGCGTACGAGCGACGGTGATATTACCGGATACGAGATCAACGAGAAGGCTGAGAATATTAAGAACCTCGATCCTGAGTATTACGGTCGCATTCTGGCGGGTAAGTCTCAGAACTGGATCAATGTTTATATCCTGAACAGGTATGGGACGACGGAGGAGGGCAAGCCTGTCTATCACGGGTTTCGTGAGGATGTGCATGTTGCGGATAATCTGGAAGTGATGCCGGGCGTGGAGTTGATCTGCGGGATCGACTTTGGGCTGACGCCCGCCTGTATTATTGGGCAGAGGGGCTTTAATGGGCAGTGGCGTATTCTCCGTGAGATTGTGGCGCAGGACATGGGAGCGCGCCGTTTTGGCGAGCATATCCTTCATGTTCTCTCGCGCGATTACCCTGGCATGCATTTGCGTGGATGGGGCGATCCGGCTGGAGACATACGGGCGCAGACGGACGAGACGACGCCATTTCAAATGCTCAACGCTGCGGGTCTTACGACCGTCTACCCCGGCCCGACCAATGACCCTGCCGAGCGCATTGATACGGTGGAGAACCTGTTGGGTCGAATGGTGGACGGGGAGCCGGGGTTCCTGATCGATCGATCCTGCCGGATGCTCATTAAGGGTTTCATATCGGGCTATCACTATCGGCGCTTACAGGTATCGGGGGAGAGCCGATACGAGGAGAAGCCCAACAAGAATAGGTACAGTCACCCGCATGATGCGTTGCAGTATCTGGCGACGGGTGCGGGTGAGGGTCGACGTCTGCGGCGGGGCAAGGGTGATAGCAGTGCGCGTATTGCCAAGGCGGACTTCGATGTGTTCGACCGGATGCGTCCCGTGCGTCAGAAAAGCAGAAGCCCAATGGAAAGATTGGGTGCCAGATGAAAGGACGGATACGCTTTCGCGATCATTGGTTTGTCATGTTCTTCCCGTCCGATGTGCCGAAGTGGTGGATGTGGTGGGCGCGTTGGGTGCGTTTGGATTACCGCCATCTTGCCATGGTTCGCTATGACGAAGAAAAGGAAGTGTTCGTTGCCTTGGAGATATTCTCGGGCGGCGGGCATATGAAGATTCTTGAGCCTTACCAGTTCGTGATTATGCAAAACCACGCGACGGAAGTGCTTTCCGTCATGAGCGAAGTCAATCCGTATAGCTTTTATTTCCCGCGCATTTTCACCTGCGTTTCGTGTTGTAAGCATTTGCTTGGGTACTTTTGGCCCACGGTCATAACGCCGTGGCAGCTACGTTGTACGTTGCTCAAAAAAGCGGGCGCTACGAAACATGAGCCTGACTATCTCGATGAGGTAAAGAATGGGCATCTTTAGCGCGCCGAAGCCCTCTGTTCCCGAGCGTGATCCTGAGTTGGATCGTCAGCTTGCCGAGCAGAGAGCTGAGAATGAACGTCTGAAAAAGGAAGAAGAGGACCGCAAGAAGCGTGAAAAGGATGCGCGATTGCGGGGTCTTCGTGGTTCTTCGGCTTTGTTTGCGAACAGGTTTGAAGGATTTGGGGCTGAAGGCGAACTAGGTGCAGCAGATCAACAGCAAACTGATACGCTTGGCACGGGATAAAACGTATGAATGAAGAGCGCAAGGACGTTCAAGAGCGTTGGAAGCGTGCTGAAAAACGGGTCGCACATTTTATTGAAACGTGGGAGGAGTGTTATGAGTTCACTCAGCCCAATCGCCCGTCCTTCTATGAGAACGTCGAGGGCGAGCGGCGCGATCATCGGATATATGATTCCGCACCTGTTACCCTGACAGCGGAGTTTGCCAATCGGATGCAGTCTGGCTTGGCCCCGCAGGGATCTCGGTTTGCCTCTTTTGCGGGTGGCTCTGCTTTAACGTCAGATGAGGAACGGAGCATCCGCGAGGAGTTGGATAACGTCACAAACACCGTCTTCGAGGCGATCAACGAATCCAACTTTGCGGATACACTAAACGAAATCCTTCTTGATCTCTCTGTTGGTACGGCGGGTTTGCTGGTCAACGAAGGCGGGCCGATCAAGCCGATTGTGAATACCTGTGTGCCGCTGCCGTATTTGCGGGTCGATAACGGCCCGGATGAAAAGATCGATACGGTGTTTCGGTCTCAGAAGCGGAAGCCGCGTGATTTAGAAGTCCTCTGGGGCGAGAACATTTATATGCCGGAGGACATGCGCGGCGAGGAAAACGCGCAGAAGGAGTTCATGGTTCGCGATGTTGTCTATCGCGACTGGTCGGATGTCGGCACGGAAACTTGGAAGTATAAAGTTTTCGCTGAATGCGACGATGAGAACTTCATCCATGAGGAGGAGTTCAAGGGCCGCGGATCGAATCCTTGGATTGTACCGAGGTGGTCGCAAAGCAGTGGGGAGTGTTACGGGCGGGGTCCGGTATTCAATGCACTTGGGGACATCAAGGCATTGAACCTCACGATGCAGTTAATTTTCGAGAACGCGGAAATGTCGATCACGGGCATGTGGGAGGCTGTCGATGACGGCGTTCTCAACATGGACACGATTAACTTTGTGCCGGGGGCGGTATTGCCTGTTGGTCACAGTGGGGGTCTGCGGCCGCTGAAACCGGGTGGCAGCTTTGATGTGAACATGCTCATCCTCAATGAAATGCGTGCGAACATTCGCAAGGCGTTGTTTGCCGATACGTTGGGTCCGCCTGAGGGTACGCCCATGTCGGCAACGGAGGTGGCTCAACGGATGGCTGAGTTAAGCCGTGTTGTCGGCGCACCGCTGTCTCGCATCTGGAATGAGTTGTTTACCCCTTATCTTGAGCGGGTGGTGTTCATTCTGAACAAGCGTGGCTTGATTGATCTGCCCAAGGTCAACGATCAGATCATTTCGATCATACCGGAGTCACCGCTTGCCCGCGCGTCTCGCAATGAAGACATCACGCAGTTCACGAATTTTATGAGTGTGATCGGCCAGATGTTTGGTCAGGCCGCTTTGATGGGCTGGATCAAGGAAGACAAGGTTATTCCTCAACTGGCCGAGTGGTATTCGATGCCGGGTAGCTTCCTTCGCAATCAGGCTGAGCGTGAAGAGTTTGCGCAGCAAGGTATGCAGGCGGCGCAAGGCGCGCAGGAAATGGGAATTGATCCAGCATCTGCAATGAAGAGTTTGATGCCTTGAGAATGGACGAACTGAATCTCTCTGAGGAGCGAGAGAAGGAATTAAACGAAGCCTTCAAGATCGCCTTTCGGGGTAAATCAGGAAAGGCTGTTCTTGAGTATCTGCGAACCCTGACGCTGAACAGTGCTTTGATGCCGGGCTGCACCCCGGATCAGGTCATGCACCGGGAAGGTGCGCGTTGGCTGATGGGAATAATTCTTGAACGAACCAATAGAGGACGCAATCCACATGAGCACAAACATAGCGCAAGGCGCGATGACGATGGACGAGGCCGCCGCGTCAGCGAATATTTCGACCGAGCCGACGACTGAAGCGCCGAGCGAAGCAGCGCCGGCAACCGAAACCCCTGCCGAGCAAACGGATCGCCCGGAGTGGCTTCCCGAAAAATTCTGGTCGAGTGGCAATGGCCCTCAATTCGAAGAACTTGCCAAGTCTTATTCCGAACTTGAGCAGTGGCGCATGAAGTCTCGCGAAGAGGCGATGACGCATTTCAAGGATGAGATCATTGCTGAGACGAAAGGCCAGATCGCGGAAGGCGTCCCTGAGGCTGCGGATAAATACGAGATTAAATTTCAAGAAGGTATTTTGCCGGATGGATTGGAGTACAAACCGGCAGAAGACGAGCCTTTACTGACCTGGTGGCGAGAGCATTGTTTTGAAAATCAATTGCCTCAGGAGAAATTTGAGGCCGGCATCACCGCATTTCTGAAGTCGGACATGGAAACCGTCCCAGACTTTGATGCGGAAATGAACAAGCTTGGTGAAAATTCCAGTGAACGCTACGGCAATGTCATTCGATGGTTGAATGCAAATGGATCGGAAAAGACGCGCAAGTTTTTTGGTCAGACAAAATTCTCGGCCGATCTTGTGGAGGCACTTGAAGACATACAGTCAAAGTCCTCATCGAAGGTTCCGGCCATGACCGAAGGGGCTTCTGCACCGGCTGGACCCTCCGAGGAAGAGCTGAAGAAAATGCAGATGGAGCCGGGGTACATCAACGGAAGTGATCCTGTTCTGATTAAAAAGGTCACAGAAGGCTATGCGCGACTCTCTGGTGCGCGTTAGTTAGTACGTTGTAGGTAGGGGTGCCTGTCGGAGACAAAGACTCTCTGACGGCCCCCAAGCGATTATGCGGCCCGCAAGGATTAACCGCCACTGTCTCACGGGGATCAACCGCAAAAGTTGGTCTTTAACCTGTTAGGAGAATTCAGTGGCAAACCAAGCCAATGATATCGACGATAGTTTCGTAAAGCAGTTCGAAACTGACGTTCATCTCGCCTATCAAAGGATGGGCGCGAAACTTCCCCCGACCCTTCGCACAAAGTCAAACGTGCGCGGAGAGTCGACTACGTTCCAGAAGGCCGGTAAAGGCGCGGCTGGAACCAAATCCAGAAATGGTGACATCCCGATCATCAACCGCGATCACACGCCGATTGAGTGTATTCTGGTTGACCACTACGCGGGTGAATACATCGACAAGCTCGATGAGCTGAAAATCAATCACGACGAACGCATGGTCGCAGTGACCAGTGTTGCCGCCGCGATGGGTCGAAAGTCGGATGAGCTTATCATCGATGAAATCGATTCGAATGCCACAAACGCAACCACGAACTCCGGTGCCATCACGTTGGCGAAGCTCGAAGAAATCTTCGAAGCCTTTGGCAACAACGATGTCCCTGATGACGGGCAGCGTTTCATGTGGGTTTCCCCGCAAGGCTGGACCGATCTTCTGGGTCTCGACCAGTTTGCCAATGCTGATTACGTCGCCACGGATGTGAAGTGGCCGGGTACTCAGTCGACGGCGAAATACTGGTTGAGCTTCATCATCATGACGCACTCCGGTTTGAACAAAGCCAGTACTGTTCGGACCTCAATGGCCTATCACAAAACGGCTGTTGGCTTTGCGTCGGGTTCTGATGTTCAGGTTTCCATGGATTGGACGCCTGAGAAGTGGTCAACGCTCGTTAGCGCGGGTCTTAGTCAGCAAGCAAAGATCATCGACAACGATGGCCTTTACAAGCTGAAGCACACGGAAAGCTAGGAGGTGATCGCATGGCTTACGCAGCTTCTGGCCTAACGGCTATGTGCACAGGGAATGGATTTACCCTGTGGCATTATAAAACCACGGATGCAATTGCAACTGTGAACAGCTCCGGGTACTTCGACAATGCTTCGACACAATTGGGCGTTCGTGACGTTATCCTCGTCTCGGACACCAATACGCCGACGATGAGTTGGGTGATTGTCCTCTCCAATTCATCTGGTGTTGTTGACGTCTCGGATGGCACTGCCATTGCTGAAACAGACGGCGACTAGGGTTATGGGGAGGAGTTCGCAGCTCCTCCCCTTTCCTTCGGAGGATCTGAATGCCTCTTACTGATGTTGATGTGGCTTCGCGTGCCTGTGTGCTTGCGGGGCTTAATCCTATTTCGGGGTTCAATAACAGCAACGACGAAGAAAAGGCGAGCCAGGAACTTTATCCCGGCATTCGGGATCAATGCCTGACATCTTATTCATGGCGGTTTGCGGTCAAGGAAGCCCAACTGGATCGGCTGACTTCCACGCCTGTCAGCGGTCGATGGGAGGCTGTGTACGATCTGCCTTCAGACATGCTTATGTTGCGGGCGGTGACGGTTTCCGGACGGCGTATTCCTTACGATCGTTACGCGGAAAGCAACATTTACACGAACACCAGTGCCGACGATGTTGTTGTCGCGGATTATGTCTTTCAGGTGAGTGAGGCGCATTGGCCGCCATATTTTGCTCGGTATGCTGAGTACAAGTTGGCAGCGGTCTTAGCGGCGTCGATTACGCTGCAAAGCGATCTGGCGGGCTATTATGACCAGCAAGCGGAAATCCAGTTTGTGACAGCCAAGCATATGGATGGTCAGTCTCAAACCTCTGGGTATGAGCGAACACGCGCCCCGACCAGTCGGTTTCTTCAAGTCAGGAGGTAACGAACCTGATGAAGAAGCTTGAGCTTATCAATACGAATTTTTCATCTGGTCAAATGTCGGCGCAAATGCTGACACGCGAAGATGTGGCGTCTTATGCGAACGCAGCGGAAACTTTAGAGAACGTCATCCCTCATCTTCAGGGCGGCGTCTCTCGCAGACCGGGAACAAAATTCTTGGTCGATCTGGGCGCTGAGACACGGATTATTGGTTTTCATTTTAAGGACGATCAGGAGTATCTGTTCTGTCTGCAAGCCTCCAAAATCGAGGTTCGTAATCCAACAACGGGCGCTTTGATTACAACAATAAGCTCCTGCCCTTGGACGGTGGATCAGCTCTGGGACATTCGCTTTGCTCAGTCGGGCGATACAACGATCTTTGTGCATCCGGAATGGATTATGCAGAAGATCAAGCGGACGGGTGCAACGACCTTTACCCGCGAAGACTTTGCCTTTGAGGAAGACAGCTCTACGACCGACAAGCTTTTTCAGCCGTACTTCAAGTTTGCCGATGATACGATAACGCTCAACCCATCTGGCACGACAGGTTCGGTAACGCTCACGACAAGCGCGGATTATTGGACATCTGCTTATGTTGGGGTGAACGTCCGCTACAAAGAAAAGCAGCTTAAAATTACGGGTTTCACGGATGCCCAGAATGTTACGGCAACCGTTCTTGAGACCCTAGATTCGAGCAGTGCAGATATTGATTGGGACGAAGCTGTCTTTTCCTCCATTCAGAAATACGCTCGCTCTGTGATGTTCCACGGTCGCCGCCTTTGGTTTGGCGGCACGAAGGCATTACCCCAACATTTGATGGGATCTAAAACAAACGCGCCGTTTAACTTTGATGCGGGTACGGCAGCGGATGACGAAGCAATCTTTGGGCAGCTTGGTACGGATGAGGTCAACGAAATCAGGCATCTGGTTTCGGGCCGACACCTCTTGATGCTAACGGATGATGGCGAGTTCTTTCAGAACGAAACCGCTGACGTAAAGATCACGCCCGGTAAATTTAATCCGAGGTGGCAGACGGGGTATGGATGCAGTCGAGTGCGCCCGTTGCTGTTGGATGGTGCCGCTATCTTTAACCAGGATTCCGGCAAGACCATGCGTGAAATGGTCTTTGACGATATCCAACAATCCCATAAGGCTGACTCAATAAATGACATGGCAGACGATATCATCACGCAGTTTGATGACTCTGCTTTGTTTGTTGGTGACCCAAACCGAATTGAACAGTTCGGCCTGTTCGTGGATCAGGCAAGCGGCGACATTGCGGTCTACCACACATCCCGCCGCCAGAATGTCTTCGGTTGGCTTAAATGGACAACGGACGGAGATTTTCGTTCCGTGGCCGAAGTTGATGATCGGGTGTTCTTTGTGGTCAAGCGAACGATTGAATCAGCAACCAAATATTACCTCGAGGAATTGAGCAACGCTTACAGCACCGATTGCTCCAGTGACATTACACGTTCGGGCACGACTTGGGGGGCGGCAACCCATATAGCGGGCAAGTCCGTTCGCGCTGTTAATTCGGCGCTTACAATGGAATACGGAACTTTCACATTGAATGGGTCGGGACAGTTCACGTTCGATCATGACGATGTGTCTGCCCTGCAGGCTGGACTGTGGTTTGCGCCGAAGGTCACACCGGGGCGGGCTGTTGGTACAGCGGAGCGCGGATCGATCAGCCTCAAGCGTAAACGTCTGGTTCGCACGATACTCGATTTAAAAGACACTTATGCGATCACGATTGACGGCAAAGATTTGCAGCTTCGTGAGGTAAACGATGATCCGTCATTGGCACCGGATGCACTAAACGGAACCTTTGATGTGTATCACCTTGGGTGGGATCGTTTCTGCCAGAGAGACATTACGCAATCCTCTGCCTTGCCAATGACAATTCGTGCTTTGTCGAGAGAGGTGGCTTACTGATGGGAACTAATGCTTTAATTGCTGTCACTATAGCGAGCGGCGTTCTGCAGGCAGGCATGACCGTTATGGCTGCCAAGCAGCAAGCGGATTCGGCTAAAGCCGCTGCGGCTCTTGCTCGAAGACAGCAAGAGGAACGCAAAGCGATTATCCAAGCGGATATGCTCGACAAAGAAAACGAGATTATCCGCCAGAGAAACCGCACGTTAGCGTCGATCCGCGCGCAAAGACCGTTTAATTCAGACCCGACAGGAATGGGCAGTGGTCACATTCGCGCGGGTATTAACGAAGAAATTCGTTTGGCTGACGCATCTATTCGCTCAATGAAAATACAGTCGCTTCAGGCTATTCGGACCGGAGAGTTTGATGTGGCGGGTGCTGAACTTACGGCAGCGGGCGTTCGTTCAAGAGTTGGGAGTGCTGTCGTGGGAGCCCTTGGTAGCGTTGCCGCGACTTCGGCAAAAGCAGGGATTGCTCTTAATACGGGACCATCGACACCTGAGTTCACGCAAAGAGGACCGGCAGCACCCCAATTCGCATTTGACATGGAATAAAGATGTCTGAACTTTTTAAAGCGCAAAGAACGTTTATCGGTACAGGCGGTGCTTCTGCTGCTGGTGGAATCCGTGATTTCACGAGCAAAGCAATCCAGGCAAATACATCGCCTAATGAGTTTTCAGCAGCGTTTGAAGGCTTGCGCGAACTTGTTGCCGAGTTAAAGAAAAACAACGATGCCGAACTTTTGGCGCAAGAGTTCAATAATTTTTCGACAGACCTCACGAAGGATGTAACGACCTTTGAGCCGGGTGGCGATCCGGAAACCCTTCGGCAGCGATATCTTACAAAGATTGAAGCGGCAACAGAATCAATGCCGGCGAATGTAGCGGCAGCGTTTCGCTCCCGTGCCATGAATGATCTGCGAACCCAATGGGGTGGTTTGCTTGCCAGTGAGTTTGAAGCATCTCAAAAGCGGATATTTCGAGAACAAAAGCAGGCGACCGAAATCTTAGGTAATGATGTTATAAACGCATACTCTGATCTCATTGACGCGGAATCTAGGTCAGACACAATTTTTGATTCGAATGATCTGTCTGCGGCGCAAAACGATATCGAACAAAAAATTGCCGACTTTCGAGACTTTGCAGAGTCTATTGAGCGAAGCGGTAGTGCTTACAACCATCCCTTATTCGCGGATCAGCAGATAGCAAAGCTGACGTCTGGCATTGCTCTTGTGCGAGGCAATGAAGAATTAAGGGGCATGAGTAGAGAGCAGCGGAAAGAGTTCATTGCTAACATAAAGGCGAATAATTTTAAGGGGATGCCGGAAGAGATACAGGCTCTGGCTTCATTGCGTCCCGAGGAGCGCACTAAATTTGTTGAAAGGCTTGCGGCATTTGAAATTGCCCATTCAAGCTGGGAGGCGGCGTTTCAAACAAATGAGCTTAATAAATTCAAACAAGCATTTGCTGAACAAATAGATGCTCGCAATGAGGCAAGGGATGCTGGTGACTTAAATAAAGCAGTCGCTATCACCGAAAGTTTACGAAGAGATATTAAAACCTTCTTAAATAATTTTGGTGGGGATGTAGATGTTTCCGGGATGATGAAGGACGTTCTTGCGATGGACGTCAACAAAGAAAGAGCCGCAAAAGAACTAGCGCGCGAGCAATACATGGTTGCGCAAGAAGTGTATTTAAATCAACACAACGCTGCAATTCTAAGAAAAATTCCTGGTGCCGTCGAAGTTTCACAATTTGATCTCGAGAGGCAGGAAATCACCGTCGTGATGCAAGACGGCACAGCAAAAACAATGAAATTTCCTGACAATTTTCAAAACGAGATAGACCAAGAAAGGGCGTCTAGAGAAATCTCTGAAAGCAATATTAGCTTTCAGGAAAAATTAAAGCAGCTTAACGCCCTTAATAAAACTATGTATGGCGCTGCAACGACTGGGGCAAGATTAACAGCGGTAGAAGCAGCAACCAATGTCGCTCCTATTTTACAGAAATCGATAACGGCAACTCTAGCAGATACCAATGAAAACAATCCGGCGCGGGGCACTGTTCATTGGGATAACGCTGTGAAATATCACCAGTTAGCGCTTGAGACTGACGATCCTGTCCAGACCGTTCGCTACCTTGATCGCGCAGAAAGTGAGCTTAGGAAGTCATTCTCTCAAACAGAGGCTCAGTGGAAAACTTATCAGGCGGCAAAAGCGGTTGAAACAAACAGAACCCGCAATCCGGCTGACCTAAAGAAATGGGAACAACACCATAATCTTAATCCAACCAAACTGATGGCAACGGCAGCCCGTCTATCAGCGGGTCTTAAGATTACCGAAGAGCAAAGAACAGATATCAAGAAATTGCGGAACATGATTGCACGGGGGCTTGTTCCGTCTTCTGTTGTAGATTTTATGAGTCACGCTCTTTCAACGGTAGATGCCTCCATTGAGGACAAAGAAGCTGCGGGTCAAATGCTTCGGGGATTCCATTCGGTCGTCAAGCATTTGACCGATGATAACCTTGAAAAGAACTTGCGAGATGGCTTGGACGATAAGACGGAAAACCGTTGGATCATCTTAGACACTCTTATGCGTATGGAGGATCTGCCTAACACAAATGTAGTTGAGTTATATTCAAAGGCATTTGATCCAAACAATCAGGTTGGAGACGAACCTGATGAATGGGCAAACGACTTTCGGTCTGCTTTTGAAGGGCTTGCCGATCCAGCATTCTTCTTTGGTACGGATTTTGTTGATCTTCCGGAGACGTTAAAAGAAACAGCTTT
>MDTE01173988.1_pt1 | contig 23770 bp, 16 predicted proteins | sample 811231 | NCBI WGS metagenome assembly MDTE01 (sample SAMN05326651, study PRJNA326480) | marine metagenome | isolation source: seawater | place: Indian Ocean: Red Sea | collected 2010 | reverse complement strand
TAGCTGAATTAAATTCAAAAAACTCAATTTTAGTTTCACTTAAAACACAAATGGCAACATTAAATGAAAAATTAAAAGGTAAAATAAATTTTTATGACCCAGATAAAAAAATTAACGTTGCAATTCTAGGGACTAAAGAAACTGAACCTATATATGATATTTTGATTAAAAGAGAATCAGGAGATATAAATTGTAATCCTCCAATAATACTAAGTAATCATAGCTCACTTAAACCAGTTGCAAAGCAGTTTAATTTGAAATTTAAGAAGATAAATGATAATAAAAACTTATTTAAAATTTTAAAAAATGAAAAAATAGACTTAATTATACTTGCTAGATATATGCAAATTATTCCAAGCTATATTGTAAACAACTATAAAAATCAAATTATTAACATTCATCATGGATTCCTGCCAGCATTTAAGGGAGCAAATCCATATCGCCAAGCATTTAATAAAGGAGTTAAAGTAATAGGGGCAACATCTCATTATGTTACTAATAAACTTGATGAAGGACCTATTATTTCCCAAGATATAACACATATTGATCATAACCATTCATTGCAAGATATGATTAAATTAGGTAGAGAAATTGAAAAATCAGTCTTATCAAAAGCAGTAAAAAATCATTTGGAATACAAAATTATTATTTATAATAATAAAACCATAATCTTTAAATAAAGGAATAGCTAGAATAGCATCAGGTATTGTATATTTTTATTAAGAACATAGTTGATTTAATATAATACCTGAGGCAATAGAAACATTTAAGCTTTCTATCTTTCCATAATTTGGAATTGTTATTTTCAGTTCTGATTGAAACTCTTTGTCCAGACCATGTGCTTCAGACCCTAGGACTAAGGCCCATTTTTTTTTTGTTTTTATATTATTTATTGAATCACCATCTAAATCTGCACAATAAATTTCATAATCATTTTCTTTTAGATAAGATAATATTTCACTTGGAGAGACATATTTACTGTTTTTAATATAAAAATGTCCACCAACTGCAGATCTTACACATTTTGAATTAAAAATATCACCGCTATTTTTAGTTAAAAGAATAGAATCTATACCAAACCAAGCACATGTTCTAATAATGGTTCCAAGGTTTCCAGGATCTGATATTTGATCAAGCACCACAATATTATCTTTAAACATATTTAAATCTTCATTATATAGTTTATCAGTAGATATTAAGCCAATAACTCCTTGAGAATTTTTAGTATTACTTACTGCCTGAATATTTTTTTCACTTTCAAAAAAATAAGATATATTCTTTTGTTTTAGAATTTTTGTTAAGTCTATTATTGTTGATGTATTTTCGATGGCTTCATTTATCCATATAGATTCAAAATTAATTTTTTGATTTAAACCTTCTTTAATTAATCTTAGTCCATCAAGAATAATTTTATTTTCTATTAGTCTAAATTTTTTTTTATCTAAAGATCTTAAATATTTAATTTTATTATTAGATAACATTTATTCCTTTAGCTCTATTAATACAGGGCAATGATCTGAACCAAGAACATAGTTTAATATAATAGAATCTTTTAAAGTGCTTTTAAGTCCCTTTGATATACAAAAATAATCTATTCTCCATCCAATATCTTTTTGTCGTGCTTGGAACATATAACTCCACCACGTATAATGTCCACCTTCTTTATTAAACTCTCTAAAAGTATCAATAAAACCAGCATTTACTATATTATCAAATCCTGCTCTTTCTTCTTTAGTAAAACCAGCATTTTTATGATTATTTTTAGGATTTTTTAAATCTATTTCCATGTGTGCTACATTTAAATCTCCACAAAAAATAACAGGTTTTGTTAATTCTAAATTTTTAACAAATTTTAAAAAATCTTTATCCCATTCATTAGATCTATAATCTAATCTTGATAAATCTCTTTTAGCATTCGGTGTATATACTGTAACCAAAAAATATTTTTCAAACTCTAAGGTAATAACTCTTCCTTCTTGGTCATGTTTTTCAATATTTAAATCATAGTTAAATGATAGGGGCTCAATTTTTGAAAATATCGCTGTTCCAGAATATCCCTTTTTTTTCGCTGAATTCCAATATTTATATGGATATTCTTCAAGGATTAAATCAACTTGATCTTTATGTGCTTTTGTTTCTTGTATACAAATAATATCTGGATTATATTCATTCATAAAATCATAAAACCCCTTTTTAATAACAGCTCTAATTCCATTGACATTCCATGAAACTATTTTCATTATTTTTCTCCAAATTTAAATTTTGTTACTTCCATATTTTTAATGGCATCATTAATTAAATAATCTAAGTTTAATTTTTTGTTTAACTGTTTAATATTTTCCATCTTAGCTTTTGTCTCTGGATGTGGGGGAACGAAAAAGGAACAACAATCTTCATAAGGTAAAATAGAGAGCTCATATGTTCTAATTTCTTTTGCTCTATTAATAATATCCTCTTTATTCATGCCTGATAATGGCCTTAATATTGGAAGCTTACTTGCATCAGAAACAGACCTTAAATTAGATAAAGTTTGAGAAGCAACCTGACCAACGCTATCTCCTGTAATTAATGCAACTGCATTATTTTGTTGTGCTAATTTATTTGCAATTTTAATCATATATCTTCTAAAAAAAATAACCCAATATTTATCAGGAATTTTCTGCATTATCTTTTGTTGTATTTTTAATAAAGGTATTAAGTATAAAGTTGACTTAAGTTGGTATTCAGTTAAAACATTTAAAATTTTTTTAACATTTTCTATGGACTGTTTATTAATTGCTGGAGCACTATGGAAATGTACAAAATCAATTTTTGCTCCTCTTTTAATCATTTCAAAAGAGGCAACTGGCGAATCAATACCTGATGAAATTAAACTTATAGTATTTTCTTGACATCTTGTAGGCAATCCAGAAAAACCTTTAATTTTATCAAAACCTACATATGAATTATCCTTTAAAATTTCTATAATTATGTTAACTTCATAATAATTTAAACTTACAGGCTTTTTAGATAATAGCTGTACATATTCTCCTATCTGTACATTAACTTCATTTGATGTATGTTTAAATTGTTTGTATTGTCTTTTTGTTGAAATACGAAATGATTTAAAGTTTAAATTTTTAATTAATTCACATGATGCTTGTTTCAATTCATTTATATCAGAATTAGTTTTAATCATTAAGGTTGCACTCTGTAAACCCATTACATTTTTCAAACAATCTTTGTATATATCCCAATCTTTAATGTTGATATTATGAATAAATACTCTAGCAGCTATTAAATTAATTTTAGAATATTTTAAACTATTTATGTGCTGCTTAATATTGTTAATAAATTTTTTTTCAAAATATGATCTATTATTTAATTTTAGAGCAATTTCACTATAATGGATTAAGATAGAATAAGTAAATGAATGGGACATGAATTTATTTAAAGAAAGCGTCTATTTTTTTTACTTCAATATTTTTTTGTTCTCCAGATTTCATATCTTTTATTAAAACTTCTCCCTTTTCAATTTCATCACTGCCTATAATAATTACATATTTAGCATTGAATTTATTTGCCTCTTTTAATTGAGACTTAAGACTTCTTCTATGCATATCATTAATAACTATTTTCCCAGTTTTCAATCTAAGATTATTAGCAATAGGAATAGAAAATTTGACAGCTTGACTTCCAGCTGTAATCATATAAATATCAGGTCTCTTAATAATCTTATTATGATCTAGTTTTAAGGCAAGAATTAATCTTTCAATCCCAGCTGCAAATCCAACAGCTGGAGTTGGAGAACCTCCTAATTCTTCTATAAGATAATCATATCTTCCACCGCCACAAAGAGCTGATTGTGCCCCCAATACATCTGTGTGTATTTCAAAAACAGTCCTAGAATAATAGTCAAGCCCACGTACTAAAAGATGATCTATTTCATATTTAATATTTGATTTTTGTAAAAAGTCCAGTACTTTATTAAAATTATCTAAGTCTTTTTTCGAAATAAAATCTATAATTTTAGGGCAATTTTTAATTATATCAATTTCAAAATCTATCTTTGTATCTAGAATTCTTAAGGGATTTGTTTTTAACCGATTTTGACTTGTTTTTGTCAATTTATTTGAAAATGGCTTTAAATAATTCAAAAGTTCTTTTTTATATTTTAATCTAGTTTCTCTAGATCCAATATTGTTTATTTTTAAACTTAAATTTTTAATATTTAAATTCTTGTAGAAGTTATATGCTAAAGAAATAACCTCAGAATCCTGTTCAGGATATTTTGACCCGATGGCCTCTATACCAAATTGCTCAAACTGTCTATATCTACCTTTTTGAGGTCTCTCCCTTCTAAATAGCGAATCAATATAATAAAGTTTATTTGTTATATTTTTTTTACCTAGGTTGTGTTGGATGTATGCCCTAACAACTGATGCCGTAACTTCTGGCTTTAATGTTAATGAATTATTCCCTTGATCTGTCCAGCTGTACATTTCTTTTGATACTATATCCGTATCGTTTCCTATTGTCCTTTTAAACAATGCTGAATTTTCAAATTTAGGAGTTCTAATTTCTGTATAACCATACTTCTGAATAAAATTATGTATTGCATACTCTACATATTGCCATATATAAGAATCATCTCCAAATATATCTTTAGTACCTTTTATATTTTTAATTTTATCCATTAAAATTCTTCATTTAATAAATGTTCTTGTTCCCAATTACTAATTATATCTATGATGTCATCTTCTGATTTACAATCAAATGCCTGACTTTTTAATGTAGAGCTATTAATAAAATGTTGGAATCTTGTAATAAGTTTTCGATGTAAATTTGATTCAGCTTCTGTATCTAAAATCAATAATATAAAATGAACTTTCTGCCCATCAGGAGAATCATAATTTATACCCTTATGTGAAATACCTAAAACTGCTAATTGTTCATTAATTTCTACCGATGTAGAATAGTGATAAGCAACTCCTCTGCCAACTGCTGAATTAATTAATTTTTCTTTGTTATCAATAAATGTGTGTAGCTTAATTGTTGCAGTTAAATAGTTTAAATCTAAAAGTCGATCCAACAATTCTTGAATTGCATGAGATTTATTATCTGATTTAAGAGAATATATAATATTTTTATTTTGTAATTTGTTTGATAGCTTCATATTTAAAAAATTAATATCCCCATTCTAAATTAGATGATGAAGATCTAACTTTAATATCTTGCAAATCAGGATTTATAACATTAATGTTCAATCTAAAGCCTTTTGAATAGCCGTCAGGCCACCAAGTAAACATAAATTCCCAACAGTGCAATTGACGAGTAAGTTTTATACTTTGTGAATACATTTGCATATCTAATAAATTAACACCTGTAGCATATGTAAGTAACCAATTTTTTGTTAAATGTATTGAAGAATTTGCTGTTAACCCCAAATTATGATAATCCCATTCTTTATTTTCTTCTTCATATTGAGCATTAATATTAAAACCAAACGTCGTACTCCATAGTTTGCTACCACTTAACTTAGGTTTAAAATTTTCCATTTCTAATAAAGAACTATTCCCTGCAATATTTGTAGAATCGGATATTTCATTAAAGTTTTCTTCATTATTACTTAAATATTCAGAATCAGTGTTATTAAAAGATTGAGAATCACCACTTAGATTAAAAGAATGAGATAAAACAAATTTAATTTTTTTAAGTTTAGGCGATTTCCCTTGTTCTAATAAAAGCCTATTTCTTTGATCATACATGTCATGCACAAAGTCAACATTAAATACCTTATTACCATTTGGTTTTTTGAAAATTAAATTTGATGTTAAATCAGAAAATTTTCTATCTTCAATTCCACCAATACCTGCTTCATTATATGTTGTTGCAAAATTATATTCAAATAAGTTTATTTTACTATACGTGCTATCATCATTTCTAATTTTTGCTTGAAAATCATTTCCTACATTTAATGTGATATATTTTTTTTCTGAACTAATTCCTCTTACTGAAGTATTTGATAATTTATCTTTCAAAATCCCATCTATTTCATAAAATTGATTATCTAAATAATTATCAAGAATATTTGGAATGTATGAAAAATTTAGCGATGGTGTAATCTTATGTCTAACAATATCCATATTACCAATATTTATTGGGAACATTCCATAAATGGCAGTTTTAACCATTAGTGAAGATTGCCAAGAAAATCTATCTATATAATCTTTATATATATTTTCTTCACCATTACTATCTAAATCATAATATTGATCAGCAATATCATAATACATAGTAACTTTTGGAGTAATTGCAATCGAATTAAGATCAAATGTAGTTGAAACATTTAATACATTATTTAATCCTCCATAATTTTCAGTTATATATTCATCATTAGACCACCCAAAATTTTCATCACATAAACCATCTTCATTATCATCTATACAATTAGAACACACGCCATTTTCTTCTATACATGTATCACACTCTCCATCATCATTGCTATCTAAACAACTATCTATATTCATATCATTATCACAGTTTTCAATATTATCTCCCACACAATCACATTCTCCATCATGGTCTTTATCTATACAAGCAACTTTCTTATAGGTTTTGTTTCCATTAGTATAAAAAGTTGAAAAATTTAAAAATAAATTTTGTCCACCAATTGTAGAAAAATGTTTTAAAGAATAGCTAATTGATGGACCTCCATATGATTTATAAATACTGTAGTCAGTACCATCAGTTGGCTCTGAAATTAGTAGATTTTGGTCAGCATTATACCCCATTGATAATGTTCCACGTTCAGTTGAATTTGAATATGCAACATGTGCAAAATTTGTTTGCCTAATTCTTTCTTTTAAACTAATGCTTTGATAGTTTACTGTATTAGAATGTTTATAATTAATATTTAAATTTTGATAGGGATTAAATTTTTGGTTATGTTTTATTCTTAATATATTATACTTCTTATTTTTTCCTCTATTAAATAATCTTAAGATATCTTTTTCTTCATCTTCTAATTTATAATCTGTTTCAAAAAATACATTACCTCTAATCGTCTGATACCAAGATTTTCCTGACTTTTGATAATATCTTAGACGGTTATTATATTTGATTCCACCTTTATCCCTAATGTCAATTAAAAATCTATAATCTAAATAATCATTTGGAGCATAATAATAGCCCAAATCATCAACATATGTTCCTGTTGTTGATCTATTTCCAAAAGAAGGCATAATCCATCCACTAACTCTACTCCCCATTTTGTTTGGAAAAACTGCAAATGGTATAGAAACAAGGGGATAGTCATGCAAATATAAGGTCATTGGCTTTGCTATAATTCTATCATTTGGGATCATTTTCATTTGTCTACTTTTAAAATAATAATGGGGATGCTCTCTATCGCATGAAGTTAAAAGACTATTTTGGATATGATAAGTGTGGTTACTATTTCTATAGATTTTTTTACCCTTGTAATACATTTGATTGTTTCCTTGCCCATAATGGGTACTTCCTTTTATCATTTTACCCCTTTTAGTAGTAAAATCATATGTTAAATGTTCCCCAAATGTTGGACTTTCTCCAAATCCATTAACTGAGGGGTAGATATTATCTTTAATTTTAGCTTCTAAAAAATTCTTTTCCCAATCTACATAAATTTCTCCTGCATTCAATATAGTATTATCGTAATTCACATTTGCATTATCATTTAAATATGTCGCTTCTTTATCAACTAAATAGTTTATTATATTAGCAGAATATTTTATTTCTGATTCTACTGAACTATTATTTTTTTCTGGTATAAATGTTCCAGATGCATTCCCATGCACATACATTTTTTCAATTATTTGCTCTTCCATTATTATACTAATACTATCTCCTAATACATTGTTGAGACCTTGTAGTAAAGTATCTTTAATTACATTAAATTTTGTTATTGCCATCTCATCTAATTCTAAGAAATGTGCATCTCCATTTTTAAATTTAACTTTCATTTTTTTACTCGATAAAAAATCTTCAAAAATTTGTTTAGAAGCATTAGAATCAATTTTTGCATACCTATAATTATAAATTTGGGCATTCTTTCTTATATTTATATCATTAATTGTAGAATCTTTATAGCTTACAACTATTGAATCTCCTTTGATAACTCTTAAGGAATCTTTAATTATCCCATTATCATAAATATTTATTCTTATATCATTTTCATTGTCTAGTGAAATATATTCTAGATATTCTGATTTTATAATTTGTGAGTTTCTATAAAAAACAACATTACCAGATGCTATAAAATGCCTTAATTCTTCATCGTATAAAACAAGTTGATTGCAAAATAATGAATCATTAAAATCATACATTTTCACATTACCATTTAAATATACTTTTAGGGAATCAGGATAATGAGTAGCAAGATCGGAATATACTAAAAGTGAATCCTTTGACATAACAACATTATTTTTAAAAATACGTTTATTTTCAGTTTCATTATTTATATTTTCTAAATTTTTTGCTGAAAAATTTAGTTTATCATTTCCTATGAGAATAGAACCTAAAAATAAAATTATTATTAGATGTAAATATGATTTATACATTGTAAATAAAATAAACACTATATTTATAAAATTAAGATATAGTTATTTTATTAAATTAATTATGTTTATTTTCAATACTAATGTTACATATTGTAAATTTTAATTCTTATTAATTTTTATTTTTTTTTTATAATTTAATTTTGTCCAAAACAATTTAGGAATATAAAGCATGATAAAAACATATTTAATAATCTTCAGCTTAATTTCATTAAGTATAAATTCAAATGTACTAAATGTAAATAAAGAATTTAATGTTTATTATAATAAACACAATAATAAACAATTAAATGTATCTATCAATCTTGGAGAAATAACATTTTCATCAACATCATATAATAATAACGAATATATTAGAATGCATAGTCAAGGAGCATATCATTCTAAAGAAAGAGGAGTTCCAGAGTTATTGCAGTATAATCAGCTTATTGAAATTCCTTATAATGCAGATATTAGAATTGAAATTTTATCTTTGGAACATTCTGAATTTGATTTAACAGAATTATACCCAAATACTAAAATTTATCCGGCACAACATTCTAGGTCTAAAAGTGAAAATAATAATGTAATTTTTGAATATAATCAATCGATTTATAAAAAAAACGATTTTATAGAAAAAGAATTAATTGAAGTTTTATATAAAGGTAAAATGCGTGAAGTTGAAATTGGAAACTTAATTATTAATCCAATCAAATATAATCCGCAGCAAAACAAAATTAAGATTTTCCATAACATTGAATTTATTGTTCATTTTGATAATTCTAATATTGATAGAGGTCAAGAAATAAAAAATGTTTATGCATCTCCATATTTTGAAACAATTTTTAAAAATTCATTAGTTAATTATAATCCTGTATATAATAATGTATTATCAAGAGAAAATGATTTCATTGAAGATCGTGTTACATATGTTATTGTTACAAATGGAACTTTTGTAGAATATTTAGATGAATTTATTGAATGGAAAACTAATAAAGGTTATGATGTTATTGTTGGATCAACAAATGAAATTGGATCTTCATCCTCAGCGATAAGAGCATTTATACAGGAACAATACAACAATCCCCCTGAAGGTTTAGCTCCAGCTACTTTTGTATTATTAGTTGGAGATACTGCTCAACTTCCAGCATCTTATTCAAGTGGTGGCCATGTTTCTGATCTTGATTATTGTAATTTTTCGGGAGATGATATGCCTGAATTATTATGTGGAAGATTTTCAGCTCAAACGCCAACCCACTTATTAACACAAATAAACAAAACACTAGAATATGAACAATATACTATGCCAAATCCTTCTTTTTTAGAGGATGTAATAATGATTTCTGGTGTAGATGCAAGTTTTGCCCCAACATATGGGAATGGACAAATAAATTATGGAAATCAATATTATTTTAATTTTACAAATGGTATAAATTCAAATACTTTTTTATATCCTGCCTCTGGAAGTGCTGAATCTCAAATCTTAAATCTTGCAAATCAAGGTGCCGCATTTATCAACTATACTGCGCATGGATGGGAATCAGGTTGGGCTGATCCAGAGTTTAATAATACAGATGCTAATAATATGACTAATGATCATAAATATCCAACAATGGTTGGAAATTGTTGTCTTACTAACGCTTTTGATACTGGCACTTGCTTTGGTGAAGCTCTTCTTAGAAAAAATAATGGTGGTGCAATTGGATATATAGGCGGATCAGATGTAACTTATTGGGATGAAGATTTTTGGTGGGGAGTTGGTTCAGGTAGCATCAGTGCTAATCCAAACTATAATTCAAGTGGCGAGGGCGCATATGATGGAATGTTTCATGAAGGAGATGAAGAAAATTGGGCTATTGTAAATAGTGCGATAATTCTTGTTGGTAATCTTGCTGTTGCGCAAGCAAACGGCATGGATGATTATTATTGGGAAATTTATCATTTAATGGGGGATCCATCTTTATCAACGTATTTGGGTGTTCCTAGTAGTAATAATGTTAATTTTAATCCCTTTTTGCCTATTGGCTCTGAAGCAATTGAAATTCAAGCTAATCCATATTCATATGTAGGGTTAACACAAAATGATGATTTGATTGCATCTGGGTTTGTTGATCAATCTGGATATATTGTACTTGTATTTGATCCCATCAATGAACCTGGTACATTAGATTTAACAATTACTGCGCAAAATACTGAGCCTTATTTTGATGAAATATTTGTAGCTTCACCTGATGGTGCATATGTAATGATTAATGATGTTATATTAAATGCTGGAGATGACAATATGATATCTATAGGAGAAACAGCTTCTTTAGATATTAATATTGAAAATATTGGCTCAGATAATGCAGAAAACATATCATTTTTTCTAACTGAATTAACTGGGAGCTCTTTCATAAACATTTTAGATAGTTCTTATGAAATGGAAATTTTAGGGGAAGGAGAATTTTTAACAATATCACTAGAATTTTTAGTTTCATATGATTCTCCATATGGACACCAGTTCTCTCTAAATTTAAATATGAATTCCTCAAGTAATGATTATAATGAAATAATTAATTTGAATGTAGAAAGCTTATCTGAATCTTTTGAATCTAACTCTTTTGATAATTTAAATTGGCAAAATAATCTGGGTGATGAACCTTGGATGATAGATATATTAAATGTTACGGATGGAATGTACAGCGCAAAATCTGGTTCAATTGACCATAGCATGTCTACCAGTTTATCAATTACAATTGATGTTATTGAAGATGGAAATATTTCTTTCTATAAAGCTGTTTCATGTGAAAGTGTTGGTGATTACACAGGTAATTATTATGATTATTTAGCTTTTTATATTGATGGTGTTGAACAAGAAAAATGGGCAGGGGAGCTCCCTTGGTCAGTCAGCAGTTATCCAATAAATGAAGGAGAACACACTTTTTTATGGACTTTTATAAAAGATCATGCAGTTACTGAAGGTCAAGATGCCGCATGGATTGATCATATAGTTTTTCCACCAACCTTTAATAATAATATTTCTTTAGGTGACATTAATGGAGATAGTTTTATAAATATTCAAGATATTATTTTAACAGTAAATATGATTCTAAATAGTGAAGATTATAGCGAAGTTGCAGATGTAAACATAGATGGAGTTGTTGATATTTTAGATGTAATCCTTATTGTAAATATAATTTTACAAAACTAATTCATCTATTGCATCGTTTGCTAATTTATCTGCTCTTTCATTCCCAGCATGCCCTGTATGCCCCCTAACCCATTTCCAATCAATCTGATGTTTGTTTGTTAAACTATCAAGTTCTTGCCATAATTCTTTATTTTTAACTGGCTTTTTATTAGCAGTTTTCCAACCTTTTAATTTCCAATTATGTATCCAATCATTAATTCCATTTTTAACATATTTTGAATCTGTAGTAATAATTATTTTAGATGTGTTTTTGATTAATTTAAGAGATTCTATAACAGCTGTAAGCTCCATAATATTATTAGTAGTTAACTGTGATGAACCCTTAATTTCTTTTTTATAATTCTCACATCTAAGTAAGGCTCCCCACCCTCCAGGACCGGGGTTCCCTCTACAGGCACCATCTGTATAAATATAAATAAGTTTGTTATTCAAATACATACCTTTCATATTGTTATTCTTACCAACTTATAATTAATAATATAATTTTATAATATTTAAAAATCTAACCCAATAGATAAATACCATTTTTTATCTGATTTTTTACCTTCATAGGGGTCATATTGCCATGCATAATCTAGTTTAAATGGCATACCTAAAAATATAAATCGTGGGCCAAATCCAAATGACATAAGCCAACCCTCATCATTTTTCCAAACATAGTTTTCATTTTCACCCGTACACTCTAAAGATGTATTAAAATCATCTAGAATATCATTATTTGTTGAATCATAGCAATAAGGGTTCCAACTTAATTCATCATTAAATTTGGTAAACTTATCATTCCAGGAAACTCCCATATCTACAAAAAATACTCCAAAAATTTGTCCTAAATATTGAATTGTTGGGAAATAGTACATCAGCATAGGTAATCTAAGTTCAAAATTCATTAGTATAGCATTATGACCATATTTTGATGCAAGCTCATATCCTCTTATTGGGAAAACAAAATTATTCATATAATAAAATTGATCATGGTTTATTGAGGATTCATAACCTGGGTTAATTAAGTTTGCATCTGTTGAAGAGACCCAAGGGATGCCTCCAATTGCATATTTTCTTTTATCTTTACCCCAACTAGTTCCACCATAAATTCTTGTTGCTAAGCTAATTTTACCTTTATATGATAATTCCATATAACTTCTGCTATCCAAGGTTAACATTTCATATTGAAAATCATTATCACCCATATTGGGTGCAACATCATATTTTAAATATATTCTAGAACCACTAACAGGATATAGATAAAACCATCTTGTATTATCAAATACATATTTTAAGTATGGAAGAAATATTTTTCTATCAGGATATTTATTTTCAGTTACCCAATCATCAGAGTGATTTGCATCATGTGGTAAAATAAAATCTCTTTTGATATAATAATTGAAATTAAGACCACCTTCTATTCTGCTAAATCGAGAAAAGGGATATAAAGCTTTAAAATCAAATGCAAAATTCCTATGCAATGTTTCATGATAATTCCCTTCACTATCTACTGTCAAGGCACTTTTTAATGCACGGTGATAAAAAAGACCTTCGTAATTAATTTTCTTTTTTAAATATCTGTAAAATAAAAAATAATCCGATTCTTCTAAGCTAATTTCAAGTTCAGTTCCAAAACCAATTCTATGATCTCCAAGAATATCACTAAATAAAAAAAGTGCCATTCCTTGAGAGCCATAGAAAGAATCAAAGGTGTAAGAAGCTCTTGCATAATCTAATGTAAATCTTGTTTTATATTTATGAGAATTATACATCCCCGTACTATCTTTTAAAATAGATTCATTAAACACTAAAGGTGAAGATTTTGATTCATCGCTATCAAAAGAAAACACATAATTTTCATATGATTTTTTCTTTGAATAACTAAATGAATCCGATTTCCTTAATAAATCAACTTCTGTTTTTTCTCTCCATTTAGAAATTGGGACTTCTTTAATATTATCTGCTGCTCTATTTATATTAGAAAGAAGAAAAATATCATATCCACTTTTATAAAAACCTGTGAATACAATTTGATTATTTGATACCCAATTAAGCTGTGTAATACCTGTTAGAACATTCGTAATTGGCTTTGGAGAACTTAAATTTTTATCATCTACATAAATATTGCTTATGCCAGATTCATCTGAAATAAAAGAAATTAGATTACCATCTGGAGAAAAAGATGCATAAGATTCATTGAAAGGAGTATTAGTTAATCTTTTCATTTCTCCCAATAAATTCAATTTATATATATCTAGGTTTTCAACTTCATGGTTTAGTAAAAATTTTACTTCATATCTCTTATTTGTTTCTAAATTTTCACCTCTATCAGAGATGACCAAAAGATCTTCCCCGTTTGGGTGCCATGATACTTGGACATCACTAAACCAATCATTTGTTAAATTTTTTAATTCATCATTATCTAAATCATAAATATAAACATCACTTTGAATTCCATTGTTGCCAATAAAAGCAATTTTATTATTTATGGGATTCCAGGTTGGTCTAAATATACCTTCCATACCAAATGACTTTTTGATATTATCTCGTGAGTTATTAATATTAAAAACAAATAATGCATCAGTATCCCCTGACTTTGCAGCAAAGACAACCCTCTCATTATCATTTGACCATGATATTCCAGGTTTTAAAATGTGTAACTCTTCAAACTCTTTAGTTTTATTGCCTTTTATTAAACGTTTTAAAAATTTACCATCTATTAATGATAAAATATAAATGCCCATCTCTCCATCACGATTAGAATACATTGCAAGCTTCGTCCCATCTGGAGAGGGTGATGGTGCAATATTATAACTATTATATAATTCTTCATGATCAGTTAATTGTCTACTAATATCTTGTATATCTGATCTAATGGCGATATCTGGCCAATATTCTTTTTTAAGATATTTATGCCACTGCGAAGTTAATTCTTTTATATCAACTCCAATTGCCGTTTTAATCCCTTTGTTTAAATCTTTTTTAACTTTGATACTATAAAAAATTTCAGCTATTGCTTCTTCACCCCATTTTTCAGTTATAAACTTCCAAACTGATTGTCCTCCTCTGTATGCTAAATAACCATCCAATGATTTGATTTCTGGTAATTGATTATAGTTAATTGATAAATCTCTAATCCACATATCTGAATTAACATCCCATTGATTGGCTAGATATTCTGCTAACCCTTCATTCATCCATAAAGGAATAAAAACCGTATTAGAATTAATTAAACTTTGTAATGAACCACCATATATTCCATCATTAATAAAAACATGCACCAATTCATGGTAGAGCACATGCTTAAACTGTATTAAAGAGCCATCATATGGTATAACCATACGATTTTTCATAAGTTCTGTTACCCCACCAATACCTTCCCTTAAATAGATATCTACAACATTGGTTTGCTGAAATTCATTATGTGAATTATAAAAAATAATAGAACTACGTTCATTTAAATCCCAACCTATCAAATTAGAAATTTTATCATAAGCTTGTTCTGCGTGGTATGCAACAAATTCAGAATTTAGTTTCCCTTTTTCATAATAATATATATCAAAATGTTCTGTTTGGATAAAAGTCCAATCAAATTCTCTATATTGAACAATATTTTTCCCATATTGAGGAAACAATAAATTTATAAATAATAATATTTGTATTATTTTTTTGAAAGTTGACATTAACACCGTAGATTTATTTATAAAAAACAATATTAAATTAATTAAGAAATATTACTATAATATAAATTAAATCATATGAAAGCACCTTATTATATCATTTCTGATAATCATTTTTGCATGGATGATAGCAATTTTGAACAAGAACGAAGAACTAAATTGTTTAATATATTTGAAAAAATCAAAAAGCTGGGAGGCACTTTAATTATTGGTGGAGACTTCTTTGATTATTGGTTTGAATATAGGGATGTAATTCCTAGAGGTTATGAAAATATACTTAACTCTTTTTGTGATATGTCACAACATAATATTGATATTCACTATGTTCTTGGGAATCATGATTATTGGGATTTTGGATATTTAAATAAAAATTGTAATGTAAATACACATAATGGTGATTTAGTTATAGAACATAATAATAATAAAATTTTAATAACTCATGGAGATGGCTTATTAAAAAATGATTATGGATACAGATTTATGAAAAAAATTATTCGTAGCTCAGCATTTATAAAACTATATAAATCATTTCCTCCTAGCTTCACTATAAAATTAGCAAATAAAACATCTCAAATAAGTTCAAGATACAATCATCATGATGATTATGTAAAACAAATAAAAGATGAAATATTATTATATGCAAAACAAAAATGGGAAGAAAATTTCAACATGGTATTAGTGGGGCACTATCATCAAACTGGGACAATTTATGAAAAAAATAACTCTTTAACTTTTCTCGGTGATTGGATTTCAAAATTTACAGTTACAAAAATTGATCATAATGGTATCTGGCAGGGAAACTCAAAAGAATTCTTAGATTTATCTTGATTTAACTTTGTTAATTGAATAATATTAATAGTCCTCACAATTAGGAAAATATATTGATGAAAAGAATATTATATCTATTAACAATATTAATATTAATAATTTCATTTACTTTTGCAAAAAAAGATAGCAAAGAAAGATCCAAACGTTCAAAAAAGTCTTCTGTTGAATTTTTAGATAAATATACACTTGAAGAAATTGAAAAATTAAAAGATGGTTTCTATACTGGAAGTGAAAAAGCTGAAGAAACTTTAATTAATATATTCGGTGATAGTCATCAATCATTGCCAATTAGAATAGCTGCATTAGAAGCTTTATCAGAATCAAAAAATTTCAAATTACAGGAAGTATTGGAAAGAACAATTAGTGAAGCAGAATTTGTTCAAACTGAAATAATGAAAAATGCTGTTTATGCATTGTTAAAAATGGAAGATAAATCATCTACAGAATCATTAATTGAAGGTCTTGAAAATTCTGAAGAAAAAATTATGGATTTAAGATCACATATTATTGATGCAATTGGAGAAAATAATACTGAAGATAAAGTTTTAACCCTATTAGAATTGTATGAAATAAGTATATCTAATCATCATAGAATGAATGAATTGTTGACATTAACTTTAGGAGAAATAGATGATGATAGAGGAATCCCTATATTAATGGATATTGCTCGTAATGAAAATGTAGATGCAAAAGTACGAAATCGGGCTGTTGAAATTTTATCAAGGAAAGAAGCTCCTGAATTAATTGATTTTTTTGTTGAATTAATTGGAAGTCCTAATTCTAATGATGCAATACTAGACTATGTACATAATTCAATGAATCTTGAATCCAAAGATAGAATGGTAATGGCTCTTTTAGAATCTTATCAAGCTGGGAAGACAAGATACCATGCTGTATTATATTCTATCATGGAGGGACTAAAAGATTATAAAAACCCTCAAATTAAACCGCTTTTTATAGAAGTTGCTAAAACAGAAGGTTACCCAAGATTGTTACGTATAAAAGCAATGCAATCTTTGTCACACTTTAATGATGTTACTGTTTTAGATGAATTAATACCCCTATTAAATGAATCTTATAATTATGATTATTATTATGAAATTAATACATTAGCAAGCGACTTGAATGCTGGGGAGGATTATATGCGTAAAATTCGTAAGGCTGGATATAATGCAATGAATAATAACTAATGAAATATATATTTAAAATATTATTGTTAGTTCTTCTTGTTGCAAGCTGCTCTACTAAAAAAGCAGACCTTGATGCTGACCCCGAAATTATTCCAGAAGAGTTAGAAGAAAAAAACACATATAATGATGGCAGTCCTTTTTATCCTCTCAAGGATTCTATTGAAAATCTACAATATCAAATTAATGAGTTAAAAGCCCGTGTCACTGAGTATGAATCAACGCTTCATTCTCCTAGTTTAAATGCTGAAATTTTAAAATTAATAAAATCACCTACTTTGAAACATGAAATCAATATGCAAAATGGAACGGTCATACAGGGGACTATTATGCAAGAAAATAGTGACCAGCTAATCATAGAAACACATATTGGACAATTAAAAATTGATAAAGCTTATGTTGAAGATATAAAAGAAATTGAGCCATTGCAACCTGATATTGTACTAAATGATGAGACACTACTTGAAGAAAGAATCAATAAAAATACTTTTGCTTTTTCAGGCAATTTAACTAATAAAGGTGGTCGAAGGGGAGATTTTATTCGAGTTATTTATCATTTATGGGAAAATGATACAAATATTATTTTATCTGACACAACATTTATATCTGGAAATAGTATTATATATAGTAATGGAGTAATATCTGATGCTTCTCTAGATCCTGGCGACACTGGAACTTTTAATTTAAAAATTTCAATCCCTGATTCTATAAATGTTACCTATTGGACTAAGGAAATTAAAGCAGATGCTTTAGATTAAATCAACAATGATATTACTAAATGATTTATTAAAAATGGTAGTTGAAGAAGATGGAAGTGATTTACATCTATCAGTGGGAACCCCTCCTAGAATTCGTAAAAATGGACTGCTTAAACCTATTGATGCAGAAAAATTATCTCCTGACGTTTTAAAAACTATTCTTAAAGAACATTTAAATAATGAAAGAATAGAAAAATTAAATAATGGACAAGAAATAGATTTTTCAATAGGGCTATCTGGACTAAGTAGATTTAGAGTTAATTTTTTTAAACAGCGCGGTAATATTGTAGCTGCATTCAGACGACTCCCTTACCATATTCCTGATATAGATACTTTAGGATTACCAGAGTCAGTAATAAATTTATCAAAAGCAAAAAAAGGTTTAATTTTAATTACTGGGGCAACTGGTAGCGGAAAATCAACAACTATGGCAGCATTAATACAAAAAATTTCAAATGAATCAAAAAGCCATATTATAACTATTGAAGACCCTATTGAATATCTATATGAACATTCAGAAGCGATGGTAAATCAAAGAGAGGTTGGTATAGATACTGCTACATTTGCATCTGGTCTTAGAAGTGCTTTAAGACAAGACCCCGATGTAGTTGCTATTGGTGAGCTTAGAGATGTTGAGTCAATGTCAGCAGCAATAACAATTGCTGAAACTGGACATTTAGTATTAGGAACTTTGCATACCAATACTGCAACTGGAACAATCACTCGGTTGGTTGATGCTTTTCCACCTAATAAACAAGAAATCATAAGAACAAATTTATCAATGTCTCTTTTAGCTATCATTTCTCAGCAATTAATACCAAATAATAATAATGGGCGAACTCTTGCTGCTGAAATATTAATAAACAATCAAGCGATCAAAGCTCTTATTCGTGAAAATAACATCCATCAAATAGATAGCTATATACAAAGTGGTCTTAAAGATGGGATGATCAGAATGGATTATTCAATAATCAATTTATTTAAAAATAATGAAATTAGCAAAGAACAAGCTATAAATCATGCAATCAATCCAACTGAAATGTCTCAAAAATTAAATGCTCCTAACATTTAATATTAAACTTTAAAAAATTGATTAATCATGATTGAAAAAAAAATTTTAGCCTTAATCAAATCAAAAATAAGTGTAGAACACATCAATATAACTGATTTAACTCACAAACATCAACATCATAAACATTATAGCGGTGGGGGACATTTCAAATTAACAGTTGTGTCAGACGATTTTATCGATTTATCTCTTATTCAACGACATAGATTAATATACAGTATTTTAGATCATATGTTAAAAGCTGAAATACATGCACTATCTATGGTAACTAAAACTATTTCAGAATATAAATAATTCAATTATAAAAGATAGAAGCCAGAAAAAATTCTGGCTTCTTGTGTGCGTTATTTTAAGCTCGCCATTCAAGAAACTAGGAGGAGTCATGAATAAACTAAGCTATTAAGTCATTGACATTACTTAGTTATTATATGAACATAAATCAAAAAAGTTCCAAAAAGACAAATAGGCCTCATTTAAGGCCTATTTGTTTGAAGTATTTTTTATACTTCAGTCACGTTGGGGTATCTCCTCCTACCAACATAAACAACCATTTTGTTTTTTTCGCTAACTCCTTTTTTTAATGATAATTTATTATCATAGCTGTTTTAATGTAACATGAAGCAAAGTATAAAATTGTGATGAAAATCACTAAATCATTGAAAAATCTATAAGTACTTTACCAAAGTTTTTACGGTCCTGCATATATTGATGTGCTTTCCAGGCTTCCTCATAAGAAAATGTTTCAGCAATAATAGGAGCAATTAAATCTTGATTTGCTAATTGATATAAACCCTCAATTGCATATCCAATTTTGTGTTCTGCCCCTTTTAATCTTCCAAGATGATAACCCATGATTGCTTTATTTGATCCAATCATTTGATACGGTTTTACTTTGGGCATAGATATAAATTCATTAAACATAGCCTTTAGTGATTTTTTACCACCAGTTACTAAATTTTGATTACCATAAACAATGAGTTTCCCCATTGGGGCTAACATTTCATAACTTTCCTTCCATTCTTTTGCCCCTACTGGATCAATAATTAAATCAACTCCATAACCATTTGTAAATTCTAATACTTTTTCTTTAACATTTTCATTTCTATAATCAATACAAAAATCAGTTCCTAATTCTTTCATTTTTTCATGTTTCCAAGATGAAGATGCTCCAATGATTTTTGCACCAATTGCTTTTGCAATTTGAATTGCTGCAGTACCAACGCCACCGCCAGCTCCCCTTATAAAAATATATTCATTCTTTTTCAAATTGCCTAAATCACACATCATCATAAATGCAGTTATATAAATTACAGGGAATGCTGCTCCTTGCTCTAAAGAAAATTGACTAGGTAATTTCATTAACATTTTTTTTTCAATATTTACATGTGATGAATATGAATTAAATGGAGCAAAACCCATTACTTTATCTCCTACATTAAAATCAGATACATCTGCACCAACTTTTTCTATAACTCCACTTGCCTCTCCACCAATAGAACTAGGAGGTTTTGGTGCCCCAGGGTACAAACCCATCCTTGTCATAATTTCAGCAAAATTTACTCCTGCAAAATGTGTTTTAATTTGCACTTCATTTGCCTTAGGTGCCTCAAGATCAAAATCAACCACTTTTAAAACTTCAGGACCGCCAAATTTTGTATATTCAATTCGTTTCATAATTAAAGTCTTTCAATTAAATTATTAAAATCATCTTCTAGTAAAATTTCTACATTTAATTCTTTAGCTTTTTTTAACTTACTTCCAGCCTTTTCTCCAGCAACAACATAATCTGTTTTTCTACTTACTGAACTGTTAGAGGTTGCTCCAAATTTTTCTATTAAAGCGATAGCATCTCTTCGTGACATTTTATTAAGATTCCCTGTAAAAACAAAGGATTTACCAGATATTAAAGTTACTTGATTCTCTGTATTGACTTTGTTAAAAATCAAACCTGATTCAATACAACTTTGAATTAATATAATATTATTAGTATTAGAAAAAAAGGATACTATAGAATCTGCCATTATCTCACCAATTTCATTAATTTCTACTAACTCTTCTTTAGTTGCTTTAATAATATTATTTATCTTACCATTATATTTTTTTTCTAAAATTTTAGATGCATTTTGCCCTACATGCTTTATTCCAAGACCATGTAAAAATCTATGTAAATCAGTTTTTTTAGAATTATTAATAGCATCAATAATATTTTTTGCTGACTTTTCTCCCATTCTATCTAGATCTGAAATATCTTCTTTTTTTAATAAATAAATATCTGCAACATTTGAAATTAAATTCTCATCTAATAAAAGTTTAATAATTTTTATACCTAACCCTTCAATATTCATACAATTTTTAGATACATAGTGTTCTAGAGAGCCTAATATTTTTGCTTTACAATTTTTATTAAAACACCTTAGGACAGCATCGTCTTCATTTTTAAAAGCTTCATTGTGACATTCTGGACATACTTGTGGAATCTTATATGAAACACTATTTTTTAACCTATCTGCTTTTATTACCTTTACAACTTCAGGAATTACATCTCCTGCTCGTTGAATTAAAACTGTATCACCAATTCTGATATCTTTTCTATCAATTTCATCTTGATTATGTAGTGTTGCATTTGAGATTGTTACACCTCCTACTTGGACTGGATCTAGCTTTGCAACTGGTGTTAGTGCCCCTGTCCTCCCAACACTTATAATTATATCATTAATTTTAGTTGTTGCTTGTTGAGCTTTAAATTTTCCTGCAATAGCCCATCTAGGTGATTTACTTCTGCTCCCTAAAATATTTTGTAATTTATAAGAATTAATTTTGAAAACAACACCATCTATGTCATATTCTAAACTTTTCCTTAAGGATTCAGCTGATTGATAATATTCTTTAAGAAATGGAACTCCTTTCCCAATTTTTATATTTTGGTTAACTGGAAAACCCCATTTTTTAATCGTATCTAAAAATTCTTTTTGAGTAGAAAAATTTATCCCTTCTATTTTACCTGGAGCATAACAAAATATTCTAAGTGGCCTAGATTTTGCAATATTTGGGTCAAGCTGTCTTAAACTACCTGCAGCACAATTTCTTGGATTTGCAAAAATATTTCTGTTTTGATTTATTTGTTCTTCATTTAATTTTTGAAAATCATTATGATTAATAAATACCTCTCCACGAATTTCTAATAATTTTGGTGGAGAAGAAGAATTGATTGAAAGAGGTATTGCTTTAATGGTTTTTAAATTATGAGTAATATCTTCCCCCGATATCCCATCTCCTCTTGTAGAACCATATTTAAACAAACCATCTTCATAGACTAATTCAACTGCTAAACCATCTAGTTTTGGCTCAGCTATATATTCAATTTCATCATTTAAATTAATGCGATTTTTGATTTGTTGGTTGAAGTGTTCAAGTTCATCTTCATTCATAGCATTTGCTAGAGATAGCATAGGAATTTTATGTGTAATACTTTCAAAAGCATCAATAGCAATACCTCCAACTCTTTGTGTTGGTGAATCAGGAGTTTTTAAATGAGGATTTTCTTTTTCAAGGTTTTCTAATTCACGTAAGAGGTTATCGTACTTTGAATCTGAAATTGTGGGGCTATCATTCACATAATACTGAACATTATGTTGATTGAGCAATGTACGTAATTCTAAAATACGTTCTTTAATATTCATATTATTTTTTACTTTGAAATTATATCGTGGTCTATTGTTCCAGTTAAACTAAAAAAATCTTTACTGGAAAATTGAAAATCATTATGCATATAGTTTCCATTGGAATCAATATGATATTTTTCTTTATATAAATCTTTATTTTCTATAATATTTAAAAGTGAAGCCACAAGAATATCAATATCATCAAAAGTTGTATATAAACCGAAGCTAGCTCTTACCATTCCCATCCATGGCTCTTCAGTCCATAATAAATGATCATCCTGACAATCCAATTCACTGATTTGATCTTTATGCGTTGCATGTAGCATTTTTTCTACATATGGATGCGCACAGAAACATTCATTCCTAACGGCAATATTAAAATAATCATTTAGTATCGCTGATACAAGACCATGATCCATCCCAAAAATATTAAATGATATTGTACCTGCTCTTGGACATTTATCGATATTGTTGTCCCCATATATAAAAATATCATCATGCTCTTTCATCTTTTTAAAAGTATATTCTATTAATTCTAAATCTTTTTTAAGGATTAGCTCCATACCAATGCTATCTAAAACATGTATTGCTGCGCCTAATGTTATAGATCCTAAAATATTAGGTGTCCCAGCTTCTTCTCTTTCTGGAAATTCTTTTGTTACAAAATAATTATCTGGAAAAACTTTGTCAACCATTCCACCACCTACTTCTTCAGGTTCTACAGCCTCCATAAAAGATTTTCTAGCAATAATTACACCTGGAGATCCTGGTGCATATGTTTTGTGTCCTGAAAACAACAAGACATCTATCTCTAAGCTTTTATCATCAAAACCACTCATATAAATTGGAACATGAG
>MDTE01123480.1_pt1 | contig 23770 bp, 18 predicted proteins | sample 811231 | NCBI WGS metagenome assembly MDTE01 (sample SAMN05326651, study PRJNA326480) | marine metagenome | isolation source: seawater | place: Indian Ocean: Red Sea | collected 2010 | reverse complement strand
GATCGACTCATCGAAAGTAATGATTGAATCTCATCGAGAAACTCCAGTGATGCTTGAGTAAAACCAAGAACTGTTGATTCAGAACCTTCGACGAGCTTGGCATGCTTTCCCATCATTCCTGCCAAGTCATATCCACCTGCTTTGCCAACCCATGAATCAGATTCAATAAGTTCGATTAATTCATCATCAGAGAAATCCTCTATCTCAACTAAGGCATTTTCAACACTCGAATGCCATTGTCCTCTAAAATGAACCATTGTCGCTGACCAAACTCGATGGCGACAACCTCGTAACCTGAGAAGCATCGTTGTCGCTTCATGCTTAGAAACTGGTTTACCTAATGCTTCACAATCATCATCAGGATCTTCAACAAGAGTGTCAGCAACAATGAACACATCGCTTTCATCATCAATCTGAACAGCATTTGCCTTCCGAGATACAACTTGTTCAACTTGTTCTGAAATTGGCCGACGAGGAACACGTTCATCAACACCCTTGAGTGCCTTTTGTACTACGTTTTGAAAACGCTCTCGGAGCATCGCCCCTCGGCGTTCAGAAGCTGATGCAAGTAGAATGCGCACAATTGCTCCTATCGAACAATGCACATCAGACTTTTGAAAAAAAACGAGGGTGAATTTCAAGTGTTGAATGCTTCTGCTGAGAGCGAGGCGAAGTTATGGATATAATGGAACGAATCCCCACCCATGTGGAAGGGCTTGACGAGAACATGCAAGGCGGAATCCCAAAGGGACACATTTGCATTGTCGCTGGAGCGTCAGGAGCGATGAAATCCAGCGTAACGTTCTCTATGCTTTACAACGCAGTTTTGTACGGGGAAACGAGCGGGATTTACGTTACCCTCGAACAAGGCAAAGAATCTCTACGAGCTCATATGTCAAATATGGGTATGAACGTTGATGACCCACGAGTTCGAAACCGAATTGCAATCATTGATTTGTCTGACCTCCGAGTCCAACTTGATGAACAAGGCATGAGTAAGCGAGTTGATTGGATGGGGCAACTCATCAAACAACTTACAAATTACAGAAAATCAATTGGTTTTGAGTTGTTGGTTTTTGATTCACTTGGTGCCTTTTTCACCCTCACAAAGATGGAAAATCCACGTGATGAAATCTTCCGGCTCTTTGAAGCGGTTCGACGTCTTGAATTAACGTCCTTCTTCATTTGTGAAATGACTGGAGAAAATCACAAACAGTTTGGAGAATACGGTGTTGAAGATTATCTCTCAGATGGAGTCATTCACTTGGTCATGGATCGAAAAGAAGACGACGTTCAAAGAAAGTTGGGCATCATCAAAATGCGGCATACCCGTCACGCATTGGGTTACAAACCATTCAATTGGAAACAGGAAGAGCAACGATTTACCGTTCTCTGATTATTCCACAGTTACCGATTTTGCTAAGTTTCTAGGCCGGTCAACATCGTTGCCTAGTGCGAGAGCTGCATGATAGGCAATAAGTTGCGTTGGAAGGACGCTGAGTAATGGAGTCAACATTGGAATTGTCGATGGGAAAGCAATACTAATGTCACCAACTTCAGCAATCGGATCACCCTCTTCATGAATTAGGATTATTTTTGCACCACGCGCTTTGCATTCATGAATCGCATTTAGGGTCCGATCTTGAACACCATCATTTGGAGCAATCACTACTACTGGGTAATTTTCATCGATCAACGCAATAGGTCCGTGTTTCATTTCTCCTGCAGGATAAGCAAGACAAGGAATGTATGCTATTTCCATCAACTTGAGCGCACCCTCTGATGCTACAGGAGATGAAATTCCACGACCTAAGAACAGAACACTCTTCGCTTGTATGATCATATCAACTGCTTCCTTAATCGGGCCTGGGTTTTCAAGATAGGTTCGTATTTTATCCGGAAGTTTTCGCATTTCACGAATGATTGATTGTCCTTTGGTCTTTGACAGATGTCGGCTACGCCCAAGTTGGAGCGAAAACAATGCTAGTGCACCAACCATATTGGTGAATGCCTTGGTAGATGCAACAGATTGCTCAGGGCCGGAATGAATGTAAACGCCTTTACCACATTGGCGAGCAATGCTTGAGCCAACCACGTTGACGATTCCGTAAACATCAGCACCTTTTCGTTGAATCTCCTTAACTGCTGACAACGTGTCAGCAGTCTCTCCAGATTGAGAAATTGCAAGATGGAGTGCTTGAGGGTTGACAACTGGATCATTGGCATTGAATTCACTGGCAACATGAGACACTGCAGGAATACGAGCCCAATGTTCGATGAGAATTTGTCCAATTTGTGCTGCGTGCAATGCTGTCCCACAACCAATGAGCCGAACATGGGGGAGTTGAGCAAGATCGTGCGGTTGAATTTGAAGCCCACCCAACACAGATGTACCTTCTGAATTACGAAGTCTACCCGATATACAATGTTGCAACGATTGAGATTGTTCATGTATTTCCTTTAGCATGAAATGAGGATAGTCTCCAAGTTCACTCTCCCCCCATTCTTCCTCAAGAAGAAGTGGTACAGATTCAACCTCTTTTCCATCGGTTTTCATGACTTGGAATGTATTTGAATCTAATTTGGCAATTTGTCCATCCTCGAGGGCAACCAATTGACTGGTGTGTTCCCGGATAGCATGCGGGTCACTTGAAATGAACATCTCATTCTCACCTCGGCCAATAATCAAAGGAGAGCCATTGCGTGCACACAATACGTAATCATAATCTTCGAACAAAACACAAAGACCCCAAGTCCCCCTTACAATGGACAAGACACTTTGGAGGGCTTGAAGTGGGTTTTTGCCTTGTTCAAGTTCCATGGCAATAAAATGGCAAAAGATTTCTGAATCCGTTTCGGAATTGAGTTGTACACCTCGTTTTCTAAGGCGTTTTCGAAGCAATTCAGAATTCTGAAGAATTCCATTGTGAACAATTGCAACCTTTCCATCATTGCTGAGATGGGGATGAGCATTTTCTTTTGTCACACCTCCATGAGTTGCCCAGCGGGTATGGGCAATTCCAATGGAGCCTTTCATACGTGGAAGTGATGCTGCCATCTCAGACACCTTTCCCGTATCCTTGTACGATTCAAGCTGACCGTTTTTGACAACAATTCCACTCGAGTCATAACCTCGATATTCAAGACGAAGGAGACCATTAACCAGGAGTTCAGATGCGTTTTTTTCTCCAATATATCCGAAAATACCACACATATCGAAACCTCACAGATTGAATTGTTCTGAACAGATAGGACAAACAACTCTTGCACGCATCAAATCAGTGACTGGGAAATTTGCGTTGCATGATGGACAAATTGCCTGTCGACGCAGTGGTGGGAGATCCGCTAGCGGAGGTAGTGCCCCTGGTTCGACTTCTCCAACAGGAGCTGGTAGAACAATCTCTGCATCTAAACCGTCTGCTGGTAGCAGAGATGGAGTTGGCAGAGGAGGGAGCCCTTTGGAAACAATCTCAGCAATTTCCCGATCTTGTTTTCGCTTCATACGACGATTCAATCTCGCATTTCCTTCTCCAGCGATGCTTTTCGCCTCCAATTCTTCTGAAAGTGTAGGCTCATCCATTTCAACGATGACTGGAGAGGCAATAGGTACTGAGGCAACAAGCTCCTCCTCAGGTTCATCTTCTTCAACTTGCACGAGAATTGCGATTTCATCTTCTTCCACGATGTCATCTTCCATTTGTTCCTCTTTGTTCCTGGCTGAACGCAAGGAGATGGCCACCATGACGAAAATCAAGAATAAAACGGATAGAATTCCAATAAAGATCGCAAATTTTGTTTCATACGAACCGGGAAGTGGCTCCAATAGCTGCTCCAGTAAGGACTTCGGTTCCTCAGGCTCCTGAGGCGTATCCATGAGGAATTTTTGCATCGTGAACCGACCCGTAGGTGAAACCGAGAACATTATGCCATCTTTTGAGTTCATGCTGTACCCAAGCAATGATTTCTTTTCAGAGACAATGTTCGACAGCCCAATGACTGGAGTCACTTCTGAATTCTTTTCGTTGATCGTTAATAGTCCATATCGAGCAACCTCTCCCCTGGTTGTAATTTCGTTGTAAACGACCTCAATAGCATCCTCACGTTGATTGAATATGACAGTTGATGTCCCAGGCGCAGGTATTCGTTGTACATCCTCGTTCCATTCTCCTTCTGTTGCGAGAACAACGATGTTTGAATCTCTACCTGAACCTTCAATCCATGTCGCGAAGAAGAGCGTCTCGCTACCACCCTCGATCAATCCGAGTTGTGCAGATTGGGCTTCATCCCCAATTGAGGCTTGGTAAGACCAGAGGTTTGAGGTTAATTCCCCTCGCGTATACATAAGACCAGTACGCTCTATTCCAGTCAAATCATCTCGGAATTCTTGGAAAAGTATGTGCAGAATCCCCTCATGAAGAACAGTTGCAAGTTTGTCTCCATCATCAGGGTGAATATCAACGACTGGAATATGTGTCGTTGTGGTTGACCAATTTTCACCTTCATCAGGAGTCGCGGAATGGATACTGAAAATCGAAGTCAAATCCGACCAAGAACCGCCTGTTGAAATGTTTCTGAAATATCCAGACAGAACAACGGTATCACCTTCATGTGCAAGGTCTAATCCCCAATACTCGCCTTCGGAAATTTTCAGTGGCGTCAAGTGGTGGTGAATTGGAAGCATCTGACCAGTTTCAGAAAATGAGGTCATGGCAATGTCGTTGAGATAGTATCCTTGCTGAGATTGTGTTCGGCTTGTCCATGCAGCATGCACAAGGCCATCTTCACGCACAATAACATCAATTTCTCCACCCCAATTTTGATCGATAAGCGTATCGGTCAATAGAACGAGATTGTCGTTCATGGAGCGAACATGCAACTCACCATCAACGGTTGTAAACAACAAGGTCGAAGTTCCTATTCCGATAAAAGCAACCGGGAACTCAGATTCGGATAATGAGAGCGGAGAGTAACCTTGTCCAGTGGATACATCGCTTATAGCAACTGTGAATGTGTGCTGGCTAAACTCACTTTCAACACCATCACCAGTCAAGGTTGCCCGGTAAAGAACTGCTCCGATATCTTTGCTCTTGTGACGGAATTCTGCTTTCGCTGAACCCGATTCAACTGTGGCACCTGGAACAAATCCGATTTGCTCCTCATCAACAACCAACCAACCATCAATATCGTCCCAATACTCCAAAAGAAGGTCCAGAGTTACAGCATTTGATTGACCCAAGTTATCAATTCGAATGGAAATTGTGTATTCTTCATCAGCCAGTGGTACGTTCGGAAGAGTCGTTATGGCTCCGGGAAGATAACGCAATACTGGTTGACTCGGACGTTCAAAAATTTCGAACGGGAAAGTCAAGACATTATCTTCAGGTTCAAGATCACCTTGAACGTCATCAGGATCAAGCTCGATGATGACGTCATGAAGACCGGCGATACTTGCCTTCCAAAACAGAGTAACTCCCACGGATTCACCTTTTTCAAGCGAAGGAATCAGTCCCTGAGAGGGGAAGAGTTCCGATTCTTCTCCAGGGGCTGTAAGTCGAACAAAGATGTCTGTAGCATCCTTATCGCCCGCATTGTATACATCGAACTTTACTTCCAATAAGCTACCTTCATAGACAGTATCGGCAGGTAGATTTTGATCATACAGTTCCACTTCACCTATGAACCTCAATGATGGGGCCGGAGCAACGTTGTCAATGGTATAACTTCTTGATGTGACTTCGCTAGAAAAGCCTGTTTTATTGACCATCCGTACGAACAATTCCCGATAACCATCAGCTACTTCGGAGGTGTCCCAATTAAACGACCACTCATCACTTCCATCTTGGCCTGGGCCGTCATGCTTGGTGAGTTCTGTGCCAGTTTCCCAATCCCCATCATCAACTTTGTACTCAATACGATCGTGTTCAACACCATCGACTTGTCCAGTGACCTCAATTATGCCGCTCAAAACATTACGCGAAATCGGAGTTTCAAGTGTTATCCCAGTCCGAGAGAGCTGGAAGGTTCGAATGGCTATTTCGGATTCATTATCTCCAGCATCTTTAGCGATTCCATAAACGACAATGAATTCATCATCCGATTCAATCCATGAATCCTTAAGTTCCAAATCGTAGAACCAGTAGTCAACCGACCCGTTGACTACAGTCCAATCAAGAAGTGTCCTGGGAGGTTTGTCGTTCTTACCATCATTGTTTTTATCTCGGAAAATAAACCGTTGTTCAATCTTAATCTCGACCGTTTCATAGTCAAGCTCGGTTGTATTAACTTCACCTGAAATACGGGTTGTTGTGTTTGCCATCACCCACGTACCGTTGACGGGGAAAGAGATGTTGACATCACTTGTTTTTGCACGAAGTCCATTATCACAAATTTGACCTTTGGCGAACGCAACAGCGCACGCAGCATCAATGATCCCGTAGCCAAACGTTTCATTCCATCTCGAAATGTCTTCATCAGCAGGCTCACCCCGTGCTTCAGAAGTCATCTGGACAATTTCTTTGACTTCTTCGGGAGTTAGATCTGGATCTGCCTGGAGAATGAGTGCTATAACGCCAGAAGCAATTGGAGTAGCCATACTTGTACCCGATTTTTCACTGTATTGGTCATCGGCGAGAGCCACTCCTGTGCCAGGAAGTCCAAAAGATGCGGCATGGGCTGCTGAAATAATGTCTGAGCCGTAGGCAGTAACCTCGGGTTTCTGCTCATCCAAATCGTCACCATCGTTATCGGACATCCGCGGACCGTAATTCGAGAAATCTGACCTCACATCATCAAATCGAAGCACTGTGTTATTGTCATCAACTGAGCCTACCGTAATCGCTCCATCAGCACTACCTGGAGATGGTACCCGATTGGAACCATCGTTTCCAATTGCTACGACACAAACAATACCTGCAGAAGTCGCCTGATTGACAAGATTAGCCTCGGCGCTTGTGCCGTTATCGCCAGAATCGCCCGGTAACAATGGCCCTCCGCCAACTGACCCGTAAGACATTGACGCAATTTGAATCCCTCTGTAGGTCGAATTGACTCCCCAATCGGTGTCAACGTTATCGATCATCCACTGAAGCCCTCGAAGACTGAATTGTGAATTTGTACCCCCACCATCAGTCAGGACTTTGATGTCGACAAGACCTGCACCGGGTGCTGTTCCCATGTGTATTCTGGAAGAGTCTCCTGTTCCGAGCGCTGAACCTGCTACGTGGGTGCCGTGACCATTGCCGTCATCTGGATCGGTATTTCCTGAATCATCAGGCACTTGACTTGTAGCATCGAATCCAGCGATCCACTTTCGGTCAGAATACGTCTTGGCATCAGCATTGGGTTCATCGTTCAAATCATCAAAATCGTTGAGTGAACGATGTTCATTGTCAACACCTGTGTCAAGGACTGCGATGACAACGCCCGTTCCTGTATAGCCGAGTTCGTGGGCTGTGTTCGAGTACTCTTCAGACGGACGCGCAAGGGCTGCTTTCGATGCGATATCGTTGCTAGGAGCCATGACGTTTTGCATTTCAACGACAACAACACCATTGAGGTGATAAATGTCCATTAATGCGGAAACAGGCACTTTGTCAACTGCGATTGCATCGATACTACGAATGACCTCAAAGAAGGCACCGCCATCTGTACCGACCCAACCGTGTCTCTCAAGTGTGGAACGAAGCATGTTTGATTCCAAGTCCGTTGGATACCAAGCATAATCCACAACAATCGCAACCGTATTTCGACCATCAGGGCCACGAATAGAGGTTGGTGACATCGATTCGAGTCCGCCCATTATTCGTTGCAACCGATCATCCATCCCGTTCCAATCAAGGTCAGGGCCGTAAGATTGCCACCACCCGTATTCCATGTTGGCCAATCGACCATCTCGATCGATCATTCGAAGTGGGCGGTCACACAAATCATCTCCACAAACCAGAGGAGGTAATCCGTCAACGAGAATAGGGCTTTCATGTGTCGGTTCTTGAATTTCAGGAGGATTGTCTATGGCTTGAATTTGTGATGCAATTGGCAGTGTCAGCATGAGCAAAACCAAGAACAAAGCATGTCTTGAATTTGAAATTCTGGACCTTCCGCTCATAATCGACACCTTGGACCACAAATCGATATATTTTGATGCTATCGCTTAAGCGTTTGTTGAAATCACCCAATTGTCCCTATTTCGGCCAAGCCAGATGTTTCGGTTCTTTCGAACACTGGATTTGAGGACCAGTTCTTCTTTCAACCATTCCTAAAGGTGCAAGACAAACGGGGCAATCTCCTGCTTCGGCGATGTGTTCCATCCAAGCGATTCGTGTTTCGGCTTCATCCCCGGCTTCCTTCAATTTACGCAAAGGCTCACGTATCTTCTTCGGAACCTCAAGTCCAAGTTCAGTCCATGGGTCATCGATGTTTGATAAATCAACCATTGAGGATTTCATTTGCTCAAAACCTGCTCTTGAATTTCCAAAACCTTTGGGCCCTCCATCGATGACGCCAAGCGGATACGGTCCACCTTTTGCAACAAGTGGCACCAGTGCGTATGCCAAAACAAAACCGCCGATGTGTGCCATATGGGCCACGGTCGAATACCCACCCAATCCAACCGTGTTGAATGCTCGAATCAATTCAAAGCCAAAATAAAACAAAGCGATAACAGTCACAGGCCATGGCCGAATAAGGATCAAGGGGAATGGAATCTCGTCCTTTGGCCAACCTGCTAAATACGCACCAAGTAAACCATATGCCGCACCTGAAGCCCCCCACGACGGCGTTTGTGAACCACTGTTGAAGTACACCCAAGCAAGAGAACCACCCAACAAACCTGCAACATAGATCATCGTGAATCGTTTTGTTCCCAATCGTTGTTCGAGAGGGATACCAACAAGTGCGATAACGAGAACATTACCAAGAACGTGAGTAACATCGGTCATGCTGTGCAGAAATCCAGCAGTAAACATCGTATGATAATAAATTGGAGAATCTAAGCGAACAGGAATCAACCAAAAATCAAACCACACAAATTCCAATTCAAATCCATACGATCTGAGAACAACAAACGTATATTGAACAATGTAGCCCAACAAAAGTCCCACAGAAATTCCCAATGCGACCGGAGTTTTGTTTCGATAGGAATAGGCAATTGGAGCGATTACTGCAGCAAACCACAGAATGAGAAGGACCCACTCACTGAGGCTAAATGCTGAGAGATGCATCTGCCCCATGCAACCCCGAACATTTGCTCGACTATGGGTCTTGTCCTGACGTAGCATTCATTCATGTGTGGGTTATCGAAGGGATATGAGCGAAGTGCTCCTCTCCCTCAGCGACGTCTCTGTGCGTCGAGGTTCCTCAACTGTCCTGAAGAACCTCAGCATGGACTGCAGAGGTGGTCAGCTCATCCTCCTCAACGACAAAAATGGTGCAGGGAAATCAACAATTATCGAAGCCTCTGCAGGCATTTTGCCCCTTGAAACTGGCCAAATAAGCCATCATGGTGAAATCATTATCGATGCAACAGGACGTTCAAAGCGACCAAAACTCGCCTTTGGCCTTACCTTGCAATCGGATTCTTGTGTGGGCAGCCAGCGCCTTGAGGAACATTTGTCCAACGCTCTCGATCTTTCTGGTGGACGGATTGAAATTGACGAATGGCTGCATCGTTACAATCTCGCCCATCGGAAACACGATCTTATCGCCCATTTGTCAGGAGGACAGCGTCGAAAAGTCGCAATGCTTGCAGGCATTCTACCCGGTTTTGTAGGGTCTGAACCGAGAATTTTGTTTTTGGACGAACCTGCTGCTGGCTTAGATGAAGGTTCACGTACTGCGCTTGTCGAGGATCTCGATAAACTACGGAGACGGGGCAACTGTATTCTTTTAGCGAGTCACCATTCGGATTTCAAAACGTGTGCAACACACTTTTTCAAGGAAAATACATTCATTGCAAACGAAGCGAACGACTCTGGAATTGAAGAACAGGATATTGGTTCAGCATCGGATGGACAAAAACATGCAGCACTTCGAACAGGCCTTACCCTCAATCAGAGAACCCTTACAACCCTCGCAAGCAATGGAATCGCAGGATTCCTGACACTGGGTATCCTCCTTGCTCTCATCGATTCATCTGCAGTTGATTCGAATGTGATTCAAGCATCTGGGATTTTTCTCAGCGCAGCCTTTGCGGCGGGCCTCGTTGGTGATAACATCATCACAATGTTGCATGAACATCGTGCATTGGATTGGTGGAAAGCACATCGTCAAGGAATCCCTCATTCGTATTTGCATGGCCTCCTTCTTGGCTCAGGTTTGACAGTACTTACCCAATTGGGTTTCGATTATGATGTATCTTGGATCTTGGTCATCATTGGAGGAGCATTAACAACAGTGACCATGGCAATCATTCGCTGGATTGACCTTGCAACTTCTCGATTAGCACGACCGAGAGCTGCATTCACGAGGATTCTCACACCCATTCTCATTCTTCCATTCGCCCTCTTGGTGCAATGGATTACGGATTCAAAACTGCTTTAGATGCAATTCTTCAAATCAAGTGGTTGAGTCGCATCAATATGTCCAAGCGATTTGCAGAGGCGATTCTTCTGCTCGGTTTCGTAGGAATCGGTGTCACACTTGGTCTTGCTTTCCTTAAAGCGCCTAGCGTTTCAATCAACGCATTTGAATCCCCAGACGCTCAGCGTATTTTCTATTGGCATGTTCCAGCAGCATGGGCAGCATTCATCGCATTTGGATTCCTCTTTGTTGGGTCAGCATTGTGGTTTTTCAGACGGTCCAATTTAGGATGGAGAATGCATGTTGCTGGTGCTGAAGCAGGTTTGGCAACCGGCCTGATGACTGTTTGGAGTGGAATGGTGTGGGGATCAGCCGAATGGGGCGTTCCTTGGGATTGGACCGATGTTCGCTTGAACACATTTGGATTACTGACGTTTTTGGCATTGTTCTTAATTCTTGGACGCCAATCTCAACCCGATGGTGTCGAATCCAGAGATACGTTCTCGACATTTGGGTTGTTTGGTTTTGTTCTCGTCCCAGTGACATACGTCGCAACTCGCCTTTGGCAAATTCGACACCCGGGCCCAGTTATCGGAGGTGGAGAAAGCGGAAGTTTGAACAGCGAGATGGCCCTAATTTTGTTTCTAGGGGCGATATCGTTCACAATTTTCATCATAGGCCATATTCTCATGAGCATGAGAATAACTTCTTTCGAACAGAGATTGGAAAGCATTCAAGAAGCAATGGATGAGGTGTAATCATGGCCGAGGGTATGACGTATCTTGCTGTAGCCTACCTCGGTATGCTCATCGCCATCGCCTTATGGACATGGACTGTTTTTTCGAGAAGCAATGACCTCGAACAACGAATTGAAGCTGTTGAGCGGAGCATGTCAACACATCAGAATGAGCAGGAGTGAGCCCAATGAGTCAAGGACTTGGAGGCGATTTTTGTCTTGTTTGTGGGAGTGAACCTCCGCTCTTCACGGACCGAATGTGCGAATCCTGCACACGAAAGCGAACCAAACTTGCAGTCGTCCCTGAAAATACAAACTTCACTCAATGTGCACGGTGTGGACTTATCGATATTCAGGGGCGATGGGTCAACATACCAGATGATACGCTATGGGATGAACTGATTCAACGCAATGTTGCATTTCATGAACGTGCTGAAGAACTTGGACTTGGTTTTGATGCACGAGTCGTCTCTGACCGACATACCTTGCTTCACATGCAAATCGAAGGCATAATCGATGATTTGCTGTATACTGAAGAACATACAATGCGAGCACGTCGCTCAAATGGAGTGTGCCTTACATGCACGCGACGTGCTGGCAATTATTTCGAAGCGACTGTGCAACTTCGCTCCACGGGCCGTCGCCTTGGTGATGATGAATTGAACGTTCTTCGTGCGAGCCTCGATGATGTTATCGAGAATTTGAGTGATGATCCGATGTTTTTCATTACCAATGAAGGACCAGTAACGGGAGGATATGATGTGGTCATGGGCTCCAAAGGATTGGCTCGGGCTTGGGGGAGACACCTGACTGAACATTGGGGAGGCCAAGTAACAGAAACCAACTCGACCGTAGGTCGAAAAGACGGTGTTGATGTCACACGGCTTACACTCTTGTATCGAAAACCTGGTTATGACTTAGGAGACGTTGTTCGATGGAGAGGAGAACTCTGGCGACCGAGTTCATGGAGCAAGGAAGGAGCCATCATGGAACGAATTTCTCGTCAAGAACGAACTGGAGCAACATGGAGAGACCTCGAGGGAGCAAACGTTCTTTCACAAATGGGCGATCATTTGACTGTTGAGATTCTAAATCGGGATGATACAGCTGCAGAATTTCTTGACCCAACGACGTGGCAGATGACCTCTGTCCGATTACCTTGGGATTTTGACGGTGGCTCAACACTTCGACTTGCCCGTATCGATGGAGAATACATTGCACTGCATGAGATGGCACTTGACCAGTGAATCTTATAGGAGCCCATATGAAGGTCAAGCCTTTCATAGACCCATGGACGAAGGTGCATCCAACATCGAAGATTTGATCCAAAAATTGGATTCAGAGAACATGATTGGTTGCACAGAATCTTTTGTGAGTGATATCGAAAAGGGTTTCTCTGTTGTTCATGAAGAGCACCTTCCTTGGTTGATGAATTTGAAATCAAGAGAATGGGCAGGTGTCCTTTGCCTTGGAATGGGGGGCTCTGCAGCAGGTGGAGATTTTCTAGCACGCTTGTCTGATGAAAATGGTTCAGTGCCATTTGTTGTCCACAGAGAATATGGTCTTCCGTCATGGTGGACTCCAGATTGGTTGATTCTCTCAACATCACACAGTGGCAATACAGAGGAAACTTTCGCAGCCACAGAAACTGCGTTGAAGCAGGGAGCAACCACAGTGGTGATTACAACTGGAGGGATGTTGGCAGGCCTTTGTGAATTGTATGACGACTGTCACCTGATTTCTTCGATTGGAGGTCAGCCCCCACGGACTGCTTTTGGACACCTGTTTTCCCGACAACTGGCTCTGATTGAACATCTGGGCTTGCTTCCTGAACAATCCCAAGATGAGCGTGAGGCCATGCTCGTTCGACTTGAATACGCTTGTCAAAGCAACGATTTTCGAAAATCATCTGGAGCTCCTCTTCTGGATCTTGCTATTGCAATGAAAGATCATCCCATCGCTTTGCTTGGACCAACTGAACTACAACCTGCTCTCATCCGATTCAAGAATCAATTAAATGAAAACGCTGGAAGATTTGCACGAATTGGTGTTCTTCCTGAAATGAACCACAATGAACTCGTCGCTTGGGGAGGTGTCTCGGAAGACGCTGATCCGGCGCGACATGACCAAGCAGCGCTTTTTTTGACATGGGATGGATTAAACAAACGAGTCGGCAATCGAATCGATTGGATGATTGAACATACTCCGACAGATTATGCTTGGAGAATTCATGGAGAGGGGGCTTCTCTGCTGGAGGTTCTCTTGCATCATTGCATCGTTATGGATTGGTTGACCATTGCACTGGCGTTTTTACATGGTAAGGACCCGGCAGCAATCCAACCTATTCGATCACTCAAAGCCTATCTCGAAGATAAGGCATCAATACAATCGTCCTAGAATATTTCTAGGATCAGGGTATCGTAGCAAAGCTTCTTCACGATCTTCAGGTTTTACAACACCTTCAAGATCTGGCCGAGTCGGTTCAACAAAGGACAATTGAATATGAACATGAGGTGGCCAACCTCCATTTTCACCTTCATGGCCAATGAATCCAAGCAGGTCACCTCTACGAAATGCCGTTCCAATTTCAAGACTCTGTAATGAAGAACGAGAGAGGTGACCAAGAAGTACCCACAATTTTTGTTCAACTCCTTGGATTGCAATTCGATGTTCTGTGATGATTGTCGGACCGTAGGAGCCATCTGTATCGTTGTCTGCAAAACTGTGTATTGTTCCATCTTCGAATGCATAAACAGGAGTTGATTCAGGTGCACCAATATCGAGACCGACATGTATCGTGCGCTCTCCGCCAAACAATGCTTGTGTGTACATTCCTTGTCGGTTTTCATCGTACCGACCTATTGTCACATCGTACTGTTGATTCCATTCACTTTGTGGCTTTTGGAGGTTAAGAACCCAATACTCATCCGGGATTTGAACGATGGGATGAAAAGAGTTCTGACCCGTTCCAGCCAAATCTGGTGAGCCCCACATAGCCCTATGAAACGATTCACCCCTATGAGTTCATGCATGAACTTGATGTGTTGTATCATCAAGGGTCATACCATGTGGGAGGTAGTTTTCGTTCTCCTCCTCCCAACCATTGCTCCCGGGCTTGCATTGACTCGTATCCTCGATGCTTCTGCTGATTCTTTTCGTAAAGGACTGCTATGCTTTCCCATTGGTTTGCTCGCACTGTTTGGAACCTCAGGTCTCCTTTTTGTCGTTCAAATGTGGAGTACTACCAATCTAGGCATAGCCATTCTAATCTTGAATCTATTTTCCATCTGGTTCTTGTCACGAAAGGTGCAAAAAGAACGTACAAAGTATACCAGATGGCAAAAAATGGAAGCTGCAATCCATGGGGTCGTCCTAAGTGAATCTGAGCCTGAAATTGAGCATGAAGTCGCAGCACAGCAATGGTTTCAAAACAACAGAAATCCAACCTTGCAAATTTTTGCCGGTTGTTTTTGCCTCCTTACGTTGGTCCCGATATTCATTTTTGAACGCCCATTTGGAGTTGACTGGATTGGATTCAGCACGCTTGCAACCAACGTTGGGCAAACTGGAACTTTTGAAGTTCAAGCGCCGAATTCTGGGATATGGACCTACCCACCCGCATATCCAACTGTTTTGGCGTGGGTTCAGCACATGACAAATACGGAAATTGAACAAGCGATACTGATCCTCGGGCATCTTTCTTTGTTCGCCTTGTTCCTTGGGATCTGGGGAAGCATGGACCGATTAGGAGCGGGAGCATCGAGTGTCCTTGCAATGGGTGGCTCTTTTGCTCTCTTTGCGAAAGTGTTTGATTCCGGATACCCAACTGTAGCAAGCCAACTTGGGCTGATTGTTGGACTCATGATTGTACTCCGGCCTCTGCAACAATCGATGATGTATCACATCTTAGCATTCGTATTTTTGGCATTTTGTGCCGTGCTTATTCATCCGACTGGAGCGATTTACTTGGCAGCACTACTCTTCGCCAGCTTGGTGATTCAGAACCGTCTTACTGAAAACGAAAAATCCCAACAAAAACCTCTTTTTCTTACTTCGATTATAGTCGTAAGTTCGATGTTCATCATCGCCTTGGTGTTCTTTGCACCACGGATGTTAAGTGAACCCGTTTTTGCTGAATACGGATGGCAAGGCGGAAAACCGATGCTCATGTTCAACGGACCGCTGATGGTGTTTGCTGGTATTTCCGTATTTCTTGGTCGAAAAAGTCAGGAGATACGTTTGCTCTCATTTTGGTTCCTAGCTATTTGGTTGCTCTCATTTGTTCATCTTATCGAAGGCTTAGCGAACATACAGGTTCTCAGCCTCCTTTCCTACACACTCTACTCTATGGCATTGCATGCCTATCACATACCCCTTGCAGTTCTTGTTGGTCTTATGGTCAGTCGCTCAACTTCATTGACGACAGTGGACGAATCAAGTTCATGGTTTGGTTTGGAAATGGATCCGTTTATTCGACCGTTGTTCAGTACAATCTTCCTCGTAGGCCTCATGGTCGGTTCAATGCTTAGTATTGGATTGCTCGTGAATCTGTCTGCTCATGATGAACTGCATGCAACATCCCAGGGTGACCAAGATCTGAGGGAGTATCTTTCCAATTATCCTCCAAGTGGATATGTGTACTCGGAAAATGTTCATTGGGGACATAGTTATGGTTTTGAACCATCGATAAAGACAACGAGCGTTCCATCCTTAGGCCTTCTAACGTTAGACGAAACGGTGCACCAAAAGGCAACGGCTGCGATTCGATCAAATGATATTCCAACATTACGTTCTCTCAACATTGGCCATGCTGTATCAAGTCCGATTGGAACCCTTGCTTTGACATTAGGACCGTCACCGTATTGGAGTGTTGAACAATCGTTCGATGGTGCAAGATACTGGAAACTGTGGAATGAACCTTCTCCTTCGCGCGTGTTCCTAACAGCGGGTCTCAATACAACAGTTTGTGAAAATATGAAGGGATGTGCACTGGAACAAGATCCATGGCGAAATCATCGATTCCATGACCCCCTTCACCTCGGTCAAGAACGAATTGTCCTCAACCAAGAGGGAACGTACTCTTGGGAGGATGTTGTCAACAGAACAACACTGCAGGGCTTTCATAACGTTTGTCTTCTCTACGAGCAAATTGGAGATTTCGAATCGTATCGATTCAAATTTAACGGTCAAACATTCAACCCAGAGAAGAGTCCTGGATGGCATTATGAATGCCTGAATGTTGAACTCAATATGACCTTAGATGTTGGTATTGAATTGAATGAAGATGGGGCAACGTGGATCAATCCATTGGGATTTTCAGGCAGAAGTCCACATATTCTTGATTCGACTGGGCTCAGAATCCACTATATTGAATTGAAAAGCGGAATTAATCCGAAGCCATGAAATGCGACGAGCTCAAGCGATGCTTGTGAAACGACTAATGATTCTTCTCCCCGTGCTCAATGAAGCAGAGGGATTGGATATTGTTTTGAGAACGATTCCGAGTGAGTCACTCATTGAACTAGGATGGGAGCCTAACATCGTCATTGTTGATGGGAAAAGTACTGACGATTCCCAACAAATTGCTATCGATGCAGGCTGTACGGTCCTTGTCCAGCCGAGTCGAGGAAAAGGAGAAGCCGTTCGGCTTGGTTTCGATTACGCCGTCAAGAATCATTTTGATGCAGTCGTCATGTTCGATGCTGATTTGACCTATGATCCGTTGGATATGCTTCTCATGCTTCAACAATTAGAACCGGGGAGTGTCGTTGTCGGGAATCGTTTGAGTCATTCACTCGCTCAAGATGCAATGTCACCCGTCAATTGGATTGGAAATCATCTCCTTACCTGGTCAGCTGTTATCCTCCACGGTACAGAGATACATGATGTTTGCAGCGGATATTGGCTTTTTGATCGGAAGGCTTTGATGCGGATGAACCTTAACAGCATGGATTTTGAAATCGAAGCCGAAATGTATGCTCAATGCGCAATAGCTGGAATTTCTTTAACCAACATCCCTATCTCGTACGGTGCAAGAATTGGCGAAGCGAAACTCGGTTCGTTACGAGATGGTTCGTCTATTCTAAGGAAACTTGTGGTCCGGAAATTGTTTCCAAGACCTGTCGAAGAGGAACTTGGGAAAGGAAAATTAGCGTTTGAATCCAATCAGTAATTCTGGATGAATCAAACCAAAATTGTGCGAATCGGTTGAAGCTGTAGGATCGGGATTATCACCTTCAACAAAAATACCTTCATCTTCAATCCGCTTAATCCGTTTGATGCAAATTCGAGATTCATCCCTCGGGTCTTTGAACACAACGATGTCGTTGATTGTGAGGGTTTGCCCCTGATATGGTGTTACATCAATAGTTTCACCGTTTTTCAAAGAAGGCCACATGCTGTCGCCGTGGATGACCACAGCAATTGATTCCAATGAATCGCCTCAACTTGCACGAATCCAAGAGACTTCACGTCCCTTGGTCGCCCAGAACATATTATGGATTTCCTCAACAGCATCCATTAGTTCCTGAGCATGCTGTTCAGAGACTTCGACTTTGCAAGCGGAGCAAAGTTTCGCAGCCATCCAGAACGTTGTGTGGAGATCTGGGTTGGATTCAAGGTGCTGAGGTTTGAAAAAGTCGGTCCAAAGAACAAGAAGTTCGTCTTTGCATTTTTGCGCTTCCTCTTCCTTGATGGCAGCATAACGACTCATGGTGTTGATGTATGAGGCAGATGATTTGTCTGCATCTCCGCTGCTCAATGCGACCATTTTCTTGGTCATTGATTGAACAGCTTCAGCAGCAACTCGTGCACTCGCTGGGTCATAGACGCCACATGGGCCGTCACAATGGGCAAAGGCTTGGATGGTAGATGTTTTCTCCATGATTGTCCCTTGAATGTTCAGCACTTGAAGATATGCTTTGAGGCAAATTCCGAAAGCAAGGGACTAAATCAACGAAGAAGGAGAGATTGTCATGCGAAGGTTTCGAGTTGCAATACTCGGCGCTTCAGGGCTCGTCTCGCAACGCATGCAACAGCGGCTCTCAAACCATCCATGGTTCCAATTGGTCGCTGTAGCAGGTCAAAGAAAAGGAGCGAAACTCGCTGAAATACCCTGGCATCTTGAACAAGAACAAACCAAATTCATTGCTGAAAGTGATATTGAAATTCTTGATGTGCATCACGCCTCTTTGGCACAAAAATTGCGTGATTTTAACGTTCAAATCGTTTTCAGCGCACTACCGAGCAAAGCTGCATTCGATATCGAAAAGAAACTTGTCAATACTGGCATTCATGTCTTTTCAAATGCAAGCGCATATCGAATGGATCCTGATGTGCCTCTTGTTGTGGCGGACGTTAATCCAGAAGCACTTGTTCTCTCTCCATCAACACAAGCTCTCCATGCATGTGCAACAAATTGTACCCTAATTCCTGTTCTCCATCCACTTTCGGTTCTATCCCTCCAGCATAGAATCTCAAAAGTGGTCGTTCGGAGTGAACAAGCACTCTCTGGTGCAGGATGGAAACTCTTACTTGATGATGAACAAAAAGCGAATGCTATTGGAAAAGAAATCCAAGGTGAGGCGGAGAAAATTATTGAAGAAGCGGAGCGTATTCTTAGCATCAGTAATGTAGAATGGGACGTTCAATGCACTCGCGTTGATGAACGAGATGGACATCTTGTACATGTTCAAGTGCATCTGGAGGGAAGTCCATCATACAATTCGATTCGAACAGAACTTATGGCCACAGTTCAAGACCGTATTTGGCCCCTTCCGAGTCAACCGCAACATCCAATGACCTTAATCGACTCAAAGCCGACAAGAAAACGTGATTTATGGAACGGAAAAACGCTTGAAGAAGTATCCCCTTCAACCGATCTCAAAGCAGGCATGACGACGACAGTTCAACTCATTTCAGTCGAACAGGGCATCGTTTCCTTTCAAGCACTATCCCACAACACGATTCGGGGCGCTGCTGGAGGAGTACTTCTCCTTGCTGAATTGGCGCATTTCAAGAATCTTTTTTCATCAGTAGACCTAAATCCTTCCTCTTCTTCATAGGAATCGTGAGCGCATGGGAATAACAGCAATGATTCCGGGTACAACCATCGATGGTCTTCTCTCAGAGGCGAACGAGCGATGGGGCGACATCTATGACCCAGAGACTCTACGAATGCAAGTGATGATCATCTGCCCAAGAAAAGAACGCAAGATTATCGAAATGCATGGAGACATGGTGGAACATGGTCAACCGGTCATAGGCGTTTTTCATCGGCCTCGTGCTGAGGCTCGATTGTTGGAGGAGCAAGGATTGAATCCAAGAGATGCTTCGTTCCAATTCCTTGACCTAGCAACCTCCGATTTGGGGCCATGGATGAAGCACATGGTCACCAGCGAAAAATGGATTCGTGGATCAATATCTGTGCAACCGGTCCCATTCTCGGTTGATGTACCAGCGCAACGTGCCTTCGAAAACATCACAATGATTTGTTTCAGACACCCAAGTCTTCCAGCAATCGAGCGTTACTACCTTCCGTTTCCACCAACATCCATTCCAAACAAATGCTTTGTTAGTCTTCCTCGTCGACAAGCCGCTGAGCTTGCTCGAAAGCAAGCAGAAGTCTTGGGTGTTGGAAGAGCCGCTGAACCAGCAACTCCTGAACCGGTTATTGTCGAAGAACAAACTACTGAAGAGTTTGCTGCTGCTCCTGCATCTTCTGAGGTCGAAGTGAGTGAAGTAACAATACCAACACAGAAATCTGTACCGCTACCAACAATAGAATCGGATGAGTCAGAAGGACCACAATCCGTGAGTGAGGCAATCACCAAAGCCACAACAGATGGATTTGAAGAGATGCAAGCTGCTGGTGATGAATTAAAGGAAATGAGTGTCCCATTACCTCCACCAATCGCTGAAGAAGAACCAGAACATGTTCCAGAACCCGTTGCTGAACAGCCACAAACTGAAATCGAAATCGAATTCCGTGCCTTGGTCAATGAATTGCTCGAAAACGGCGTTGAGCCCAGTGATATGGTCGATGATCCTCGTTGGGAGTCGATCAATGAACGTGCCGCCGCAGTTGGATTTGAAACGTGGCCGGTGTTCATGGAACTCACTGCAGTTGAATGAAAGGTTCAAATTGGAAGACGGATAGAGAAAAATTGGTGAGACAATGGCATTCTGCGTGACTTGTGGGCAATCTCTACACGATGGAATGCGATTTTGCAGATTTTGTGGCAACCAACAACCTGGCGAGCAACTTATCCAACGTCTACGAATGGAAGCAGAGCAGATTCGTCAGATTGCTTTGATGATGAGCAATCAACAAGCGATGCAACAGGCTCAATACGCTGCTCAAATGCAACAGCAGCAACAATTCAACAACCAACAATTCGGTCAGCAGCGACGTTGGTGAATGCATGCGACAACGGCATCTTGCGATGCGCCTCTCTTCACTCTCTCCACACCCTTGCAGTTCCGTTGAACTCGAGCAGTATCCAACTGAAGGCAACCTTGCTGCTGCATGGTTAACGAAAATTGATCTTGGTGATGGATTCGAAGGGAAACATGTTTTGGACTTGGGAGCTGGAAACGGTGTTCTCGGAATAGGTGCTGCTTTTCTCGGTGCTGCAAAAGTCACACTGATCGAGTGTGATTCAAGAACAGTCGAAGTGCTGGATAAGAACGTACGTGACGTGGAGGGTGAATCGATATGTACTGTCCTCGAGCATCTCATAGACGGAATGCCAGTGAATCTACAACAGCCAGTTGACATGGTTATCATGAACCCTCCATGGGGTGTTCAAACAAAACGAGCAGATAGGGTATTTTTTGAGACCATTTTTGCCATGAAGATTCCACTCATTCACTTCATTCACAGTATTGATGCTGAGCATTTGTTGCCGCTTGCTCGGGAAAATGGATACGAATTGCATTCGATTTATCAGGATGATTTTCGGCTTCCTGCAGCTTATGCTCACCATTCGAAAAACAAAGCCTCGACAAGGATACGATGCTATCGACTTGAGAAGAAGAATTGATGAAAACTCATGTGAGGGGTTGAAAAGGGAGCAGCGCTCGCATCAGAATAGCACACGTCGCTGACACGTCGGCTACCTGTGCAGCGAGTTGAAATTATGACGACGAGCCTCGTCACCCCTGGAACAGAGATTGGAACCGTTGGCGAACATCAAGCCGGCGAAGGAACGACAACCTTCGATGATCGAATTGTTGCAACAACAACTGGACATATGCGTATCGAAGATGGCAAAATCATTGTTGATGCTTCGAAATCCATCGTTAACATTGAGATCGGTGACACCGTTCTTTGCGTGTTTGAAAAACTGCAAGAGAAAGGTGGAGAGGCACGGATTCTAGTTGTTGAAGGAAAGAACGGTGACGTCCTTCCACATCAACTCCATGGCCACTTTCACGTGACACGAATTGTCGATCGTTTCCTCCATACTGTGGCAGATGCCGTTCGTCGACGCGATGTTGCCCGAGCGGTTGTCACCGAAGTTGAGCCCGTTATTCGACTCGATTTCCGAGAACGCGAGGATTGTGGCGTTCTACACGCGATTTGCCCGTCGTGCGGTGATACACTCGAGGCACATGTTAACGGCGACTGGAACGTCGCTTGTCCGAGTTGTTCCTACGAAGGCTATCGAGCCCTTGCTGACAATTTTGGAGCAGGTTGGGCAGAATTAGATCAAGGTGCATCCGCACTGAATCTCTCAGGAAAGCGTTGGGGGAAGGAGGCTGAACAACTCTTTGCGCATGGTTCATCCGGTCGTGCAACGTACATCGCAGCGGACGTTCGAGAAGATGGTCGTGAGCGGTCATATTTCCGGTTCGAAGGTCAAGGGCAAGGAGGAGGACGCGGACGAAAGGCTGCTCCAGGATGTCGTCTCTTCGTCGGAGGTCTACCTCGAGAGGTTGACACTGAAAAGCTCCGAGAACTCTTCGGAAAGCATGGTGACATGACCGATTGCATCGTCATGACCGATGATTCAGGAGCCTCCAGAGGCTTCGGATTTGTTACTTACACGGAAAAGGCACATGCTGATGCTGCTATCAAAGAACTCGACGGTCATCGCCTTCACGGTCGCCGTATCGGTGTTCGTGATGCTGATAACAAGGAGAAGCGTTCGAAAGGACCTGCAAAGGGCTTGAAACTCTACGTTGGAAACCTTCCATTCGATGCGGATGAGAAGGCCATTACAGCATTCTTCGGCGACAAGGCCACTATCACAGAAATTGCAATTGCAACCGACAAAGGTGGAAAGCCGAAAGGATTCGCATTTGTTTTCATCGAGGAGAAAGACAAGGGCGACGAGGTCGTCAAAGCCCTCAACGGACAGGAACTCAATGGACGACGATTGAAGGTCGATATCTCTCAAGCAGGTGGTAAAAAGAAGAGTCGTGGAGGAAAATCCGCCCGAGAGCTCAAGGCTATTGCTGAAGAGAAACAAAAGAAGCAACGCCGATGAGAGGATTCGCACAAATCAGCCCAGTCCTCCGAATTTGGAGACATAAGGCTATCAAGCGGTAGTCAAGACGCATACCATGGTAGAGAACGGTTCTCCTTCATGGCTCGTTCTTGATGGGTACGAAGACGAACCTGCAGCCTTTGGTGTTCCTCCATATGTTGGCTTCCACATTCGATATGTCTGTGGCGTATTGGAGCAACACAAGATCGATTATACCTACCTCACCATCGATCAGTGGCGATTGTTTTCCGAGGAAGAACAAGCGAATCATCTTCGCGATTTGGAAGGATTTGTCTGCATTGCTGGTGCTGTTGTCCCTGGCCGTTACATTCGAGGAACACCGATTTCGAGAAAGGAATCGACTGAATTGATTCGCGCCTTACCCCGCAACATTCCAGCCCTTTTCGGCGGTTGGGCTGTTCGTGGTTGGAAGCAACAAGGATGGCTACCTCTTCGTTCCAATCTCTTCCTTGCAGTCCAAGATACGGATGCTACACTGAATGGTTTTCTCAAAACAGGTTCTTGGAAACACGAACGTCGAACGAGCGAGGAATGGACATCTTGGGCACAACATGGAGCGAAGAGCAAAGCTGTTCTCCAACATCCGGATCTCGGAACTGAGGAAGAACGTGGGCCGTTAACCTACGAAGTCGAAGTGTATCAGGGCTGCGTACGATTCAAACGCGGATGCAAATTCTGTATTGAGCCTAAGAAAGGTGTACCGATTTGGCGTACACCAGAAGACATCATCCAAGAGGTCAAACTTGCACATGATGCTGGCGTTCAACACGTTCGACTCGGTGGAATGACCGATACTTACACCTATATGGCAGAGGGCGTAAAGGAACTTGAATATCCAATTCCAAATCCAGAACCTATTGCAAAACTGCTTCATGGATTACGAGAAGATGAACGTTTGAACATCCTCCATACCGATAACGGAAACCCATCCATCATTGCAGAGAACATTGAACCTTCAACTGAGATCACCAAAACGCTGGTTGAAACGCTCTCCGATGGAGCAGTT
>MDTE01014736.1_pt1 | contig 23772 bp, 27 predicted proteins | sample 811231 | NCBI WGS metagenome assembly MDTE01 (sample SAMN05326651, study PRJNA326480) | marine metagenome | isolation source: seawater | place: Indian Ocean: Red Sea | collected 2010 | reverse complement strand
TTCTCGCTTCACGTCTAAACTCGGAAGACCTGGACTTGTGGTCAAAGGCATGGGCCGCAAACAATAACGTAAACAACTACGAGATTGAGAAGTTGCCATTTGATTCGATTGAGGAGAGCCCATCGTTTTCGGTAATTGGAAACGAAGAGGTGGTTTAGAGGCTGCTTGGGAATTCATTTTCCCTATTCTGGAAAGGTCCTATTGGAGAATGGATTAATATCCGTGGTTAGCATACGGTGGCTGTCCTACTCGGGAATCGCATAAAGGTGGAAAAATTGGGAATCAATCCGAAGATAGGAATCACGGGTCTCCCACGTTCGGGAAAATCTGCTGTTCTTCAGAAGGTGATGGACATGGTTTCCGAAGACGGGGGGTCTTTCAGAAGGACCAAAGGGCCCTCGCCTCCGGAGCACATAGTTGGAGGGATGAGATGCGAGCCAGTAATCGAAAACGGCGAGAGGGTTGGATATGCTTGTGTAAACATAATTACAGGCGAGAAAGGCATAATGGCCCATCGCGAAATTGACTCTAGGAACAGGATCCTAGGATTCGGAATTGACCCCACAGAGATAGATAGGGTGGGAGTCCCAGCCATCCTAGATAGCATCGGTAATTGCGAGATCCTGGTCATTGACGAAGTGGGAAAATTCACTGTTGAGAGTGAGGATTTCGTCAAAGCCGTCAGATTGGCACTTCAACACGACATGCCCACGCTTCTGACGCTTCATAAGAAAAGCAGGCACCCCTTACTTCAGGATATCAGAAGGAGGGACGATGCTAGGATTTTGGAAGTCACTCCAGTCAATAGGTCCCTTCTGCCCTACAAGATAAACAAGCTAATCCAAGAATTCTGAGGCTCTCTTCGGTCAAGTTGATGCGTTGAGTACGTAACGTGGAATCGTGGAGTCGCCGGCAATGAGCTTGTCCCGTCTAATTGGGGGGTTCTTTCTGGCCATTCTTTTTGCGATATCAGTAGCATTGTTGGATATCGAGGAAAGGTGGTTTTCTGGAGAGTTGGAGTATGTCCCAATTTCGCTGGCATTTTTCTCCCTACTAATCGTAATCTTCCTTTGGTCTGGAGGAAGCAGAATCCATGGATCTTGGCCTTCTGACTCATGGATTAGCAGAGAAAGCGAAGTCGAGATGAGGAGGAGGCTTGAGTCAGAAAGAGACGAGGCTAGTTTGCAGGACATTGGGACAAAGTGGGCTAGGATGGAAATGGAACACCTTGAGTCGAAACATAGCGAGGAGTAGCGAGCGAAACCTTGACCGCATTGACTCGCACGGAGGGTCGGGAGATATCATGGGAGAGGTGCCGAAAGAACTCGAATATACTGCCGAGCATGAATGGTTAAGACGCGAAGGGAATGAGGTTAGTATTGGAATTACAGACTTCGCGCAAAACGCTCTGACGGAGGTGGTTTGGGTTGAGTTGCCAGAGGTTGGAACTGTTGTTGAGTTGATGGAGTCTTTTGCAAGTGTTGAGTCTGTCAAATCTGTAAGCGAGATTTATGCCCCCGTGGCTGGAACGATCATAGAGGTAAACGAGTCGCTAGAAGATTCCCCTGAGAAAATTAACGAAGACCCATACGGTTCGGGGTGGATCTGCAAGATCAGAACCGAAGAAGGAGCCGATTCAGATGGCTTGCTCGACTCAGAAGGTTACATCGCGTTGATCGGAGACTGAGAATGGCGAATAGGGGTCTTGTTCACATCTACGTTGACGGTTCTTGTGCCGAAAACAGAGATGTGGGGCCTGAAACCAAGGCCGGTTGGGGACTTTGCGTAATCAGTGGTGACTCTTCATCTGGGAATGGCAAAGGGGAATTGCTTGCAGAGATGAATGGGGCAGTTGTGACTTCTCACGAAGAGGAGGGGTTCCTTGGAGCTGAAGTCGGGTCCAACAACACTGCTGAGCTCTCCGGAGTCGCTCATGCTCTCAAGTGGTTACTTACTCAACATGAGTTCGATTCGGCCATAATCAGATGCGACTCAAAGTACGCATTGAACATCGCCGCAGGATTGTGGAAAGCAAAGGCAAACGTGGAGCTCTCGAGGCGGGTTCGTCTACTCTGGGAAGAAGTTTCGAGTTTTATCTCACTGAGAGGAGAGCATGTTCAAGCCCATTCAGGTCACAGGTGGAATGAGAGGGCGGATCATCTGGCATATCGCGCTGTGATAGAGGAAGTCCCTCTGCCGCTTCAATTCTGGAAACCCGGTCAGAGGTGATTAGTCCTCATTCAGTGGCCCTAATACTAGCATTACGTAAATCGACTGGAGTGCCATCAATAGGCCTACCAAAGTCAACATCAGACCAGTTGGGTCAGGAAGGTGTGATTGTAGAGGGTTTCCGGCTATCCAAGCGAGGCCCATCACCAATGCAGCAGCTGCCATCTCCTTTTTTGCCGATCCTTCGGGGTCCTTCCACAGGTCAATCCAGGGGATTAGCCCTCGTCTTTCAAAGGTGAACCTGTACCACGAAGCGTAACCCAGCCCCATGCCAATAACCCCAATCGCCCCACTGGTGAAACCTGCGTCATCCCAAGGTCCTCTTGGTGCGATTCCAAACGCCAATGAGTCGAGGATCAGAACTGCTGACGCAACTGCAAGAAGTCTCCATTCTGGAGGGTCTTCGGGTGCCACGGAGGGACGGGGGGGAGCCGTAGTAATGATGTATTGCTATTCTCTGGGATGGTTGGGACAATGTACGCAGTGAGTTTCTCCGACGTGAAGGAAGCAGCCGAAAGACTAGATGGTGTTGTTTCAAGGACACCAGTAGTTCATTCTGAAGAAATCGACGAGATGGCTGGTCGAAAGGTGTATATTAAGTGTGAAAATTTACAGCATGTTGGAGCCTTCAAATTCAGAGGTGCCAGTAATGCTATGGAGATTCTGGGTGATAGCAAGAAGAGTGGGGTTTGTACTCATAGCAGTGGAAACCATGCTCAGGCAGTGTCTCTGGCAGCCAAGCTTCATGGGGTTCCCGCTTACATCGTAATGCCTAGTAATGCCCCAAAAGTAAAGGTGAGTGGGGTTGAGAGTCACGGTGCAGAGATAACCTTCTGCGAGCCGAACCTAGAGGCTAGAGTCACCACTGCTAAATCTGTAATGAATAGAACTGGGGCGGCCTTCATTCACCCGTTCGATGACGAGAGAGTCATTGCAGGGCAAGGAACTGCTGCTCTGGAGTTGATTCAAGAGGAGGGGGTCTTGGATGCAATAATGACGCCAATAGGTGGAGGGGGATTAATCTCAGGGACATGTATTGCGACAAGGGGGCTATTGCCCGATTGCCGTCTATTCGGTGCTGAGCCGAGTGGAGCAGATGATGCTGCAAGATCCCTGAAGTCTGGGAAGTTCATTCACCAGACGGGACCAGAAACAATCTGCGACGGGTTACTAACTAGCATGGGCGAAAAAACCTGGCCGATAATTAGGGATCACCTTGAGGAAATTATTACTGTCGAAGATAGTCAGATTCTGAAGGCGATGGTCTTGCTGCATGATATATTCGGAATGGTTGTCGAACCTAGTGGTGCAATCTGCCTAGCTGCAATATTGAAGGATGAGTTCAGAGGATTGGAGGGCATTGAAAAGGTTGGTATCGTTCTTTCTGGAGGGAATGTGGATGTCGAAAAACTGCCCTTCTGAAATATAGAAGCCATTAGAGAAGGAGTAATGGTATAGATTGTGGAGCACGAGCCGGGATTTGCACCCGGGTCCATGGATCTGCAGTCCATTGCATAGCTGCTCTGCCACTCGTGCTTCACCTACCCGAGCCTCCTTCCTCTCTTGAAGACTATCCGGAGGCAGCATACCTTCATTGAGTGGGGCCGTATGTGAGAGTTATGCCTGTAGTCTCATCAAGGTTTGATGGTCTAGGTGTGGGATTCGCGCCATACCTGCAACCTCCGGGTCCTGAGGTAATCAGATGGACGGTGGGAGAGCCGGGTTTTGATACACCGAACGAGATCATTAATGAGGCGATAGAAGGTTTACGAGAAGGGAAGACAAAATACACTCGTGGACCCGGCTCAATTGAGCTTTGTCAAGCGGTTGCAGAATACCTAGAGTTGCATCATGAAATTGCGGTTTCTGCAGAAGATGTTGTCATTACCCCAGGAGCCAAGCAGGCGCTCCTATACTCATTTCTGATTACCACTATGCCCGGTGATGAAGCTATTCTTCTCGCTCCTTCATGGGCATCATACGAACCCATGCTGGAATTTATCGGAGCAATCCCGGTTCACGTTCAAGTAAAGATGGATGACTTCCATCCGGATATTGAAGCGATTCGCAATGCCATCACAGATAAGACCAAGATGATTTTGATCAACTCACCTTGCAACCCAACAGGGGCGGTTTTCAGGCCTGCAGAGATGCAAGAATTAGTGGAGTTAGCCGTTGAGAACGACCTATGGATAGTTTCTGATGAGATTTACGCTAGAATGGTATGGGCCGACTGGCCCCATGTCTCACCCGCAACAATTCCTGGTGGGAAAGAGAGGACCATTGTCATCAATGGATGGTCGAAGTCTTGGGCTATGACCGGGATGAGGGTAGGTTTTCTAACAGGACCCACGGAAGCAATTTCAGCCGCAAAGAAGAGTCAAGCTAACTCTGCATCTCACATTCCGACATTCTTGATGGATGCAGCTAGAGTAGCTTTGGGGTGTGAGGACTCAGTTGAGTCATTCAATTCAGAATATCTGAAGCGAAGAGAGATTATGATAGGTGGTTTATCCTCAATACCAGGACTTCGAGTACCTGAGCCTGAGGGGGCGTTCTATATTTTCGCGGATGTAACGGGAACGGGGATGACAGATATTGAGTTCGCAGATGGTGCATTAGAAGCGGGGGTTCAACTTATCCCAGCATCACTAATCAGAGGTGGGAGCGGTTTCGTCAGAATTTCCTATGCAGCCGATGAAGAGGCCATAAACGAGGGTTTAGCCAGGCTAAAGTCCTGGTTAACGGAAGAGTGAGTTTGAAATCTTGGTGACTTGGCAGTGAGCCATGAGTGAACCAGTCTTTGCCGGTGCGCATGTATTGTTGGACTACGTGGACTACGTTTCTCCGAGAGAGGATGATGGTGCTTGGATCCTAGAACTGCTCAGAGAATGTGTTAGTGAATCTGGGATTAGAGAAGTTCATGCCCATGTAGAGGCTTTCGATGGAAATGTAAGTCCACTGGGATTTGCAGCAGTGGTCCTAATTGACGAGAGTCACGTTAGCGCGCACTGCTACTCCGAAAAAGGGCTATTGGCAGTTGATGTATTCACCTGTGGAGATGATGACCCAGGACTTTTGGCCGATTCCATCCATGGAAGGCTGGTCAAAGAGATTCCCGAAATAAGGATGGTTTTCAGAGAAAGAGTGGGCAGATTTAGGGGTGATTGATTGGGATTACGGGAATTTATTGGAGACCACTACAAGCACTTCAATGCAGGTGAGTTGTCTCGCTGCGTTGATTCTCTAAGGGATTTCCTTGAAAATGATGGTAGATTGATTGTGACTCTTGCAGGAGCGATGTCCACGGCTGAGATTGGAAGGAGCCTTGGTCCTGCAATAAAGAATCAGAGGGTACATGCTATTTGTTGTACTGGAGCTAATCTCGAGGAAGAGTTGTTTGGACTGGTATCTCGATCAAAATACGAAATGGTTCCGAACTGGAGAGAACAGCGGGCCGAGGATGATGCGAATCTTGCTGAAAGAGGATTGAACCGGGTTACCGATGTGGCGATTCCAGAGAGTTCCTTCAAGATGTTAGGGGAGAAAATGATGGATTTGTGGGAGGAAGCGGAAGCAGTAGGGGATAGTCGCTTTCCACATGAGTATGTTTACGACTTGGTCCTTCATGGGAAGTTAGAGTTCAGTTCTCCCCCTGAGAATTCGTGGTTGGTTGCAGCCGCGGATGCCAATTTGCCAATTTTCACCCCTGGCTGGGAGGACTCGACTCTCGGGAATCTCCTTGCTGCGAGGGTACTGGATTGCACTCTGAAGAGCAATTCTGTTGTAAGGGGAGGTTTGGACGCGATGCAGTCTCTGGCTGACTGGTACAGAGAGGACGACTCCCCCACGGGGATGCTGCAGGTGGGTGGAGGAATATCGGGAGATTTTGCCATCTCAGTAGTTCCCATGCTAAGACAGGACGCGATGGTAGATGTCAACCTCTGGTCTTGGTTTGCTCAAATCTCTGAGTCTAGGCCATCTTACGGTGGGTACTCCGGCGCTCCTCCGACTGAGAAAATAAGTTGGGGAAAGTTGGCTGTCGATACGCCTAGGTTCGTGATAGAATCCGATGCCAGTATTGTGCTTCCATTGCTTCTTGAATCACTGGAATAAAGAAGCGAACTGGAGATTGTTTTCTGAGATCCTGAGCAATTGATTGTACTTCGATGTGCGGTCCGAACGAGCAGGGGCTCCGGTTTTGATTTGGCCAGCGTTGGTCCCAACGGACAAATCGGCGATCAAGTCATCCGAAGTCTCCCCGGAACGATGGCTGATTATTGTTCTAAAGCCGGATTCGTTTGCCATTCTAATTACTTGCATAGTCTCAGTGAAGGTGCCAATTTGGTTCAGTTTTATTAGAATAGCATTTGAGGCCGATTGATTGATTCCTCTCTGGAGACGCTCAGGATTCGTCACATATAGATCATCCCCGACTATCTGAACACGGTTCCCCTCCTTTGCAGTAAATGCAATCCACGAATCCCAATCGTCCTCACCGAATGGGTCCTCTATTGATACAATGGGGTAATCATCCAACCAATTAGAGTACATTTGTCCTAGTTCGGAGCCGGAGAGGGGTTTCCCATCGAGATGGTACATGCCCTCTTCGAAGAATTCCTGAGCTGCCACATCCAAGCCTATTGAGACCTGCTTACCTGGAGCGTATCCAGCATTGAAAATAGCTTGGCTTACATATCTCAGACCTTCCTCATTCCTAGGAAGGTTTGGGGCGAAGCCTCCCTCGTCTCCTACACCACCGAGGATTCCCTCACTCCTCAGTAAAGATTTGAGAGAATGATAAATCTCAACACCGGCTTGTAGAGATTCTTGGAAGGATTGGAAACCATGTGGCAGGACCATGAATTCTTGGATGTCGACATTGGAGTCCGCGTGTGCGCCGCCATTGAGGATATTCATCATCGGAATTGGAAGCGTCACCTTTCCTCCTGCAGAGATTCTCCTCCATAGCTCTCCCTCGGATCCTGCCCTTAGGCATGCCAAAGACGTCCCGAGAGTTGCGTTGGCGCCCAGAGACGACTTGTTTTTTGTTCCATCAATCTCGATCATAACAGAGTCGATGGAATCCTGATCCCTTGGATCCATCCCAATTAGAGCATCACGAATCTTTCCATTTACGTTTTTGACCGCTTCTTGAACTCCTTTACCCATCCAACTTAGTCCTCCGTCCCTCAGTTCTACTGCCTCGTGAGACCCGGTACTGGCTCCCGATGGTACAGCTGCTCGGCCTCGTAATAGACCATCGACATAGCAGTCTACTTCGATAGTTGGGTTGCCTCTTGAGTCAAGTATCGCGCGGGCGAAGATGTCGCTGATAGCGGCACCCATTGGTCTCTCGAGTGGAACTCTGCTTCTCAAGGTAGCGCAAAATGGGCTATTCGTTCAGCCATCTGAGCCATCTTGAGACTTTGCTCTGAATCTCGGGAACTTCTAGCTCTGACATGCAGCAGCATTCCCAGCAAAGTTGCTCCTCGTTTGGAGAGATAGAGAACAGCTCGGCGCGCATTAGAATCCCGCCTGCATCCGTGGGTTTGGAGCGATTGTCATCCACAAAACAATGCAATAATTGCTTTGGATAGTGCTGAATTCTTCCACCCTCAGGGGAGCATAGCATTGCGCTCCTATCTAGGAAGATCAGAGATGACCCCGTTACTGGGTCAATCTCGTGTCCCTTTATCCTCGAGCCGTTAAGTAGGGAGGCGACGTCTATCTGATACCACTGTGAAAATGAGTGGGGAATATCAAGACCGGATACGTCATCAAGATACTCCTGAATTCTTAGTTGGGAGCGCCCATCCTCCTTGCCCATGCTAAGCCAAAGTTGGCCATCCCATTTGAATTCAACCAATTTTTTCCATAGCGATTAATTCTGAAATGTGGAAGGATTCATTGAGTAAATTGTATAAATTTTCAAAAAATCTCAAAAATTTGTCCTTTTTCGGCGTAATTAATGAGTAACGTAGATTCGTTGGATAGGTCGATTCTGTCATTCCTTAGAGACTCTGCCAGAGCACCTTATGTGGACATTGCAAAACAGGTGGGAGTCACTGAGAGAACTGTTAGAACCCGAATAAAGAGGCTGGAAGAAGGGGGCATCATAAGGGGCTACACAGTTAGAGAGGCTGGCATAGGCCTTACTGCCCTAATTAGACTGAAGGTTGGACCTGGTGCTGAGATTGGCACTCTAGCTGGAGAGTTTTCCGGATGGCCGGGGGTAGAATGCGTCTACGAAATCAGTGGAGACGCTGATTTGGTTGCGGTGGTGCACGTTGACGATACTGTTGCACTGAGAGATATGCTGGACAAGATGCTGCTGGCGGCTCCAGGAGATATCAGTTCAACACAGACAGAACTAGTACTAGAGCAATACTGATTATCAGGGCTTAGTCATAAGATAGTGAAAGTAGTTGATTCGTCCTTCTTTCAGAGCCTCATAAATTGGTGTTCCAGGGACGCCACCGAACGTCTCGAAGCTCTTCCTAAGGGAGGGGGGTGCGCTCTGACGAATCATTTCTCTCCTCCCTTCATCAATCAAATCAAGAGCGTCGACTACGTTCTTTGTCACGTCCCTCCTGTATTCCACTGTGAAACCGGCCTGGATAAATTGGTCGTGCAACTTTTCCATGGTTTTTTTGTCCCTCATGTCTGTCCAACAGAACTTCCCTCCGTTCTTAGTCACTCTAAAGGTCTCTCCGAGGAATTTTGGGATATTGGCATAGCAGTGGGATGACTCTACGTTGTATACAACATCGAAAGACTCGTCCTCCAGTGGCAGAGCCTCAGCGTTTCCTTCGATGAATTCGAGGTTTTCTTGATGTGAATACCACTCTTTGCACCTTTTTACGGCTTGGCCAGAGTAGTCGACTGCCACGAGCTTCCTCGGATTGAGGGACCTGGCGATCCAACTGGCCCCACCTCCTCTTCCAGATCCGATTTCAAGCAGATCCTTGTTCTCTATTCGTACTTCTCTGATGTTCATATGGTAAAGTTGAATGAACAGTCTGTCACCTTCGTCCCCATCCTCGAGTGGGGTCTGTGTTTCATCTTTGTAACCGTAGTTCATGAATCTAAAATTAGAATCTAACTGTGATTTAGACATCCTCTGGTAAAGCCTTCTCCACATCCTGCTCCTCATTCCAGGAGGAGCTATCCTCATTGCAAGGTAGAACGCCCTCGCGGGGATCCCCATCCCCAAGCTAGCACCTACACCTTCCACTTGACTGAGCAGCCGATGCTTTCAGTTCTAGGAACCGAGATTGGTTTTTCTGACAGAAGTTCTGCAATTGCATCTTCGAGTTCTGACGTTTTAGCATGAGAAGGGTCCCTTGGAGAGTCGTCAAGACGGCCTCTGTATACTACCACTCCCTCAGCATCAAGTAGGTAAAACTCTGGAGTCCTCTCGGCCCCATAGGAGTGGGCAACTTCCTGAGACGAGTCGTGGAGGTAGGGGTAAGTCATCCCCCTGTCGGCTCTCTTGACCATGTTTTCCCATGAGTCTGACTCGTAATTTATTGGGTCATTCGAGTTTATCCCTGCGAAACCTAGTCCTTGTCTCCTAGCATTTTCTGAAACCCTCTCAATTCTTGGTTCGGAGCCTACGACGTAGGGACAATGGTTGCAAGTGAAGACCACGACAGCGCCATTTTTTCCCATAACATCAGACAAACTCATCCTCTCCGACCCAGAATTGACGTTTGCGTTAGGAAGCTCGAAATCAGGGGCCTTTGATCCGGGCTCTACAGACTGGGGAGATTGCATGATAATGCGGCCGAGTCAATACTGTTCAATCCTTTGGAACACGTGCCTCTCTGCGAATGGAGATTTGTTCTTTGCACTCTTCCAAGCGTCTTCTAGCTAGCCTGTGTTGTGGGTCAACGTCTAGTACCTTTCTCCAAGATGATGCTGCCTTGGTTGAGTCCCCGCCTTCGTGAAGAATTGCGGCTATTCTCAACCTTGCATCGAGGTGTTGAGGGTCTGCAAGCACTGCGCCCTCGAAGTCTGACATGGCTTCCTCCGATCTACCGAAGTCTAGGTACAAGAGACCTCTCTGATACCATGCCTCCGAGAGAGAAGGATTCGCCTCAATTGCCTTGTTTAGGGGCTTTTCTGCCTGTTCAGACTTGCCCATGGCAATCATGCAGGTTCCAAGGTGGACTAATCCCATTGAATGGTTTGGATTCATCATTAGCAGGTTCCTAAGTTCGTCTTCGGCGCTAGCCCATTCCCCCTGGTTCATGAGAATCTCGGATTTCCTCTGTCTAGCGAGTTCATGATCTGGACGCGCTTCTACTAAGTGATTGGCATCGTCAAGAGCCATGGCAAGATCATCGCACAGCAGTGCTGCAGATGATCTATTGAGCCTTGCACGCACATGGTCAGGATCTATCTCAAGAGTGGAGGAGAAGAATTTCTTGGCCTCCTCTATTCTACCCAATCTTGCTGCAATGATTCCTCGGATGAAGAGTACTGAAGGGCTTCCCTTCAGGGTTGTTGTTGCTTCTAATGACAGAGCGTTTGCCTGTTCCAGATCTCCAACCTCCAGACATAGTTGTGCTTCTTCAAGAGGGATTGAAGGGTGGTCGGGAATCAGTCTCCTAGCCCTGACGAGCGCCACTTCTGCTTCATCGAATGACCCTTGGTATCTCAGGGATCTAGCTCTACCTAACCAAGCTAATCCTGACTCTCGATCGATTTCAATCGCTTTGTCGAATGATACCAGTGCATCTACAACGGACAACTGGTCCATTTTGCCTGTCTCATCGCGATGCTCGTCGGATTTGACAAGGCTAAGCCTGCCTTTCATCACCTGCATTGCCGTGGAATCCCAAGACTCCTCTGGAGCTTCCTCGAGGGTTTTCCTAGAGGACTCTATTGCTCCTTTGCTCAGCCAAAGTTGGCATAGTCTCGCTCTAGCCTCGGCATCCCCTGGGGTCTTGCTCAAATGCTCTTGGAGGACCTCTATAGCAGCATCGATCCTACCCCTATTTTCCAGAATCTCTGATTCTAGGATTACTGTGTATTCTCCAAGTGCATTTGCTCTTTTTATGCATTTTATTGCGGACTTTGCGTTTCCACCTTCAGCGGAAACCAGCCTAGCCTTCAGGGTCCATGCGGGTCCGAGATTTGGATCTTCTTTGATAGCCAATTCAACGGACTCCATTGCCGGACTGAATTCTCCCAGAAGTAGTTGTTTTGTTCCTCTCTCCAACAAACTTAGTGCGTCGTGATTCGAAAGTTTAACTTGGCTCTTTCCGTAGTCTGCTTCCATAGCCCTAGAAGCGATTTCGGAAAGCTCCGAATCCCCTTCAATGGCAGTGGAAGAAAAACCCAGGGCTTCAAGTCTCTTTCTATTCCTGATGATTCTTTCATCTTCTGAGCCTGAGAGTAGTATGGACTGTTCATTCAGGACGTCCACGTCATCTGGGACTATCGCGAGGAGTCTTTCGAGAGATCTGTCAAGAGCTTCTAGATCTCCATCCTTCCTCTGAATCTCTGTTAGCGATCTAAGTGCCGATTCGTCTTCAGGGTCTAACTGGTTCGCCCTATGGAAGCAGTCGGCGGCCCAGTCGAATCTATCGACTAAGTGGAAAAGCTCGCCCATCCTCCTGTGTTCTCCTGCGGAAAGTTCGATATCCTCAGCCTTCATCTCTGCCTCGGTAAGGATTGCTGAAAGTCGCTTTGCGAGAGGCCTAAGCCCCGGGCCTGGCGTATTTCCCTCTTGAAAATTGAATTCTGGATAGTGGTTTAGCAATGCCTTAGCAGCGTGGCTAGCAATGGCGCAAGATTCACTGTTGCTGATAGGTATGCCTTGATTGAACAGCAGAGACTCTGCTGACTCCAGGGATCTGTGAACGCTCAGTAGGTCTTGTACTTCCGGAGCGTCAGAGAGAATTGTGTTTACCCCTCTTGAAAGTAGATCTAGCCTCTCTGAAGTTTCGCTCAAGTTCCCTTTCATTGAACCGAGTTTGTCTGCCATTCTCTTTCTCTGACTAAGTACCGACTTGTGCTTTAGCCATAGCGCAAGAAGGGCCAATGACAGGATCCCGTAGAGAGTTAGAATCGCCATGGTTGAGTCTTGCATCGAACCCAGCGGACCTGAGGGACTTTTGATGGCTTCTACTATGTTACACTGCTAGGGGGCCATTATCGCTAGGTAGGAAACCGGCCAAAATGAGGTCATTCCAAGTCTCGGACAGAGTATGCTTGGACCCCGAGCTTCAGTGATTGGGGTCCGACAGTCTTTCCGACTACATTGTTGATTCCGGCACCGGAGGCCAGTTCGTGGATTCTATCAGTAACCTTTCCAGAAAAGACCAACCCCTGTGCTCCTGCGGATTCACCTAGTGCTGACTCTAGATCCTTTGCGCTAATTGGATCCGAGCCGGAGCCGTCCTCTTGTACAATTACTGCCTGATTTCTCTTCAGCCCGTCCATTAGCTGAGCCCAGCCCTTGATCTCTTCAGGAGCCTCCAGGGATGGGGTTCCCTTCCCTACAGAATTATCATCATCTTTCTGAATCTCAGTCTGGATTCTAGCAACGGCTTTGGATGCTGGTTCTTTCTGTCCCAGACACTTGGTTACAACCTTGCCCTCTAGGTGCTCGACCTCTCTGCTCTGAGGTGCAAAGGCCACGTGTGTCAGGGATTTGCCTAATGAGCCATTTATCTCCATTAGCAGGAGTTTGCCTCCTCTGTCTCCATCCAAGAATGCAGTTACAGTCTTCTTCTTGGAAGCGAGTTCTGCCAGTTCTGGCTTGATCCCTGAACCCATTGTTGCTATTGCATTATTGATGCCGAACTTTAGCAGGTTTCGTACATCATTCCTCCCCTCGACAATGATGATTGCATCAGAGTTTCTGACATTCGGGCCTGCGGTCATCTCTTCAAATTCTATCTCTGTATCCAGGGTAAGTACGGCTCTGACTTCATCTAGAATATTCTTTGATTCTCCGGAAGCCGAATTTACAATCCCCAGAAGAAGCTCTTTAGCACGATCGATGACGTGATCTCTCTTCGCAGATCTGATATTCTCGATTTCCTTAACCTTGATCACGGCCTTGCATGGGCCGATCCTGTCAATGGTCTCCAAAGCGGCTCCGATTACTGCGGTGCTCACTTGGTCGATTGAGGAAGAGACCTCTATCTGACCTTGAACTCGGCCCTTGTGGTTGTTCAAATTAACATCGACATGACCGATTCTTCCTGTTCTCTGAAGTTTCCTCAGCTGGAGGCCCTCCCCTAGAAGACCCTCTGTCTGACCGAAGATTGCTCCTACCACATCCTTTCTGGCTACGGTTCCATCGACTCTAATTGTTGCGTGTATGACATATTTTCCTTCACTTGACATTTTTTCAATTCCTTTGCCTTTCGGCCCCAAACCGGGGCCTTGCCCCCTTTTTCGCCATTTTGGCGGGGGGGTTCGGATGGGCGCAGGGCGCCCGCGAGTGGGCTGATCAGCAATATCGCCGGTACTAGGTCCCTTCATGAATGCTACTGTTTTGAAAAATCGGGTTTTTCTCCAGATTCTCGATGGACAGCGATTAAGTCATAATGCGGTTTTCGGACGTCGTGGACGGAGTGGTCAACGATCGGTCTAGGGTTTTCTTGAATGCCTCGAAGCTCGCTTTGAGAGATGGTCAACTATCCAACGGAGAAAAGAGGATTCTGGTCAAATTGTCCCATGCTTTGAGGCTAGGAGAGGAGGAGCCGAAGAGAATCTATGACGCAATTCTGTCTGGAGAAACTGACTCCATCTCTGGAGAAGAGATAGATTTCAGAGAAATGAGGCTTGTTTTCGGACAAGTTCTGGAGGCGATGCTGATTCATACCGACAGGTCTGACGATGTGATAGTGCAGATTGCATATCTCAAGAAGATGTTCGGAATTGAAGACGCAGAGCATCGTGCGATAGCAAGAAGTTTGGACCGCCAATTGGAGGATACTGTTCATCGGACTTTTATTGACGAATTCAGAATGAGATTGAAAGACTCGGTTTCCAGAATTGGAGAGATCGCTTCCGATTCTGTGGGATTCTTTCGATAGTGTCAATATACTCACAAGGAAACCGGAAGACAGATGGACGGATCCAGGCTTCTTGATGAGTTTCTCGAGGGTCAACCAAAGGGTTCACATAAATCAAACAAGAAGTTAGCCAGAATCGTAAGAGAAGCATACCCAATCGGAATCCCTGCGATGATCATGAAGTCCAGCACAGACAGATTAGGGGCTTCCGCTGGATACTCCTTTCACCTAGGGACTCCTGACGACCTCCTCAGAAGGATTGCTTCTTGGCTATTTACCATGGCAGGTGAAAGACAAGAGGTTTTAGTCAAGCTAATCTCAACTCTCTGGGAGAGGCATGGAAGGGAAGACGTCGCTCTTGCAGCTCTGATCCTTGCGAATCTAGACCATAATAGGCTAGGCAGCGATCCTTGGGCTATTCTGTCTTCATCGATCAACCATTCTGAGCCTGCTGAGGCCCTTCTACTCAGCATCGAAGAGTTGTTCCGAGCTGGTCATGGAATTCCAAAGAATGAAACATTGAGGATTTGGTGCAAAGGAAGGCTAGTAGAGTCTCACTTAGGTCTAATTACAGCTTATGTTGCTAAAAACTTTGGATTTGAAATTAGTAGTGAAATTATCGAGGTCCTTTCGTCTGTGGAAATTCCAGATGGGGACTCACTGTTAGGGCGGATTATGCATCGAGTAGTTGTAGACGCACCACAGAACTAATTCGTCACTGACACTTCAGAGGGATGTGGTCGAGAGGCTCCTTCCTTCGGATGATCCCGTTGCAGAGGAAGTTCTGGAGTGGACGATAAAGAGGGACGCTCAAGATATTAGTCAACTAATGTGCTGGCTGGAAGAGACCACAGCAAGAAAGGATAGAGAGATGCTAATCAATAGAGCCATGGATCTGATGGAAGAAATTCAGCATGCGCTGAGACGCTTGGATGACCTAAGGTGATTTCTTGCGATCTCTGTTGTTGGCAGGAGGGAAATCTGCGAGAATGGGTACGGACAAGGCCTTGGTAAAAATCGGAAGTGAGGCGATGATACAAAGAGTTGTCAGGGCCCTTCATAGGGCTCAGTTGGAGCCAATCAGAATTGCTGTAGCGCGGCCACAAGATGTGGAAAGTTACGGCATGGTAATCAGGAGCGGACCTGAGATCGAATGGGTGCTTGATGGAAACCCTCATTCGGGTCCCATTGATGCAATTGTGGAGTGCCTACAAGATCCCGGATTAGGAAATGAAGACACTCTGCAATTGGCTCCCGTGGACTGCCCATGGGTGACCGAAGAGTTGTTCATTTCTCTGAGGAAAGGTCTGGGTCCTGATGATTCATTGATCATGCCACATGATGGGAAGAGGCCGCAGCCTCTACTGGCCTTGCTTCGTCCCAGTTTGATTCTAGAGAAGATTGTCGAAGACAGGAGGCCGCTGCACAAACAATTCGCAGAGTGCAGTCATTCGATAATGATGGTTGAGCCTAGCATACTTAGAAATGCGAATCATGCTACCGATTTAGAGTGAAATACTCCCGAGCACAATAGATCGATTACCTCTGGATAGAGAATGTGCTCGATTTTCTTTACTCGTTCTTGTAGGGAGGACTCGTCATCTTCAGGGAACACCGGAGTCTTTCTCTGAGCTAGAATCGGCCCTGTGTCGACCCCCTCGTCTACAAGGTGAACTGTGCATCCAGTAATGGTGGCTCCGGCTGAAAGAACGTCTCGATGAGCATGTGCGCCGGGGAATTCGGGCAACAGGGAGGGGTGGATGTTCACCAGACGGCCTTTCCATTTTCCAACGAACCAAGGGGAAAGAATCCTCATGTAACCACTAAGAACGACCAATTCTACCTCTGATTCTACCAACTCTTTTTGTAACAAAATCTCGTGATTTTCCCTTCGTCCAGAAAGATCTGAATCAAGAGGAATGGCGATTCCTTTGGACTTGATTCCACCTCTCCTGCCATGATCGAGGCCTCCCGCATCTTCGGAATCTGCCAATACAAGCACAGTACGATGACATCGGGGCTCGGAAGACTGAAACCTCAGGAGGGCGCTCAAACCCGAACCCCCCCCAGAAACAAGAACGGCGATCCGCAATGGGTCGTCGACAGTGGCGGTCCGCGGTAAGATGAACCGGTCGTCCATGTTGTTGTGAAATGGTTCCAAGGCTTGAGTCTTCTGAATTATGAATCATAAACATGAATTGTGATGAGTTGGGCGAGGGATCATGGATAGGCTTGACACAATCGATCAGATTGTCGAGCAATACTGCGTTTCGAGCAAACCCTTGCTAAGAAATCTGTATTTTGGACTTGGTTTGCTTTTTCTGGTTCTCGCAGTTATTGGCCTATGGGTGCCTGGGTGGCCGACTGTTTCATGGGCAGTTCCAGCCGCATTCCTATTTTCATACTCGAGTGAGAGTATGTTCAGATGGACTTTGACGAACCAATATTTCGGAGCAGCAATGTTTGACTACTATTCTACAGGTAAAACAGTCCCAAAACACGCAAAAATCGTAATTATATTGCTGATTTTCCTAATGTCTTTGATTTCAGCGACTTTCGTGTGGTATGTTTCAACACTTGGGAGCGGAAGATATACTGATCCTTCGTCTTGGGACGGAGCTGACCCTGGATTCGGGGCGACTACGATCCTAATCGTTGGAATAATTGGGATGACGTATGTTGGAATGATGGTTCAATCTAGGGGCTAATATTAGGTGAAACACTTTTGCAGATGGTCAGTTCCCAGATGTCTGAGCCAATATGGACTTTGATACCATTTCAGTTAGAGGAAAGAGCAAACCAGACCCAACCACAGGTGCAATTGTGCCGCCTATTTACCAGACTGCGACCTATGTTCTAGAAGAGGTTGGGGTCGACAAGGGGTTCGATTACACTAGGTCTTCCAACCCAACCAGACAAGAGTTGGAGGCTCACTTGGCGGCATTGGAAGGGGGGAGGCACGCCATCGCCTTCTCAAGCGGAATGGCTAGTGCAGACAGTTGCATGAAACTGCTTAGCCAAGGTGACCACGTTGTTTGTTGCGACGATGTGTACGGAGGAACTGCTCGTCTATTCAATAATCTGATGAGTAACTATGGAGTTGAGTTCACCTATGTCGACTCTCAGGAGTCTTCTAAAGTTGAGGAAGCCATTCGTCCGGAAACAAAGATGGTGTGGATAGAGACCCCCACAAATCCTCTCTTGAAAGTCACCGATTTGGAGGCTCTAGGCGAGATTGCGAAGAAGAATGATCTGCTATACGTGGTGGACTCAACATTTGCAACCCCAGTTTTCCTCAGACCATTGGAATTTGGGGCGGATTTGGTTCTTCACAGCACGACGAAGTACCTTAGTGGACACAACCAAATCATCGGGGGCGCAATTGTTACGGATAGAAAAGACCTGTTTGATAGTCTGAAGTACATTCAGAAGAGCGTAGGAGCAGTGCCAAGCCCGTTTGACTGTTGGCTTGTCATAATGGGCCTGAAAACTCTACACCTCAGGATGCAAAGGCACTGGGAAAACGCAGAGAGGATTGCATCCTATTTGGAAAACCACCCGAAGGTCTCAAGGGTAGTTTATCCTGGATTGGAGTCCCATCCCATGCATGATGTGGCTAAGGAACAAATGAAGGGTTTTAGTGGGATGATTTCATTTGAGTTGGAGGGCGGTCTTGAGGCTGGAAAGAAACTAATGAATTCCGTTGAGTTGTGCCTATTGGCGGAGAGTCTTGGTGCGGTCGAGACCATGATTACCCATCCGGCAACAATGACTCATGCCGAAGTTCCTCGTGAGGAGAGGCTTGCCAGAGGTTTTGAGGATGGACTAGTGAGGTTATCCGTGGGAATAGAGGATTGCGAGGATCTAATTGAGGATCTGGAAAAGGCATTTGAGAGAGTCTAATTACTCCCAATCCTCGGGATTCCAACCATTCTCTTTTAGCCATTCATCATTGTAGAACTTTGAGAGATAGGGGTTTCCTGAGTCGGGTAGGATAGCCACTACCATAGCCATCTCTCCATTTTCTTCGGCTCTATTCGCGATTTCAATTGCTACTTTGATCGCCCCTCCACATGACCCCCCGCAGAACATTCCCTCCCTCCTCGCCAGATTCCTGGCCCATCGGAAGCACTCTCCATCATCCACTTGATGGATCTCGTCAATCATGGAAAAATCAGTTGCTGATGGGATGAAGTCCTCTCCGAAGCCCTCTACCTTGTATGTATTGGGCTCACCCATGGTGCCTTCCTCGAACCACTGCTTCAAGATCGAGCCGACAGCATCAACTCCTATGACCTTAGGAGGATCTCGATTGCTGGACGCTGCTAGTTCCCTCAATGCCCTCGAAGCTCCGGAAATAGTCCCCCCGGTGCCCATAGTTGCAACGAAGTGGGTTATATTTCCCTCTGTCTGTTGCCAGATTTCTGGGCCTGTGGTGAAGTAGTGGGCACGTGGGTTCGCCTGATGGGAGTACTGATCGGGATACCAAGCACCTTCTATCTCCCTTCCTAGCTTGGCGGCTACTTCATAGTATGACCTAGGGTCCTCCTTCTCGACTGCAGTGGGGCACACGTGAACTTCGGCACCCATTGCTCTCAGAAGGTCTATCTTCTCCTGGCTCATCTTGTCGGGCATTGTGAAAACACATCTGTAGCCTCTCTGAGCTGCAACCATTGCTAGTCCAATCCCCGTATTCCCTGAAGTGGCTTCGACTATGGTCCCTCCAGGCTTCAAGAGCCCTTTCTGTTCGGCCTCCAGAACCATATACAATCCTATTCTGTCCTTTATCGACCCCCCTGGATTGCATCTTTCCAGTTTTACCCAGACCGAGGAGCCCTGTAGCCCTTCTGTGATACGATTTAGTCTAATTAGTGGGGTTTTTCCAATAGCAGAAACCAAGTCTTCGTAAGAATTCGAATCCGACCCAGGTGGTTTTGTCATGGTTTGGCATCGGAATCTGCCGTATGATGGTTCGCACAATGAGATTCAGAGAGCATCTTTACTCCTAATGCCTGAAGAGTCTTACTCCAGTAAACAACATAGCTATTCCATGCTCGTTCGCTGCCTCTATTATCTCATTGTCTCTGATGGATCCTCCTGGTTGTACAACACTGGAGATCCCTATCTCATTAGAGAAATCGATTCCATCACGGAAGGGGAAGAATGCATCTGAAATCATCATCGCACCCTGGGCTCTCTCACCTGCTCTCCTTGCTGCGATTCGGGCTGCCTCAATTCTGCTTGTCTGCCCCGGCCCGACCCCTACAGTGGAAGACCCGGTTTCCGTTTTTCTTACAATTACGATTGCATTTGACTGAACTTCGGAAGCTACGATGGTACCGAACCTAGCAAGATCTGTCCCTTCTCCGTCCAGTATTCTGTCTGTGACGCAATTTACATTTTTCCAGTCTATTCGAGGTGGCCCTTGGACTTGGGTAAGCCATCCTCCCTGAACTTGCCTAACACGTGCTTCATCTTGGTATTCTCCTAGTGGTTCGAGAGTTAGCAATCTTCGGTTCTTGCTCTGGGATAGAATAGATAATGCCTCGGATTCGTAACCCGGTGCTATCATGCACTCAAAGAAGTGGTTCCCTATGGCTTGTGCGGTGCTCTTTTCGACTACTGAACTGAAAGCGACTACGCACCCAAATGCGCTCTCGGGATCGCTTGCCAAGGCGTTTTTCCAAGCAGATTCTTGATTTATGTCAATCGATGCCCCGCATGGATTTGTATGCTTGATTATAACGCATGCATGGGGTGAGGAAACACATTCTTGAGCGAGCGAGCGAGCGAGCCTGAGGGCTGAATCCAAATCGAGATAGTTGTTGTAGGAAAGGGGTTTTCCTCCGTGCTGTACTGCTGCAGAGAGGCCGGATGAGCGTCCCGATTTGGGATAGAATGCCGCTGGTTGATGCGGATTCTCCCCATACCTCAACCCTACACCCTCCAAGGAAATGGCGTTTATCCTATTTGGGATGGCTTCATTGCTGAAGCGCCTCCACAGCTCATTGGAAACTACACTATCGTACGCTGCAGTGCACTGGAAGGCAGCGAGGGCCAATTGCTCTCTCAAATTCAGACTAACACCAGATGGTTGTCCTTTGGATTCGGTAAGGGCGACTGAAATCGATTCATACTGCTGAGGGTTTGTGGCGATAATGACGCTCGGATGATTCTTGGCTGCTGATCGAATCATTGTTGGTCCGCCAATGTCAATCATCTCAATCAGTTCCGCATCGCTGACGGGTGGATTCCTTTCAGCAGTTTCTTCGAATGGGTAAAGGTTGACGCAGACCATGTCAATTTCCGCATATCCCAGTTCAGCCAACTTAGCCAAATCCTGTTTCGAGTCTCTGCGAGCAAGAATTCCGCCGTGGACTGCTGGATGCAGAGTCTTTATGCGGCCGTCGAAGATCTCAGGATGCCCGGTTAACTCGGAAATATCAGTGGTTTCGATGCCTGAATCCCTGAGTTTGGAGGCTGTTCCTCCAGTTGAGATTATCTCCCACCCGAGGGAATGTAGTACTTCCGCTAGGTCTTCTATTCCCGTTTTGTCCCAGACGCTTATTAGCGCCTTAGGTCGTCTCATGATGATGCGTACGTGCGAGAGGCTTGAAGGTTCGCGGTCTTCTATTCGCCTCTTGCAGAAATGACCTGATCGATCCTTAGCATTCCCATTGCCGTCTCAGTTGCTGCCTCTAACGAGTTCTCGATAACTGACTTGGGATGCCAAACCCCGTCTACTTCCCAGATTTTTCCATCTGGAGAAATTCCCAGAGGGGGGTCTCTATTTGTTGATGCCCTTAGTTCAAGTACTCTGTCCAAGGGCTCTCCACCTGCGTTTTCAACTAGGGAAGCGGGAATCGTCTCGAGTGCTCTAGAGAAGGCCTCCATGGCGAGCCTCTCTCGGCCCCCGAACGCCTCAGAGGCCTTTCTCACAGAATGGGCCATTCTGCTATGAATTGCCCCTGCACCTGGAAGGACGTCTTCGTTCGATGCTAGTGAAACCGCCCTGAGAGCGTCATGAAGCCCACGGATTACCTCTTCGGTTCCTGTCTCACCAGCCCCTCCGACCTCGATTGTAACAACTGAAGGTTTGGGACAGTTCTCGATTCTAATCACATCCTCGACCTCATCAGATTCCTGTCTTCTTTCCCATGATGCGGTTCCGCATATTCCTAAATCGGACTCTTCTATGTCAAGAGCGGTTTCAACAATTATTGACCCAGTAGCATCTGAAGCGTTCCTAAGTTCGGAAGAGTCTAGGTCTCCTATAGCAAGAATCCCGGAGTCGCTCAATTTGTGGAGAATGTCCCTATCAATTTCCCCCGAACAAAGTATTAACTCGGCTCCGGAATCAACTAAACTTCGAAAAATCTGTTCCTTTCTTTCTCTCTCTGCTTCTACGAACATATCAAGATCTTCTGCATTGGAAATCTTTAGTTCCGCATCCCTAGACATTTCTCTAATCTTTATACTACCGTCCAAGCAGGCAACTCTAGGATTGGCGATATGGTTTGGAAGTGTATCGAGTAGTACTCTCCTTCTGATGATGATGCCTCTGACGAGTTTAGAATTCTGTAGACTGCCCTTTCTGGACTTGAACATTGAGACATTATCAGCTGAAGCCACCCCTTCGTTTTCAATTACAATCTGCAATGCTTCCACAATCATCGGAGAAAAAGTCTCTATTGCTGTTTCGGCTATCTTTCCTCGTAAGGCCGTATTGGCTACGCCTAGCAATTTCTCATCGTCGGTACTTATGGAGTGATTATTGATATGTTTCCTGCACTCTTGCATAGATATTTCGTATCCTTCAATAAGTGTCAATGGGTGTAGTCCTTTCCTGAAAAGATTGTTTGCTTCGATGAGAAGGGACCCGCAGAGCAGCATTGTTGTTGTAACCCCGTCACCGCAATCCTCCTCTTGTGACTCGGCCATGGAAACCATCATCTTCGCTGCAGGATGCTTGACGAGCAGTTCAGCAACTATCTTGGCACCGTCGTTGGTAACAGCTGTGCTTCCATCGGTCTTGTAAAGCATCTTGTCGAGCCCTCGGGGTCCAAAGGTTGGCTTCAGCAGGTCAGAGAACACTCTGGCTGCTAGAATCATCTTCTCTTGAACTTCGGTGCCGCTAGTAACCTGAGTGCTTTGCGATGTAATGGGGGCCTTTTCCCTGTCCGTGCCCTCTGCCATTGCTTCTTTCGACAAGAGTGGTTGACATGAATGCTTTGAGCAAGGAATCCAACAGTTTCCACACCGAACGTGCGAATATCTATGACAGGCAAAAGGTAGGACTTGCCGTGAAGGAACGGTCTGTATCTAGGATTACTGCCTGTGTTCTATTGTTGCTGAGTTCCATATTTCCTTCAGCCTCCTCGCAATTGCTGCCAGAAGCAGATATTGAGTGCGATGACCTTGTAGAGATCGATCCGTCGACAGGGTTTCGGTCAATAATTGTAAATTGCGAGGTGACAAACCCGTCTTCTGGCTCAGAAAATATTGAGTTTACTTATGAAGCCGGAGTGTTGACTGCCTCGGGCCCAGAAAGCTTGACTTTAGGAGCCGGGGAGTCTGAATCTTTCGATGTGGTGATTGGATCCGAGGAGGGTCAGGAAAAGGGATCCTACGAAGTTAACGTCAGTGGGGTTGTTACCGAGTGGAATGGTGTTCCAGTGAATATTTTTGGGTTCTCGGACGAAGAAGTAGTAGAAGTTGAGATTCTGCCATATACTCAATGTTCTCTTAACCCCCCTTCTGCACTATTCGTTGATGCTGGAGAGGACGTCTCCTTCTCTGCTAGATATGAGTGCTCTAGCAACGAAGAGAATCGATTGGAGGTTTCGCTTCACCTGCTGGAAAAGGATTCTACACAGGAAGGAATGTGGCCTTCCGGATTCAACGACTTGTCAGATGGAGGTTGCGAGATCCAGAATCCCATGGGCTCCGTAGAATGTCAGTTCTTGCTAACGACTCCTCCAAATCTACAGAGCAAGTGGGAGGGATGCCTGATCATTGTTGATGAGTCTACGACACCCCAGTGGTCCTGCTCAGGTGACTTCTCGTTCCCACTCACAGTCAACGAAAGGGACGTCTCCCCTTCGTCTGTGGGGATTGATGTCAATGGAAGCATCCTGGAGGACTTTGGAGTAACTGAGGAGAATCAGAACTATGTCATCGGAGGGAGCCTTGCTGTTGTGGTTGCTTCCTTTGCACTGGTTATTTTCCTGAGAAAAAGAAATTAGCCTACGACGACAATCATCCACCTCAGAGATACTGATGATGCGGCGGCCAGAACAATCGACGCTGTCGATTCAAAATCAAAAACAGAGGCGTAAATTATGAAAAGGACGAGTGTGAGGAAGATCGTGGCCACCCAATCTTGGACCTCCCTTCTACCAATTCCAGAATGATTGAATACGTGTTCTCTTCCTCTAATTACGACAATTACTAGAGCAAGAAATGAGATTAAAATTAGATGGCCAATTGCCCAACCAATAGA
>MDTE01064910.1_pt1 | contig 23773 bp, 24 predicted proteins | sample 811231 | NCBI WGS metagenome assembly MDTE01 (sample SAMN05326651, study PRJNA326480) | marine metagenome | isolation source: seawater | place: Indian Ocean: Red Sea | collected 2010 | reverse complement strand
TTTTTTATAGCTTTAATCAATGAAATTGTGCCCAGCACATTGTTTTTAATAGCTGAATAAACATTATTTTCTAAAAATTTTACATGTTTATAAGCTGCTGCATGGAAAATGTAATCGATTTTTTGCTCTTTAATTATCCTATTAATCAGAACTGTGTCCTGAATATTTCCTAAAATTATTTTCATTCTTTTTGAACTCAATTTTTGATTTAATCTATAAATGTTAAATTCAGAATGATCTATTACTATCAATTTTTTTAATTTTGACTTAAGTAATTGTTTTGTAATTTCACTGCCGATACTTCCAGCACCACCTGTAACCATGACAGATTTATTTTTATAAATACTTAGATTGTGACTATCAGAACTCTCAGTTTCTTTATTCAAAATTTCTTCTAATGAAATTTTATTAACATCATTAAGATTAATTTTATTATTTTTATAAAATCTTTTTTCAGGTAAACTACTTATATTTTGAGTTAAGGGTAAAATCTTTTTAAAAAGATTTGACCTTTTTTTCTTTGTTAATGATGGAATTGCAACAATTATATTTCTTATATTTATTTTTTTTGATAATTCCTTCAATTCTTGATGGGATAAAATTTTTAAATTATCTATTTTTTTACCAACTTTAATTGGATCATCATCCACAAAATATGAGACAATATTATCATCATATTTACAAAACTGTTTATATAGTTCTTTACCTGAAAAACCTGCGCCATAAATGATTGACCCAATTAAAGTATTTTCTAAATAATTAGATTTTGACTTTTCAACAGAATAATTCAATTTTTTAATTTTTAAAAAATTTTCTAATTTCTTAAAGTTTTTAAATTTTACTTTTTTTAAAAGATTGCTGTTGTTTGCTATTGAAGTATCAATTTCATAAGTCTTATTTTTAACAAACATAATCTTATTTTTAGAAAATTTAAATGCGCTTATAATATCTTTAATTTTTGTTCCTTTGCCTGTTCCTACATCATATATGTTTGAGTCTTTTCTAGTTAATAACTTTTTATAAATCATAACTACATCATTGACATGAATAAAATCTCTAACAGACTCTCCATTATTAAAAATTCTAATATTTTTATGATTTTTTTTTAAATTTATTAATTTTGATATTATTGAAAAATTATCATTCAAGCCATAAAGGTTGAAAACTCTACAAATATCAAAATTGATTTTTTTTTTATTACAAAAATTTTTTATTAAATTTTCAGCGGAAATTTTAAAAGAGGAATATATATATCTATTATTTCTATCGGGTATATTCAATTTACTATTTAAAGACCCATAAACTGAAGAGCTACTTGTATATATGATTTTATTAACCAATTTTGGATTTACTACATCTAATATTTCGGAAATATTTAGTAAACTTTTTTCAACAAAAAATTTATATGAAACAAAATTATTAAGCTTTCTTACAGAATAAAAAGCATTGATAATTAAATTGAATTTTTTTTTAGATTTTTTAATTTTATGAATATTTGAAATAAAACTTTTTGGAGAAGCTATTTGAGAATTCTTTATTCCTTTTAGAATTTTAGATGAAAAATATCCTGTTCCTATAATATAAGTCTTAATCATCAATTGATTTCCAAAATTTTTTACAAGAATTAATTAATTCAAAATTTTTAGACCTAGCAAGAGAATTTTTAGAAAGTTTATTATAATTTTTTTTTACTTTTTTTATCAAATTAACAATTTTTTTTACTGAATTGGTATAATCAAGATAACCGTCAACATTATTAATCACAATTTTTTTAATATCTCCTCTACTGCAAGAAACTATTGGTATTCCATAACTTTTGGCCTCCAAAGCGACATATGGAAAATTATTAATAGGGGATGTTATAACAATTATATCTGAAATTTTATATATTTTCTCTTTTTTAACCCAACCATGAAAGATTATATTTTTCGAGTTGTAATTTTGTTTTAAAATTTTAATTAATGGACCGTCACCAAATATATTGAAAATTGCTTTTTTATCTCTTTTTAAATATTCAATAGCAATTTTTAAAAAAAACTCAGGATCATTTTCTTTTTCAATTCGACCCGCATAAGATATTTGAATATTTTTTCCAATTTTTCTTGAATTATTTTTTTTTGAAAGTTTAACACCATTTAAATGTATTAATGAGTTTTTTAAAGTCATCCATGGATACATTTTTTTCCACCAAAATTTTGAGGAACTAGATCCAAAAAATAAATAGTCTACATTTTTATAAATAAAAGAAAATATTAAACCAGCAATGTATCTTTTTAAATTCAAATTTAAAATACCACTATGAAGTGTCAAAATAATTTTAACTTTTTCTTTATCAAGTGATTTAAAAAAAGAGTAAAACATTATCAAATGGGCATAATTAGTTATCATAAGAAATAATTTTTTCTCTTTACTTGATAGTATCTTTTCCTCTAATTTTTTGATTAATTTTTTTTTATTTGATCTTAAATCAACTTTAAAAACGCTTATCTTTTTATTTAATTTTTCAAAAGTAAAATTTGGATTTTGATCGTATAAAAAAACTTTTTGTTTTTTATTTATTAAATATTCCATATGATTATTCATAAAAGTATTAGCTCCACCACGATAACCATCTGAAATAAATATGTATTCTTTTAACATAAACTAATTAAAAAATTCTTTAAAAAAAATTTTAAATTTTACAAAAGTAATATTTAAATTCATTCTTTGGTCTTTAATTTTTAATTGATTAAATTTTTTTTTTGCTATCTTATACTTTTTCTTATTGTAACTCTCTAATGCAAGTGCGTATTCAATCCACCAAATTTTTTTCAGATTATACTTGTTCATTATTTGATTGATTGAAGATTTATATTTTTTTTTAAAATGTTTGATATTGCTTATAAATCTTGAATGTTTTTTCTTTTTATCATCGGAAATGTGATATTTTCCTAAGCATTTATTTATTAAACAAAATTTATTCGTTATTTTTGATATTCTTAACCAAGTATCAAAATCTTCCCAGGAAATTATGGTTTTTTTTTCAGAAATATATCCAATTTTTGATAAAAATTTTTTTTTCACAACAACACTAGATTGAATTATATCATTGCCATTTACTATCAAATCATCAAACTTTATATTAATATTTTTTTGAGAATAATTGTATAGCTTTTTATTTTTATATCTTTTTGCTTTATCTTTAATGTGCATATTGTGATAATAAAAATCATACTTTCTTGAATTAATTTTTTTTTTGATTTCAGTTAATTTTTCTTTATACCATAAATCATCAGAGTCTAAGAAAGCAATCCAAGGATATTTAGACTTTTTGACACCGAAATTTCTAGATTTTCCTATAACTCCATTATTGTTAATCTTAAAATATTTAATCTTTTTATTTCTTTTATTTTTTATAATATTATAAACATCGTTTGTTGAATTGTTATCTATGACAATTAATTCCCAATTTTTATAATTTTGGTTTATTACAGAATCGATAGCATTTTCTAAGTAATTACAATTATATGTTGGTAAAATTATTGAGAATTTAACATGCATTTATATTAAAGGGAATTTTCTTGTCTCCTTTTTATTATGTTTAATTTCTATTAAATTAGCTAATATTGAAAATTTTTTGCTTGTCCAAAATTTAAACCAAATATTCTTAGGAATGATTAGTAGTTGTGGATTAGCATCATTAATTCTTATTTTTTTATATTTTGTCATATTTAAATCTTTAAAAACAAAAGAAATTGAACCATATGGCACTGTAAGATAGCATCGAGTTCTTTTATGTAAATTCCAGCCCTTCACATGTCCTTTTTTAATTTTTGAAAAATAAATTTCACCAAATTTATTAAAATACTTTTTCTCTTTATCAATATACTTGATGATATCTCCCTCTTTTGTTTCAATTTTTTTTAATGGGATTTTTTTAATTTTATTCAACATACTGTAAATATTTTTTGATCTGATCTATGGTGATTTTTTTTGGTGATTTTTTTTCAATATAAACCTGCTTATACCAATCCACTGTTGTTTCTACACTTTGCTTGATTGAATAATAAGGTTTCCATTTAAGAATTTTTTTCGCTTTAAATATATTTAATTGAAGATTTTTTTGCTCATAAAATTTAAAATTTTTTTTATAAACTATTTTTCCAGATCCCCAACTATCAATCATTGTTTTGACAACATTTAATACTGAAGTAACAGTATTTTTTTTAGAACCAAAATTCCACGATGTCGAATATTTTTTTGGATTTTTAAATAACTTTTCTGCAAGTATCAAATAACCAATCAAAGGTTCAAGTACATGCTGCCAAGGTCTATTAAAACCTGGATTTCTAATTTTAATTTTCTTATTTTTCATGAGTGAATTAATTGTGTCTGGTACAAGTCTATTAGGAGACCAGTCTCCACCTCCAATCACATTACCCGCTCTTGCAGAAGCTAAACCAACATTTTTACTCTTAAAATAGCTTTCAGTGTAAGCATGAATTATTATTTCTGCAGATGCTTTTGATGCACTATAAGGATCGGATCCACCTAAGCTATCAGTTTCTTTAAATCCCTTTGTGGAAAAATTATTAGCATAACACTTATCTGATGTAATACAAACTATAGACTTAACCGAAGTACTTGTTCTCAAAATATCTAATATATTTAAAGTACCTATTGAGTTAATATTAATTGTTCCAACTGGATCAACGTAAGATTGAAAAATTATTGGTTGAGCAGCTAAATGAAAAATTATTTGGGGTTTGAAAGAATTAATTATTTTATTTAATTTTTTATAGTCTCTTATATCAGAATATTTAAGATTTATTTTTTTCTTAAGTTCCAGGTCATTAAATAAATTTTGATTTTTATTAGGTTTATAGCCAATACCTAAGATATTAGCTCCCAATAAATCTAATATCTGACAAAGCCAGGCACCTTTAAATCCAGTGGCACCTGTAATCAAAATCTTTTTATTTTTGTAAAATTTTTTCATCTCAACCAAGTAAATCTTTTCTTTTTTTTTAAGATTTTTTTCAAATAAATCTTATCTCTTATTGTATCCATACAATGCCAAAAACCCAAATGCTTAAAACCAAAAAGTTTTTTTTTTTGCGAAATTTTTGTAAGCGGTTCGCGTTCAAATACTATTTTTTTGTTTTTAATGAAACTGAATATCTTTCTATTTAAAACAAAAAAACCACCATTAATCCATCCACTACCTGTCTGAGGTTTTTCTATAAAACTTTTAATTTTATTATTTAAAAATTTTATTTCACCAAATCTTACTGGTGGACGAACTGCTGTTAATGTAGCAATACCTTTATTTTCTAGATGATAATTAAATAATTTCCTAATGTTTACATCACTGATTCCATCTCCGTAAGTCATAAAAAAATGCTTATCTTTAATATATTTTTTTAAGAGTAAAATTCTTCCACCTGTCTCTGTATTTATGCCAGTATTTACTACCTTAACATTAAATTCTTTAGAGTTTTTAAAAAAATTTTTAATCATCTTATTTTTATATCCAGCAGACAAGATAAAATCATTATATCCATAATGCTTAAAAATTTTCATGACATGCCATATGATTGGTTTATCATCAATTTTTATCATTGGTTTAGGTTTATATCTTGTTTCATGGCCAATTCTGGTTCCTTTTCCACCACAAAGAATTACAACTTTAGTCATTAAATAAATCCATTAATCTTTTTGTCTAAATTATAATAGAAAATGTTATTTTTTTTATTAAATTTTTAAGTTTCATAAATTAAATTTTTACTATTTTTTTATCTTTCACTTCTAGCACATCATCACAAAATTTAAGATTTTCAGATTTATGGCTTACTATGATGATCAGCTTTTTATTCTTATTTGTTATATTTAAATCTTTAATATTTTGAAATATTTCCTTCTCTGTATTTCTATCTAAAGCATTGGTCGCCTCATCAAAAATCAATAATTCTCTGTTCGAATATAGTACTCTAGCTATGTTTATCCTTTGAGATTGACCACTTGAAATAAATGCACCTCTGTCACCAATAATCGTATCTCTACCATTTTCTAGTGAGTTTATTAATTCTTTTATCTTTGATTTTTTAATCGAAAATTCGAATTTTTTTTCATCAATATTTTTTGAATTATATTCAAAAGTAATATTATTTAAAAAAGTATCATTTAAAAGTAAAGAATTTTGAGATACATAAGCAATATTAGATAGCCAATTATCATTATTAAATTCCAAAAACTTTTTATCAACGTAAATTTTTCCTCCTTGAGGTTTGATCAGTCCACATAATATATTTAAAAAAGTTGACTTACCTGAACCACTCTCACCTTTAATACCATAAATTTTTCCTTTTTCTAAAGTCAAATTTACTTCATCAATAACATGATTATTATCATAGCTAAAAGATATTTTTTTAAAATCTAATCTTTTAAAATTACTATAATTTTGTTTCTTTGATGATGCAGAATTTTCAATTTCTAAATCAAAAAATAATTTATCTATGTTTTCGAACGAGGGTTTAGAAAATTCAATATTTTGAAAAGATGTGATTATTCGATTTATTGATGGCATTAATCTAAAAAGTATTCCTAAAGTAAAAGCTAAATGAGGAATGATTAATTTTAAATCATTATCATTATTTAGAAATAATATTAAAAATCCAAAGATAATTACTACTAATGACTCAAGTACAATTCTAGGTAACTGTGAAAATGTACCAAGAACTGTTAAAGTTTTTATGTAATCTAAATTATATTTTTCAAAATATTTTATAAAAGAATTTTGCTTTAAGAATATTTTAATTTCTTTAAATGATAAAATAATATCATTAAGAACTTTTATTCTCCTTTTATCATTTCTTAATCTAGATATTCCTACTTTTTCTAAGAAATTTTTAATAATTATTTTATAATAAATTAATATGATTAGACTTAAAAAAATAATCAAAAATAAAATTTTTAAACCATAAAAAAAAATCAGTAAAAAAATCAAAATTATGATAAAAAATAATTCTGAAAATAATGTAATTAAAGACATTAAAAAAGAGTTGCAAAATTTATCAGTTTCATTGATCATCATTTGAATTAGATTACTATTACTTTTTGTATTCCAGGTTAAAAATGATGATTTAAATTGTCTATTTAAAAGTGAAATTGATAATTGATTTTGAATTTGATAAATTTTGTAGTACTGGAACCAATAAGAAAATATAGAAAAAATTAATTTAAGAATGTAAATAAAAAAAAAAAGATAAACTATATTTATTGGATCAATATTGAAATTATTTAAAAAACTAAAATTGATTAATTCACTTTTTTCACCAATTATAAAATAAGCTACCGGTAGTATCAAATATAAGCCAAATAATTCAACTAAATTTGTGAAAAAGAAAAAAATGGAAACTATTAAAAAATTTACTAAATTTTTTTTTAGAAAATTTTTAAAAATTAAACTTTCGATTTGAATAAACATTAATTAATTGTTAATTTTATAAAATTAGCTATAAAACTCATTAAAGATATTCTTTGTATATTGTAAACTTTATAGTTAATTAAATGTCTCTTTTTATAATTAAATTGATATCTGATTAAAGTTAAATTATGGCAGAAATAATATTTCACAGACATTTACAAAAAATACTCAATCATCAAAAAAAAAATAAAAATAACTTACTTTTTTCCACTCTTTTTTGGAGAAATAATTATTTTTTCAATTATCTCGATGATCTTGATAAAAATAGTACCTCGATAAATACCATTTCATTAATGATTAGGAAAATTGAAATTTTTCTTAAAATTTTAAAAATATTTACAATCTATTTCATAAGATTTTCTTTTTTTAAATTATTTGTAAAAAAATCTTCTTTATCAAAAAATTTAGAAATTTTTAAGGTTTTCTTTAATCCCAATTTTTCTGGAAATAATAAAGAGAAAAATAAAAATTATTTTTTGATAAAAAAAAAATATAAAGCCAATAATAAAATTTTTTTTCTACCTGTAATGAATAATTTTTCAATATTCAATATTTTATCATCAATAAAAAATATAAATAGAGAAAGTGAAAAATTTTTAATTTTAGAACACTATATAAGTTTTTTTGAATTAACAATTATACTGTTTAATTTCTTCTTGAAGACTAAGATCAAGATTATTTTTAAGAATAAAGATATATCTAAATTTTATGAATTCCATTTACATGATCCAAAACAAATTGAGTCATGTTTTTTAGCTATATTATATTTCAAATTTATAAATAATTTGAATTTAACAAAATTCGAATTTGAAAATTTGCATCTCATATGGGAAAATCATCCAATAGATAAAGCTTTAATTAAGGCTTCAAAATTATATTTTCCAAAAGTAAATATTTTTGGATATCTAATTGTTTTTCCACCTTTTAATTATGAGTCAATTATACCAACTAGTCTTGAATTTAAAGAAAAACTATTACCAAATTATATTTATACAAATGGATCATTTATCAATAAAAATTTAAAAAAATACACCAAGAGAATAAAAATAAAAACAAATTCACTTTTTTCAAAAAAAAAAAAAAATTTATAAGCAATTAACAAAAAGTAATAAAATTTTAATTCTTTTACCAATTTATATTGATGAATGTATTTACATATTAAATCTAATTAAGAAAGTTGTTATAAGAAATAAAAAGATTGAAAATAAGATAGTCATTAAATTTCACCCTTCAGTAGATTCTAGTAAATTATTAAAAGAAAATAAGCGTTTTCAAACCCTTTTAAAATTTATCTCAAAAAAAAATACAGATAATTTAATAAATACATCTGATAAAATAATAATGGGGATAAGTTCTCTTTACTATGATCTTATTTGTAATAACTTAGATTTAATAATTATAACGAAAAAATTCAAATCAATTAAGGAAATTTTTGGTATTAAAAACTCTAAAACATTATTGATTAAAGATGAAAATAATTTATGTAAAGTACTCAATTTAAAAACAAAAAAAATGAAAAAAAAATTTAATTCAAATTTATTTAATATGATTTACTCATAAAAAATTATTGTCAATTTATCATGAGTAAATTTTTAAAAAAAAGCCTAGCATTAATTCCCAGAACCGGACACTGGGTAAATTATAGAAAAAACTATCTTACTATGGAAAGGAATGAGAGAGTTGATGAATTCTCAAAAACAATTATCAAAGATTTAAAAAAAAATATTCATTCATTTGACTTAAGAACTTACCCAGATGATATCAATCAAATTTATGATAATTTATCAAAATGGTTAAGAATTAAAAGAGACCAATTAATTATAACTGATGGCGCTGACGGTGGTCTACTTAGAGTTTTTAGTGTGTTTGCAGACAAAAATGATAAAATTTTTTATCTAAATCCGAGCTATGCAATGTACCCCGTGTATTGTGAAATTTTTAAATGTAATGGGTTTAAATTCAATATTTATCCAGGAGAAAACAAAAAAAAAGTACTCAAAAAAATATTGCAAAGTATTAAAAAGATAAAACCAAAAATTATTGCTTTAGCTAATCCAAATCAACCAATTGAAATTTTTTTCAACAAACAAGAATTAATGCAAATATTAAGATTCGCAAAAAAATCCAAAAGTTTAGTTGTTATTGATGAGGCTTATTATCATTTTTCTAATTTTAGTGCTATTACATTAATTAAAAAATTTGATAACTTGATAGTAGTAAGAACCTTCTCCAAAGCATTTGGTTTAGCTGGTTTAAGAATTGGCTACTCGATTTCAAACAAAAAAATTATAGACTCAATGAAAATAATCAAACCAATATACGAAATTAATAACATTAACATCAAAATCTGTAATTATTTCCTAAAAAATATTAATATTATGAAAAAATACGTGAAAGATGTGTCAATTTCGAGAAAATATTTTCATAAACAAATGAAAAAAATCAAAATTCCCTCATACGGAAGCTTTTCAAATACAGTCTTAATAAAATTTGAAAGCGAAAATGCTATGAAAAAAATTTTCAAAAATCTTTACAAAAAAAAAGTTATTGTAAAACCAAGTATTTTTTATAATAAGTTTTATCTTAGATGTACTTTAGGATCTTTGAAACCAACAAAAATTTTAATACGATTGATTAAAGAATATATGTAATGAGCATTACAAATTGGTCAAAAAATAATGTTACAAATTTTTATACTTTTAACAGAAAAAGTACAAAAGACCTTTATTTATCTGAAAAATACCTTTTGTCTAAAATTAAAAAAAAAAAAATTAAAAAAATATTAGACTTTGGATGTGCAGCTGGAAATTTCAAAAATATTTTTAACAAATTGTATGGGTCTCATTTTTATTGTGGAATTGATGCAGATAAAAAAATGATTCAAATTGCAAAAAAAATTAACTTAAAGAACAAAAAAAAAGATAAATTTATCGTTAGAAATAACTTAAAAAAAATTAAAGAGGAGTATGATCTTGTTTTTTCAACAGGTGTCTTGAATCATATTAAGAATTATAAAGATATAGTTAATCAAATGATAGAAATTTCAGACAGATATGTTTTTTTTGATGCTCCAAGAATTACTCTAAAAAAAAAATTTACCGCAAAAATGAATTTATCTAAAAGATTCCAAATAAAAGATAAAAAAAATATTGTAAATTACTATATTGAAAATGTAGATTCTTTCTTAAACTTTATTAAAAATTATTATAAAAAAAATAAGTGTAACATTTACATACTTATCAATAAACTACCATATTCAAAAAAATATTTAAATATAAAGAGTATAATTTATTATTGTACTGTATTAATAACTAAAAGCGATAAAAAATTTATTAAAATAAAAACTCAAGATAAGAGGCTATTGAAGATAATTAATGCTAAGATTAAAAAATAAAAAAGCAATTTTGATAGGTTACGGGGGTATGGGTAAAAGGTATGAGGTAGCCCTGAAGAATTTAAACATTAAGATTACTCATATTTGTGATAGTAAAAAAAAATTTGATAAAAATAATAATTGTTTTTTTGAAAAGAATTACAAAAATTTACTATATTCAAATGTAGATTTAGTATGTATTGCAACAAATACAACTGATAGATTTAAAATATTAAGAGATTTCATACTGAAATCTAAAATAAAAAACATTGTGACTGAAAAACCTCTTTGCTGTTCTCTTTATGAAGCGAATGAAATTAAGAAATTAATAAAAAAAACAAAAAAAAAATTAATTGTAAACAGCTATAGACCTTTTTTAAAAAATTATAAACAAATCAAAGAAATCGCAAAAAAAAATAACGAAAAATTTCATAGTGTAATAATAAATTCACCCTCAGCAGGACTTGGAAATATGGGGTCAATTTTTTTTGATTTAGGAATTTTTTTTCTAGGTAAAAAAATTAAATCTCTTTTTTGTAAAATAGATAAAACCAATACAATAAATCCAAGAGGTAAAAAATTTAGAGATCCTGGTGGATATGGTGTTATTAATTTTTTGAATTCAAATAGACTTATATTTGATACAAGTGAGGACACTGGACTACCATACTTAATAATTATTAAAACAAGTAATCTAGAATTTGTAATGGATGAGATTAACAATCATCTTTATTATAGAAAAAGACCCAAAAAAATGGAAAAAAAACCTCTTTACTATTATTTATTTAAGCCTGATCTAATTAAATTGCCCATTTTTGAAAAATATAACCCAATTAAATTTACCCAAATTACAATAAAAAAAATTTTTCAAAAAAATTTTAAATCTAATCTTAATGAATCGATAATCGTTATGAAACTTTTAATTGGATGTCACGTTGCGGACAAACTTAAAAAAGAGATAATATTTAATTCATTAAAGGATAAAAAAAGATATATCAAATTTGCATGATAACTCTAAACACATATTCTTTTGCAATTAGAATGGGATTAATAGGTAATAATAAAAAAATTTGGAAATTTGAAAATTTTTTAAAATTTTGTAAAAAAAAAAAAAAATTAAAAAAATTGAATTCCCTATTGATTTTTTTGCGAAAAAAGAAAAGAAAAATTTTGAATTTTTTTTTAAATTACTAGAAAAATATAAATTGAAATATTTAATTGATTTAGAAAATTTTGAAATTTCTCACGTAAATAAAATATTAACTTTATCAAAAAAATATCCAAATAAAATTATTAGAGTAAAAATGTCAAATTTTTTTGGAGGAAATAGGTATAAACAAAAAAATTTTCTAAAATGTAAGAAAAATTTTATTACAAAGCTAAGAAAAGTGGCTCCAATACTAGAAAAAAATAATTGTCAAATAGCAATAGAAAATCATCAAGATCTGAGTAGTCTTGAAATTATAGAAATAATTAAAAATTTAAAATCTAAAAAAATAGGAATTAATTGGGATATTGGGAATTCTTTAGCTACTTGTGAAACTCCTGACCAATTTTTTAAGAATACCAAAAAGTATATTCTCAATGTTCACTGTAAAAATTATAAAATAATTTTATCAGATAAAGGTTTTTTTCTTAAAAGATGTGTTATCGATGAAGGCTCGATTAATATAATAAAATATTTAAAATTTTTTAGAAAAAAAAATATCAACTTATCACTTGAACTTGCAGCTCACGTAAATCGACATTGTGATTTTAAAGATAAAAAGTTTTTAAAATCTCATAAAATAGATAAAAAAAAATTTCATATTTTTAAAAAATATATCGAAAAAAATGCATTTACAGATACACCCTTTTCAAAATGGGAACAGTATAAAAAAATAGATTTATCTGCTATAAATGAATTAAATGAATTTAATCAATCCTTAATTAAAATTTTAAGATATGAATAAGAAAGAATGTGTAATTGTTACAGGAGCCACAAGAGGTCTAGGATTAGATTTTTGTGAATATATATCCAAGCTCAAATGGAATATAATTCTAATTGATATAAGTGCTTCTGCATTTAAGGTTTATAAAGAAAATAAAAAAATCAGTGACATAAAAAAAAAATTGTACAATAACAATGAACTTCATTTTTTTTATGGTGATTTAACAATCGAAAAAAATGTTAAGAGGATATTTAAACAAATTAAAAAAACAGGATTATTGCCTATAGGTTTAGTTAACTTTGCTGGTGGTGACATCAAAGACAATGATAATAAAGCTAAAGGTGGAAAAGCTAAAAATAATAACCTTTTTATTTCAGAAAAAGATTTTAGGAATATTTATAATCGTAATTACTACTCAACTTTGTTTATGTGCAGGGAATATATTAATTTTTTAAAAAAATACAAAAAAGGTAAAATAGTAAATATTTCCTCAATTTCAGGAACTTATGGTGTTGAGAATGAATTTGCTTATTCATCAGCAAAATCAAATATTATTTATTTAACTCGTTCTTTTGCACAGTATGCAAGAAAATTTAACATTAAAGTAAATTGTGTTGCTCCTTGTGGGACTTCTTCTGCAAGGTTTTTAAAAACAATCAAAAAGAGGGGTAAAAAAGATTTATTAAGACTAAAAAAGAGAGGATTGGATGGCTTTGCAACACCAAACGATGTTTCTAAAGTAGTATATTTTTTAATATCTGAATTATCAGATTTTGTTTCAGGCCAAATTATTAGAATTGATGGAGGGGAAAATAGTTCACCTTTATAAATATGAAAAATTTTTTTGATTTCAAAAATAAGAATGTTTTAATCATGGGAGGTTCATCTGGATTTGGAGCAGAAATTGCCAAATTATTCAATTCACAGGGTTCAAAAGTTTGGATAGCAGGTAGAAATTTAAAAAAATTAAAAAATGTTTGGAATAAATGCAAAAATAAATCAAAAATTTTTTATGAAACTGTCGATGTAAATAATGTTAATGAATTAACAAATTATATTAGTTTTTTAAAAAAAAAGGCGAAATATTTAAATATCATCGTTTACTGTTGTGGAACCAACATAAGGTCAGAATTCAATAATATCAAAAATAAGGATTTTAATACTGTTTTAAATACAAATTTTATATCAGCATTTAATTTTTACAAACTCATTTATCCTCTAGTTAAAAATAAAAGTATCAAAACAAGAATAATAAATTTTACAAGTATTTTTTCAAATAGAACTTTTGAAAAACGAACTTCCTACTCAACAAGTAAAGCAGCCCTAAAAGCTTTGACAAAAAGTTTAGCTTTAGAATGGTCTAATAATAATATTACTGTCAATTGTATCTCCCCTGGCCCTTTTCTTACAGAAATAAATTTACCAGTTTTGAAAGATAAAAAAAATTATGATGAATTTTGCAAAAAAATTCCACTTAAAAGATTTGGAAATGTTCAGGAAATACTCACAACTGTTCTTTATTTAGCGTCCGATGAGTCATCATACGTAAATGGCTCAGAAATTATAGTGGATGGGGGCTGGACAATTAAATGAATGTAGCAATAATTTTCGGGAGAAAAAACAGTAAAGGACTTCCAAATAAGAATATTAAAAAAATTCTTGGTAAATCAGCTTGTCTTTATCCCATTGAAGCTGCTATTAAATCAAAAAAAATAAATAAAGTTTATGTATCTTCGGACTCAAAAAAAATCATGCATTTAGCAAAAAAAAAGGGTTGCGAGATTTTATCTAGACCAAAAAAACTAGCTAATGATAGTGCACTTTTATCCGATGCAATTTCATATAGTGTTAAAAAGGTTAAACAAAATAATATCAAAATTAAAAATGTAGTAATATTACTATGTAACTCAATTTGTATTAATTCAAAAATAATTGATAAAGCATTAGAAAAAATAAATGATAAAAATACACATACTGTTACGACAATATCAAAACTAAATATGTTTTCACCAATTAGATCCATGAAAATTAAAAATGGAAAAATTGATACCTTTTTTCCAAACAAAATAATGGAAAAATATACTTCACTTTCAGGTGATAGAAATAAATCTACAGACTCTTATTTTATAACACACTCTTGCACAGTATCTAAAATTGAGGTTTTTGATAATAAAAAAAATAACTCTATGCCATTTCAATGGATGGGAAAAAATAAAAGATTTATAATTCAAGAAAACTGTGTAGGAGATATTGATTATGAATGGCAATCTAAAGTTGCAGAGCATTGGTTAAAAAAAAATAAATAAATAATGAAAAAGATTAATAAAACAATATTTGTTATTGAACCATTATTTTCTGAAAGTAAAATCCTCAGGGCAGTAATTAAAAAAACCTTCAAAAGAGTGATTTTTAATTACGGCAAAATAAATGAAAATCAAATAATACGAAAGATAAAAAAAGTTGATGGTATTGTTTTAGGATTACAACCATTTAATAAAAAAGTAATAAGTTCTGCTAAAAATTTAAAAGCTGTGGCAAAATTTGGTGTTGGAATGGATAATGTCGATATAAAAGAATGTTTTAAAAACAAAATTAGAATATTTAGAGCTGTTGGCTGCAATTCTTCATCTGTTGCAGAAGTAGTAATTTCCAACTCAATTAATCTATTAAGAAAAATAAATGAAAATCATTACTTAATGTCAAAAGGAATATGGCATCAATTAAACGGGAATGACTTGCTAGGAAAAAATTTTGGTATAATTGGATTAGGAAGCATCGGAAAGGAGGTAGTAAAAAGACTTATTGCTTTTAAATGTAATATTTTTGTAAATGATTTAAAGATAGATAAAAAATTTTGTAAAAAATATAATCTTAAAATTTTATCAAAAAAAAATATTTTTAAAAAATCAGATTTAATATCAATTCACACTCCTCTTACAAAAAAAACAGACCAAATGATTAACAAAAAAACAATCAAATTAATGAAAAATAATTCAATATTAATTAATACAGCAAGAGGTAAAATAATTGATTTTGAAAATTCTATCAAACTGATAAAATCCAAAAAAATTCAAATGTATATTGATGTTTTTCCTAATGAACCTTACAAATTAAAAAAAGTAATGAATACAAAAAAAAACATATTTTCACCTCATATGACTGGTACTTCTATTGAAGCAAAACAACGAATTGGTATTAAAAATATTATTGATTTAAAAAAATTTTTTAATGAAAAATAAAATAATTGTATTTGGTGGCTCTGGCTTTTTAGGAGAATATTTCTGTAAAAATATGCTCAAAAATGATCAAAATTTATTAACTATTTTTGATATTAAAAAGCCTAACTTTAGTCATAAAAATTTAAAATTCATAAAAGGCAATATATTATCCAAAGAATTGGTTGCAAAAGCTGTAAAAGATAAAAAATATATATTTCATTTAGCCGGATGGTCAGATTTGGAGTCTTCAAATGATAATATGGAAAATGTAATTTCTCAAAATGTTCTTGGAACAATTAATATTTTGAACAGTTGTAAAAAAATTAATATCAAAAAATTTATTTTTTCAAGTAGTCTTTATGTTTTTAGTAGATTTGGAGGTTTTTATAAAACCTCCAAACAGATTAGTGAAATATTAATAAAAGATTTTTGCGTGCACAATAAAATAAATTACCATATCTTAAGATTTGGTTCTATTTATGGACCTGGAGCAAAAAAAGGGAACGCTATTTTTGATTTGGTACATCAAGCTCTTAAAAATAAAAGGATAAAATATTGGGGTGATGGAAATGAAACAAGACAGTATATTCATGCAAGAGATACCGCAAAAATATGTGATTATATTTTATCAAATAAAAAACTGAATAATTTCATTACTTTATCAGGTCAAGAAACAATTAGAATACATGATCTTTTAATGATCATAAAAGAAATCATAAATAATAAACTCGATATCAAATGTAAATTAGACAAAAGAAGTTTTTCTCACTATAAAAATACTCCATTTACATTTGATAGCGAAGATAGTTTTGAGCCAAATATTGGTCGTAAATTAATATTTGATGAATATACTGAGTTAAGCGAAGGTATTTATGAGGTAATTCGTCATGAAAGTAAGAAATATAATTCAATATAAATCAGCAAAAGAAGTAATTAAGATTATTGATAAAGAATTGAAATCAATTGAAGATAAAAAAGTAAAAATTGCATTAACGGGAGGTAAATCTTGGTTAAGTTTATATAGAATACTTCTCAAAAAAAATATTTTCAAAAAAAATTATGATTATTTTTTAACAGATGAAAGATGTACTAAATCAAAAAATCTTCAGAATTATCATTTATTAAATAAGACTTTTAATTCTAAATTGAAAATTAAAAAATTTTATTCTTCAAATGATGTTGCGAAAAATTTAAAAAGTTATCAAAATATATTACCTAAAAGACTTGATGTTGTATTTGTATCTTTAGGTTTAGACGGACATGTTTTATCATGGTTTCCGAATGATTTAAAATGGAAATCTAGTCAGAAAGTTTCATTTATAATTGAAAAGTCAATTAAGATAAAAAAACGATTAACACTTAACAAAAATTTTGTAAATAAAAGTAAAATAGTTTTTTTACTTATTAAAAAAAATAAATATGATATTTATAATTACTCTAAAAATAAAAAAAATTTTCCAGTAAATCACCTTAAGATTAATTATGCTCTCATTGAGAATTAATTAAGAATTTGAGTGTTTAAATATATACTTAAAGTTATAATTTTCTAAAATATGAATCTAATTTGTTATCATTAATTAATTTTTTCATGTGATTATAATTAACATATATTTTATTTCCAAGTTTTCTTAAAATTAACTTTTCTAATTTTTTCAAATTTTTATAATCAATTCTATAATCTAAACTTAAAGATATTTTGGTTTTTACTTTAATAGAATTAATGTTTAACTGTTTAATTATAAAATCATTATTAATAAATCCAGGCCCAATATGTTCTTTTTCAATTTTTGTTAATTTTTTTTTTGATAGTTTTTTTAAAGATGAATACCAAAAAGCTTCTATGTTATAACCATCTAGTAAATCTGGAGAATAACCAACGTAATCGGTTCCTTTTTGCAATAATTTTAAAGATTTTTTACTTAAGCATGGATTAATAAAAGGCATATCAGCACAAACTCTTAAAATTTTAAAATCTTTAATCTTAAATTTTTTCTCTAAATTTTTACAGCAATCAATAAATCTTTGAACAAGATTGTTCTCACTTCCTCTAAAATGAGAAAATCTATTTTTTTCTAATAAATTAACTAATTTATCATCATTTTTTGAGACTGTTGTTGCAACAACTGTGAGTTGATATTCATTTTTGAAGTTTTTAAATATATTTAAAATATAAGGTTTTCCGAAAAATTTTTTAAATATTTTTTTTGGAAATCTTTTTGATGAGGTTCTGGCTTGTATAATTATTACAACATTTTTTTTGTTATCAAAAATTTTATCAATATCATACAGTCTTAACATTATTAAATTCTTCGATTAAATTTTAGGATTATTTTTTAAATACAAAATTTTCATCTTTTTATTTTCTAAAGCACTTTCACCGTAAATTACTATTGCGATAGATTTTCTAGAATTTTTTATTCCATTAGATAAATTTGGGTTAGCTCTATGAATAGTATTACAGTGATGAAATATTACATCTCCAGGATTAAGTTTTGGGGAAAAAAAATTTTTTTTTAAAATATCTTTATTTTCAATAAAACTACTAAAACCTCTTATATTACTTTTTTTATGTTTTAAGACACCGTGTTTATGACTTCCTAAAAGATAACTTATTACACCATTTTTTTTTGATTGTTTAGTTAATGCTACATATGCTGTTAGAGCGTTAGCAGGTTTTCTACTCCAATAAAAATTATCCTGATGTGCTGGTGTAGGTGTTGAATTTTTACCAGTTTTTGAATGCAAACCCACGTTTACAACATAAACATTTTCATTAAGCAATTCTTTTGCTGTTAGCAATAATCTAGAATTTATAAATTTTTTAAAAAAATTGTAATGAAAGTCTAAATCTTTTATATATTTAATTCTCGAATTTTTATCGAGAACAATATGGTTATTCTTCTTCTTTAAATCGATTTTTTTCAACTCGTTATTTGCTTTTCTGATTAATTTGATAGGAAAACTTTTTTTTTGAATTGTAATACCATATCTTTTAAAATTTGATTTTAAATTTATGAACATAAATGATATAAAAATATAATTTATAATCTTATGTCTGGCAATGAAATTATTGACAATCAAGAGTTAAAAGAACTCAAAAATATTTTTACTAAAAGTAAAGGGGTTCTTTTCGCTCATGGATTTGATTTAAGGAGAAATAATATTTTTAGAACAAAAATATTTGAAAAAAATTTTCGAAAATATTTAAAATGTAAATATGCTGTTAGCTGTTCATCAGGCACTGCAGCTGGCACAATTGCCCTTATGGCTTTAGGTATAGGTAAAGGTGATGAGGTTATAGTTCAATCTTTTACATTTATCGCAGCAATTGAGTCAATTTTAATGACTGGCGCAAAACCAGTAATAGTAGATACTGATAATACTTTAGGAATGTGTCCTAAAGATCTTCAAAAAAAAATTACAAAAAAAACTAAATGTATAATGCCAGTACATATGCTTGGTAAAAGTTGTAATATGGATGAAATTAAAAAAGTCTCTAAATTAAAAAAAATACCAATCGTTGAGGATGCTTGTGAAGCATTAGGTGTAAAATATAAAAATAAATTTATTGGTACATTAGGAGAGATGGGTTTTTTTAGTTTTGACTTTGGCAAAATTATTACAACAGGTGAAGGTGGAATGGTTACTACAAATAATAAGAATCTGTATACTAAACTAAAAGCTTTAAGAGATCATGGGCATGAAAATAAAAGTAATATACATCGCGGACTAGATAAAGCTATTTGTAGAGGATTTAATTTTAGAATGACTGAGATGCAAGCAGCAGTTGGAATTGCCCAATTAAAAAAACTAAAAAAAATATTATATCTAAAAGAAAGAAATTTTAAAATAATTGAAAAAAAATTATTAGAAAAAAAACTTATTCAGCTAAGAAAAAGTAATAGTGATTCTTCAGATCAACATGACTTTTTATGCTTGGTATTTCCAAATAAAATTTTAGCAAAAAGAGTTTATTTGAAGTTTGTGAAACAAAAAATCCCAGTAGGAATTTTGCCAGTTGCCAAAAAATGGCATTTTGCTGGTGATTGGGGACACTTATGGAAGAATGACATTAGATACTCAAAATCTTATAAACGAATGTGGTCAAATTCAAAAAATTTACTCGATAGAACAATCTCAATCCCTATTTCAATAAAATCTTCAAAAAAAATGATTTTGAGAAATGTAGAAAAAATTTTAAATATAATTTAAGAATTAAGTGTTAATTTTTAGATAATTAATAATTTTATTTAAATCTATCTCTGGTGTTAAATATTTTATAAAATAATTTTCCTTATAATTTTTTTTTTCAAAATTTTCATTCTTAAATAAACTAATCAAGTAATTTGAAGCTTTTTTTGGATCATCAAATAACAATTTTTTTTTTTTTCAAATCATTAAATATAAAGTTTAATTTTTTGGAATGTTCAAAATGCTTATCTGCATTAAATATAATTGTAGGATAATTTATTCTCATAGTTTCACTTTCAATAGTAGCTAACCAAGAACCAATATGTAACTTAGATACATTGAGTAACTTTTCTATTTTAATATCATCATAAAAATCCATCTCAGGAAAATTTTTTTTAAAATATTCTTTTACATTCCATCCATAATCTTCCTTAAGAGATTTTATTGCTATTTTTCTTCTTATTTCTAACGGAAAGTTATTTAAAAATTTTTTTATTTGAACTAAATAACTAAAATATTGATTATTCATCATTAAACTCTGAATTCTAAATGAACATCTCGGTCTTGTGTTTACAGTCAATACTGCCCAATATTTAAGTTTATCTCTTTTAATATTAATTTTACTTTTCAAAGTACCAATTTTCAAAATTTTTGAATTTTCATAATGTTGATTTCCCCAACTTAAATATTGATCAGAAATTTTCATAATATGATCTAGTCTTTGACAATATTTATGAAAATGACCTCCGTGCTGACCAATAATTATTTTCGTTTTTTTAATTTTTTGGTCTGCTAAAAAAAACTTAAAAGTTTCATCATACCAATATGCTACACTTGTAAGTACGAAATTCACTTTTTTTAAATCATTAAATTTATTTTTTGAATTATTCATAAGATATTTGTAACCCTCCAAATATTGTTTTGGTAAAACGTGAGGCAATATATCTTTAAAAATTTGATCTAAATTTTTTTTTTTATTTTTAGTAAAAAGAAAATTTCTTAATGATTTATTGTACTTAAAATGAGTGTAATCATAATAATTATTATGATCAACAAACTGAAAATAATTGAAATTTTTTGAAATTTTAAAAATATTCAATCTGTTTAAATAGGACTGGTAAATTAAAAAGCTTTTTTTTTTAAAACAAAGAAAATTTACAATTTTTTCTAAATAATTCAAAATGTTATCCTTGAGAGACAGCTGATTTTGATGATAAATTTTTTTAATATTAAAATTAATTACTTTTTTTTTTATTCTAAAATTTTTTTTAAAGTAATTTTGAATAATAAAGCTATCTAAAATAAGATTCCAATCGTCATTATTTGCCATATATTCGAAATCAATTAAACTATTGGGAGTAATAATATTTTTTTTTTTTGATAATATTATCTTTAAATTATACTTTTTATATCTTCTAATACTTTCAAGCCTATCATATATAAAAGTTAAAAAATCCATTAACCACGGGCCAATTATTATCCTCCAATAACTAACAGGTTTTTTTTCATTATGTATTAAATTTAAGGTTTTTGTTAAATACTTTAGATTGTTTTCATAGACAGTTTTTAAATAAAAATAATCCTTTTTTTTTCTTTTATTTGAATTCCAAATATATTTATTAAGTCCACTTTTTTTGGAATTTAAATTTAAGGAAGGATGCATATAAATTTTTTGGCCTAAACTAGGATTAAATTTTTTATTTTTTGATGTAATTAAATATTTCAATTTACTCATTAAAAATTAATTATTTAAGATCTGATTTCTTAGTTATGTGATTAAACTTTTCAAATATAGGGTAATAACCAACTCTTTTTTTTTTTTTAATCAAAAATTTTATAAAATCTGGCATATCTAAATAATCTTTTTTTATACTTTTAAGACAACTTGAGTTAATTATATAAATACCAACTATAACTCTTGCCATAATTTTTGGTTTTTCATCTAAAGTATCTAATAGATTTTTTTTTGTTTTGACTAATCCATATGGAATTTGATAGTCAATATCTTTGGTTACCACAGTAATGTCTAAATTATTTTTTGAGTGAAAATCTAATATATTTTTAATCTTAAAATTAAAAATCAAATCTCCATTAATTACAATAATATTTTCATCTTTTTTAAGATAATTTTTAATAAGACTTAAAGGTCCGGCTGTACCAAGTTTTTTTTGTTCTTTTAAAAAAAAGGTTTTAAAATTATAATTTTTATTTTTAATAAATGATATTATCTTTTCTTTTTTGTAATTTACACTAATAAAAATTTCTTTAGCTTTAAGTAAATTGAATTGACTCAATATGTAATCTAAGATTGGTTTATTTCTAAATTTAGCTAAAGGTTTTGGTATTGTATTAGTAATAGGTCTTAATCTATTTCCTCTTCCACCAGCCATTACTAATACTTTAGGAAAATCACTTAATTTTTCTGTAAATATTGTTTTTTTAAGAAAAATTATATCAACAATAGTTTTATCTTTTTTAATTACAGGTATTGCTTCACAATTATATTTGTTAAATATTTTATAAACTTTTTTTTCTGACAATTCTGCTTCATAAATAAATTTAGGTTTTTTTTGAGAAATACTTATTATTTTGTCTTTTAAACTTTTTTTATTAATAATGGCTCTTCTTAGATCATTATCTTGAAAAACTCCAGATAATTTTTTTCCTTTTAGTAAAAATAAAATATTATTTTTTGAATTTTCTAAAAGCTTTATCGCTTGATTTATTTGTAATTTTTCATCTATTAATAATTTTTTTTTATTTAATTTCATAATTTAATTGTCAAAAATTTTTATGATAAATTTTTTATTTTTGAACCAAAAATATGATGGGTATCTATCATTATCTGCAATTCTCATTAGGTTAAAATTTTTTTTAATTGATTTATTAATATTTATTTCATTATCTAAAAGTGTTCTTTTTTTGAAATAAGTTGATTGTCCTCTTTGTTTTTTTGGATAAATATTTGGATAAATTCTTAAAAATTTTTTAATTATATTTATTGTTGCCAAAAATTGATATTTTCTTATTTCAGGTAATAATGAAGTTTCGGGTATTTTAAAATTTGATTTCAAATAAATTCTTCCCGAATCTACTCTTACACCATGACTAGCTTCTACTAAACAAATTGTTAATTTTGTTTTACCTTTAATTAGTTGCCACTGTACAGGAGAAAATCCTTTTCCTTTAGGCAAGTTAGACTCATGTATTATTAAAGTAAGCTTGTTATTTTTTAAAAAATTTTTCTTCAAAATTTTTGTGTATCCAATAACAAATACTATATCGTATTTCTTAATTTTTTTTTGATTTTTAAAAATATTGAAATTAAATTTAGAGCTACTTTTAAATGTTCTTTTTGTAAAATAATTATCGATCCAATTATTCTTAGAGTCTATAAGTATAGCAATTTTGATCATTATTAAATGACTTTTTCCACAACAATCAAAATATATTTGCTTGGACCTTCCCAGTCTTCCCAGGTTTCCAATTTATCATTTAAATTCTTCATAAAAATATTATATTCATTCAAAAAATCTTTGAAATTATAAAATTTTTTTATTCTAACATTTTTTTTTTCATACAATTTTTTATAATC
>MDTE01012653.1_pt1 | contig 23775 bp, 20 predicted proteins | sample 811231 | NCBI WGS metagenome assembly MDTE01 (sample SAMN05326651, study PRJNA326480) | marine metagenome | isolation source: seawater | place: Indian Ocean: Red Sea | collected 2010 | reverse complement strand
GCTCGGCTCCCACGACGGATCTTCACCTTCCAGTGCGCGTGCGAGACGAACAAACAGCCACGGGTCAAGCATCGCCCCACGGCCAATGGCCACCGCGTGGCAACCCGTCGAGCGTCTCATGCGGAAAGCATCCTCGACGGTTCGCACGTCCCCGTTGCCGACAACCGGAATCCGTTCCACAGCCTCGACGGTCCGGCGAATCCCCTCGTGATCCACCTCGCCGGTGAATCCCTGCGAACGAGTGCGTCCGTGGATGGTGATCGCCGCCGTCCCCTCCTGTTCGAACGCCCTCGCCAGGGCCGGGGCCGTGATCTGATCCCGGTCCCAGCCCAGCCGCATCTTGACCGTTACCGGGACGTCCACGGCAGACACCACCCGCGAGACGGTCTCGCACGCCCCATCAGTGTCACACATCAGGCGGGCCCCACCGCCCTGGCTGTTCACCTTGGCCATTGGGCAACCCATGTTGATGTCGATCCCCTTGTAACCGTGGTCGGCCAGCCAGACGGCTGCCCTGACCAGTTCGTCGGTCCGTCCACTGAAGATCTGCACCGACAGCGGACGATCCTCCGGCGACGTCTCGATCAGGTCCATCGCCTTCTGTCGACCGGACAGCAGGGTCGAGGCCTGCACGAGATCGGTCGTCGCCAGCCCCACGCCTCCCAGTTCGCGGATCATCCGCCGAAAGGCCAGGTGCGTGTAGCCGGCCAGCGGAGCCAGGAAATACCGGGACGGCAATCGGCGCGAACCGACCATGATGGTCGGTTCGTCATCGATCACCACTCCGGCTCCTGTCGTCTCAGTCGACATCGATTCCCAGTTCGTTGAGCATCTCGGCCACCGCTTCGGTTGGCAGCCCCACCACGTTGTCCCTGCTACCCTCGACCCTCTCGATCGCCTCGGCAGCCCGTCCCTGGATCGCGTACCCTCCGGCCTTTCCCACCGATTCGCCAGACTCCAGGTAACTTTCCAGCCATTCCGGATCCTGGTCCCGAAACGTCACCCGCGATTCTACCACCCGCTCGCGGACGAGTCCCGATCCACTGACGATGCAGACGGCGGTCGCCGCAGTGTGCGTGCGACCCAGGAAGTGATCTCGAAACCATTGCCTGACCACATCCCGCCATTCCGGTTCCGGTGGCTGGCCCAGCACCTGGAACTTTCCGTCTGCCCGGGACACAACGATCACCGTGTCGGCACTCAGCACCGCGGCGATACCGGTGGCCCGTCGCTGAGCCCCCAGTTGCAGCCGAACATCTTCCGCTTTGTCGCGAGCGATCTCCATCAGGCGACGATGGATCGACGTCCGATCGTCGGTGTCATCAAACCCGGCCTCCTCGACCGACGACGGCGGCAGCACCTCGATCCGATCGTCGCCAACCAGTTGGGACAGCAACTGACGACGTCGGGGCGATCGGCTGCCCAGGACAATCCGCGGCAGAGTATCTGACATCACCGGTCGGTCTTGAGCAACGGCCCCAGCACTTTCGAAAAGGCCTCGGCCTGCCTCATGAATCCCAGGTCGTTGGGATGTGAACTGTCGACTGTCGCCTCGCCGTCATCACCAAGCAGGTCGGCTCCCGGCAGGTAATGCAACCGTTGTACTCCCTCACGACGCAGGTTCTTGTACGCGACGGTCAAGGCCCGCCAGTTCCCTTCGTTTCGCTTGCGTTTGCTGTCAACCAGGAACGAATCCGCATAGCTGCGACCCTCCACCAGCACGATCGGCGTCTTTGGCCGGGCTTTGCGGAGTCGGTGCACGAACGGCTCGACCCGCAACTCCACCGCTCGGGCATTCATGTTCGGCAGGCAATCGAGCACGTAGACAGCCGGATCGAGCTTGGCGAGCAGGTCTGCCAGTTCGATCTCCATTTGCCCGTTGCCCGAGAAGCCGAGATTGATCACCGGCCGCTCGTACCGGCGACCGAGAATCGCCAGGTGGGTCATCCCCGGTCGCGAAGCGCACGCACCCTGGGTGATCGAGGTGCCGTAGAACAGAATCGGCTTCAGGTGCGACGCGGGCCGGGCCGGGGCCTTGCTGACCGCTGTTCCCTCGGGGACACCGATCTCGACTGACGTCACACCGTTGTAGAGCGGCAGGTAGAGCATGTACTCGCGGCGTCCCTCGGGAATCCCCGTGACCAGCCGCACCGAGTTGGTCGGAGTCACCCTGGGAAACCCGCAGGCCAGCCATCGCCAGCGAGACTTGGAGTCCCGGACGTACAGGTCCACGCCGCTGACCCCGGTGGCCGGCATGTGTGGCAACGCCAGTCGACTGCGACGCAACGTCCAGCGGGCGTGAAGAGTGGTCGCGGTGGTCACAAACCGTACGCACATCCCGGCCGAGTCCTGGCTGAGAGTCCAAACCGGCCGACGAACCAGTTTCTCGGCCGTCGCCGGCAGGCGATCGAAGTACGACTTGGTCTCTTCGAATCCTCGGCCCTCGACACCGAGCGTGCGGATATCGGTCCAGGCGATCTCCTGGGCCGACAGGGACGGAGTGACGACGGCCAGCACGACAACGGTGCGGAGAATCGGTGACATGGTGTGGCTCCACGGGTGAAGATCTGCCGCCATGATAACTGTCGTATTCACAATCACCCACCGGCCGCCTTAAGATACCGGTAACACTCACCTCGAATCGGAGATGACCCGATGTCACGTACCGCATTGCTGGCGGCCACAATGCTGGCCACGACAGCAGTCCCGTCGATGGCACAGAAACCCCCTGTCCAGAAAATCGACGGGCTGGTCAACTGGGTCTACGACTACGAGCAGGGTCGAAAACTGGCCCGGCGAACCGGCAAACCGATGTTCGTCGTCTTCCGTTGCGAGCGCTGAGAGGCGTGCAACGACTTTGACGGGCAGGTTGTCCGTCGTGACCCCCAGGTGGGACGGTTGTCCCGCCAATTTGTCTGCGTTCGCATCCAGTCGATGAACGGCATCAACCTGGAACTGTTCCAGTTCGAGTTCGACCTGACATGGATGTCGTTCTTCATGGACGCCGAAAACCGAATCTACACCCGGTACGGCGGCCGGGACGACTCGTCGCCGGAATCGCATCTCAATCGCAATTCGCTGCTGGCAACCATGCGATCGGCGCTGGCCCTGCACAAGGTGCAGGACGTGCTGAAGAGCCGTCTCGAACCGACCGGCCGGACCGTCCGTACGCCCGAGCAGATTCCAACGATGCGGGCGATGTTGGCCAAGCGCAAAAACAAGTGCATCCACTGCCATGACGTGAAGGTGGCTTCGCTGAGACATCTCCGCAACCAGGACAAACTGCAGCGGCACATGGTCTTCACCTATCCAACCGCAGCCAATCTCGGCATCACCGTTTCCCCCGATCGTCAGTCGGTGATCCGCACGGTGAAGCCGGGGACACCGGCGGCCCGGGCGGGTGTCCGCCGTGGTGACACGATCCTCCGTGCCGAGGATCACCGCGTGTTGACCCTGGGCGACCTGTCCCACGTGCTGGAAAAAACGGCCGACCCGGGCCGGCTGTCGCTGGAACTGAAGCGAAACGGCCGTGCCATTCCGGCTCGTCTCGACCTGCCGACCGGCTGGCGGAAATCAACCGATCCGTCGTGGCGCGAGTCGCTGCACGTGGTGGGCCCCAACTGCGGACTCTGGGGCCGCAGGCTCAACGCCAACGAACGCCGTCGACTGAAACTCGCCCCCGGCAAGCTCGCCCTGAAGGTGACCTTCATCTGGGGACCTCACACCCGAAAGGCGGGGATCCGGGTCGGAGACATCATTGTCAGGCTCGATGGCCAGGCCCAGGACATGACCATCAAGCAGTTGAATGCTCACCCCATGCTCAACAAGGCGTGGGGCGACACGATCCCGATCGTGCTCAGACGAAAAGGTCGGGAACTGACCGTCCGAATGACATTCCCGCGGCGACCGGCCGACTAGACCGACCTCGACGGATTGCCCCGGGTCGATCGTCGCGTTTGCCAAGACAACCCGGCGACATTTGTCAGTGCGCCGATTCCACCGAGTACTTGTCCTCGATCTCGCGTTTCTTCTTCAGGTAAACCGCCTTGTCCATATCACCGTCTTCGAGTTGTCTGTCCAGTTGTTTGAATTCCTTGTTTCTTTTGGCTTCCATCTCGGCAACGGTCGCGTAGAAGTTGATCTTCTTGGCGGCATCAGCCCCACTGATGGGATCCCACAGGATCGAATAGGGCCATGCCGCCAGGTTGACGATGCCCAGCCCGATTTCTCCCGTGTAGAAGGAACCGCCGCCGGGCAAAATGCCCAGTGCTGCGGCCAACTTGGGATTCTTCTCTTCAACAAGCAATCCCCTGGCGGACAGCGACTCGTACTCGGACTTCTGACGGCTGTTCAACGGTGTCACACAACCCAAAACGAAACACATCAACGCGATCAGCGACGGCATCATTCGACGTGTCATCGCAGACTTCCTCCTCGTTCGGGAGTTTTTCGGGTTGGTGGAGAAGCAGTGTGAGTGGAGTGGCGGAACCGTAGTGAAATGGATTTTCCGGGGCAAGACAAAACTCTCGCCAACGAATCTCCATCGGAACTGCCCAAGTTGTCCCCCTCCTGATCTGGTCCGTTCGCCACGAATCAATACAATTCGACGCAGCCTGAGGTAATCGAAACTGTGGAGTCGGCAATGAGCGGGCGTCGGATCCTGGTGACCGCGGCCTTGCCGTACGCCAACGGGCACATCCACATCGGTCACCTGGTCGAGTACATCCAGACCGACATCTGGGTCCGGTTCCAGAATCTGCGCGGTCACCGCTGCATCTACCTGTGTGCCGACGACACTCACGGCACCGCGATCATGATCCGGGCCCGCCAGGAGGGGCGATCCGAGGAGGAACTGATCGGCGAAATGCAGCAGGCTCACGTGCAGGATTTCTCCGGCTTCGACATCGTCTTCGACAACTACGGCAGTACCAACAGCGACGAGAATCGGACCCAGTGCGCCGAGATCTGGCAGTCGCTCCGCGACGCCGGACTGGTCCACCAGAAACAGGTCACCCAGTTGTTCGACCCGGTCGAGGGCACATTCCTGGCCGATCGGTTCGTCCGCGGCACCTGTCCCAAGTGCGATGCCCCCGACCAGTACGGTGACAGCTGTGACCAGTGCCTGGCCAACTTCAGCCCCACCGACCTAGTCGATCCCCGCAGCACGCTCTCGGGTGCCACACCCGAAACCCGCACCGCCGACCACCTGTTCGTCCAGATCGAGCAACTGCACGAGTTCCTCGAAGAATGGACGCAGGACGGCGATCACCTGCAGTCGGAAGTCGCCAATTACCTCAAGGGCCACTTCCTGGGTGAACCGCTGCGTGACTGGGATGTCTCGCGACCCGAGCCTTACTTCGGGTTCGAGATCCCCGACGCTCCGGGTCACTTCTGGTACGTCTGGTTCGACGCTCCGATCGGTTACATGGCCTCGACACACCAGTGGTGCGCCGCCAACGACGAAGATTTCGACACGTGGTGGCGGAACCCCGAGACCGAGGTGCATCACTTCATCGGCAAGGACATCACCTACTTCCACACGCTGTTCTGGCCGGCCATGCTCAAGACCGCCGGCTTCAACCTGCCGACGAAGGTGCACATCCACGGTTTCCTGACCGTCGACGGACGCAAGATGTCGAAGTCGGAGGGCACCTTCATCCAGGCCTCGACCTACCTCCAGCACCTCGACCCAGCCTGGTTGCGGTACTACTACGCCACCAAGCTCGGCTCGCGACTCGATGATCTCGACCTGAATCTCGACGAGTTCGTCACCAAGGTGAACACGGACCTGGTCGGCAAGCTGGTCAACCTGGCCAGCCGCACGGCCAAGTTTGTTTCGGGCCGTGACCTGGCTGACGTCTATCCCGACGACGGGGGACTGTTCGCCGCCGCGGCCGAGGCGGGTGGACGGATTGCCGAGGCCTACGAGGCCTGCGACTTCAACTCGGCGATGCGGGAGGTGATGGCCCTGGCCGACGCAGCCAACAAGTTCGTCGAAGACGCCGCTCCCTGGGTGCTGAAAAAGGACCCCAACCGGGACGCCGAACTGGTCGATGTCTGCAGCATCGCATTGAACCTCTTCCGGCAACTGGTCGTTTATCTCGCCCCCGTTCTGCCCCGGCTGGTTGAACAAACCGACCAGCTGCTCGGTGACCCGATCACACACTGGGACCAGTCCCAGGCCCCCCTGGCCGGAACACCGGTCGGGGAATTCCAGCACATGATGCAACGAGTCGACCCCAAACAGGTACAAGCCATGATCGATGACAGCAGGGAAGCTCCCCCGATGGGAGACGCCGAGCCAGAGGAGACGCCCGAGCAGGCCACCGGCGACACGTCCGACGACAATGACACCGCGCCAGAAAGCGTTTCCGAGGACTCATCCACCGAAGAAACCGGCGACACCGAAGCCGCCGCGCCGGCAGCTGCATGCGAGGCTCACGAACAGGAACCACTGACAACCGACAACTGCACGTTCGACGATTTCATGAAGGTCGACATGCGGGTGGCACGAGTGGCCCAGGCTTCCCATGTCGAGGGCGCCGACAAGCTGCTGCAACTGGTCCTGGACCTCGGCGGCGACGTCCGCAAGACGGTCTTTGCCGGCATCAAGGGTGTCTACCAGCCCGAGGACCTGGTCGACAGGCTGGTCGTGTGCTGTGCCAACCTGGCCCCGCGGAAGATGCGGTTCGGGACCAGTGAAGGCATGGTGCTGGCCGCAGGACCGGGCGGGGAGGACATCTTCCTACTCGCCCCCGACTCGGGCGCTGTCCCCGGTCAACGGGTCCACTGATTCGTCGTTCGGATCCGCTGCCCCACGGTGATTGTCGAGCGTGACGACCAGGGACCACGTGGCCAGGGGGATGATCTGCATCACCAGCCGTCCGGCCGCCCAGTCCAGGTTGTTCTCGTAGTCGGGTATCACCAGGAACGGAACGCAATAGGCGGCCAGCATCAACACGCTGGTCACCAACGGCCACGCCACGGCCGGGTTCCGCCACTTCTCCCGACCTCGAACCATTGCCACGACCAACACGATGCCGATGGCCCCAAACCATGGCGCGGCCGCGACTTCCAGCAGGAACCTGGTCGCGACAGTCGGCAAACGGACCAGGCCGTCGGCCACGCCGGACAGACTCAGCAAATGCCGGTAGTCATCCGGCAGCACTCCGGCCACGACGCTCCGCGTAAACACCACCTCGTGCGTGGCCAGGACCGCACCCACAACGGCAACGGTCAGAACAATCGCTCCCAGCGACCGTCGTTCGCGGTGAGCAATCGCGGCCGCAGTTCCCACGCCCGCCAGAACCAACACCGTCACCGGCCCCTCGGCCTTGGCCAACCCGGCCACCACCAGGCACAGGCCAACCAGGAACCACCAGCCACCTCCCTGTTCGTGGGCGGCCAGCCCTGCCACCACCGCTGACAGCAGGGCCACCCCCACAACCAGTTCGGGACACCCATTGAATGCGGCGAGGTTGTTCTGGAACGCTCCCAGGCCGCACCAGGCCGGCATCATCAGTAACAGCACACCGCCCAGCACCGGGTCCCGGCTCTTCATCCGCCTCAGACCGCCGATCACAACTCCTCCCAGGGCCAACCAGGTCAGGGGAAAAACCAACACCGCCGACGACTCGCTGAACCGACCGTCGTTCGAACTTTCCCACGCCCCCACACCTCCGAAAACCGCCTCGGCAGCCGGGACCAGAAGCGGATACCTGGGATGGAAATGCACATGATCAGGATCCTGAAACACCGACTCACCCCACGGTCCCGGCTCGGTCTGTATCAACCTCGCCTTGTACCCCCACTGCATCCGCTGGTCGAACCCATCGATACCCCGTGCTGCCCCGATCAACACGGCCCCGCCGAACAGCACCAGCGGCAACAGACGGATCTTCCCGTTCAACAGGCCCGACGACGATTCCACACGTTCGGCAACATCCTCAACATGGCCGCCGTGCACACACTTTCGGAGGACGACACCCACGATCAGCAACCCCAGGTTGGGCAACAACGGCAACCACGAGGGCGTGACGGGCTTGCCTTCCAGGAACATGAACAGGGCGACGAGCGACGTGACCGAGAGTCCCACCAACCACGACCATCCCCACCGCTCGCTCTGCGACGACAACTGACGCTCGACTCCCAGGCACACCAGCGCCCCCCAACCGCCGGCGACGGTGACGACCACGGCCACTGCGACCAGCAGCCAACCCAACAGCGAGGGATACCGCATCGGACCGAACGGTGTCAGCGAACGAGACGTGGCATCGCGGTCGCTGCCGGGAGGCCCCAGGGGTCCCAACACCGACTCGACCGTTCCCGGTTTCACTTCGACCAGTTCTTTCCCGCTCACCGCCCATCCGATCTCCCGCGTCCGGACGAACTCCTCGATTGACCGCTTCGTCCCTCGAATGGCGGCCGCCGAATACACACGGCGAGGGAAGATCCAGTAGGCCAGTTCTCGCTCCAGGAACTGGTCTGCCGGAACGTGCGGGGCTTGCCAGGTGTCGACCAAAACAGCCGCATCAGCCGGCACACGTTCCAGGACTTCCACGACGAGCCCGTCGAGATCTCCAACGGCGCGAACCGTCCGGATCTCCGGTTGCGTCCATCCGATCACGGCGGGGACCAGGTGAGCCAGGATCGCCACGACCGAAAGCCCCGACCACACGACCAGCACCAACCGGCCCGGATTGCGGGATGCTCTCTGATGGCTGGACTCGGTCACACCTCGTGGCTCCTCAATCGACGGACCGAACCAGAATAGCACACCGCATCCGACGACCGGCTATAATGCCATTCTGCCATGTCCGAATCGACCGCCTCCCCGCCACGCCGTCGCCGACTGTTCGTGACGGTCTACGCTGTGTTCCTGTTGATCGTCACCACCGCGGTCCTGCGGCTGGTCCACGTCGAAGCTGACGTGTGGGACTACTACTATCCCGAACTGGAAGCCTCGGGTGCCACCTCCGCTTCCCGGACCGCTGACGACAAGTCAATTGACGTCCTCACGCTTGGCGGTTCGGTCCTGCTGCAGGTCGAAGCGGACCTCGAGCAGCGTCTGCGGAAGGACCTGGGCGCCAACGTCCGCTGCTTCCATCTCTCGACAACCGCACACACCTCCCGTGACAGTTGGTTGAAGTACCGCCTGTTGGCTGCCCAGCGGTTTGACGTGGTGCTGGTCTGCCATGGCATCAACGACGTGCGGATGAACTACTGGCCGGCCGAACAGTTCCGCGACGACTACACCCACTGCCCGTGGTACGCAGGGATTCTCCGCGACACGGCGACCGGCCGCCTGACGTTGTGGGACCGGCTGAAACGATTCGCCACCCAGGAGGGACTGGGCCCTCCGACAGTGGCCGACCACCGACACGGCGAAACGATCAAGACGGCAACAGCCTTCCAGACCAACCTCCAGCAACTCGTCGACGAGGCACGACGCCGGGATGACGGCGTCGTGTTGTTGACCATGGCGGCGTATCTGCCCGAGGGCTACACCCGCACCGCCTTCAACACGGGCCAACTCGACTATGGAGCCGGCGAGGTCCGGCACGCCGCCGAATTGTGGGGGGCCCCACAGCAGGTGGTCCGGGGGATCGCCGAGCACAACCAGCGGACACGGACGGTGGCGTCGGTTGCCCCCAACGTCGGGCTGGTGGATCTCGAGCGGGAACTCGCAGCCGAGGGCGCCAACTTCAGTGACATCTGCCACCTGACCCGTGTCGGCCGTCAACGGCTGGTTGACGCCGTGGTCCCGGTCATCGTCGAAATGCTCGGCGATCGCTGAAACGCGGACCGTTCGGACAGAAGTGGCCCAGCACGCCGACGGTCCCGTCCGGACTCCGCCACTCGTGACGGAAGCGCGAGGAGATCAGAAGTCGATCATGAAACGCGTGCCGATGATCCGGTAGTCGCCGCCACCGTTGACGATGGCAGCCTCCCGATCGGCGATTCGGCCGTCGATGTAGTTGAACTGGACCCGGGCATTGGGATTCCAGTGCCAGTTGACGCCGAACGTCAGGGCTTCCCCGACACCACCGGTGACTCCCTCGTCGGTGAAGTCGGCATACGACCACCGCAAGGCGAGTTGCCAGGCTCCCCAGCCGGCGGCGTCGCCGTCGGGTCCCATGAAGAAGTTCTCGTTGGGCTTCACGCGGCCCACGGTTCCGGACTTCCTGGACCAGGTCATGTTCTCGCCGGTCAGAAAGTAGGACGCGTAGGCATAGCCACCCATCAGGTGCACGTTGTCGCCGAACCCTTCGTCCCGGGTCAGCCACAGGTTCTGGTACTCACCGCACAACTGGAACGGCCCGAAGTTCAGAAGGGATTCCATGCCGACCATCGTGTACCAGTCGGCCCCGGCGATCCGTCCGGTGTCGAGCCAGCGATTGACGCTGCGGGCCTCCGCGCGATGACGAAACCGGGCCTCGTTGTCCTGCGAGCCGTTGTTCGCAGCCGAGCCGTCGGGGTGAGCCACGGTCCCGTGGATGGCCAGGTGACCGTGATCACGACCGTCGTCCTCCCACAGGAACGTGGTGGCCAGCCGACCGGCAAGTTCGGCCTGCAGGTGGTCGTTGATGTGCTGCCCCTCGTCCTGGATCAGACGCTGGTTGTAGACACCGTACCGCCAGTTCCAGTCCTGTTCCTCCGACAGACCGTAAGAGGCAATTCCCAGCCGTCGACAGTCCTGGTTGAACGACTCGATCACGAAGGGCCGTTCGATGAAGACGTTGTAGCGGCTGCTGTTGAGGTGATCGAGACCGTAGGGACGCTTCTGGTTTCCGATCAGCACGGTCTGCAGAAAACCCATATCGTGGAAGCCAAGCCACGCATCGCGGAACTCGGCATTGTTGCCACTGGCGAATTCCATCTCGATCCGGTACTCCATGTTCGGGTTCACGTCGCCGCGAACGCCAAACCGCATGCGACGGAAACCAAGCCGGTCCTGTGGTGACCTGGTTGGGTCACCGGTCTCGATCTGGTTGACCCCCGGACTCGACGCCGGGAAACCCCAGTAGTCGATGTGGACGCGGCCGACGACTTTCATCGATGAAGCAGATGTTCCCGGCTTGACGGTGCCGTCGATCCGCTTGTTCATCCCGGCCAGGATGTCCTCCAGCCCAACACCGTCGTCATTGCCAAGCACGTCGGTCCGAGAATCGAGCTCGGATGAGGCCTGCCGGATCGGTTGCCCAGTGGAACGCTGTTGTTCCAGGGCCTCACGCAACGTCGCCAGTTCGGCCTCCTGGGCATCCAGGCGATCTCTCAGTTCCTCCAACAGGGGTGTCTCCTGCTGGGGAGCATCCTTGGCAAAACTCGGAACCTGCTGGGAATAAACCTGACCGTCGGAAACGAGCTGGACCACGAAAATTGCCAGCAACATCCATGGTGAAAAACATCGGGACTTCATGGTGAAAAACATCGGGACTTCATTATTTCCGGTTTCAGAACACATCTTTGAAACGACAAGACAGATTCTTGAGCAATTGAGCGATACAGCATTCAAAATCGACACTCTGATGACGTCAAAGGAACAATTTCTCCGGTTGTGTCAGCATTTCTTAGGTTATTAATATTTCGGAACGTACGGATCATTCGGCCTTGCAGGTCAATTTCCGCGTCAAAATATGACGATCAGGAAAGGGGTAACGATTCTTCAGGTCATAACGTCTCCTGGACAGACAGCGAACGCGGTTTCGCAGAACAAGCAATAGCTGGACTGGCGATGGTCACCCCAACCCCAGATATGGCAGGGACCTTTCACTGAAACCGTTCGTAATCTCGATGACGATTGGCTGCCTGGCCCTGGTGGCTGAAATCGATGCCGGCGAACAACCGGGCGAACCGTTGTCTCGACCCCGACGGGACACACAAACTCCAACTGACTTTTGACGTTGCCGAACTCGACGGCGTGCCAGCCGGGAGTTCCAGTCCCAACTACGAGACCGGACAGGTCGGAACTCTGTTCCGAGTGCAGTACCAGGTCGCCTTCCAGGCTCGCCACTATCGGCTGTACCAGTCGATCGCCTTGCGAATGTCACCGCCCCGGGCCAGCATCGCCACCTGCCAGCGGTACTGGTGCCGGTTGAACTGCGGCGTGTAGCCGTGATAGTGGTCGGCCAGTTCAATCGCCTTGGCCACATCAGCCGTCTCGAGACGGTCACGGCCGTCGGCCGCGACCATGAACCGGGCCAGCCAGAGCATCGAGGGAAACACCAGGGCCAGCGACCGGAAGCCCTCGATCAGCCCGAAACCGAAGAACGCCCGTCCGCAGAACTGCAGCCCGCGGATCTTCACCCGAAAGTACCGCGTGAACATCTCCTCGGCCTCGGGTGTCAATCCGCCGAAGGGCTCCTCGAGTTGGTCGAAGGTCACCGGCTGATCGATATCCTGCAACGGTGGGATGCGACCATTGCCCAGGGCAAAGCGTGTTCCGACCCGCAACAGCCGGAATCTTCCCATCAACCCTGTCCGCCAGTTCGACAGCGAATCATTGCGGGCGTACTGGGCGGCCAGCATCCGGAACAGCAATCGGCCGGCCGCCGAGAGAGGCGGATTCTGTCCGTCAGCAGACTCGCCGGCCACTTCCGCCTCGCTGCGAGCCGCCCCGCAGATGATCTCGACAAAGTCCGCCAGTTGCTGATCGCTCAGTCGATCCAAATTCGCCTCGGACACCATGTCGATGAAACGGACCGCCGTGGCCAGCTTGGTGGCGACGGGCACCTCCGCGGGAGTCATCAACGCCTCCAGCGAATTGACGAATTGACGAAACGGCAACCAGTCGAGATCCCCGGTGCGTCTCAGCCCGGGCGCGGGGGCCTGGGTCACGCCGGCCGGCACGACCTCGACGGCCATCTCCTTCAATTCGCTCTCCTGTTCGGCAACCGACCGCCCCTTGTTCTCGACCACCGACGGGCAACTGTACCGCAGGCTGACGCTGACCTGCCGCCCCTGGGGGTGAAACGCGTAGGGGTAGACCCGGCAAGCCAACGGCTTGGTCGGTTCACCGAACCTGGCGTGAATCCGGCACAGGCCTTGTTCGTCGAGAAACACGCACGCGCCGTTGGGTTTCTGCCCAAGTCGCCAGCGACGATTCCAGAATGGCCCCAGGTCCCGGACCACCACCGGAGTGCCCTCGGTGAATTCGTCGTCGTCGGACCACCCCTGGTCCACGATCCTCTGCCGCTCCTCCTCGGTGATCTCGACCACGTGCCGGGTGCAGCACTCGCTGCAACTGTGACAGCTCCAGTTCTGGATCGTCGGCAGTCGCAGGCCGAATCCGTCCATCGGTTTCGTCTCATCCCGGATGTTTGCCGACGAAGATCAGCGTCAGTTTCCGACGTAGCGGGCGTACAGCGAACGGGCCACCCCGAGATCCTGAGTGCCCTTGACGATCGCCCGACCGTCGGAAAAGACGGTCAGGTCAATCTCAGGGTCTTCCAGAACCAGCCTCAACAGGTAGGGATTGGCCGTGACCTGGCCGGTTCCTTCCAACCGTCCGGCAAGATCTTCCAGTGACAGTGACAGTCCCGGTGGAGGAGCAACCTGCACGGCGTTGCGGCCGCACAGCACGGTGGTCTCGGTCCCGCGTTCCCCTCTCAACCAGGTCCGCTCACCTCCGACACATGCCGGGCAATCAGATCGGTCCCTCAGATCTCCGATGCCCATGCGGCGATAAGTCCCATCCCAGACGTCGACGATCGTCAACATGCGTTCGACCTGGTCGGAGTGTCCGGAGAGAATCTTCAGAGCGGCGACCGTCTGCAGCGAGGCCACCACGTTGATCGCGGCTCCCAGCACTCCTGCCGTGTCACATGTCTCGGCAGCTCCCGGAGGCGGCACATCCTCGATCAGGCACCTCAGGCAGGCCGATTCGCCGGGAAAGATCGCCATCGTCTGCCCATGGCTGCCCACGCACCCCCCGTAAACCCACGGTGTCCCGGTCTCCAGGGCGGCATCATTGACCAGGAATCTCACCTCGAAGTTGTCGGTGCCATCGACGACCAGGTCGATTCCGTCCAGGAACTTCAGGATGTTGGTGTGATCGATGTCAGCGACGATCGGTTCGAGCGTGATGTCGGAGTTGATCCGGCCCAGTTTTTCGGCAGCCGCCACCGCCTTGGGGACCCGGCCGGCGACGTCGTCCTCGTCAAAGAGCACCTGCCGCTGGAGGTTGGAGAGTTCGACGAAGTCCCGGTCGACAATTCTCAGAAAGCCCACACCGGCCCGTGCAAGACTGTCGGCCAACACGCTGCCCAACGCGCCGCAGCCACAGACCAGCACGCGACTGGCCAGCAATTGCCGCTGGCCGTCCTCGCCGATGCCGGCCACCAGCATCTGGCGGCTGTACCGCTCCAGGTCATCGCTCATCGTCAACTCGCCTCCGCTCACCTCCACCTCGCGCCCCGACTGTAGTCTACCCGCCAGCCGGCCTGCAAACCGTGTCGTCCGACGTGCGTCGCTCCGGTCGATCTGTCATTATCGGTCGGCACGCTGGAACCTGGAACATCAACGATGAACGGCCCCGGTCTCGACGCCCCGTCGCCAGCACGACGAAGCCGAACGCTGGTGCTGATCGCCATGATCCTGATCGGAGTCCCGCTGGGAACCATCGGCTGGCTGAACAGCCTGCCGGAGGACACCGGGGAACTGGTCAACTGCCTGGGCACCATCCGAGTCGACGGCCAACCTCTGAACTCAGGAACCGTGACCGCCCGCCGCGAAGACGCCGGCGACGGAGAATCGAACGCGACGGGCACGATTGACGCCCTGGGACGATTTCGACTCACCACCGACGGGCAACCCGGAGCCCTGGTCGGGCACTATCGCGTGACGGTGGTCGCCGGCGATTCGGCCGGCGGAATCGAGATTCCCGAGGGGGAACAGGCGATGGAGACCACGACGCTGTCGATCGATGTCCAGCCCGAAGCCCGCTTCAACATCTTCACGCTCAACATCTCCGTCGAGCACTAGGCGGCCTCGGCCAGCGTCTGGCCATCCGCCTCGGCATCCGAAACCTCGTGCCCGGGTGGCACCACCGGCATCGGGACACCGGTCAACTCCACCGCGTACTCGTTGAGATCCTCAACCGCCTCTTGGACCATCCGGACGTAACCGGCGAGTTCGTCGCGGCCGATCTTCGACGGCACGTGAATCGGTTCACCGTAGATCATCCATGTGCGGCCGAAGGGAAACGGCACGACCATGTCGGTCCAGCTGCCGCGGATCAGGAAGGTGCGGCTTGCCGTGCACGCCACCGGCACAACCGGCAAGCCGGTCCGCGAGGCCAGGTAGACGACACCCTCCTTGAGTACCCGCCGAGGCCCGCGGGGGCCGTCGGGAGTGATGGCCATGTGGTGGGTCCGGGTCACCTCCATCGCCTGCCTCAGCGCCCGGGTCCCACCGCGCGAGGACGAACCCCGGACGATGGCCATCCCCATTGCCCGAAAAGCTCCTGCCACCATCGCCCCGTCTCGATGCTGGCTGATCAGGGCCGAGAGGTGGCGGCTGCGGCCGGCAAAACCGCCGAAGAGCAACTGCTCGTGCCAGCCGCAAAACAGGAACCGTTCGGCCGGATTCCGCACGTAGGGATTGCCACCCTGGTGAGCCGTCCTCACGGTCAACCGCTGGGTGAGGAACAGGAACCGGATCATCCAGCCCAGCACCCATCCGGCCGCAAAGGCCAACCCAGATCTCAAGCCGCTTTTGAACCGCTTCAGCACGAGGTGACTCCAGGGGATCCGATCGCCGGATCGCATTCTAGTCACACCGCCGAGGAGGCCAAGACGAGTGTGCAGCAACGGCCGCCGGAACGGAGAAACCTACCGCGACTTGTACCGCTTTGGCTTGCCCTCGGGGCCGATCTGAACCGTGTACCTCTTGCCGCCCGGCGAAACCCTCGCCTTGACCCACACGCCCTCGCACCCGTCGGTCTGACCGCCGTTGGCGATGAACTTGGCCGGGGTCTGCAACTTGGGCCCCAGCTTGACGTTTCGGTGCAGCTGGTAGAGCGTCTTCAGGGATTTGCACTCTCGCAATGTCTTGATCACACTCTCGGCCCCGCCCTTGGTCGGACCGTTGCACATCACCGCCACCCGCGGATCAACCGCTCGAACCAGCACCGGGTTGTTGCTCGAGGGCAAGCCGTGATGGGTGACCATGAACATGTCGACCCGGCCGATCGGGTTGTTCGGAGTCATCAGCTTCGCCTCGATGTTCCAGGTCAGATCACCACAGCAGAGAAAACGGAACTTGCCGAACGTCAGCAGGAAGCTGAGACTGGCCGCGTTGTCCGATTTGTCCTCCGGCAAAGCCTTGTGCAGCTTGGCGAAGGGATTGGGCTTGCCGGTGTTGGGAATCACCTCGCGACTGGCTGTCACGATCTGGATCGAATACGGGGTCTTGCCCGACTTCAGCGGCAGCTTGTCGCCGGCCTTCACCGCCTTCGACTTGTTCTGGGACGCCGAGCGATAATCAGCAACGCGGGAGACGAACTGAGCATCCTCGACCAGCGCGTCGGGAATCCCGCGATCCCAGAAATTCTTGATCTTGATCTGCGTCGACAGTGCCGCGTGGTTGCCATAGTGGTCGGCGTGCCAATGCGTCACCGCAGCGTGGTCGATGTGTTTCAACCCCGCCACATCGCGAACGACGTGCAGGATCCGATTCAGATCGCGGCCGTTGTTGTCCGGATAGCCCGAATCGATGACCAGCGACTCGCCCGAAGGCGACACGAACAACGTGCAGGCTCCACCCTCGACGTCAATGAAATAGATGTCCAGGTGACCGTCACCCTCTGCCGCGAACAACGATGACGCCGAAACCGACACCAGCATCGCAACGGCCACCAGCATCGCGACAGCGGGCCTGGAAAGGAATCGGGTTGAAGATCGCAGTTTGATCGGAGTCATGACGGTGTTTCTCTCGGTTCGGTCTTGGTTCGATTCGGGACCGGTCCCGGTCCGGCGGTGAACAACCGCCGAACCGTCACCATATCACCGCCACACGACGATTTCATCCGTCACGCGAAGACGATTCGTCCGGGGATGCGCCGTCTCCCGCCTCGTCATCAGTCTCGGCTGTCTCAGCCATCTCGACCGTCTCACCCTCACCACCGGACTCCATGACATTCTGCTCACCGGCAGGATCAATCGATTCCTGTTCCCCCTCGGGCGTCTCGTCATCGGACACGCCCGAGAAGAACTTCCGCATCGAGATTTCCCCCAACTCGGTATTGAACATCCCGATCAGCGCGTGCAGGCAGCAGGCGACGATCGGTCCGATGAACACGCCCCACAGCCCCATCTCGTGCACACCACCCAGCACGCTGACGAATGCGAGCAGCGGATGAAGCCTCGTATCGTTGTGCAGCACGTGGACACGGATGACGTTGTCGAGTGTCCCGATGACGACCACACCGAATAACGACAACATGACGGCACCGGCCAGGTGATCGTTGAAGCCCAGCCAGATCGCCACAGGCATCCAGACCAACCAGGCCCCCGTCACGGGAATCAGCGAGGTGAGTGTCGAGAGGATGAAGAACAGGAAAAAATGGCGGAGCAAGTCCGAGTCGATCGATGTGCCGACAACCCACAGGGCCACGGCGGTGAGCAGACCCTGGGCGACACTGGCCAGCAGCGTCGCCGAAACCACGCTACGGACAACCGATTCGAACTCGCCGAGCAACTGCTTCTGGTATTCCGGGTTGAAAGGGAACATTCGCATCGCGGCGGCCAGCAATGCCGGACCGTCGGCAAGGAAGTAGTACAGCGCGATGCCGAACATCGCACCGCCGATGACCATCCCCATGATGCTGCCAACCCAGCGCCCCAGGGTTGTCCCGGACGCCCCGGCACTGCGATCGGCCAGTCCCCGCAAGGCTTCGGAGAGCGAGCTTTTCAATCCTCCCGGTTCCGACGACGCCTCCGATCCCTCGACCGCGGGATCCGGTACCGAAGACGCCAGTCCCCATTCGGCCGCCAGGCTGTTGATCCGGTCCAACTGCTCATTCCACTCGGGAGTCCCAATCGACTCCTGGGAAATCGAGTACAGCTGGAGCGTCGCCACCAACACCCCCACCAGCAGCGGAACGAGAATGATCACCAGGACCGTGGCGGTCGTCATCCCGGCCGCCAACCGCGGCTTGTCCACCAGCCGCTGCACGAACCGCTGGTGGAGTGGCTGACAGAGAACCGTGACCACACCCGCCAGAAACAGCGGAAGCAGAAACGGAGCAACGACCTGGTAGAACGTGACCCCCAGGAAGAGGATCAGAACCAGCAGGATCCCAAGAGAAACCAATCGGACCATGGCGGTGTTTTACACCGATCGGGCCAAACCGTGCCAGAGACCTCGACCGACTAAGGCGAACCGACCACCGAGAACACCGGTTGCGGGTCGTCAAGACCCAGCCGGGCATCGATCAGGGACAGTTGACGAGCGATCCGTGAACGTTGACCGGCCAGGCGTCGATTGCATTCCGCCAGATGTCCCGAGATATCCGACTCTGTTCCGGAATCGACCTCCGGCAACCGGAACAGCCCCAGCACGGCCGATTTGCCTTCACCCGAACGCCCATCCTCCGGAACCCAGGCCATCCGCGTGCTCTCCAACTGCATCCGTTTTCTCCGGCTCTCGAAAACTCTCGACAAGGACCCTCTGAAGGATCCCACACCCCGTTTGCCGCCAGGGACTATCAGGATCGACTTTTCCGATCAGAGAACTTGAGGACTTTGCGGGAGGAAATTCCCATTGGGAAATATCGGTTATCTGCACAGTATGGAGAATCTGCGCAACCGTTACCGGATTGGCCAACGGCCGCTGATCGTCCAGTGCCGGTCGGAGCTGGCACGGACGAATTCGGAGCGACCTCCACGATCGGCGACCATTTGACGGGTTTCTTCTAGCGTCAACGCTGCGTGAAATGACTGGTGAAACAACTGCCTGGCATGTGGAGAGGCATTGCCGGCATATTCCTGCACCAGTCGATCGACGGTCTCTGCGTCATCGGGTCTCATCAGGTCACGGACAAACAGCATGCCGCCCGGCTTCAGCACTCGGACCATTTCGTCCAGCACTCCGGCCGGTTCGGCAATGTGGTGGATGATCGAGTTGGAGATGACGCCATCGAACTGTCCGTCATCCCAGGGTAACGCCTTGGCATCGACCTGCTCGATCTCGACAGTCTCCTCCACCGCGGCCTCGGCGACGTTTCGCCGGGCCAGCTTCAGCATTTCACCGGCCAGGTCGACGGCCAGGATCCGACAACCGGTATGTCTCCCGGCCAACTCGATGGGAATCTGCGCCGTCCCGGTTCCGAGATCGATCAGCCGGGCGCCGGCCAGCGGAACCGGTGGACTCGCGGGACACTCCTCCCAGGCAGCAAGAAACTCGTCGACGAAGGACCGATTGACTGCCGAGTGATCCATCCGATCGTAATCGGTGGCGTCCTCGACGGTGTCCATCACTTCGGGTTCGAGCGTCCGGGGCAGCATGACCGCGTCCGGGCTACTCGTCCCCCTCCTCGCCGGCCGACTCTCCCGATCCGACCGCCGCCATCTCCTCGTCCTCGCCGCCAGCCTCTTCTTCGACCATCCGGCCTTCGAAGTCCAGTTGCTTCTGGTCACCGACTTCCTTGACGCTGACGGTGATCCGATTCTGACCCTCGAAAGCACCGCGAAGGATCTCCTCGGAAAGCGGGTCCTCGATACAGCTCTCGACGCTGCGTCGCAGCGGTCGGGCACCGTAGTCCAGGTCTCCGCCCTTGTCGATCAGGAATTCGCGGGTCTCGTCGGTGAGTTCCAGTGTCAGGCCACGTTCGGCAAGCCGTTCGTAAACCTTGGCGAGTTCGATATCGACGATCTGCTTGAGATCGTCCCGGGTGAGCTGTCGGAACACCACGACCTCGTCGAGCCGCCCAAGGAATTCCGGCTTGAAGAACCGTTCGATCTCCTGGGTCAGACGCTCCTTCATCTTGTCGTAACTGGTGTCGTCATCCTTTTTGCCGAACCCGAAGGGTTCGGCGAGGATCGTACTGGCACCGGCGTTGGTCGTCATGATCAGCACGACATTCTTGAAATCGACCTTGCGACCGAAACTGTCGGTCAGGTGCCCCTCCTCCATGATCTGCAGCAGCATGTTGTAGACATCCAGGTGCGCCTTCTCGATTTCGTCCAGCAACACCACCGCGTAGGGCCGACGTCGAATCTTCTCGGTCAGCTGCCCACCCTCTTCGTAGCCGACGTATCCGGGGGGGGCTCCGATCAGCCGACTGACGTTGTGCTTCTCCATGTACTCGCTCATGTCGATCTGGATCAGGGCATCCTCATCCCCGAACATGAACTCGGCGAGCGTCTTGGCGAGCAGTGTCTTGCCGACACCGGTGGGCCCGGCGAACAGGAACACGCCGGTGGGGCGCTTGGGGTCCTTCAGGCCGCTGCGACTACGTCGCACAGCCTTCGAAACCTGCTTGATCGCCTCGTGCTGGCTGATCACCCGTGTGTGCAGTTCGTCTTCCATCTGCAGCAGCCGCACGGCGTCTTCGCTCGAGAGCCGCGTCAGCGGAATCCCGGTCATCTTGGCAACGACCTCGGCGACGACCTCGGCATCAACCACCCCGTCAGTCTGCTCGCTCTTCTCGCGCCACTCGCGGGTCAACTGCTCTCGTTTCTTCTTCAGCTTGTCGGCCTGGTCACGGAGGCTGGCGGCCTTTTCGAAGTCCTGGTCGGCAACCGCTTCCTCCTTGGCCTGGTTGAGCCGTTCGGTCTCTTCCTCGAGTTCCTTCAGATCCGGAGGCCGAACCATCGACTTCAGACGGATCCGCGCCCCGGACTCGTCGATCACGTCGATCGCCTTGTCGGGCAGGCAGCGGCCGGTGATGTAGCGACTGGCAAGTTCGACGGCCGATTCGAGCGCGTCGTCGGTGATCTGCACCCGGTGATGCTCTTCGTACCGGTCTCTCAACCCCTTGAGGATCTCAACGGTCTGTTCATCCGAAGGGGGTTCGACGAGCACGGTCTGGAACCTGCGTTCCAGCGCCCCGTCCTTCTCGATGTACTTGCGGTACTCATCGAGCGTTGTGGCTCCGATGCACTGGAGTTCCCCTCGCGAGAGCGCGGGCTTGAGCACGTTGGAGGCGTCGATGGCTCCTTCGGCTCCGCCGGCCCCCACCAGGGTGTGCAGTTCGTCGATGAACAGGATCGTGTTCTTGGCACGACGCACCTCGTTCATCACCGCCTTGATCCGTTCCTCGAACTGCCCGCGGTACTTGGTACCGGCAACCATCATGGCCAGGTCGAGCACCACGATGCGGCGTTCGCGCAACAGGTCGGGCACATTGCCATCGACGACCATCTGGGCAAAGCCCTCGACGATCGCCGTCTTCCCCACGCCGGCCTCGCCGAGCAAAACCGGGTTGTTCTTCTGTCGGCGGCTGAGAATCTGGATGACGCGTTCGATCTCGTCGGAACGGCCGATGACCGGATCGAGCTTCTTCTGGCGGGCCAACTCGGTCAGGTCGCGACCGAAGCTGTCCAGTGCCGGGGTCTTACTCTTGCCCGACTTGGATGACCCACTGGCCCGCTCGCTGGTCTCGGCCCCTTCGAGGCCGTGCCCGAGCAGGTTGAGCACCTCTTCGCGAACATCCTCGAGTTTCAGACCGAGGTTCATCAGCACCTGGGCCGCCACTCCCTCCTGTTCCCGCAACAGACCCAGCAACAGGTGCTCGGTCCCCACATAGTTGTGGTTGAGGTTCTTGGCTTCCTCCAGGGCATACTCGATCACCTTCTTCGCCCGGGGCGTCTGGGGCAGCTTGCCCATGGTGACCATGTCGGGACCCGACTGGACGATCTTCTCGACTTCGAGCCGAATCTTGCGAAGGTCGACGTCAAGGTTCTTCAGCACGTTGGCGGCAACGCCCGAACCTTCCTTGACCAACCCCAGCAGAACATGCTCGGTGCCGATGTACTCGTGGTTGAACCGCTGGGCCTCCTGGTTGGCCAGCTGCATCACCTTCCGTGCGCGATCGGTGAAACGTTCGTACATCTGTCCTTCTCCGTCCTCGTCGGAATGTCTTCTGCCATTGTAGGTCACCGACGATGGTGACAAGAATCGACCCTACCCCGGAGATCCGTCTCCCGGCTCCTTGCCGGACATCACAACCGCTACAATGCATCGGGATTCTAGTTCTCGTGCACCCCGGTGGCAAGATGCCCGCCCACCGTGGTCCGACAACGGGTGGAGAAACGACGATGATCCCGGGGAATTGGACCGAGTCAGCGGCCCGTGCGCTCGCGGCGGTCGAACACGACAGTCGGGTCCCCGGTCCCCGCGAATTGCTCTGGGCCCTGGTCGACCAGGAGTCGCGGGCCAGCGAAATCCTGGCCTCCGGAGGACTCGACGCCAGCACGCTCGCAGAGTGCCTGCCACGAGTCGACGAAGAGAGTGAGCCGACCACCCCGGGCCTGGACCTGGTGCTCCAGGAGGCGATCCGCCTGTCCGGGCTGGCCGGACGGGTCGCCGAGGCGGGGACCGAGCACCTGCTGTGGGGATTGGCCCAGGCCGACGAGACCATCGGGCGGGTGCTGGCCGATCACGACCTGCAGCCGGAGTCCCTCGCACCGATGATAGAAGCGGCCGCAGGAATCGAAACGGCCCCCCTGGAAACCGACGAACACCTGGACCCGATGCCGGTACCGGATACCGGCACCGACACCTTCCGCGTGATGGACGCCTCGGCCAATCGTGCCCGCGAGGGCCTTCGGGTGGTCGAGGACATCGCCCGCTTCGTGCTTGACGACTCGCACCTCACCGGCCTGCTCAAGCAACTCCGGCATGACCTGGCCACCGCTCTGAAACCACTTGACGGGGGTCGTTTCGTGGCCGCCCGCGACACCACCTCCGACGTCGGCACAACGGTCACGACCGAACAGGAACACCAGCGAGGATCCCTGCGAGACGTACTGGAGGCGAACCTCGGTCGGGTCCAGGAATCGCTGAGGACGCTCGAGGAACTGGCCAAGCTCAAGACGACCGGACCCGACACCCCGTCTCCGGCGTCCCACTTCGAACGCGCCCGCTACGACCTCTACACGCTGCACAAGGCCCTGGCCACGACACTCGAAGCGAAACGTCGGCTCGACGGTCACCACCTCTACCTGCTCGCCGGCGAGTCCAGTTGCCAGGGTGGCATCGGCCCGGCGGTTCGGGGTGCGGTGGCCGGTGGCGTCGGAGTGGTGCAACTGCGAGAAAAAACGCTCGAGGACGCGGCGCTACTGGACCTGGCACGTCGTGTCCGCCGCTGGACCAGGGATGGAGGCAGCCTGTTCGTGATGAACGACCGCCCCGACCTGGCGGTACTCGCCGACGCCGACGGTGTTCACGTGGGCCAGCAGGAACTGGACGTCCGCAGCGTGCGACGGATCGTCGGTCCCAACCGGCTGGTCGGCGTCTCGACCCACTCGATCCAGCAGGCTCGCCAGGCGGTTCTCGACGGGGCCGACTACCTCGGCGTCGGCCCCGTCTTCCCCTCGCAAACCAAGTCGTTCGACTCGTATGCGGGACTCGAATTCGTCCGGGCCGTTGCCCAGGAAATCACCCTGCCGTGGTACGCCATCGGAGGGATCTCGGCCGAGAACCTTGCGGAGGTCGCCGAGGCGGGAGCGACGCGCGTGGCCGTGGGAGCAGCCATCTGCGGGGCCGCAGATCCCGAAGCGACGGCCCGGGAACTGTGCCAGGAACTGACACGAGATCCCGCCTGAATCCATC
>MDTE01087316.1_pt1 | contig 23778 bp, 25 predicted proteins | sample 811231 | NCBI WGS metagenome assembly MDTE01 (sample SAMN05326651, study PRJNA326480) | marine metagenome | isolation source: seawater | place: Indian Ocean: Red Sea | collected 2010 | reverse complement strand
TCGTCAGCGAGCGCCGCGCTCGCGGCGTTCTTGATGTAGTCGGGCGTCGCCACGTTCGGCTCGCCGAACCAGAGCGCGATCAAGTCCTCGCGGCCGAGATTCGCGTCCGCAACCTTGCGGATCAACGATCCCTCGAGCGCATCGATGGCGGGGCGCAGGCGGCGGCCCGGATTGTCGGTCTGGTTCACGCAACTCTCCTCTCAAGATATTGCAGTGTAACCGTCCCATGCGCGTTCGGGAATTGCCCCACCCGTGCCGATCGGGCATATCAGCGCATCATTCCGTATCAGAGACAACACCCATGACCGATTTCGAAGCACGCGACCTGACGGAGGGACTGAACGGGTTCCTCGGATTCCGACTGATCGACTGGCGTGAGGGTTTTGCCCGGATCGCCGTCGACATCGAGGAGCGCCACAAAAACCGGCAGGGCGGCTTGCACGGTGGCGTCACCGCCTCGCTGATCGACGCCGCTACGGGATTCTGCGGCGTCTACGAGCCGGACCCCGAAAAGCGCCGGGGTAATGTGACCGTCTCCCTGAACGTCAACTTCGTCGGCCGTGCCAAGGGTTCGACCCTGATCTGCACCGCCAGGGTGATCCGGGCCGGCCGTCGGATTTATTTCGCCGGTGCGGAAGTCCATGACGAGCACGAAAACCTCGTCGCCAGCGCCGAGGCCGTCTACGCCTATGTGGACCGCGACGCCCAACGGCGTCCGGCATCCTGAGGATCGCCGGGATGAGTGAATCCGACACCCGGTTCCACATCGGCCAGATCGTGCGCCACCAGTTATTTGGCTACCGCGGTGCGGTCTTCAACGTGGATCCGGTCTTTCAGGGCACCGAGGATTGGTACGAGAGCGTCGCCCGATCGCGTCCGCCGAAGGACGCACCCTGGTACCATGTGATGGTGCACGACGCGTCGCACACCACCTACGTCGCCGAACGCAACCTCGTCGCCGACCCGGAGCCGGGCCAGATCGCCCATCCTCTGCTAGGCGAATTCTTCACCCTGTTCGACGGCACCCGCTACATCGCCGGCGACCACACGCACTGATCGGCTTGACACGCCGCCGGACCCGACCCATCGTGAGCCCAGTCTGTGATGCTGGGGTGCCTCGCAAGCGTCGGGAGATGCAGGCGGGGCTGAGAGAAAACCCACAAACCTGATCCGGGTCATACCGGCGGAGGGAGTTGTCACGGACCGTCTCGATGGACGCTCCGCCCGCCACATGACCCGGTCAAAGCCCGGGAGAAGTCTCATGTTGCCAGGGTTGCGCCGGATCGGCCTAGCGACCGCAATTATCACCGCAGGACTGTCCTTGGTCACCACTGCCGCTGCCGACAGTTTGCGTATTCCCGTCCTCGTTCCGATCACCGGTTTCCTGTCCCTTGAGGGCACGAGCCAGAAGAACGGCGCCGAACTGGCACTTGACGGTTCGGATGTCGCCTTCGATGTGGCCGACACCGCCACCTCACCCGAGGTCGCCGTCAACGCGTTCGAGCGCGCGATGAACGCCAAGGATGTGGTTTCCGTCGTCGCCCCTATGCTCGGCACCCAGATGCTGGCGCTGATCCCGCTCGCCGATGAATTCGACGTTCCCATGATCACCGTGTCGGGAACAGCACGGATCACCGAACTCGGCAGCCCCAACGTGTTCCGCTTCTTCCCCGGTGACGTGGTGGTGAAGGCGGCCCACGCCCGCTACGCGGTTGAGGAACTGGGCGCGAAGAAGCCCGCAATCATCTCCCAGACCACGGCCTATGGGCAGAGCGGCCGGGCCGAGCTCGACCGCAACCTCCGGGCGCTCGGTCAACCACCGGTCTTCACCGAGGGGCTCGAGGTCTCGGTGAAAGACATGCTGCCGGTGCTTTTCAAGGTTCGTGATTCCGGTGCCGATGTCCTGTTGCTGCATCTCCATTCGGGGCCGACGGCGCTGGTCATTCGTCAGGCCCGCGCCATGGGTCTCGACATTCCCATCGTCGCGGGATCGGCCATGCATCAGCCAGAAACCGCCGCTCTGCTTGAGTCCGCCGAACTGCGGGGCGTGTGCGCCGAATCCGGGTCGTCGCCGATTTCCGAAACCGGCCCCGAATTCCGTGCGTTCGCGGACGCCTACCGCAAATCCTTCAACCGCGAGCCGGATGCCTTCGCGCTCGGCCAATATGACGGTGTGAACATGGTGCTCGCCGCGATCCGCGGCGGCGCCAGGGATGCCGCCGGTGTTCGGTCCTGGCTCGAGTCCAACCGCTATGACGGCCTCGCCATGACCTATGCCTCCGACGGAAAGGGCAACATGGCTCACTCCGCCGTCATCCTCTGCTACATCGGCGCGGACCGGGTGCCGCAGATCGTCAAGCGCTACCGGAACGTCACGGGCGTGCTCTAGACGCGCCTTCGACGCACGCCGGGACGAACCAGACCGCCATGTTCGCCGCACAGCTCGCCCTCAACGCGCTCGCGCTGGGTTCCGCCTACGCTCTCGTCGCCATCGGGTTCGTGCTGGTGCTGAACGCAACGACGGCGGTCAATTTCGCCCACGGCGAAAGCGTGGTCGCCGGCGGATTCGCCGCGGTGGCCATTGCCGGCCTTCTACCGGCCGGCATTCCCGGGATTGTGTTGCTGCCCGGCGTCCTTGTTGTGACCGCGCTTCTCGGCCTGATCATCGCCGGTGTCGCCTACCTGCCGATACGCTCGCGCCCACCGGTCTCGGTGTTCGTGACCACCATCGCCTTCGGGATCATCGTCACCAACGGCCTGAATGCCGTGTTCGGCGCCGCACCCCGAACAGCTCCGGCCCTGGTCGGCAGCGGCGCGGTGGAGTTTCTCGGTGTCACGGTCAGCCTCCAGTCCCTCGCCATCATCGCCACGGCAGCCTTGCTGATCGGTGCGCTCGCCTTCGTCCTCCAGCGCACCCAACTCGGCCGCCAGTTCCGGGCCTGCTCTCAGGATCCGGAAATGGCACGCGCGCTGGGCATTCGCCTGGTCCGGATTACCCTGCTCGGTTTCGCTCTCGGCACAGCCTTCGCCGGGGCGGCGGGCCTGCTGCTCGCCCATCAGTTCTTCGTCTCGCCATCCGATGGCGGCATCCTGATCCTCAAGGCCTATATCGCCGTCGTCATCGGGGGCTGGGGCAGCCTGCGCGGCGCCAGCGTCGGTGCGCTTCTGATCGCCGTTTTCGAAGTTGGCGTCGCGTCCGTATCGTCCCAACCGGTCGCCGAGGCCATGCTCTATATCGCGGTCCTGCTGGTTCTGTTCGTCCGGCCCGAAGGTGTTTTCGGAGAACCCCAGAGGGTGCGGGCATGACGGGGATGCATCTCGGCCGTGACCGGGTGACGCTGATCGCGGGCGGCGTCGCGCTGGCGGTCTATGCCACCTTGTTCGCCTCGTCCTACGACCAGCGCATCCTGACCCTGTCGGGGGTCTATGTGATCATGGTGCTGGGCTATCAGTTCATCTTCGGCCATTCAGGTGCACTCAGCCTTGCTCAGGGCGCCTTTTTCGGCGTCGGCGCCTATGTCACCGGTATTGTCGGCAGCCAGTTCGGCACCGGGTTTCTGATCACCTTCCCCCTGTCGATCGCGCTGGCGACGCTGCTCGCCGCCATCGTGGCCGCGCCCGTGTTGCGGCTAGCCTCCCACTATTTCGCGCTCGCGACCCTGGCCTTGAATCAATTGCTGCTCGTGATCGCGGTGAACTGGGAGTCCGTTACCGGCGGCGCCAACGGTATTCCCGGAGTTCCGCCCGTCATCCTGTTCGACTGGCAGGTCGGACGCGGATTGCCGCTATTGGTCTTTGTCTGGGCGCTCGCCGCGGCGGCCATGCTCATCGCCCACTGGCAGCTGCGGCCGTCGCGGGTCTCGTCTTTCACAGTCATGCGAGAGACACCGCTCGCCGCGCCAGCCTTCGGCATCGAACCGGGTTTGTTGCGGTTCCGTGCGTTTCTTTTCAGCGCAGCATTCGGCGGTGCCGCAGGTGCATTATTCGTGCACACCAACCGGGTGGTCTCGCCCGAGACGCTGGGGTTCGGAATCATGGTGACCTGTCTGACCATGACCGTCGTCGGCGGCCGGTTCCGGATCGCGGGCGCCGTCATCGGCGCGCTGCTGCTGACCCACCTGCCCGAATGGTTCCGTGGGCTTGACGAGTATTACCTGGTTGCCGTCGGCTTCCTGCTGCTGGCCATGGTCGTGTTCGCGCCGAACGGGCTGGCGCCCCTGTTCCTGAGGGCCGGCGAACCATCCAGGCTGTCCAAGACGATCGCCGGAGACATCGAGCCCCCCGCAAAATCCACCGCCGGTCTGGTGATCGAGGGATTGTCCAAACGCTATGGCGGCGTGCGGGCACTGGATGGCGCGAGCCTGCAGGTCGAACCCGGCGAGATCGTCGGCCTGATCGGTCCCAATGGTGCCGGCAAGACCACACTCGCCAACCTTGTGACGGGGATCGAACGCGGGGACGCGGGTCATGTCGAGCGCGCCTCGGCGAATCTGTCCGTCCTGTCTGCCACGGCGATCGCAAGGTCGGGGATCGCACGCACCTTCCAGACATCCCAACTGCCCGACGAGCTGACGGTGCGACAGGTCGTGTCGACCGCGGCGGTCAACCTGGGCAGCACGGCACCGGCGGACAAGGTGGTGAACGGCGCACTGGCCCTTTGCAAACTCAGTGACGACGCAGACACCCATTGCGGGACCCTGCCCCACGGTGTGCGCCGCCGCGTGGAAATCGCGCGTGCCATTGCGGGTGATCCGGGGGTGCTGGTTCTCGACGAACCGGCCGCCGGTCTCGCCGATGAAGAACAACGGCAAGTCGCAGACATCTGCCGGGCCCTCGCCCACGCGGGCACCGCGATCCTGCTGATCGACCACAATCTCGAATTCCTCCGCACCAGCGTCACGCGGCTGGCGTGTATGGATGCCGGCAGGATCATCATGGAAGGCCCCTTCGACACCGTGCTCGCCGACCCCGCGGTGCGAGCCGCGTACTTCGGAATGGCGGACCAATGACGACACCGGGACTGCAAATCGAGGGACTCACGGTGCGCCACGGTGCCGTCACCGCCGTTTCGAATGCGTCTCTGTCCGCAGCGCCGGGTGAAGTTACCTGTCTTCTCGGCATGAACGGGGCCGGCAAGTCGAGCCTGCTCCGCGCGATTATCGGCTTGGCGGCTTCCGACGGTGCGATTGCCGTTTCCGGCCGCGACATCTCGCAGATGGCGACGGAACACCGAATCCGCGCCGGAATTGCCTATGTGCCCGAGGGTCGACGAGTGTTCCCGGGCCTGACGGTGGCGGAAAACCTGCTGGTGGCCGGTCCCGCCCGAAATGCAGACCGGCAGGAACGTTTAGCAACCGTGTTCGAGCTGTTCCCCCAACTTGCGCAGCGGCCCGCCGACCGGGCATGGCAGCTTTCGGGCGGGCAACAGCAGATGCTGGCGATCGGGCGCGCCTTGATGGCCCGGCCCGACATCTATCTGTTGGATGAACCGACCCTTGGTCTGTCCCCACGGGTCATCGACGATGTTGCCGAAAGTCTTGCCAGACTGGTCCAGACCGGCGCGGCCGTGCTGGTCGCGGAACAGAATGCCGGTTTTGCCGCGCACGTCGCCGATCGCACTATCCTGATCCAGACGGGAAGGATCGTGGCGCCGTCCGGCGCGGCCTGACTCAGGGGCAGGATGTCTGGGCGACCCAACCTTTCTGCGGACCTTCGGGTGGCCAGACGGTGGCCACCACACTGGCGTTGATCTCCAGCCTGTCGCGCCACGCGCACGCCACCTCACGGGCGATTTCATCCGCGGATGCGGTCGCGACACCAACGCTCAAGACCAGCGAGATACGGTTATCGGATTCCACCGAGACCTCGGACAGATCGCCGCGCTCGGATGCCCATTCGAGGAACGCGTTCTCCGCGTCGCCAAATGTCGGGGCCAGAAAGTCCTTTGGCAAACGGATGAAGGAACGATGGACCCAGCCGGTAGTGCCGCTGTCATCGAAGGAGTGGATATGCACCCAACGCCCGTCCTCATCAAAGGCGCGCGCCTTGTCGCCGCGCTTGAGCTTGGTCACGATTGCATGGCCTTCGCCGGGACCCGCACGCACATTGAGCAAACGCGCGGAAATTGTCGCTTCCCAGCTCCGTCGCGTTTCGTTGGCCGCGCCGGCTGCTGTCGCGGCCAGCACGAGGAAACACAGGAAAGCTGCAATTGCTCGTCGGTCCATATTCGGGCCAATCCCTGCAGACCAATCCGGGTGTGCGCCTCGACTTGCGACACCCGTGCTGTGATTATGCCATGCCCTGGGGCACGCACAAAAGTTTCAACTCCGCTACTCGGTCGTCGAGGACCGGGTGCTGATCATCGTCACCGGCGAGGACGAGCGCGAGCGCACGTTTGCGCTCACGCGCCGCCTGGTAAAACGGCTGATTCCGGGTTTGCAGAAAATCCTGGGAGAAGATGCGGTCCAGCAGGACACACTGCCGTTCGACAAGCCCGAAACAGAATCCCCGCAAGGCCCCGCCCCGGTGCCCCAAACAACCGACAGCGCGGCACCGGCGGCCGGTCAATCCGCATCGGCCAATCCGGCCGCACCGGCCTCGGCGAGCAGTCCCGCGACACCAGCGCCGAAGACCCATCTGGTGACCCGCCTGCGGATCGTCGAGCGACCGAAGGAGACCCATGTGCTGCAAATTTCCGATGCGGACACGACACTCAACGTTCCCTTGAATGACGACCAGCTCAACAATTTCACGCGCGGAATTCTGACGGCCCTCGGACGCGCCGGCTGGAACCTGAGCTGGGAGAACGGCTCGGCGCATGAAGCCGAGCCTTCTTCGGAATCAGAGCCGGCAACGATCGACATCACCACCGACAGTCCATCGCGCTACAGGCACTAGGATTGCCGAGAACGACTCACGCAAAAACGCTAGGTTTCGATCTCGCGAACCCATTCCCATCCGGATCAGAGCTGGTTAGAGGCATCTCATGGCACGACCCGATGATATGAACCATTCATCCGAAGAGGCCGCGGCCGCCGCGCAGGACACGGCCCGCCACCTACTGGATATCGGTGCCGTCAATTTCCGTCCTGAAGACCCCTACACCTTCACCTCGGGCCGGGTGAGCCCCAGCTACATCGATTGCAGGCGTGTGATCGCCTTCCCAGTGGCCCGCGAGGCGATGACGGCCCATGCGGTGGCCCTGATCGAACGGGATATCGGCCGCGACAATATCGACGTGGTGGCCGGTGGCGAGACCGCCGGCATTCCATATGCCGCGTTCGTGGCCGTCGCACTGGGCAAACCCATGGTCTATGTCCGCAAAGAGCCCAAGGGCTTTGGCCGCATGGCCCAGATCGAGGGCGCGCTGGAAGATGGCGCACGGGTCCTGCTGGTTGAAGATCTGACGACTGACGGAGGCAGCAAGGTGCGCTTCGTGAACGCGCTTCGCGAAGCAGGCGCGGTGGTCGAACACACTTATGTCGTCTTCCACTACGGCATTTTCCCCGAGAGCCAGACAACCATGGACGAGCTGAGGGTCGGCCTTCACGCGCTTGCCACCTGGTGGGATGTGCTCGATGTCGCGCGCAAGCAGAGCTTGTTTTCCGCCGAACAACTGGACAGTGTCGAAGGCTATCTGCACGACCCGGACGGCTGGACCCCCCTTTCATCCTGATACACCGCACCGATTGATCGGTTCGGACACCACCCGCAGCGCGTTTTGTTGATTGTCCGTTCCGCCGCACGATCGCCTAGAATGATGTTTAGGTAACCATTACACGCCACGGAACAGACGCTTGAACCTCAGGACCGCACTGGCCGCTGCGGCACTCGCAACCGCAATCGGCAGCACCCCGGCGCTGACGCAGGACAGACCGGCCAGGGACGAGCTCGTTATCGGCGTTAGCCAGTTTCCACAGGGCTTCCACCCGAACCTCGCCAGCCATGTGGTACTGTCTCTGATCCATGGCATGACCCGGCGGCCATTCACGGTCTACGACGCGGACTGGAAGCTGATCTGTCTGCTTTGTGACGAATTGCCGTCCCGCGATGCCGGCTCGATCCGCGACTGGACCACTCCGGCTGGCGAACCCGGGCTCGAGGTCGACTACACGATCCGTGATGGCGCGACATGGGACGACGGCACGCCGGTTTCGACCGACGATGTGACATTCACCTGGGAAATCGGCCGCAACGAGGCCGCAGGCATCAACAACCAGGAACTCTACCGGCGGATGGAGAAGATCGTCGCCCACGATGCGCGGCGCTTCACAATTTTCTGGAACAAGCGCACCTGCGACGCCGAGGCCATCAATGATTTCGAACTGGTGCCGGCCCATCTCGAACGCCCCGCGGCGAGCGATCCGGCGGCCTATCGTTCGCGCAACGCCTACGACACCGACCCGACCCAGGCGGGGCTGTATTTCGGCCCCTACCGCATTTCACAGGTGGAACCCGGCGCCACCATCGTGTTGGAACCGAATCCCACATGGTGGGGCAAGGCGCCCGCCTTCAAGCGGATCACCGTGCGAACCATCGAGAACACCGCCGCCCTGGAAGCCAACCTGCTGTCGGGGGAAATCGACTATATCGCCGGCGAGGACGGAATCTCGCTCGATCAGGCCATCGCGTTCGAGAAACGCCACGGCGACCGGTTCGACGTGATCTTCAAGCCCGGCCTGTTCTATGAGCATGTCGACCTGCGTCTCGACAATCCGCTGCTGTCGGACCTGCGCGTGCGACGCGCGCTGCTGCACGCGATCGACCGAACCTCGATCAGCGAGCGCCTGTTTGAGAGCAAGCAGCCCGTCGCCGACACGTTCGTGCACCCGCTCGATTCCATGCACACCGACGATGTCCGCAAATACGCCTTCGCCCCGGACGCGGCACGCGCGCTGCTCGACGAGGCCGGCTGGACCGATATCCGCAAGGGCATTCGCCACAATGCGTCCGGCGAGCCCCTGCGGCTGGAAATCATGACCACGGCCGGCAACCGGGTGCGCGAACTGGTCGAGCAGGTCATCCAGTCGAACTTGCGCGAAGTCGGGGTCGATCTCCGGATCCGCAACCAGCCGGCCCGGGTCCTGTTTGGACAGACCATCCGGCAGCGAGAATTCCCGGCCATGGCCATGTTCGCCTGGTTCTCCACGCCGGAGAACATTCCGCGCACGACCATGCATTCGACCATGATCCCGACGACGGAGAATGGCTGGTCGGGACAGAACTACACAGGGTTCCGGAATCCCGTGATGGACGACGCCATCGACCGGGTGGAGGTGGAATGCAGCGACGCCGACCAGACCCGCCACTGGACCACCATCCAGCAGACCTATGCCGATCAACTGCCCGTCCTGCCGCTCTACTTTCGCGCCAATGCCTTCGTCATGCCCCGTTGGCTCGCCGGCGTAACCCCGACCGGCCACCAGTACCCGAGCACGCTCTGGGTCGAGAACTGGTCGGCCGAGTAGAACCGCGGGCATGCTCGCCTTCCTGACACGACGGCTGTTCGGCATGGCGCTGGTCCTGGCGATCATGTCATTCGTCGTGTTCATGCTGATCGGCCTGATGCCCGGCGATCCCATCGACATCATGATCGCGTCGAACCCGGATCTGACCCCGGCTGACGGCGAGCGCCTGAAGCGACTGCACGGCCTCGATCTGCCCCTGTGGGAACGCTACGCCAACTGGCTCGGCGGCGTGCTGAACGGCGATCTGGGATTCTCGCGCACCTACAACCGGCCGGTCCTCGAAATTCTTCTGCCCCGGCTCGGCAACACCTTGATCCTGCTCGGCCTCAGCTCCATCGTCGCCATCCTCATCGCCATCCCCCTCGGGGTCATCGCCGCCACCCGCCCCCAATCGACCCTCGACGGGGCGATCAACCTGTTCTGCTTTGCGGGGATCTCGGTGCCCCCCTTCTGGCTTGCCCTGGTTTTCATTCTGCTGTTCGCGGTCACCCTGGGCTGGCTACCCGCCGGTGGCATGGGGGGGCCCGATGCCGGCCTGTTCGTGCGGGTCGAGTTTCTGATCCTGCCGGTGGCGACCCTGACCATCGCAAGCCTGGCCGGCTACACCCGTTTCGCCCGCGCCGCGATGATCGAGGTTCTGCGCCAGGACTATATCCGCACCGCGCGGGCCAAGGGTCTGGGGTCGGGACGTACGGTCTTCGGCCACGGCCTGCGCAACGCGATGCTGCCGCTGACCACCATAATCGCGCTCGACTTCGGGACCCTCTTCTCCGGCGCCCTGATCACCGAGACCATGTTCGGCTATCTGGGCATGGGCAAGCTGATCTACGATTCCATCCTCGGCAACGACTTCAACCTGGCGCTTGTCGGGCTGCTGCTGGCAACCCTCGTCGTTCTGATCGGCAACTTCCTGGCCGATATGGCCTACGCGGTGCTCGACCCGCGTATCAGCTTCAAGTCCCTGGAGGCGGCATGAGCATCGCCACCAATAGCGCAACCACCGGCGCGGCCGAACCGCACATGTTCTGGCGGCGGTTCCGGCGCAACCGGCCTGCCATGGCCAGCGCCGCCGTCCTCGCACTGATCGCGCTCGCTGGCCTGCTCGCCCCGGCGTTCGAGGCCATGCTCGGCGTCGATGCCACACGGGTCGACCTGTTCAACCAGTATGCGCCGCCCGATGCCACCCACTGGCTCGGCACCGACGAGGCCGGGCGCGATGTCTTTGTGCGACTGCTCTATGGCGGGCGCATCTCGCTACTGGTCGGGCTGGTGGCGGCCCTTGGCGCGGCCACCATCGGGACCGCGATCGGACTGTTGGCCGGCTACTATGGTGGCCGTCTCGACACGCTCCTGATGCGCACCACCGACGGCGTGATCGCCCTGCCCCTGCTGCCGCTCCTGATCGTTCTGGCTGCAGTCGACCTGGAAAAACTGGGCGTGCCCGGCGCCGTCGCCAACTCCGAATTGGCGAGCCTCTATCGGATCGTCTTCATCATCGCCCTGGTCGGCTGGACGACGGTCGCCCGCCTGGTCCGTGCCGGCACCCTGTCGATCCGGGCGCGCGAGTTCGTACGCTCGGCCGAGGCGATGGGCGCACGGCCCTCGGTCATCATGCTGCGCCACATCCTGCCCAACGTGGTCTCGCCAATCATCGTCGCGACGACCCTGTCCATCGGCGTGGTGATCCTGCTCGAATCCGTACTCAGCTTCCTGGGCCTCGGCATTCAACCGCCGATCCCAAGCTGGGGCAACATGCTGACCAACGCCCAGGAACTGGCGACCCGCGCGCCGGCGCTGGCCGTGGGGCCGGGCGCGGTGATCTTCGTGACGGTGATGGCGTTCAACTTTCTCGGCGACGGGTTGCAGGACGCGCTCGATCCGCGGGCGACGCGGCGGTAGGCGATCAAGGCGGCAGCGTGATGAACGTGCCGGACGCCCTTGGCATTTCCCGCAATGGCGTGCTAGAAGGCGCTTCCCCGGTGGGGACGGCACCGAAAACGCGAGTTTCCGGACCGAGATGTGCGGAAGGGGGTGATTCCCATCGTCCAGGTCGTTGTTCGAGACAACAATGTCGACCAGGCGCTGAAAGCGCTGAAGAAGAAGATGCAACGCGAAGGCGTATTTCGCGAGATGAAGCTCCGGCGCTCCTATGAGAAGCCGTCTGAAAAGCGTGCCCGCGAAAAGGCGGAAGCGGTGCGACGGGCGCGTAAACTCGCTCGCAAGCGCAAAGAGCGCGAAGGCTTCTAGCCGCGCGAATCACACCTCCTGATTTCAGGAAAACGAAAAACGCACGACCTGGCCGGGTCGTGCGTTTTTGCGTTTCGGGTCTCAGGGTAAGGCGCTTAGTGGCCACCGCCCTTGAGTGCCTTGACGATGTCCTCGCACATCTTCTTCGCATCGGCGAACAGCATCATCGTGTTGTCCTCATAGAACAGCGGATTGTCGATGCCGGCGTAACCCGATGCCAGCGAGCGCTTGATGAACAGCACCGTACCCGAATCCTCAACATTGAGGACCGGCATGCCGTAGATCGGGCTCGACTTGTCGGTCTTGGCCGCCGGGTTGGTGATGTCGTTCGCGCCAATCACGAAGGTGACATCGGTGGCGGAGAAGTCGGAATTGATCTCGTCCAGCTCGAAGACCACGTCGTAGGGTACGCTGGCCTCGGCCAGCAGCACATTCATATGGCCCGGCATGCGACCCGCGACCGGGTGAATGGCATAGCGGACCTGGACGCCCTTCTCCTCGAGCACATTGGCCATCTCGGCCAACGCATGCTGGGCTTGAGCCACCGCCATGCCGTAACCGGGCACGATGACTACGGTGTTGGCCTGCTCCATGATGAAGGCGGCGTCGTCGGCAGCACCCTGACGAACCGTGCGATCGCCCAGATCCTCCATCCCCGGTGCCGCGGTTTCACCGCCGAAGCCGCCCAGGATGACGTTGAAGAACGAGCGGTTCATCCCCTTGCACATGACATAGGACAGGATCGCGCCCGAGGCGCCGACAAGCGCGCCCACGATGATCAGCGCCATGTTGCCCAGGGTGAAGCCGATACCCGCGGCCGCCCAGCCCGAATAGGAGTTGAGCATCGAGACAACCACCGGCATGTCGGCGCCGCCGATGGGCACAATGATCAGCACGCCAATCACCAGCGACAGGACCACGATGGCCCAGAAGACCGTTTCGGACTGGGTGATCGTCAACGCGATCACCAGCAAGACGAGTGCAATTCCCAGGCCCAGGTTCAGCATATGTTGGCCCGCGAAGACCAGCGGCTTGCCCGGCAGGATGCCCTGCAGCTTGCCGAAGGCGATGATCGACCCCGTGAAGGTGATCGCACCGATCGCGGTACCGATCGACATCTCGATCAGACTGGCTGCCTTGATATCGCCCAGGGTACCGATGCCATAGGCTTCGGGCGAGAAGAACGCGGCCGCCGCCACAAAGACCGCGGCGAGGCCGACCAGCGAATGGAATGCCGCCACCAGCTGGGGCAGCGCGGTCATCGCGATCTTCAGGGCGATCACCGCACCGATGGCACCGCCGACCGCCACGCCCAGCGCGATGGTCCCGAAGGAGGTAACGCTAGGCAAGGTCAGGGTGGTCAGGATCGCGATCACCATGCCGACAATGCCGTAGACATTGCCCATGCGCGCAGTCTTCGGCGAGCTGAGGCCGCGCAGCGCCATGATGAAACAGACGCTGGCGATCAGATATGCAAACGCTGTGAGGGAAGATGACATATCGGGCGCCTCGCTACTGCTTCGCCTTGAACATCGCGAGCATTCGCTGCGCCACGATGAACCCGCCGAAAATATTGATCGAGGCGAGGACCACGGCGATGAAGCCGAAGGTCTTGGAAAGGTCCCACTCGGATGGCCCGGCGGCGATCAGCGCGCCGACAATGATCACAGAGGAAATGGCGTTGGTCACGGCCATCAGCGGCGAATGCAGTGCCGGGGTGACGCTCCAGACCACGTAATAACCTACGAAGACCGCGAGCACGAAGACCGCAAACAGGAACACGAAGATATCGCCACCTCCGGCGGTCTGGGTAAGGGCAAGCTGGGTCGCGTCCTGTGCCAGGGCCGCCGCACTTTCCACAACACCCTGGGCGTTGTTCGCGAGGCGTGCCGCGTTATCGGCGATTGTCGCAGGATCCATGGATCAGGCTCCTTGCTCGGATGAAGTATCGTCATCCGCCGGTTCGTCGGCCGTCTCGGCCGGCGCAGGCGGGGTTTCGTCGGCGGGCAGCAGCGCTGAATGCACGATCTTTCGATCGCGCGTCAGGCAGGTCCCGGCGATAATTTCGTCTTCCCAGTCGATGGCGAGTTCCTTCTCGTCCTTGTCGACCATCAGTTCGATGAAATTCATCAGGTTGCGTGCGTACAACGCGGAAGAATCCGCCGCCAGACGCGACGGCAGGTTGTACTCGGCCAGGATGATGACACCGTTGTCGGTGGTGTGAATCTCGCCCGGCTTGCTTTGGGTGCAATTGCCACCCTGCTCGGCGGCGATATCAACAATCACCGACCCCGACTTCATCGATGCGACCATGTCGTCATTGACCAGGACGGGTGCCGGGCGGCCGGGAATCAGCGCCGTCGTGACGATAATGTCCTGGTCCTTGATATGTTCGGCCACCAGCTCGGCCTGGCGGCGCTTGTAGTCGTCGGACATTTCCTTTGCGTACCCGCCCTCGGTTTGGCCCGTATCGTCGCCGTCCGGCTCGACCATCACGAAGGACGCACCCAGGCTCTCCACCTCTTCCTTCGCCGCCATGCGCACATCCGTCGCCGATACGATCGCGCCCATGCGGCGTGCCGTGGCAATGGCCTGGAGCCCGGCCACGCCGGCACCCATGACGAAAACCTTTGCCGGGTTGATCCGGCCGGCGGCGGTCATCAGCATCGGCATGCCGCGACCATAATTGGCAGCTCCGTCGATCACGGCCTTGTAGCCGGCCAGATTCGACTGGGAGCTCAGCACATCCATCGACTGTGCACGGCTGATCCGCGGCAGCATCTCCATGGCAAACGCAATCAGGTTGCGCCGCGCATAGGCCTCGACCCCGATCGGGTCGCCATAGGGGTTGTGCAGGGCGATGAGCATCGCACCTTCCGGGATGTCCGAAAGACCATCCTCGTCCCCGTCATCCTGCGTCCGGGGACGCTGGACTTTGAGAATGATATCCGCACCCGCAAGGGCCTCCGCGCGGGTCGCGGCGATGGTGGCACCGGCCTCTGCGTAGGCGCTGTCGAGAATGGCGGCATTCTCCCCGGCGCCGCTTTCGACGGTCACCTCGAAGCCCCATTGCAGGTAGCGTTTGATTGTATCTGGGGTGCCCGCCACGCGCCGTTCGTGCGGGCGGCGTTCCTTTGCAATCGCGATCTTCATGGCGTGAAGAACCTCGGTTCGAACCAACTTGCGCCGCCCGTATCGGGGTCGGCACAACGTGTCTGGCGACACGGCGGGAATATGCCTCGCGACTGTTGGCAGGGCAACCCGCCAAGCCGCAAGATTCGGGTATCAATTGATATTATTTTTGCCGGGCCGCCGAGACCGTCTCAGCCGCCGTAAAAGACATTGTCTCCCAGCTCGCTCATGTGCAGTCCTGCCTCGTCCGCGCGCCCGTCGATCGGGTTTGCAAGATGAACATCCACTGCTTCGCCGATGACGATGTGATGATCACCCCAGGCGACGACTTCGACGACCTGGTATTCGACACAGCCAGGTGCGGATTCCAGCATCGGAGCCTCGGTGGATCTCTCTCGATAGGGGTCCCCGCTGATCGCGTGGTCTTCCACGGCTGCCGGTTTGAAGAATGCGAAGGCGGCGCTCTGCTGCCCCTTGCCAAGGAAATTCAGCGCGAAATGACCGGCATCTCCTTGCGCGGCCAACGCGCCGGAATCAGCCTTCACGGCGACCGCAACCAGGGGCGGATCGAAGGGCGTCTGGGTCGCCCAGTTGACGGTTGCGGCCGCGATCTCGCCATTCGTGTCCTTCGCGATCAGCACATAGATGCCATAGGGAATCATGCGCAGGACCGTCTTCTTGATGTCTGCATCCATGGAAGGAGTATCCGTGTCAGGCCGAATTTATTGCGCGCCCGGCGCCCAAAAAAGAGCCATGCGACACGCGATGACCATCCAGATACGCCAGAAGCCAGTCCCGGCGGCTGACCTGGATGAAATCGCCGAGCCGCTCGAACTGGAGAAGGTGCGCGAGACCATTGCAGAGCTGGAGCAGAAGCCGGACCTCCGGTCTTGATCGCCTCGCAGGGTGACGATCTGTAAATCGGCATCCCGGGCTGCTAGGGAGGATGCCCAACGCAAGGCATCCGGAGGCTCCCATGACCGAATCCGTCATTCTCAAATTCGCCGACACCCATACGATCGAGCGCGGTGGCGGGGTCGCCACGACGCCGCTGATCGTACCGCCGGTGCGCCCGGGCGCCGCCTTCACCTCGGGCATCAGCTCATTCCCCGCCGGACAGGCCGCCCCACTGCACAGGCACAATTGCGACGAACAGGTGACCCTTCTGTCCGGCCTCGCCGAGGTCGAGATCGACGGTGAGACCACAACCCTCGACCCTTACGACACGACCTACGTCGCTGCGGGGGTGGAACATTGCTTCCGCAATATTGGCGATGAACCGATGGTGATCCTCTGGGTCTACGGATCGAACCGCGTCACCCGGACCTTCGCCGGGTCGGACGAAGAGATGGAGCATCTTTCCGCCGCCGACATGCTGGTCCGCTAGGCGCAGCTTCGTGCCTGCATGGTATGATCGGTACTCGCCGAGATTCCAAGAGTAGCCCCATCTTCCGAAGACCACCAACGATACCGCTGCTGACCGCCCTGATTTCGGGCAGCGCGATCGCATACAATCTGTTTCTCCCCTCGATGCCGGACATCGGGCGCGCCTTCGGCGTCAGCACGCTGACCGTGCAGAGCGCCCTCATCGCGTTTCTGGTTCCCTATGCGGTCGCGCAGTTCTTCTACGGCGGCGTGTCAGATCGGTTCGGACGGCGACCAACCCTGCTCTGCGGTCTTGCGATCTATGTTCTCGCCAGCCTCGCCTGCGCCGCCTCGACCTCGATGACCATGCTGATCGCGGCGCGTATCTTTCAAGGTGTCGGCGCCGCAGGCTCGATGGTCATGGTCCGTTCCATCGTGCGCGACCTGTATGACCGAAAGCGTTCCGCACGGGCGCTCGCCATCATCTCGACCGTGATGGTATTCGCGCCGGCCGGCGCACCGGCCGTCGGCGGATACCTCCACACCCAGTTTGGCTGGCAGGCCTCGTTCCTGTTCCTTGCGGCACTCGGCACGATTCTGTTCATCTACTGCGTGGTGCGCATGGCCGAGACCAATGTGGTCCAGGGCACGGACCTGCTCGGCAACTTTCGCGCGATGGTCTCGGGCTATGGTGTCCTGATCCGGGAACGTGCCTTCGTCGCCTACAGCCTGAACATCGGTTTCCTCGCCGGGGGCATGTTCGCCTGGTTCGCGGGTGTACCGATCGTCTTGATCGACAGCTACGGCGTCAGGCCCGACCAGTTCGGATACCTCATGCTGACCGGCACCAGCGGGGCGTTTTTCGGCTACGCCAGCGCAATCTGGTTGACCGGCAAGCTGGGCGTGAACCGGATGATTGTGATCGGCACTTTCATCGCGCTGTGCGGCGGCGCGCTGTATCTCGCCCTACCGCTGGCCGGCGTGCTGACACCACTGGCGGCCCTCGCGCCCATGTCCCTGTTCGGTGTCGGATTGGCGCTCGCATTTCCCAGCGTCATGGCCGCCGCGGTCAGCGTCCGACCCAACTATGCCGGGACGGCCGCAGCCATCAACGGGCTGGTACAGTACGGCACCGCGGCATTGGCCACCCTCGCGGTCGGGTTGCTGCCCCACGCCACCCATCTGCCCCTGGCCTGGGTCATCTTCATACTGCAGGCGTGCGGAATGATCGCCGCCATCGTCGGTTGGCGCGCCCGTCCAGCCGAATAAGTGCCGCCGGTCGAGCCTCAAAAATCCTGGGGTATTTTATTTATCAGATGAAAAATTGTTTGACTCGGCAGAGCCGCTCCTGCTATTTATCGATCGATCACCAACGAACACGTCCCGGAGGACACCCTCATGAGCACCGATGTGAAGCTATTCGACTACCGCAACGTCGACCGAGCCGAAGAGTTCGAAGACATTCCGGTCCTCGACATGGGTCCCTATCTGGCGGGCGAGCCGGGCGCCGCGGAAGAGCTGGCTGCCAACATCCGGTTTATCCAGGAGACCATCGGCTTCTACGTGGTCATCAATCACGGCATCCCGCGCAACATGGTCGACGATGCCTATACCGCCTTGCAGCGATTCTTCGAACTGCCGAATGAAGAGAAACTGAAGTACAAGTTCGACGAGACGTCGGTCGGCTATATTCCGCCGAAATCGACGGTCTATGTCACCTCGAAGATCAACAAGAACACCAAGCAGGATCTGAACGAGACCCTGGTCCTGTGCCTCGACCGGCCCGACGACCATCCGTTTGTGCGCGACGGTGTCCGCTTCACCGGGCCCAACAAATGGCCGAACCTCGAGGATTTCCGCGAACCGATGGTTCGCTATCAGTATGCCTGCGCAGACCTGGGACGAAAGATCGTGCCCCTCTACGCGCTGGCGCTCGACAAACCGATCGACTTCTTCGATGCCCACTTCAAGGAGCCGATCATGTGGACCCGCAACGCCCACTATCCGGCCGTGAAGCCCGAAGACAACCAGTTCGGCATTTCACCGCACAGCGACCATTCGTTCCTGACCATCCTGCCCCTGACGGAAGTCGCGGGTTTGCAGGTGCTGACACGCAAGGGAAACTGGCTGCCGGCGCGATATATCGAGGACGCGATCGTCGTGAACACGGGCGAATTTCTGAACCTATGGTCAAACGGCCGCTTTATCGCCTCACCCCATTGTGTGGTGCCGCCCGACAAGGACCGCATCTCGATGGCGACGTTCTTTGACGCGGCCCCCGAGACCCTGGCCGACCCGGCAGACTTCGCCGAACCCGGCGAGAAACTGAAGTACGAGGCCTCCACCATGATCGACTATGTGTGCTGGTACATCGATCGCAACTATTCCTCGAAAGCCGGCGGCAAGCAGGAAGGGATCGAGCCCGACGCGGCTTAGCAGCACGGGCGAGCTCTTTATCCATGGCAACCAAAACGAAACCGGCACCCGATGGGAAACGGCAGCGCTTGTCGCCCGAAGATCGCGAACGGCAGATCGTCGACGGCGCGATCCAGTTTTTTGCCGAGGTCGGATCCGGCGGCCAGACCCGCGAACTGGCCCAACGCCTGGGCATCACCCAGCCCCTGCTCTACCGCTACTTCCCGGCCAAGCAGGATCTGATCGAACGGGTCTATGAAGAGGTCTTCATCGGACGTTGGAAGGGCGAATGGGAAGATCTGATCTCCGATCGCACGAAACCGCTGCGCGAACGCCTGATCGCATTCTACGAAGACTATGCGCGCGACACCCTGACCTATGAATGGATCCGCATCTACATGTTCGCCGGGCTCGCCGGTGAGGACATCAACCGGCGCTATATCCAGTTGCTGGAAAAAGGCCTTCTGATTCCGGTCTGCACGGAAGTCCGCGACGCCGCCGGCGCGCCGTCACCCACGGACGTCGCGATCTCGAGCCTGGAGATCGAAGCCGCGTGGAACATACACGCGGCAATCTTCTACTACTTCGTCCGGAAGTACATTTATCAAACCCCGGTTGAGCCGGATCTCGCGGCCTATATCGCCGACACGGTCGACCGAACCCTGGATGGCGCGCTGGCCATCACCCGCGAGACAATTGCAGCGGAACAGCAAAGGGTCGTGGCCTGACGCACCGGGCAAGCCCGGACCATCTATGACAGACCGTTGACGATCCCCGTTAGCCGACGCTTGGTGATGAAATAGCGTCCGACCTCGCCAAGACCGCCGCCGAGCTTGAAGACCTCTCGGCCCTGCCCATCGAACACGACCACGGCCGGCACCGCGAAGTTGCCGCCCAACGCATAGCCCAGCGCCCGGTTTCCGACAACCACCGAGATATCGGGATGGATGATGTCGACGAAACGGCGCAGGCGCGACTGGCTGACCCGCGGCCGCAGCCAAGAAAGCGCGTCGATCGAGCATATCGAACCTACTGATGTCCGCCCCTGTAAGACACCATCGCCGGGCTGGTGGACAAGCAACATTGTCGTGAGGTTCCCGGGAGGTGCGCAGTGTGTATCGCCAAGGAAACCGATCGCCCGCAATTCCCTGAGGCCCTAATTACGGGTCCGCCGACGGGTCTCCGTCCGGCACCGTCAGATCATGGGTCCGGAGCATTTCGGTCTGCCGTTCGGACAGGCCTGCGATGTCGAACGTGTCGATAAGCTCATGGAACACGCGATGCCAGTTGAGGTCGACGCGCAGGCGCAGGAAGACCGACCCCAGGCCGATCGCCGCGCGATCCATCAGAACGAACTCGCGCGGGGGCGTCACCCCACCCAGCTCGCGCAAGTTCTCATGCACCTGACGGGCCACGTTGGCGCCGTACAGCCCGGAATCAGATTCCTGGATGCGTTGCACCTTGTCTTCCATCAACGGCTTGTAGAGAAAGCCCGCCCAGATGTTCAGCGTGTCGAGAAGCTCGTTGGAAATATTCTCGAACCCCCAGCGCTCATAGGCGTGCGCGGCCCGGTCCCGGTCATCGTCACGCAGGGCGTGATACAGCTCGATCACGCCGCGCACGAAGTTCGGCGGGAACACCCGGATACAGCCGAAGTCGTAGAGGTTGATCGACGCGTCTTCGTTGACCGTGTAGTTGCCGAGATGGGGGTCACCGTGGATGACCCCGTAGCCGTAGAACGGGACGTACCAGGCGCGAAACATGTTGAGGGCCGCCGCCTCGCGCTGTTCGGGATCCGCCGATTCTGCAAATTCAGCCATGGGCTGGCCCTCGAGCCAGGTCGTCGTCAGCAGGCGACCCGTCGACAAATCGCCGATCACCTGGGGCACATGCACATGTTCCTCCGCGTCCAGCATCGCACCATAGAGCCGCGTGTGCCGGGCCTCGCGGCGATAGTCGAGTTCCTCGGTCAAACGGTCCGACAATTCGGCATGGATCTGGCTCGGGTCGATCGCCGGGTCGTAGCGGCGATAGACCGAAAAGGCGAGCTTGAGCTGGTTCAGGTCGGCGGCCACCGTCGATGCCATATCGGGGTATTGCAGCTTGCACGCGAGCTGGGTCCCGTCGTGGCTTGTCGCCTGGTGCACTTGGCCCAGGGAGGCCGCCCGGGCGGCCGCGCGCCCGAACGTGTCGAACCGGTCCTGCCAATCATCGCCCAGTTCGGCCAACATCCGGCGGCGTACAAACGGCCAGCCCATGGGCGGCGCGTTGGACTGTAGTTCGGAGAGCTCCCGGGCATAGTCTGCCGGCAACGCATCGGGGATCGTCGCGAGAATCTGCGCCGCCTTCATCAACGGCCCCTTGAGACCGCCGAGCGCCGCCTTCAGATCCGCCGCATTGCGCGCCGGATCGGCCGGCCGACCGAGATAACGCTGGCCGGCCATGCGCATGGCGGCACCGCCGACCGCCGCACCAACCCGGCCGTAGCGACCAACCCGGCCGCGGACTGTCGGCCGCTCATCGTCGCTCATCAATCGAGTGTCGCGAGTTCGTCGATCAGCCCCGAGATCACATCGAGGCCCTTGTGCCAGAATGCCGGGTCCGAGGCATCGAGGCCGAACGGGGCGAGCAATTCCTTGTGACGAAGCGTGCCGCCGGCCCGCAGCATATCCAGATAGCGTTCCGCAAAGCCGTCCGAGGTATCTTCATAGACCGCGTAAAGGGAGTTCACGAGGCAATCCCCGAACGCATAGGCATAGACGTAGAACGGCGAATGGATGAAGTGCGGGATGTAGGACCAGTAATACCGATACTCGTCTTCATAGCGGATTGCGGGACCCAGACTCTCGGTCTGGACATCCATCCAGATTTCGCAGATCTCGTCGGTGAGGAGCTCACCCTCGGCGCGCTTGTCATGGACCCGGCGTTCAAACTCGTAGAACGCGATCTGACGAACGACCGTATTCAGTATGTCCTCGACCTTGGATGCAAGCATCACCTTGCGTACCTTCGGGTCGTCGGCTTCAGCCAACAGCTTGCGAAAGGTGAGCATCTCACCGAACACCGACGCGGTCTCGGCCAAGGTCAGGGGCGTTTCCGACATCAGATGTCCCTGGGCGCCCGCCAGCACCTGGTGAACGCCGTGTCCGAGCTCGTGCGCGAGGGTCATCACATCGCGCGTCTTGCCCTGATAGTTCAGCAGCAGATAGGGATGCGCACTCGGCACCGTGGGGTGGGCAAAGGCGCCGGGCGATTTGCCCGGCCGCACCGGCGTATCGATCCACGCATTGTCGAAAAAGTCCTGCGCCACGGCGACCAGATCCGGCGAGAAACGCCCATAGGCATCGAGCACCTTGTCGACCGCGTCGTCCCAGCGGATCGTGCTGTCGTCATCGTCGAGCAGCGGCGCGTTCCGGTCCCAGTAATCGAGCTGATCGACACCGAACCAGTTTGCCTTCAATTGATAGTAGCGATGCGACAGGTTCGGATAGGCGCCGCGCACGGCATCGACCAGCGCATCGACGACATCATCCTCAACGAAATTCGACAGGTTTCGACCGGAGACCGGGCGGTCGAACCCGCGCCACTTGTCCTCGATCTCCTTGTCCTTCGCCAGCGTGTTGGTGATCAACGTGAAGATCCGCGCATTGTCGCTAAGTCCCTCGCCCAGCGCCTTTGCCGCCGCCTTGCGCACGGCACCGTCACGGTCGGACAACAGATTCAACACCTCGGCGCTGGTCATCTCCCGCGCCCCGTCCGGGTGGTCAACCTGAAAGCGGAGCTCCGCCATGGTTTCGTCGAACAGGCGGTTCCACGCGGCGCGTCCCGCGACATGTTTCTCGAGCAGCAGTTTCTCAAGCTCGTCATCCAGTTGATGCGGCCGGTAGGCGCGGCTGTCACGCAGCCAGGGCGCGAAACGCTGCAATGCGTCGGAAGACTCGAGCTGCACGGCGAGCCCATCGTCGGGAATGCGGTTGATCTCCAGCGCGAAGAAAAGAAGATGCGCAGAAATCTCCGTCACAGCCTCCTGCATCGACTGGAAGAACTGCCCGTTCACCGGGTCGGTCATGTCACCGGCATAGAGCAACGAGGCGTAGCTCATGACCCGTGACAATGTTTCGTCGATCGCCTCATACGCCTCGATGGTCTTGGCCAGCTTGTCACCGTCAAGATCGGCCAGCTTGCCCTGGTGGCGCTTCTCGAACTTCACCGCATCGGCGCGCGATGTCTCGATCGCCTTGGTCAGCTCCGGACTGTCTGGCGCCGGAAACAAATCGGACAAATCCCATTCCGGCAGCTTTCCGAGTTTGGACCGCGCCGGACTTCCCTCCGGTGCATAGACGGCGGCGCAGACAGGCTGGATATCTGACATCTTGACGGCTCCTTGAATCACACCCTGAGATAGGGTCCATTTAGCATCACAGCAAGCAGACGGCCGCGAATTCACGTAGATGTGCGGGTGCCGGCTGTCGGGGAAAGTGCAATGGATTACGCCGAGCGGTACGAACACTGGCAAAGCCTGCCGCAAGTGTTCTTCGACAAGGCGGCCGAACGGGGTGATGCGCTCCTGTTCTGGGCCAAGCGATATGATGCGTGGCAGGCCATCTCCTGGCACGAGGCCGCACAGACCGTGAGCGCGCTGTCCCGCGGCTTGCGGGGCCTCGGTGTGGCACGCGGCGACCGGGTCCTGCTGGTGTCGGAGAACCGGCCCGAATGGGGGCTTGCCGACCTGGCCGTCATGTCGGCCGGGGGAATCACCGTCCCCGCCTATACGACCAACACCGTCGCCGACCATATCCACATCATTTCCGACTGCGACCCCAAGGTGGCCATCGTATCGGGTGAACAATTGGCCGAACGGCTGCTGCCGGCCATTCGCAACACGGGAACCGTCAAGACCGTCATCACCATTGAGGGCGCGGGCGGCGAGAGCGGCGATTTGCGGATCGTCAATTGGCGCGACTTGATGAAAGAGGGCGAAGACCTGCCCGATGACGTCGGCGAATTTGTCGGCGCCACGGCACGGACCGATACGTCCTGCCTGATCTACACATCGGGCACCGGCGGCGCCCCGAAAGGCGTGATGCTGAGCCACGGTGCCATCCTGTGCAATTGCTCCGGCGCCTACGATCTGTTCAAGGCCGACGACCTG
>MDTE01055036.1_pt1 | contig 23780 bp, 23 predicted proteins | sample 811231 | NCBI WGS metagenome assembly MDTE01 (sample SAMN05326651, study PRJNA326480) | marine metagenome | isolation source: seawater | place: Indian Ocean: Red Sea | collected 2010 | reverse complement strand
TCTCCCGCTTGAGCGGATGCAAGCGTTCGAAGTTCGAGCATCTCCAGCGCTGTGAGTTCCACGTCGATCTCGCTGACCTTGCGCTTGAAGTCGTCCTGGTCGAGCAGGGTGCCGCCATCGACCTGCGCATCCGTGGCGTACTGGCGCAGGCACTTGAGCGCCAGCTGCGAGCGCGCAACCATGGCGATGCCTGTGCGCTCGTGTGTCAGAAGCCCTTTGGCGTAGGTCCAGCCTTTGTCCTCCTCGCCCACCAGGTTCTCAACCGGCACCCGTACGTCCGTGAACGTGACGGTATTTACCGAGTGCAGGTTGCCTAGCAGCATGATGGGGCTCACCTCCACTCCCTCCGACGTCATGTCGATGAGCAGAAAGCTGATCCCCTGCTGCTTGCGCGGTGCCTCCGGATCGGTTCGCACCAGCGCAAAGATCCAATCTGCTACGTGGGCGCTGCTGGTCCAGATTTTGGTACCGTTCACAATGTATTGATCACCGTCGCGCACCGCGCGCGTCTGCAGGTTAGCCAGGTCGGAGCCTGCGTTTGGTTCCGAGTAGCCCTGACACCACTGCACGCGTTCCTCGCGGATGGCGGGCAGAAAGCGCTCCTGCTGCACCTGCGTACCCCAGGTCTGCAACACTGGCGCCAGCATGCTGGCCCCGAACGGTGAGCGTACCGGGCAGTAGGCGTTCACCGTTTCCCGGTCCCAGATGTAGCGCTGTGTCGGGCTCCAGTCCGTCCCGCCGTGCTCCACCGGCCAATTCGGAACGGCCCAGCCTCGCTCCAGCAGCGCGTCGTACCATGCGCGCTCTTCGGGGCGCTGCTTGTGAACGTGACTGGGCGAGCGGGTCACGTGCTGGCGAGCCGATTCTGGCCAGTGCGTGTCGATAAACGCCCGCACTTGCTGCTGAAACGCCAGATCCGCTTCGGCGAACTTCAACTCCATCACTGCTCTCGAGCTGACAACGAGCGCCTAGATTATGGAGGCACGGTTGTGCTGGCAAGGGAGCCGGCTGCGCGCAGATCGTCGCGCACTGAGCGCGCTGCCAACAGATAAGCGGCGATGCCACCTAGGCTTACCAGCAGCACGCTGCACATGGCCCAGCGCAGCGACTCGTCTCCCAGCCAGGGAATGTACAGGTCGCTCAAAACGCCGACGGCCAGAGGGCCCAGACCGAGCCCTATCAGGTTGTAGATCAGCATGTACACCGAAGCGGCCATAGCGCGGCGCTCGGGCGGTACGAGTTCCTGAATGATGGACCAGGTCGGTCCCGCGTAGACGCTGGATAGAATTCCGGGAATGACGAACAGTGCCAGTGCCAGCCAGGTGTTGTTGGTGATGAGCATGGCAATGAGCAGCGGGAGGCTGATGGAAATGGCGGCCGCGGGAACCCAGCCGTTCCAGCGCAGGTCCCGTCGGCTGAGCCATGCGCAGACAACGCCGCCGCCCACCGCGCCCAATCCCCCCAGCACGCCCACGATGATGGATATGGCAGTGCCAGCCTCTCCGGTGGACATGTCGTGGTAGCGGATGTAGTAAACGGGCATCCAGGTGTGGATCCCGTATGCGGAAAGGCCGTATAGGGTTCCGCCGATGACAAACCGGCGAACGCTCATGATGCGACCTACCAGGGAGATGCTCTGCCAGGTCTCGCTCACCCAGCTGGATTCTTTTGGCGGTGCCTTGCGGACAGGCTCTCTGACCGTCAGGGCGATGGCCAAGGCGAGGAGTCCGCCCGGAACGGCGGCCACCAGGAATGCAGTTCGCCACCCGTACCACTCGTTAACCCAGCCGCCGATCAGCAGTCCCAGCATTAGGCCGATGTTGCCCCCCGCGGCGAGCAATCCCATGGCTGACGGTCGTTCCTCAACGGGGTAGAGGTCTGACAGGATGGACTGACTTGCGGGCATGGTCCCCGCCTCGCCGATGCCCACACCCACACGGGCCAGAAACAGCTGCACGAAACTCACCACGGCTCCGCATACGGCCGTCATGGCGCTGAATATGGAGATGCACACCACGATGATGTTGCGGCGGTTGTGGCGGTCGGCCAGAGCAGCGATGGGGATGCCGAGGATGGCGTAGAAGGCGGCGAAAGCGATGCCGGAAAGCAGCCCCAGCATGCTGTCGGGTAGGTCGAATTCCTGGCCGATGGGTTCAAGCAGCACGCCGAGTATCTGGCGGTCTACGAAGTTGAACGCGGCGGTCAGTGTGAGCAACACCAACACGTAGTGGCGGCCGCCGACGCGCCAGGGGTTAGGAACTTTGGGTGACAAGGCCATGGTGGTTTTTTCGGCGAGTCAGTCCTGTACTTCGTCTCTCAGCCCGTAGAACTGTCGCCGCGGCCACAGAAAGTCGATGCGAGTGCGGTGAATCTTCCACTCGCCGTCTTCTTTCTTGTAGACATCGTCGTAGATGCCGAACAGCGTAAGGGGATTCTCAGCGCCTTCCGCCACGTTTAGATTGAGCTGGTACCAGCGGCCGTAGGCCTCTTCGTCGCTCAATATGCGAATCCATGGGTTGGTGACGGCGTGCATTTGCGAGTGAACCTCGCGCCCGCTTCCATACAGGAAGTCGTGGTAGCGCTCGCGGATATGCGCTTTGCCAACCCAGTTGCCGCCAAACCCCTCGCCGAACTCGCAGACGGCATCTTCCGTGAACAGGCTGACCAGGTCGTCCAGCCGGTTGCCGTCGTAGTAGTGCGAGTACAGGTAGCGCACCTGCTTGATGGATTCGATCTCCACCAGATCCTCTAAGGTCACAGTTGTGGTCATGGTCTCCCTTACGTCTCCCGGTCTGAGGATTGGTCAAGTTACGCGGATGCGGTGGTGCGTTCAATCCTGGCTGGCAACCGCGGAAGACACTTCGAAGACCAGGAGCACGTTGCCGCCCATGTGGCCGGCGAAGTTGTAGCCGGAGTTGAGGTATAGCTTCCCTTCGAAAGGCAATGGCGCCGTGGCGCCGTCCATGGAACCGCCATGGGCGAGCGCGCCGGACACGGATGTGACCGGTTTGGTGGTATCGATGGTTCGCAGCAGCTGGCCGGTGTGAGTGTCGTGAATGCGCAGATAGCCGTCGAGCGCGCCGGCGAACACCAGATTTTCAGTGACCGTGATAGCCGCACCAATACCGACGTCGCAGTCCTCGCGCCCTCGGCACTGGTCCACCAGGGGCGCCTGCCAGATCACGCTGCCGTCGTTCAGGTCGAGGGCGTAGAGTCCCGGACGGGCTGGGCCAACGTATTTTCGACCCGCGCCTGCGTCGGAGATGGGTACGAACAGGCGCCCGGCGTTGGTCGCCATGCCGAAATGCACGCCCCCGTGCAATCCGCCTCTACCCAGTTTTGTTTTCCACACCAACGCCCCGGTGTCGGGATCCAGCGCGTGCACAACGCCAGATTTCTGCCCGCCGATGACCAGGGGGCGACCGCCATTGGTTTGGGTCAGTATCGTCGCAGCGCCGAAGTCGAAGTCGGGGCCATCTTCCGCGGGACAATTGGGTCGCCGGTTGCGCGAGCACGCGGAGTTCCATGCGTCGCCGGGGGTTCCCTGATAGGTCCACCGTACCCGGCCGGTATTCAGATCCATGGCCAGGATGGCGTCACTCGTGAGCGTGGCAGGAGAAGAATAATTCTCTCCCGTTCCCACGTAGAGCTGATGGCGCTCCGGGTCGATGGCCGGGGTATTCCACACGGGCGCACCAGACGGGCCGAAGTTCCGGGTGCCTGCCGATGTGGTTCGCTGCATTGTAGGCTTGCCGGTAATGGTGTGGGTGTGCCAGAGGACGTCGCCTGTATCAGCGTCCAGCGCCGCAACGGAACCTCTGAACGTGCAGCATTCGTAGTCGTCGCTGGCTGCGGAAATCACCTCCAGCGAAGAGATCGGCGCATATAGGGTGCCCTGGTACAGGGCCGGTGCGGCGGTGATGGTGGCAGCCGGATGTTCTTCGGGATGCGCCATCCAGATGAGCTCGCCGGTGGTAGCGTCCAGCGCGTAGAGATTGCCCACTAGATCACCGAAGAATAGGCGTGGCTCGTCGCCGCCATCACCGACGATCCCCGTGCGAACTTCCGCGCGGGCCTGGAATTCCCAATGCACGCAGCCCGTCTGCTGGTCTAGGGCGTAAACGGTGCCGTTCTGGCTGCCTGTGAAGATCGCCCCGTAAGCCAGCAGCGGATGTGACCGGGCCCGCTGGGCGTCGGGAAAGGCGAAAGCCCATTTCAGCGCGAGTCTTGGCACGTCGTTGCTGTGAATCCGGCCGATCTCGCCAGGCACGGAGCGCGTGTTGGCCGGATTCAGGCCCCAGTTGGTCGATAGCACAGAACCATTCAGGTCTATTGTCTGCGCCTCGCAGGCCGGTGGGGCTGGTTGAGCTGTCGCCTCCTCAAGCGTACCGCCGCTGATGAACTCCACCAGGCGCCGCTTGTCCTGAGTGTTCAGCGGTTTTGCCTGAGCGGTCATGGCGCCTTGCGTGAGGGTTTGGTAGAGGCTCGATGCGGGTAGCAGCTGCAGCATGCGCAGAGGCGGCGCGCGTGCAACGCCGGCGTCGTGACAGATGCCGCAACTCTCCTGGTACAGCTTGTATTCGGGTGCGTCTGGATCGAGCCGGCCGACACGCCCGGGGGCGGGTGTTGGCTTGTTCCCTTGTTCGGATGGTTCAGTGGTGGGTTGGCCGGATTCTGCGGACCAGCTCGGGGCGGCTATCACGAGGTACGCCAGCAACCCCAACCACGCTATAGGCAAATGGGAAGGACGGCTGCGAGGCCGCCGGGTCAGCGCGAGGCTCCGTTGGAAGCTGGTTGCATTGGTCAGCGCGGCCTGGCGCCACCGCCAACCCGGATGATCTCTCCGCTCACCCAGCTCGCAGCATCGGATGCCAGGTACACGCAGGCGGCGCCGATATCCTGGGGCGTGCCCAGCCGACCCAGAGGGATGTTCCACTCCTGGAGCACTTCATCGAGTTGATCGGAAGTCTTGCCGATGGCGGCAAGCATGACTTCGGTGGGTATTGCTCCGGGAGCAACCGCGTTGACACGAATGTTGGGTGCCAGCTCGGCCGCCAGCGTCCACGTTAGGGAGTTTGTTCCGGCTTTGGCGGCGCCGTAGTGAGCGCTGCCGGGAACGGGGCCGGTTCCGGCGCCCGAAGTGATATTGATCACCGAACCGTTCTCCATGTGGCGGGCTGCAGTGATGGTGCCCACGTAAATGGAGGTTAGGTTGACGGCAATGGTTCTATCCCACTCATCCCTCGGCAGCTCGGCCGCGGGCATACGCATGCTGGAGCCGCCGGCGTTATTGACCCAGGCGGTAAGCTTGCCAAAGTGGTCCACCGCCGCGCGGGCGAGCGTCTCCATCGCCGCGTCGTCGGTGACGTCGGTGGTCACAGCGAGCGCCTTGCCGCCCGATGCTTCGATGTCGGCGGCTACCCGGTCGATCTCATGGGTGCGTCGTGCTGCCACCACCACGCTGGCGCCTGCTTGGGAAAACGCCTTGGCGATACCCTCGCCAATGCCTCGACCCCCTCCAGTGACCACGGCCACCTGGCCGGACATGTCGAATAGCTCGGTAACGGTTCGTTGTGTCATGCAGGTATTATTGGCGCAATGGCCTTTGGGGTCCACGGGGATGTGGTGGTGAACGGGGGAGTGCGATGTTGAAGTTGTTTTATGTTCCGGGCAGCTGTGCTCGTGCCTCTCACATCGCGCTGCGTGAGGCCGGCGCCGAATTTGAGCTGCGCCTGGTGGATTTCGCCGCCGCCGAGCAACGCACGCAGGCATATCATAGCGTCAATCCGAAAGGACGCGTTCCCGTTCTGCAAACACCCGCCGGCGTGCTTACGGAAACCCCGGCGATTCTGGCTTTCATCGCGCAGACCCACCCGGAGGCCGGACTGGCGCCGCTGCACGACCCCTTTGCGTTCGCCCAGATGCAGGCATTCAACAACTACCTGTGCGCAACGGCACACGTCGCCCACGCCCACGGACGCAGGCCTGAACGCTGGGCGGACGACGAGCAGGCGCAGGTGGAGCTCAGGATGAAGGCCCCGGGACGTTTCGCGGAGTGCTTTGAGCTCATAGAGAGTCGGCTCTTTGTCGGGCCCTGGGTGATGGGTGAGCGCTACAGCGTTGCTGATCCGTATCTGTTCACGATTACCCAATGGCTGCGCATCAACGGAATCGATAGGGCCGGCTTTAGCAAGGTGAGCGAGCACTACGCCAGAATGCGCGAACGGCCGGCCGTGCAGCAGACTCTGGAGGCGGAACAAGCCTAGCCGATGGCCCTCGTCGCCCTACAGCGCGAGCAAACCGCCATCGATCAGGAATTCGCTCCCCGTTGAGTACGAGCTTTCGTCGCTCGCCAGGAACAAAGCCATGTTGGCCACCTCCTCGGGCGCGGCTGCCCTGTTGATGGGGGTTCTGCTAACGAGTTTTTCCGGCTGTCCCACTTCGACGAGCATGTCCGTGTCGATGGCGCCCGGATGAATGGAATTCACCCGCACCCCCGATCTCGCGAGCTCAATCGCGGCGGTTTTGGTCATGCCGCGAACGGCCCATTTGGAAGCGCCGTAGGCGAACGCGCCGGCGGCGGCGACCATTCCTGCAACCGATGAGATGTTGACGATGGCGCCGGCACGCGCCTTCTTCATGTAGGGTGCAACAGCACGCATGCCAAGGAACACCCCGGTGGCGTTCACGTCCATCACCTGGTGGAACTCTTCGAGGCTGGTGTCGATAAGTCGGTTCGCGCGGAATATGCCGGCGTTGTTGATCAGCACATCCAGGCGACCGTGGGTGTCGATAATCTCGTCAACCACGGCCTGCCATTGGCCTTGCTGGGTTACGTCCAGCATCCTGAACTCGCAGCCCAGTTCTGACGCGAGACGCTCTCCGGCGTTAGCGGTCACGTCGGCAAGCCAGACGGTCGCACCCTCCGCGCTGAACAGTCGGGCTTCTGCTGCTCCCTGGCCCTTGGCTGCCCCGGTAATCAGGCAGACTTTGTTGTTGAGTCGAATGCTCATGGTTGCTACCGTTGCCTTTTGCCTCCGATGATCCCGCGCGCGAAGAGCCCGCGCAAGGCGCCCTATTCGATGCTGCGGGTGCGTACCGGCACTGGATTGAATGGCATGCAAGAATGGGCTGCCGCTAGGAGGGGGTATGGACAAGGCGGAGTTTTTTCGATCGGCGCGGAGCGACCTGACTGGTCCGTTGCACGGTATGCGGGTGTTGGAGGTGACCACCTCCTGGGCGGGTCCCATGGCCGGCTGCTTGCTTGCTGATCTGGGCGCCGAGGTCATCAAAGTAGAGCATCCGGAAGGGGAGATTGGTCGCGTGCTTGGCCCGCACCTGCCCAGCGGTCTTTCGTTGCTCAACGAGACAGTCAATCGCAACAAGCGCAACCTCAGTGTCGACATGCGTGATCCTGATGGTCGCGACATCGTGCTGTCACTGGCGCGCACCTGCGACGTCTTGGTGCAGAATTTCAAGCCGGGCACGCTGCACAAATGGGGTCTGGGCTACGAGCATGTGCAAGCCGTCAAGCCTGACATCGTGTATGTCTCAATCAGTGCCTTTGGCCAGTTTGGTCCCCACCACGAGCGTGCTGGCTACGATCCACTGGTGCAGGCTCAGTCCGGTTGGATGTCCCTCAACGGAGCGATAGACGGTGATCCAGTCAAGGCGCCCACGTTCCTGGGCGACGACCTGGGCGGTGTGTACGGCGCGTTATCGGCGTTGGCGGCGCTACGGCACAGGGATGCCACTGGAGAGGGGCAGCATATCGATGTGGCACTGCTGGATGCCATACTCGGTGCGTCCAACATGTTTCCAAGTATGGCTCGGGTGGGCTTGCCCATGGAGCGCACGGCGAATCAGTTTCCCCTGGTCGCGCCGTTCAATGTGTATAGCTGCCGCGGTGGTCATGTGTTTCTCGGCATGTCGCTGGACTCGCACTGGAAAACCCTTGCCGACTATATGGGCAAGCCTGAGTTGGTTGAGGACCCGCGCTTTTGTAGCACCCAGGCCCGAACGGATAACCGCGAAGCCGTTGATTTTCTGGTGGCGGATTGGTGTGCTACCCAGGAGCAGGCAGACGTGGTGGCTGAACTGGGCGCTAGAGGCATTCCGGTCGCCCCGGTGAATGACTATGTGCAGGCCACCAGCGACCCTCATGTGGAGGTGCGTGACATGCTGCAACCGGTGGAGCTGGCGGACGGTTCGGTGGTGCCTCTATCGGGCCCGGTGCCGAAATTTTCGCGGACGCCAACGCGAATCCGGTCCGCTGCTCCGCCAGTAGGTCGTGACAATACCGAGCTCCTAGAAGAACTCGGTGTCGATGCGAACACCCAGCGTGAGCTGAGTGATCGTAACGTGTTGGGATGATTCAAATATTGGGTAGAGTCAGGGAGGAGAACATATGCACGTAGGATTCGCGCCCTTGTTTCAGAACCTGGGGCAGCCAGTCCCGGATCACGAGGTGTATGCCCGAGAGATGGCCATGGCGGACCAGGCGGAGGGCATGGGCTTCGACTCGGTTTGGTCTGTGGAGCACCACTTTACCGACTACACCATGGTGCCGGATGTGGTGCAGTTCCTAAGCTATATGGCTGGCCGCACCAGCCGCGTGCAGCTGGGCTCCATGGTGGTGGTGCTGCCCTGGCACGACCCCGTGCGTGTTGCCGAGCAGGTGGCCATTTTGGACGTAATGTGCGAAGGCCGAATGATTCTGGGAATAGGTCGGGGTCTCGGCCGTGTGGAGTTCGACGGTTTCCGTGTTCCCATGGATGAATCTCGGGACCGTTTCATCGAGTCGGCGCAGATGATCCTGCAGGGCCTGGAAGACGGTTACGTGGAGTTTGATGGCCGCATTGTTCAGCAGCCGCGTCGCGACATACGACCCGCGCCGCCGCGTTCCTTTCGTGGCCGCACATATGCTGCTGCCGTGTCTCCGGAGTCGATGCCCGTGATGGCGCAGCTAGGCGTGGGGCTTCTGGTTATTCCGCAGAAACCCTGGGAGCACGTTCGCGAAGACTTCGAGGTATACCATCGAGTATGGGGTCAGGCGCACGGGCCGTCATCAACTCCGCCAGATCCGCTCTGTGGTGGGTTCTTTTTTGTGGATGAGAGTGCGGACCGGGCTGAAGAGCTTGCTTATCGCTATATCGGTCGGTATTACCACTCGGTAATGGAGCACTATGAGTTGGCCGCCGGCCACTTGGCTGACAAACAGGGCTACGAGTACTACAAGTCGATTCACAAGCATATCGACAAGCGTACAGCAGACGGCGCGGCGGCAGATTTCGTAAAGCTGATGCCGTTTGGCACGCCCCAGCAGGTCATCGAGAAGATCGAATTTATTCACCAGACGATTGGCGCGCGGGGAGTCATGACGCACTTCGCCTTTGGCGGCATGCCTCATGAGGAGGCGCAGAGAAACATGCGCTTGTTTGTTGAGCAGGTGATGCCCGAGGTCAAGCGCCTTGGGGATCAACGAGGGCCGTTGGCAGAGGTCTTGGCTTGAAAATCGGCGAGGGGCCACCTTCCGTGGCGCCCCCGCCCCGCCGCAAGATGGCGATTACTCCGTAACGCGCTCGTAGACCAACGTCAGTATGACGGCTACAGCGCCCGCGTTAATCACCGCGCTGAAGTTTCCGAGAATGGCGCTAACATGCTCTCCCACGAGAGGTATGCCCCCTAGTGAGCCTGCTACGGTGGACAGGGCCACCGCCATTACCAGATACAACAGACGGCGATCTTCTTGGACGCCCATGAACCCGACCACCAATCCAAGGATGGCGAGTATGGCAGCGCCAAAAGGTATCGCAACAAAGGCGGCCACAACGGCCACTATGATAGCGATTATTCGTACGATATTTACGAAGCTCATGCGTTCCCCTCCACGATTTCGAGTTTTAGTGCCGCGTTTCGAAGGTTCTGTTCGGCCGCGGCGCACTGCGTTTTAACAGCCCGCATAACGTAACATAGCTTTGGGCGTGAGTCGCGTTGTTGGATAGGCCAGTAGAAATGCTGGGTTCGGCGGGCTGCCGCTTCAGCGCAAGGTATAGAAACGGTATATATTTGACGTTTTCAAGGGCCAGGTAACCCGCTAATGGCACAGACTGATACAGGCTGCCCGTTTGGCAGCGCTGAAGAAATCGACTTTATGGACCCCGAAGTCCAGGAAAACTGGTTCGATGCATACGATGTCATTCGTGACGAGTCGCCGGCCTATTTCATGCCGCAGATTGGTATGTATGTGCTCACTCGTTACGACGATATCGAGTTTGTCCTTCGTCACCCGAAGCTGTTTACCGCCGCGTCTGACGTGCAGGAACAGGAGCCGCTTATCAAGTTTCCCGAGGCGCGGGCGCTATACGACGAAAAGGGATGGGGGCGCTACACACCGCTCAGCGAGAATCTCCCAAAGCATGCCCATTATCGCGGGCTGGTAGATCCGGCCCTCACCGCGGCAGCGATTCGGGAGCGCGAGGGTTTCGTGCGCGCCACCATCAATGAGCTCATCGACGGTTGGATCGACGAATACGAGATCGAGTTCATAGACCGGTTTGCCGAGCCGCTACCGATGATGGTGATCGCCGAGCTGCTGGGTTTTCCGCGCATGGATCTGCCACAACTCAAAGAGTGGTCGTTTGCCTGGGTGTGGCCATTTTCGCGCGGGCTGACGCTCGAGGAAGAGTTGTGGGCAGTGAACAAGCACATCGAGCTGCAGCACTACATTTTTGAAACCATGCAGCGCAAAAGAGCGAATCCACAAAACGACATCATCACGCGCCTCACGCAGATCGAAGTGGAGGATGTAGACCTTGGTCGTAAACGCCCGCTCACCGATAAGGAAATCATTGGTATTACGGACCACCTGCTCATTGGCGGCAACGAGACGACCACGTTCGCCATTTCCAACGGGCTGTGGTTGCTGTTCCGTAATCCAGACGTGTATCGCGAGCTGCAGGCTGATCGCAGCAAGATCAAAGGTTTCGTGGAGGAGACGCTTCGCATCGAGTCACCCACTCAGGGGCTTTACCGATACGTTACCGAAGACTCCGATATCGGCGGGGTTGCGGTTCCCAAAGGCGCAATGCTGAGCATCCGCTATGGCGCGGGCAATCATGATCCCAAGCGTTTTCCCGATCCCAAGAAGCCGGAGCTTGGGCGCAAGAACGCCGGGAGGCACCTCGCTTTCGGAATAGGCGAGCACGTATGCCCAGGTGCGACGCTGAGCCGTCTGGAGCAGACCTGGGCGTGGGAAATTCTCCTGGAGCGGCTTACCAATATTCGTCCCGCGCCGGGCAAAAACGACTATCAGCATCGTGGCGGTATGTGGGTGCGTGCGCTGGAGAAGATCTACATGCAGTTCGATAAAGCGGGCTGACTCTAAACAAGAAGATCAACGCGATCGTAGCTGCCGGACGTCAGCTTAGGAAGCTGAGCATCTCTTCGAGAACCTCCTCGGGAGCCTCTTCGGGTAGGAAGTGGCCGCAAGGCAGGCCTCGGCCCCGCACGTCCACGGCCCAGCGCTGCCAGGTTTCCAGCATCTCTGGTCGGGGTCGTGCCCCCTCGCCCCAGAGTGCGAGTACGGGGGGCGTAATTTTGCGGCCTGCCTCGCGGTCGATGCGATCGATTTCGGTGTCCACCCTGGCGCCAGCGCGATAATCGTCGCAGCTGGCTCTGATGGTTTCCGGTGTGAACGCTTCCAGATAGGAGGGAAAACCTGCCTCGAGAGCGTCCATGTCTCCCGCCCAGTTGGCCATGGCCGTGCGCAGATACAGTTCTGGTTCGTGGGCGATGAGCCGCTCCGGCAAGGGGGGCGGCTGGGCGAGGAAGTACCAGTGGTAGCCGAACAAGCTGCCGCGCCAGCCAAGGCCCTCGAACTGATCCAGCGTCGGGATGATATCCATGAGCACGAGGCGCTCGACGGTGTCAGCGTGATCCAGCGCCATCCGGTACGTTACCCGGGCGCCCCGGTCGTGGCCCGCCACGGCGAAGTGATCGAATCCGAGCGCGGCCATCAGCGTGACCATGTCCGCCGCCATGGTGCGCTTGGAGTAAGCAGAGTAGTCGTCGCCAGCAGGTGGTTTCGCGCTGGCTCCGTAGCCGCGCAGATCCGGGAGCACCACGCGAAACGAGTCCGCCAACGCGGGCGCAACCCGGTGCCACATAACATGGGTCTGTGGATAGCCGTGCAGCAGCAGAAGGGGAGGACCACTGCCGCCAATCCGGGCATGCAGGCGGACTCCGTTTGCTTCTATGTCGACAGCGTCGAAGCCTTCAAACATGGGTATGTGGCTGTGCTACCTACGTTCAGCGTAGTAAGGCAGCTCGTTCATCAGCTCGAGCTCTTCTTCCAGCAGGATGTCGTTGAGTTTTGGCGACCACTCGGCGAATTCCGGTTCCTGGGCCGCTACCTCCAGCACCGACTGCACGGCGTTGGCGTCCGGCATTTCCCAAAGGTCGTAGCAGCGGTTCAGGCGCCCGATGCGATTCACGAACGCGCCGTGCAGGCGCCAGCCCTTTTTCTCCAGAATGGGCACCAGGTGTGACATGATCTCTGAGAACTCGTCTACGCGGCCGTAGGCCACCTCTAATCGAACCAACATGAATGCCACTTCTTCCTCCTACGTACGCGATGTGTTTTCCGGCCTCTCATCGTAAGCTCCGCGGTCAGCGGGCGCCAGGTGGGGGCTTGAGCAGAATGATCACCAGCGCGGCGGGGATCAGCACGGCCATGAAGATCTGCCAGGCGGCGTCGTAGCTGCCGGCCGAGTCGCGGATGGCGCCCGCCACCCAGGGTCCCAATGCAGCCAGGGTGGTGAATGGGCCTACCATACCCATTACCTGGCCGAAGGCTGCGGGGCCGAAGCGGCTGCCTACGATGGCGCCCAGCAGCGGCAGAAAGCCTCCGGCGGCAAAGCCCAGCATGGAACTGATCAATACCAGGAACGGGTAGCTGGGTTGCAGCGTCATGAATATCAAAGTGGCCAGCAGCACGCTCACCGCCAGGGCGAACAACCAGCGGTGATCCCAACGATCGGCCATGGCGCCGAAAAACACCTTGCCACCCACCATGACGATTGCGGTCAGTGAAACCAGGTACGCGGTGGATTGCGCATCGATGCCCAGATCTTCGGTGTATGGCGCGAAATTCTGTTGTGCCGCGCCCATGGCCGCCATCAATGGGGTGAAAGCCAGCACCGGTACCCAGAATGCGCGCTGCTTCAGAATAGCCGCGGTGTTCCATGCGGGGAAGGTCACTGGCATTGCGCCTGGTGCGGGGGCGCTATCCGGTTCGGGCGCAACACCTTTGTCCTGGGGCGTGTTGCGAACCACCACCCAGACAGCGGGGGTTATGCCTATCAGCACCAGAGCTGCCAGCCACAGGTTTGCTTCCCGCCAACCATGGGTAGCGATCAAGTAGGTGACCAGCACGGGCAGCACGAATCCCCCCAGCGAGGTGCCCACTGAAGCCAGGCCAATCGCCATGCCGCGGCGGGCGAAAAACCACTTGGCGGCCAGAGTCTGGGCCGCCAGCGGGCCGGCCAGCAAAGCGCCTGCGACGAACAGCGCCGAATAGATCAGGCCAACGTGCCACAGCGCGGTGGCTTGAGAAGACAATGCAAGGGCGAGCGCAAAGCAGACGCTCCCTGCAACGACCAGGGCGCGGATGGAAAGATGATCCATGGCGCGGCCGGCAAATGGGGAAGCGATACCCATGACCACCTGCACCAGTACCAGAATTGCCAGCACGTCGCCGCGACTGGCTCCGAACTCATTGCGCCATGGCCCGACATAAAAGGTAAAAGAAAAAAAGCCGATACCGAATACGATGGCCTGGAACAGCATACCCACGCCCAGAATGTTCCAACCGTAATACCAACGGCCAGGGCTTCGGGCCGCGGTTGGGGTGACCTCGGGGCTGCTGGGGAGTGGGTGGTTCACGTTCTCAATAATGGGGTGCTTGCGGGCATGTTCGCACGAAATGGCGCCTCGGGGTCCGTTTGCAAGCGTTTTGATGCAAAATGGCGTGCCCGAAGCGGCGTTGGAGGCGCTATGGCCACCGTACTGCGAACCGAACCCATCGATGCTGGCGATGCTGGATTCCTGCGCGGTGATCCCATCACGGGTGATCGCTACTACAGCAAGGACTTCGCGCGCAGAGAGTGGGACCGCATGTGGACGAAGGTGTGGCATGTGGCTGGCCGTGAGGCTCAGATACCCGAACCGGGCGACTGGATGACGCACCATTTCGGCCGCGAGTCCATCGTGGTCATTAGGCAAACCGATGGTAGCGTGCGCGCGTTCTACAACACCTGCCAGCATAGAGGAAACCGCCTGGTGTGGGCGGAGGACGGCCATGGCCAGCTTACCTGCAGCTATCACGGGTGGGTGTACGCAGCCGACGGCGTGTTGAGCAAAGCCCAGGACCCGGACGACTTCGAAGGCGGCAGCCCCTGCGGTCGGGTGTCGCTACGCCAGGTCAAGTGCGCAAGTTGGGGAGGGTTCGTCTGGTACACCATGGACCCCGAGGCCGGCAGCCTGGACGAGTTTCTCGACCCTATCCCGGACCTCCTGGAGCGCCGCGACCTGCATGACATGGTGCGCGTTGTCTGGCGCACCATCAGCGTGGACGCCAACTGGAAATTCGCATCGGACAACTTCAACGAGTCCTACCATCTGCCCACGGTGCACCCGGAGTTGGCCACCACCACGGATGAGGACTACAAGAACACGGTATTCGAGTCTTACCCCAGCGGCCACAACCGCATGATCGAGCAGGGCCAGCCATCCATGCGCGCCCCCAAACCGAATGAGGTGGAAGCACCTTTTGGCGACATGCTGCGCGAGTGGGATCTGGATCCGGCCGAGTTTGCCGGGCGCGCCCGGGACGGACGGCTGGCGCTGCAGCGCCAACGCCGAGCGCTGGGACCCCAACGGGGCTTCTCCCACTACGCGCGGTATGCCGACGACGAGCTCACCGACTTTTTCCACCACACGCTGTTTCCCAACGTGACGTTAACGGCTACGGCCGAGGGCACGCATTTCTTCCGTACGGAGCCGGATCCGCACGACCCCGAGAAGTGTACGTTCGACTACTGGTTTATGGCCCCCAGGGTAGAAGGCCAGGACGAAGTCATGACCATCGTTGGGCCGCGGCCCCTTAAGGAGGCTCCGCACGAATTCGTGGAGTACGGCTCAGGCGCCGTCATCGAAGACATGATGGATTCGTTTCTCATCCAGGACCTGAGCGTGGCCGTTGGTCAGCAGGCGGGCTTTCACTCGCGCGGCTACCGGGACGCCATACTGAGCGGCCAGGAGAGCCGTGTGCGGCGCTTCCACGAGGTGCTCAACGACTACCTGGAGGGCCGGCGCTAGCTCCCACACGAGGCTTTGCCGGAGTCCCAGGTCACCTGGTCGGTGTGCGTTGGCGTTGGCCTGAGGATTCACAACTCTGGCCCCCGGGTACCCAATCGCGCTAGCCTTGGGCTTTGCGTTTGACACACTACACAGACGAATAGCTCAGACACGGGGGATTTCCATGAAGCTAGGCATATTGGGCGGCAACATCGGCCGCACTTCGGGTATCAACATCGACGCGATCCGGCAGGCGGAATCCATGGGTTATGACTCGGTATGGACCGCAGAAGCTTGGGGGGGCGATGCCGTGACCCCGGCGGCCTGGATTCTGGCGCAGACGGAAAAAATTAACGTGGGCACGGCGATCATGCAGATGCCGGCGCGCACGCCGGCCATGTGTGCGATGACGGCCATGAGCCTGGCGGACCTGTCGGGTGGGCGCTTCATTGTTGGCCTGGGTGCGTCCGGTCCTCAGGTGGTGGAAGGCTGGCATGGCGTGCCCTACGGCAAGCCGATGACCCGGTTGCGCGAGTACGTGGCCATCATGCGGCAGATTTTTGCTCGCGAAGACAGGCTGCAGTTCCAGGGCGAGATGTATCAGGTGCCTTACACGGGGCCGGGTTCCACAGGCCTGGGCAAGCCGCTGAAGAGCATCATGCACCCGAGCCACGACATTAAGATTTTTTCCGCGAGCATCACGCCCAAAGGGGTGGAGACCGCTGCAGAAGTGGCGGACGGATTCTTTCCCATCTGGATGGACCCGGAGAAGTACTCCGTGTTTGAGGGCCCCATCAACAAAGGCCTGGCCGCGGCCGGTAACGACAAGTCGCTGCTGAATTTCGAGGTTTCGCCATTCGTAACCGTGAATATCGGCGATGACGTGGAGCAGTGCATGGTGCCCATTCGCGGCAACATGGCGCTGTATATCGGCGGCATGGGAGCGCGCGACAAGAATTTCTACAACGATTACGCCAAGGCCATGGGGTTCGAGGATGCGGCGGTCGAGATTCAGGACCACTTCCTCGCGGGGCGCCGCGACGAAGCCATGGCTGCCGTGCCGGCGGAGATGATCGACGCCATGCATCTGGTGGGGCCAGCCGATCGTATTCGTGAGCGGCTGCACAGGTGGAAGCAGGCCGGGGCAGAAGGCAAGGTGGCGAGCATGCTGATCGGCACCGGGCAACCGGAAGCGCTGGAATTGATCGCTTCCGAACTGTTGTAGGCCCCTTCCGCAAAAGCGTAAAATCGAGTCAGTGGGAGGAGAGTTAGTATGCGATTACGACACGCCTACAGCGGGTTTATTTACGAATCTAGAGATGATGGCAATGTTGATGTGACGGATCCAAAAACCGGCCAATCTGGGGTGTTCACCCCAAATGCGGTTTGGGTTTCTGGCGATCTGACGCATGGCGATCATCACATGATCGGCCATATTGGTGGCAAGACGGCTGAAGGGGCCACCAGCCTGGGCCAGTACAGCAATCGCCGCCGCGGGTGATACGAGTAGAGCCTTCCGGTGTAGCCTTTGAGGTCGCCGAAGGTGAGACGATCATGGTGGCTGCTATCCGCAGTGGATTCACCTGGCCGACGATTTGCGGGGGTAAGGGTACCTGCAAAACCTGCGTGTTCCTTACACTGGAGGGCGAGGAGAATCTTGCGGAGATGGAGCCTTGGGAGCGTGAAGGATTGGCGTCCATTGCCGAATCACTGCCAAATGGTGGAGAGGGATATCGCCTGGCTTGCCAGGCGCAGGTAACGGGCGACGTTAAGTTGAGGAAGGTTGGAGTTCGTGCCGCATAGTCGCGGCACATAGAAATTAGGGAGATCGACATGGCAACCACGAGAAAAGAACTGGAAAACCTAGCACCGGGCGAGGCGCGTTCGCGGGGTAAGCAGATCCAGGAACTACTGGACGAAGAAACCGTCGAGGTGCCTTGGCAACTGCGCCATGCGGAATACACCTATCTGGGATCTGAGCCGCTCGACCGGGATCATTACATCTCACAGGAATGGTGCGATAAAGAAATCGAAAATATGTGGTCGCGTATCTGGCAATTGGCCTGCTTCGAGCAGGACATTCCGGAAGTGGGGGATCACATCGTCTACGACATCGTGGATTGGTCGTTCATTATCGTCCGCACCGAGCCCGACACGATCCGCGGGTTCTACAATTCCTGTCTGCACCGCGGGCGCAGGCTGTGCGAGAACGAGACGGAGTCGGCCAACAAACCGGAGTTTCGCTGTCCGTTCCACGGCATCACTTGGAACATCGACGGTTCTTTGAAGACAATCCCCCCGTCTATCGATTTCGACTTTCCTCACGTGGATGTTGAGAAATTTGGGCTGCCGGAAGTGCGCTGCGAGATCTGGGACGGTTTCGTTTTCATCAACATGGACGACGATGCTGAACCGCTGATGGATTTTCTCGGCGACATCACTAAGCATTTCGAGCGTTGGCCGTTTGCCACACGCTGGAAGGCAACCCACACCGCAAAGATCGTTAACTCTAATTGGAAGCTGGCACAGGAAGCCTTCATGGAGGCGTTTCACGTGCTCGCGACACACCCGCAGATGAGTATCGGTCTGTTAGGTGGCGACGGCTCCAATACTGAGTACAACATCTATGACGGCGGTGATGCCAACTGGAGCCGCATGACGATGGCGCCACCCATGCCCAACCCGAACTTGCCGTATGAGCTCACCGAGGAGGAGCTCATGGAAGAAATGTTCTTCCGAGGCGAGAGCGTGAGCGAAATGGGCGTGCAGAAGATGGAAGGGAGTGTCGAAGACCTGCCAGAAGGGACTACCACCCGCAAGTTGCTGGCGGATACGGCGCGTCCCAACGCCAATGGATACGTGGGTCTGCCGCCTACGGACGTGGAACTTACGTCGGCTATCCAATATCACATTTTTCCCAACATCTCGCCCTGGCCGGGACCGATCTTCTATCGGCACCGTCCGTACGGGCGTGATCCGGACAAGTGCATCATGGAGATCATGATGATGGTTGCGCTGCCGGAGGGGGCAGAGCGTCCGCCCGCCGCGAAGATCCGCTGGCTGGGAGAAGACGAGCACTTCGGCAACATCTTCAACCAGGACGTTGAGAATGTGGCCCAGGTCCAGCGGGGCCTGAAAGCGGCCAAGCCGCCGGGTGGACTGACGCTGGGCAACTACCAGGACATCAAGGTGCGCTGGCACCATCGATTGCTGGAAAAATGGGTGAACCGGGAGATCTGAGCGAAGCTCCTACCCCGTTCGAGGTACGCGCCAGTGATGAGCGGCTCTCCGATCTGGAGAGCCGCTTACGTCGTACCAATTGGCCCATCGAGTTTGCCAACGATGACTGGTTGTATGGCACCAACGGCGGGTACCTGCAGGAACTGGTTGGCTACTGGCTGAACGGCTACGACTGGCGCGCTCAGGAAGCGCGCATCAACGCGTTCCAGCATTTCCGAACGTCGGTGCAGGGGCTGCCCATTCACTTCATCCGGGAGCCCGGTCGCGGACCAGACCCCATCCCACTCATTCTCAGCCACGGCTGGCCGTGGACCTTCTGGGATCTGGGTGAGGTCATTCGCCCGCTGGCAGATCCAGCATCACACGGGGGTGATCCGCAAGATGCGTTCGAGGTAATCGTGCCGTCGCTGCCCGGTTTCGGCTTCTCTACGCCGATGCCGCAAGCGGGCATGAACTTCTGGCGCACGGCGGACCTGTGGCATGAGCTCATGACCGACGTGCTGGGCTTCGAGCGCTTTGGTGCGCAGGGCGGCGACTGGGGGGCGCTGGTCACGGCTCAGCTGGGGCACAAGTACGCAGATAGCCTCATCGGTATTCACCTGACCAACCTGATTCCCCTGACGTTGTTCAACCACCAGCGGCCCTGGGACATCACGGCGGGTGCCATGGTTTCCGACGAGCTGCCTGCTGAGGAACGCGAAGCCGCGTTGGCGCAGCAGCGTCGCATTGCCAGTCATGTGGCAGTACAGGTGCTGGATCCTCAAACACTTGGTTTCGCGTTGCACGATTCGCCCGTGGGACTGCTCGCCTGGTTGCTGGAGCGGCGCTACACCTGGGGTGACTGCAATGGCGACGTTGAGTCGCGTTTCTCCAAGGATCACCTGCTGACCACTGCTATGATCTACTGGCTTACCGACAGCTTCGTCACATCTGCACGCTACTACGCGGAAGCTGCGCACAACCCGTGGCGACCCTCCCACGATGACACCCCGTTGGTAGCTGTTCCCACGGGAGCGACCTACCTGGGCGGCGATGTTGGACGTGGCGCCATTCCCGCGGTGCGCTCGGATTTCGATATGCGCTACGAGAATGCGCACCCTTCCGGCGGACACTTCGCGCCGGCGGAGGAGCCCGAGGTGGTGATCGAAGACATTCGAGCCACCTTCAGGCCGCTGCGGTAGGGAGTGGCTGGCCGCATCCAGCCGGGCTCGGTTGGACGTCTATTACGCGCCTGCGCTGGGTCGCGCGGATACCTCGGCGTGCCAGCGCTTTAGGTTTTCACAGCTATCCGGGACCGGAACTCGCGCGGCCGTTGATGCGAAATCCACGACACAAAGGGCCGTGATGTCGGCGATGGTGTACTCGTCGCCTGCCACGAACGGGGCTTCCCCCAGGTGGGCGTCGAGGGCCTCGTAGAAACGCGCCAGCGATGCGGTGCCGCGCCCCACCAGATCGGGGATTGCGGCTACGGTGTCCCGGGTGCCGGCTAGTCCGCGCTCCGCGAAGCCCGGAAACGAGTTACGGAATGCTTCCGAGGCGGGCAGCAGTCCGTCGAACTCCATGTGCCGCTGGCGGGCTTCGACGTACGCTTTGCTCGCCGGGTCATGGCCCATGAGCTTCGGCTCTGGCTGAATCTCTTCCAGATAGCGACAGATAGCCACAGATTCGTCCAGCACGGTGCCGTCGTCCAGCACCAGGGTGGGCAGGATTCCGCGGGGGTTGATGTTCAGAAAATCGTCAGTGAGGTTCTCGCCTTTGACGATGTCCAGCTGTTCGGTATCGCACGTCATTCCTTTCTCGGCCATGAATATTCGAACCCGGCGAGGATTCGGTGCGAGCCTGCTGTCGTAGAGCTTCATGCTTGCCTCCAGGATGCCCGCTGCAATGGGGCGGGCGGGTAACCATTATCCAGCGATCGCTGGAGCCAGGAAAGTGGCGATGGCGCGCCAGCCCATGGGTGCTACCGGTGGTAATACTCCGGTGCCAGTTTGCGGTTTGGCATCACGGCCACCGTCTCGTCGACTTCGCGGTAGAAGGCGTTTGCAAAGTTGTTGTCTTCCAGGGCGTCGAGGTGCGCGCCTAACGAGGTGTCGCAACGGCCTGCAACCACCTGATCCGGATTGTCGAACCACAGCTCGGCAATGCCGTCCCAGGCGTCGTAGAACCGTTCGCGCACGGCTGTACCCTCCGGCGTGAAGGCATCGGCATCCGGTTCGAAGAATCCGGTCATGACGTCGAGGTCGGTGCGAAAGTTGATGATGTGCCCACGCAGACCGGGTAGCTCGTTCATGTACGTGGCGTAGCGGCCCGTCCAGTAGGCCTGGAACTCTTCGGCGGAAATGTTCGGGGCGCGTTTGGCGAACTGAACCAGCTTGAAAAGCTTGCGTTCCGGGCGCTTCACCGGGACCGCAACGTGTTCGGCCACATGAAACTGGAACGGCGAACCCCCGTACAGGTGGGCGCCATCGCCGCCAACAAGCGCGACTTTCGGATCTTCTTCCAGGCCATTGGGGCCGGCATGGTCACGGGCGGGCGACCGTGCGGCGAGATAGTCGGTGAGGCTGTCGAACATCAACTGCCCCCATGCATCCCACAGGCCGTCAAAACCGTCCGGCGCGCCTTGAGTGAGTGCGGCGCCCCGCGATCCGAACGCGTCCGCCAGATCACGGTTAGCGCGCACGTTGAGCAGATAGCCTCGGATATTGTTCAGCCGGCGACCATAGGAGTTGTGATAGCCCACGTGACCGGCACGATACTCGTCGTGAGTGAGTCTGGGGTGGCGGCGGGTGAAGCCGAATACTTTGAGCATATCGTTGGCTACCGGTAGTAGAACTCGGGGGCCGGGTCGCGGTTGGGCATGACGATCATGTTCTCGTCTACCTCCACATACCAGATGGCGTCAAACAGGTGGCGCTCCAGCGCGCAGAGGTCGCGATGCAGTTCGGAGTCGGAGCGGGCGCCCGCGAAATCGGCAACGCTGTCGAAGAACAACTCCCCCGCGCCGTCCCACAGGCTGCAGAATGCCTGTCTATTAGCACGCCCGGCTTCGCTGAACCCCCACGCGCTATCCGGGAAGAATCCGCGCATGGCGGCTTCCTGGTCGGTATCGCGAAAGTTCACGGTGTAACCGTTTAGTCCTTTGAGCCGGGCGGTGAGATGCGCGTACCTCCCCAGCACGGCGGACCGGAAATCTGCGTCCGGAAGCGCGGGATTGCGCCGAAAAAACTGCATCAGTTTGGTGGCTTTGGCCTCACCGCGCTCTACCGGCATGATGGCAAACTCTTCCATGTGCAGATGATGCGAGCGAAATTCCCCTGCGCCGTCAGGTACGGGATCGAAAAGGTGGGGTCCATCGTCTAAGAGCCAATCTGGATCCAGCGCGAGTCCGTCTGTAGTTGCTCGGTTCGGTTCTGCCGTGGCCGCCGAGGCCCATTCTTCGCGGTTGTCGAAGTACACCTGCGGAAATCCGTCCCACAGATCCAGGAAGCCTTCCGGCTGGTTGCGAGTGATTTCCTCGTGCAGCGGACCGAGCTGGTCTGCCAGGTCGGCGTTCGACCAGATGTTTACGAGATAACCGCGGATGCCTTTCAGGCGCCGCGACTGACAGCAGTGGTAACCCACGTGTCCGGCACGATATTCGTCGTGGGTCAGCAGTTCCGCGTTGCGCTTTAGAAATGCGAAGACTTTGTACATTGCCGGATCCCTGAACGGACGCTGCAGTGTACTAGGGGGCCCGAACACCGGGCAACATCGGCATTCAGTCGGACGAAGGTTGAGCCTTTGGGCCTGGCCTGGGCGGCGCTGCAGCCAGATCGGTCACGATGGCGGCGAGCGTCTCGCGGTCTGCATGGTCGGATTGCGGAATGCTCACCTCCAGGCGATCAACGCAATCGCCGAAGCGCTGGATCAATTCGGTGGCCAGGTGGTCGTAGGTTGCCACCACCACGAACTTGTGAAGCAATTCGTCGTCGATTCTCGCGGACATCTCATTCCAGCGCTGCTCGCGGGAAAGTGTAGCCATTTCCGCGCATAGATCTTCCAGGCCGAATAGGCCGAAGGCGTGGGCGTAGCTTGGCGTGGAACAGTAGAACGCCAATCGTTCGCGGGCCACCTCGGTGCGCTGCTCGAGGGTTTCGGTGTTAGGCGCGGCTGCGATGATGGGCTTCAGACAAATCTGAAATGTGTTGTTGTTAACGTCCTTCAGGGCGGGCAACACCTCGTGGTGGATGTACTGTCGCGTGCACACCGGGTGCAGGCGAATACCGTCGGCGACTTCCGCCGCTACCCTGCACATGTACGGATTGACAGCCGCTACGAGAACCGGGATGTCGGGATGCTCGATGGGCTCCGGCGTGAATAGCGGCACATTCAAATTCAATCGGTAGTGCTTGCTTTCGAACTGCAAACGGGTGCGGTTCTGCCACGCCTGCCACAAGGCGCGCAACGCGGCCACATAGTCTCGCATCCAGGGTCCGGGTGGGCGCCACGTCATGCCGAAGCGTCGCTCGATGTGGCCGCGCACCTGAGAGCCCAGACCCAGCTCGAAGCGACCGCCGCTGATTTTCTGCAGCGTCCAGGCGGACTGTGCTACCACGAATGGGCTGCGGGCAAAGGCGATGGCTACCGAGGTTCCGAGCCGGATGCGCTGGGCGGTCGTTGCCGCTAATGCCAGTACCTGAAACGGATCGTCCTTGGTCTCCTCCATCAACACGGAGTGATACCCGAGTTGTTCTGCCAGTTTGGCGTCATTGCCAACGCTTGCTAGGTTCAGGGCCGCATCCGGCGCGCGTAAACCCGGGTCGAGCTTTCCAATGGGGAGCAGAGTTTCGGCTTGCAAAATGAATTCCGGTCAACCAGGTGGCCGGTAGCTACCATCGCCTGAAAATCGCTCAACCACAAGCTTGAGCGGGTCGAGTTGACCATCTCGCGCGATCGGCTGGCCGGCAGAACGGCGGCTTGTGAAGCCCGTCGAAAGTGCCGATATCGAACAGCATTGCAGGCGATTGGCGTTTAGGCGACAGCGGTACGGTCATTCTTGTGGTGATGATGAATGCCCGTGCCGCTTGCAGGTGGGAGTACATGTTGACGGCGAGCAAGTTTGCGTCCGGCGGGAAGATATCGCTGCGACAAGGACCGAAAGATTCCCTAACATAGGCCTCACTACCGAGTGAAAAGATTGTGCT